>Ga0247741_1000067_pt1 | contig 82884 bp, 71 predicted proteins | sample UWRJL213509R2_FD_180945 | JGI IMG/M metagenome (GOLD analysis project Ga0247741, IMG submission 180945) | Plant litter microbial communities from Arlington Agricultural Research Station in Wisconsin, United States - UWRJ-L213-509R-2 | ecosystem: Environmental > Terrestrial > Plant litter >... | reverse complement strand
TCGGGCGCAGGGGGCGGTCGATCAGACGGCAGACCAGGATGGCCTCGGTCGACGGACGGCCTTCGCGGCGGAAGAACGATCCGGGGATCTTGCCTGCTGCGTAGGAGCGCTCTTCCACGTCCACCGTGAGGGGGAAGAAGTCGAAGCCCTCGCGGGGGTGCTTGCCGGCGCTGGTCGCGCTGAGCAGCATGGTGTCCTCGTCGAGGTAGGCCGCGATCGCGCCCTGGGCCTGCTGTGCGAGACGACCGGTTTCGAAGCGCACGGTGCGCGTGCCGAACGTGCCGTTGTCGAGAACGGCTTCGGCGAATTTGATTTCTGGACCCTCCATGTGGGGGTTTCTCCTCTTTGTTTTACGTCAGTTCCCGTGTGGAACGGACTCGTCGAGGAGCAGGGGCTTCAGACACACAGATATGTGTACTCGCGCTTATCCCCAGAGTGGGGCGCATGTCTGGTCAACAGTAGAAAACCGCCGGGCGCGTTGCTCGCGAATGCCGGAGATTCACCACCACTGACCAGCGTCGCGCCTGCCTGCTCCGTTGTGTTGCCCGTCCAGACTACCAGCCGGGCGCCCGAAAGCCGCGGATTCGGCGCATTCGCGGGTGCGGCGGCGGCGCGCGCGGGTCCGCGCGCTGGTTTCGAGGCGGTTCCGGACGATCGAGGCGGCCGCGGCGGCGTCTATCGTCCGGAACCGCCTCGAAAGGCGATGGGGGCACCTACGCCGCGCTCTAGGCGGGGGCGTCCGCGCGACGGGCGGCGATCATCCGCGTCCCGGAGAAGAGCACCGCCACCAGCACCAGCGCGGCGAAGACCACCAGCACCGCGCTGCTGGGGAGCACGAGCAGCGCCGCCCCGATGAGCAGCACCGGCACCGACATGCCCGCGTAGGCGATGAGGAACAGCGCGGCGAGGATCTCGCCCCGCTCCGGCCCGCCGGCGAGCGACGCCGCGAGCGAGACGGAGCCGCGGAAGAGGATGCCGACACCGGCTCCGGCCAGCACCCCGGCCGCGACGAACACGGGCAGGCTCGCCAGCAGCACTCCCCCGGCCAGCGCCGCGAGGCCGGTCGCCATCAGCCAGACGGCGAGGGTGAGCTGCGCGGCGGCGCGCATCCGCACGGTGAGCACCTGGGAGACCGCTGCCGCGCCGAACACCGCGAAGGTCACGGCGCCGGCGACCAGCCGGGAGGGCTCGCCCAGCGTGCCGGCGATGAAGCCGGGGGCGAGGGAGGTGAACAGCCCGAAGATCGCGAAGGCGGAGAAGCCCGCGGCGCCGGCCGCGAAGAAGGTGGAGCGCGAGGCCGCCGGCAGCGACACGCGCTGCGGGCGGTAGGCCGGGCGCTCCTCCAGCCGCTCGACGGTCTCCGGCACGAAGGCCACGGCGATCGCGGCCGCGACGAGGAGCACCAGGAACACCGCGTAGGGCACCACGAGCGGCGCCACCACGAACTGCGCGAGGATTCCGGAGACCAGCGCGCCGAGCGCGAGCCCGCCGATGTTGACGAAGCCCGACACGGTGCCCGAGGTGGCCGGCCCCTCCTCGGGCCGCGCGACGGCGCGCAGCTCGCTGAGATGGGCGGTCGCCGTGGCGGTCAGCATGCCCACCCCGACGCCGTTCACGAAGCGGGCCACGATCAGTCCGGGCACCTCCGGCCAGAGCAGGAAGAGAACGGATGCCGCGATCTCGACGACGATCGCTATGAGGATGATGCGGCGGCGCCCGAGCCAGTCGCTGATGTGGCCGGCGAGGTAGAGGCTCGCCATCACACCCACGCCGTAGGCGGCGAAGATCACGGTGATCAGGATGGTCGCGAAGCCGTCGCGCTGCTGGTAGAGCGCGTAGAGCGGGGTCGGGAGCGTCGAGAAGGCCATCACCGTCATGAACGCGGCGGCGATGATCCAGAAGCCGGTGCCGTGGCGGAGGACGAGGCGTGCGCGCTCGGGGGCGAGGGTTGTCATGCCCCCAGACTGCGCCCGTGCAGCCATCGTGTCCAACGACTGTTCTCGCTTTGAGTGATCGCTTCGAGCGATAATGAGCCATGGACACCCGCCAGCTCGAATACTTCGTCGCCGTCGCCGAGGAGCTCAACTTCACCAGAGCGGCCCAGCGGATGTTCGCGGTCCAGTCCACGGTGTCAGCCGGCATCCGCGCGCTCGAGCGGGATCTCGGCACCGTGCTCTTCGCGAGGTCGACGAAGTCCGTGACGCTCACCCCGGCGGGCGAGGTGGTGCTGCCGGAGGCCCGCCGTGCGCTCGAGGCGGTCGACCGGGTGCGCAGCGCCGCCGCGCAGTCCTCGGCCGGCATCCGCGGCCGCCTGCGGGTGGGCATCTTCACCAACATCGAGATGCTCGACCTGCCGGGGCTCTTCGGCGGCTTCCACGCCGCGCACCCGCTGGTGGACCTGCAGCTGGGCGCATCCGCTTCCGGCTCCACCGGGCTCGCCGAGGACGTGCGCCGCGGCCGCGTTGACCTGGCGTTCATGGGCCTGCCGGACCACGACCTCGTCGGGCTCGACGTGCTCACGCTGGCCACCACCCGCTACGCGGCCGTGCTGCCGGTGGGGCATCCGCTCGCCGCCCGCGCCACGCTGCGCCTCGCCGACCTCGCCGACGAGCGCTTCATCGACACCCCCGCCGGCTTCGGCAACCGCGTCGTGATCGAGCGCGCCTTCGCGGCGGCGGGCGTGCCCCGCACGGTGGCGACCGAGGTGAGCGATCTGGGCGAGGTCCCGCGGTTCGTCGCCGCCGACCTCGGGGTCGGCGTGGTGCCCCTCGTCACCCTGCGGCTCGCCCCCGGCACCGTGGCGGTGCCGATCGCGTCGCCCGAGGTGCCCTGGCAGCTGAGCGTCATCTCGCGGCCCTCGCCCAGCCCGGCGGTCGCGGCGTTGCTGGCCCAGCTGGAGGCGCGCTTCACGGGCTGAGACCGCCGCGTGACGGAGCCGCGAGGCTCCGCATCCGCTGGATCGCATTGCCAGCCGGGCGGTCCCGTGCAAGCCTTGTACCTCATCAGGGGGGTACGAATGGGGACGACCACCATGCGCGGGCGGGCCGGCATCGCCGTCGCGGTCGCCGCGATGCTCGCTCTCGCGGGGTGCACGGCGCCGTCCGAGGACGACGGGGCCGCGACATCCGCCACACCCACGCCGACCTCGACGTCGGCACCCGGTGAGAGGACAAGCGCCGAGCTCTTTCCCGGGGGTCCGTTCCTCGACCCGCGCTCGGAGGCGGTGGTCGCGGAGGACGCGCTGCTCGCCGACGGCGAGACGGAGAAGGCGCGCAAGATCGCCGAGATCAGCCAGCAGCCGACGGCGATCTGGCTCGGCGAGTGGCTCACGGCGGAGAAGATGCCCGGCGTGATCGGGAGGTACATCGAGGAGGCCGAGGCGGCGGGGACCACGCTGGTGTTCGTGGCCTACGCCATCCCGAACCGCGACTGCGGCGGGCACTCCGCCGGCGGACTCGACTACGACGAGTACGGCGCCTGGGCGCAGGCGCTCGCCGACCAGCTCGCCGGCACCGGCGCCGTGATGATCGTGGAGCCCGACTCGCTGGCGATGCTGTTCAGCGAGAAGTGCGCGGGCGAGGAGGCGCGCCGCCTGCCGCTGATCAAGGAGGCGGTGGCGAGCTTCACGAAGGCCGGGCTCACCTCGTACCTCGACGCGGGCAACAACAACTGGATCCCCGAGCGGCGCATGGCCGAGATGCTCACCAAGGCCGGTGTCGCAGACGCGCGCGGCTTCTTCACCAACGTCTCCAACTTCTACCGGGTCGACGAGGAGCGCGAGTACGGCGAGGCGCTCTCGGCGCTGATCGGCGGCAAGCGCTTCGTCACCGACGTGTCGCGCAACGGCAACGGCTGGAAGGGCGACTGGTGCAACCCGACCGGCGCGGCCCTCGGGCAGCCGCCGGTGGTCACCACGAGCGAGAGCACCCACCTCGACGCGCTGCTCTGGATCAAGCACCCGGGAGTGAGCGACGGGGCGTGCAACGGCGGCCCGAAGGCCGGCCAGTGGTGGGAGCAGCAGGCGCTCGACCTCGTCGACAATCGGCCGGCGAAGCAGTAGCCATACGCGCGGTGGCCTCGGTTGTCATCGCGCTGCTCGCGGCGAGCTCGCTCGCGGGGGCGGGGCCCAGCACCCACCCTGTTCCCGGCACTCCGACTGTCTCCGCGTCGGACGTCGTCGAGGAACCGCTCTACCTGGAGGCGGGAACGGATGCCGCGCGCGCGGAGTCGAGACTGCGTGCGGCCGGCGACACCGCGGCCGCCGACGCCATCGGTCGGATTGCATCGCAGCCCACCGCAGTCTGGCTCGGCGAGTGGTGGGGTGAGCCGCTGATGCGCAGTGTGATCCGCCGTCACGTCGCGGCCGCGGCGCGGCAGGGGGCCACCCTCGTCTTCGTCACCTATGCGATCCCCTTCCGCGACTGCGGCGGGCACTCCGCCGGGGGCACCGACTACGCCGAGTACCTCGACTGGAACCGCGTGGTCGCCGCGGAGCTCGCAGGCACCGGCGCCATGGTGCTCTTCGAGCCGGACTCGCTGGCCTCGCTGGCGAACCCGAAGTGCGCGAGCGAGGTGGACGTGCGCCCCGGGCTCATCGGGCAGGCCGTCGACATCCTCGAGGCGGCGGGGCTCCGCACCTACCTCGACGGGGGCAACTCCAACTGGCTCACACCGGCCGCGCAGGCCGAGTGGCTCGGGCGGGCCGGCATCGCGCGCGCCACCGGCTTCTACACCAACGTGTCCAACTTCTATCCGGTGCAGCGCGAGTCCGACTACGCCGGCAAGGTGTCATCACGCGTCGGCTGGAAGCACTACGTGATCGACGTGTCGCGCAACGGGCGCGGGTGGACCGGCACCTGGTGCAATCCCGCCGGCGCGGGTCTCGGGCAGGATCCCCGTTCCGTTCCGGGTTCGACGAAGCTCGACGCCCTGCTCTGGGTGAAGCACCCGGGCGCGAGCGACGGCCCGTGCAACGGCGGACCGGCGGCCGGCGCATGGTGGGAGGAGTACGCGCTCGCCCTCGTGGCCAACCGGCCGTCGTGAAACGCACGCGCCAGCGCGCCTCGGTCAGCGCGGCGCGGGCACCAGCTCCTGCCGCATGGTGCCGAGCCCCTCGACGCCGAGCTCCACGACGTCGCCCGCCCTCAGGTAGGGGAAGCGGCCGGACATCGCGACGCCCTCCGGCGTCCCCGTATTGAGCAGGTCGCCCGGGTCGAGCACCGAGTACTGCGACAGGTGCCAGACCAGGAACGCGACGGAGAACACCATGTCGGCGGTCGTCGAGTCCTGGCGGGGCTCGCCGTTCACCGTCGACCAGATGCGCAGCGCCTGCGGGTCCACCTCGTCGGCGGGCACGAGCCCGGGGCCGAGCGGGTTGAAGGTCTCGGCGATCTTGCCCTTCGACCACTGCCCGCCCGACTCCTCCTTCTGCCAGGTGCGCTCCGACACGTCGTGGCTCACCACGTAGCCGGCGATGTGGTCGAGGGCGTCCGCCTCCGACTCGAGGTAGCGCGCGGTGCGGCCGATCACCACGCCGAGCTCCACCTCCCAGTCGATCTTCTGCGCGGTCGGCGGCACGCGGATGTCGTCGAAGGGCCCGACCACGGTGTTCGGGTGCTTGAAGAACAGGATCGGCACGGTCGGCGCCCCGTTGCCCGACTCCGCGGCGTGCGCGGCGTAGTTCTGCCCGATGCAGAGCACCGCGCCCGGCCGGGCGATCGGGGCGCCGACGCGCAGGCGGGCGGCACCCTCCAGCTCCGGCAGAGCGGATGCGACCTCCCGCGCCCGGCGAAGCCCGTCACCCGCCAGAAAGGCCGCGTCGATATCGGCGGTGAGCGAGCGGAGGTCGCGGACGACCCCGTCCCCGCTGTCCATCGCGGGGATCTCGTCGCCGACCGGGCCCAGCCTGAAGAATGTAGTCATCCCCCCACGTTAACGACGTTTCGCCCGCTTCGGCCCCGAATCCGGCGGGAAACGGGGCGGAAGCGGGCGAAACGGGAGGCGCTACTGGGCCCCGTACCCGCCGACCGGGCTGAACCCGGCGGGAAGGGCGAAGGGGTCGACCACGCGGCTGGAGCGGTCGGAGACCGCGGCCAGCGCCGCGAGCTCGCGGGCGGCGCGCTCGATGCGGTCGGGCAGCGCGCCCGAGGTCGCGTCGCCGCCCGTTCCCCAGTCGCTGGACGCCGCGTAGACGCTCGTGGTCACCACCTGCGCGTGCAGGTAGGTGAACAGCGGGCGCATCGCGTAGTCCAGGGCGAGCGAGTGCCGCTCGCTGCCGCCGGTCGCGGCGATGAGCACGGGCATGTCGGTGAGCGACACCGGGTCGAGCACGTCGATGAACGACTTGAACAGGCCGCTGTAGCTCGTGGTGAAGATCGGGGTCACCGCGATGAGCGCGTCCGCGTTCGTGACGGTGTCGATCGCCGCCTCGAGCTTCGGGCTCGGGAAGCCGGTCATCAGGTTGTTCACGACGTCCTGCGCGGTGTCGCGCAGCTCGACGATGCTCACCTCGGCGTCGACTCCCAGGTCCTGCAGTTGGCGGGTCGTCGCATCCGCCAGCCTGTCGGCGAGCAGTCTCGTCGACGAGGGCTGGCTGAGCCCGGCGGTGATCACCGCGATCCTGCGGGTGGTCATGATGCGACCTCCGCGGGCTCGGCGGCGGACGCGACCAGGGCCGCGTCGCGCTTGGCGACCAGAGCCTCGTGCGTGGGGCCGTCTGGCACGTTCGCCGGGCGGTTCTTCGCGAGCTCCTTGCGCAGCACGGGGACGACCTCCTCGCCGAGGATGTCGAGCTGCTCGAGCACGGTCTTCAGCGGCAGGCCGGCGTGGTCCATGAGGAACAGCTGGCGCTGGTAGTCGCCGTAGTGCTCGCGCATCCCGGCGTAGCGGTCGATGACCTGCTGCGGGCTGCCCACGGTGAGCGGGGTCTGCTCGGTGAAGTCCTCCATCGTGGGGCCGTGGCCGTAGACGGGCGCGTTGTCGAAGTACGGGCGGAACTGCTTCACCGCGTCCTGCGAGTTCTTCGCCATGAAGGCCTGGCCGCCGAGTCCGACGATGGCCTCCTCGGCCTTGCCGTGCCCGTAGTGCTCGAAGCGCTGGCGGTAGTAGCCGATGAGGCGCATGTAGTGCTCCTTCGGCCAGAAGATGTTATTGGCGAAGAATCCGTCGCCGTAGTAGGCCGCCTGCTCCGCGATCTCGGGAGAGCGGATGCTGCCGTGCCAGACGAAGGGCGCGACACCGTCGAGCGGGCGCGGCGTGGACTGGAAGCCCTGCAGCGGCGTGCGGTACTTGCCCTCCCAGTTGACGAAGTCCTCGCGCCAGAGGCGCTGGAGCAGGGCGTAGTTCTCGATGGCCAGCGGGATGCCGTCGCGGATGTCCTTGCCGAACCAGGGGTAGACGGGGCCGGTGTTGCCGCGGCCCATCATCAGGTCGACGCGGCCGTCGGCCACGTGCTGCAGCATCGCGTAGTCCTCGGCGATCTTCACCGGGTCGTTCGTGGTGATCAGCGTGGTGGCGGTGCTGAGGATCAGCCGCTCGGTCTTGGCGGCGATGTACCCGAGCATGGTCGTCGGGCTCGACGGCACGAAGGGCGGGTTGTGGTGCTCGCCGAGGGCGAACACCTCGAGGCCGACCTCCTCCACCTTCTGCGCGATCGTCAGGATGTTCTTGATCCGCTGGTGCTCGGTGGGTGTCGTGTCGTTCGTGGGGTCCGTGGTGACGTCTCCGACGGTGAAGATTCCGAACTGCATTCCTGTGCCGATAGTCATGGCTGCGTGCCCTCCCGGGTTGTTGCTGCAACTCTATGCGTTTGCATGTACATGTGCAAACGGCGGATGCCCGGATTCTATTCCCGGGACCCTCGCGGCAGGAGTCCGCGCAGCGCGAAGAAGACCAGCACGGCCACTCCGGCGACGATCACGACCTTCACGATGAACCACGCGAGGGAGAAGAGGAACCCGACGAGCCACCAGGCGATCACGATCGCGATGACAACGCCGACGATGATGCCGAGGTTTTTCATGACCGCGAGCCTAGCCGGAGCGCGGGCGCCGAGCCTGACAGCGCAGGGCGCCCGCGGCGGCCCCGCGCGTCAGCCGCCGAGGCGCCCCCGCACGATCGAGTCCCCCGAGTGGGCGGGGTCGCCGTCGAAGCTCTCCGCCGACACGTCGACCAGGTCGTAGCGGGCGAGGTCGATGTCGTCGGGAATCGCCAGTACCGTCGTCGACGAGTCCACAACGCCGAGGCTCACCAGGGCGGTCGCGTCCTGGGTGATCAGCCAGGCCTCGCGGTAGTCGCCCGGCCGGTCGGGCGCCGCGATGCTGAGGCGCACCACCCGGGAGCCGTCCGGAAGGCGCTCGACCTCCGCCCGGCCGGACGCCCCCGGCCAGTCGGGGAAGGCGTCGAGGGCCGCGGTGGCGAGGATCTCCGGCGGCACGGGGCGCAGCAGCTGCCAGCCGGCGACGCCCGCGGCGACGAGCAGCACGGCCGCTGCCGCCGCGGCGAGCAGCGGGACGAGTCGACGGCGCGGCCGTGCGGGCGGCCAGGGCTCGGCGGGCAGGCCAAGCTCGGCGAGCGGCACGGGCTCCATGGCCGGCCCGAGCCGGGCGGGCGGGCGGAGATCCGCGGCCAGTCCGAGCTCGGCGGCCACGCCGGCCCACACCTCCGGCCGGGGCGCGCTGAGCGGCCCGTCGGCCAGGGAGTCGCGCCCGAGCCTGGTCACCCGGCTGAGCTCGGCCAGACTGCCCGTGCAGCCCTCGCACTCGTCGAGGTGCGCGAGGTCGGCGCGGCTGGCCGCCGGCTCGCCGAGGGCGATCAGGGCGAGCGTGTCTGCATCAACGTGCGGCATTCGGCGCCCCCAGTCTGCTTCTCATCCGCTCGAGGCTGCGGCGGATGTGGCTCTTCACCGTACCGAGCGGCATGCCCAGCCGGTCGGCGATCTGGTGGTGGGTGAGGTCGTCGTAGAAGGCGAGGCGGATGATGCGGCGTGCGTCGGGCTCCAGCCGCTCGATCTCGTCGGCCACGGCGATGCGGTCGGCGAGGTCGAGCTCGACCGCTGCGGCGTCCCGCATCGGCTGCGCCGCGGCCAGCTGCTCGTCGAGCCGGCGCAGTCGCGCCCGGTGGGCGTGCGCGTCGGCGATGCAGTGGCGGGCGATGCCCACGAGCCACGCGGGCAGCCGGGAGCGCCGCGGGTCGTAGCCGGCCCTCCCCTGCCAGGCGGCGACGAAGGTCTTCTGGGTCACGTCCTCGGCGTCGGCGACATCGGCGAGCGAGCGCAGGGCCAGCGTGTACACCAGCGGCGACCAGAGCGCGTACGCCCGGGCGAGGCTGCGCTCGTCGCCGGCGAGGAAGCCGGCCACGACCTCGTCGTGCCCGTCGCGCCCGCTCGAGCGGTCACCGGGCCCTGCGGCGGGGTTCGCGTTCTGCGGCATGGAGGGCGCTCCGGTGGTGCGGGTCTGCGGGGGCGGATTCGCGTTCATGGTAGGTCGCGCCCCTCATCCGGCGACAGGCGTTGCGGTGACGAGGATGTTGTCGAGGTAGTGGCCGGTCCCCTGGTCGAACTGCCCGCCGCAGGTGATCAGCACCAGCCGCGGGGCGCCTGCCTGGTCGAACACCGCGTCGAGCGGGATCTCCTGCTTCGACACCCGCTCGTTGCTGGTGATCGTGTAGGCGTGCGCCGCACCGTCGGCGGTCGTCACGGTGACCGTCGCCCCGACGCCGAGCTCCTTCAGCCGGGAGAAGGGGCCTCGCCCGTAGCGCAGCGAGTCGACGTGGGCGGCGAGCACCGTGGCCCCCGCCGCGCTCGCCGGTCCCGGTCCGAAGCGGTACCAGCCGGCCACGTCGACCTGCGCGGGCAGCTCCATCACCCCGGTGTCGAGCACACCCACCGGGGCCACCGCGATGTCGATCCGCGCGTCCGGGATGGCGATCCGCACGGGCGGCATCACCTCCGCGGCGGGTGCGAGGTCGGTGCCCTGGATGGGCACGGCGGGCGGCGCCGGCCGCGGGGTTGGGCCGACGCTCCCCTCCGCCGTCGCCGGGGCGCTCGGGACCGGATGCTCCGCAGCTGGGTTCGCGGAGCATCCGGCGATCAGGGCGAGCACGAGACCGCCGACGGCGAGTGCGCCGCTGGCGGTCCGTGCTGTGCGGTGGGAGATGGTCAGCGGCCCGACCGGCCGTGGCGGGCCGGCAGCTCCCGGCGGTCGGAGCGCGCCCGGGACACGCTCAGCGCCGCTGCGGCGGCGAGCAGGAGGAGCATCGCGCCGGCACCCCAGACGAAGGGTGCCGGGTCGGGGTCGGCGACGAGGCCGGCCTCGCCCGCCGGCACGGCGTTCGGCGCGCTGTGCAGCCCGCCGATGGTCTGCGACGCGATCGCCAGCGTGCCGGCCTCGAGACTGCCCCAGGCGTAGAGGATGGTGTTCACCCCGTCCTGCACGGCCACGTCGGTCGGTCCGATCACCGGCGTGGTCGTGCCGGTGGCGGCCACCGCCGCGGACACCGTGCCGGCCGCGAGGTCGAGTTTGGCCTCGGCCGGGTTGGCCAGGTTGGTGATCACGGGGCTCCCGCCGGCGAGCACGTCGACGGCCGGGGCCGCGGCGACGTGGCGCACGGTGAGGCGGCCCTGGCCCGGCGCGGTCTTGGCGAGGTCGTTGGTGAAGAGCGTGGCCGTGGGCGTGCCCGTCGCGCCGAGGTGCGCCACCGCCGTGTAGCTGGTGCCCGCCGCGAGCGGGAGGTCGATCGGCCCGATCACCGGCGCGCTGTCGTCCGCGGCGTCGGCGGCGGTGATCGCCACGGTGTAGGTGCCCGCGGCGAGGTCGAGCGGGCCGGCGAGGTCGCCCGGCTGGAAGTCGTCGAGGGTGAGGGCGCCGTTGACGTAGACGTCGACGGGCGTCGCCGGCACGGCGTGCAGCACGTACAGGTCGGCCGTGGTCGGGGAGATGGCCTGGGCGGGAACGGCGACGAGTCCCAGTGCCACGATGCAGCCGGCTGCGCTGCCGACGGCGAGTGATCTGCGCATGTGATTCTCCTAGTGTTCGCACCGACCGGAGCGTCGGTGTTACTAGGTACTTCCCGCCGGGGACCCCGTCTGGATGCAGCCGGCCGGAAATCGGCTGAGGGGCTTGCGCCGCGGCCGCGGAACCCTTCGGCTAGGCGCCCTTCGGCTTCGCCCGAAGGTGGATCCGCTTGCCCTGCTTGGAGAAGATCGCCAGCAGCTCGGTGGGCCCGGGGCCCGCGGAGTGCAGCCAGTGCGGGGTGCGGGTGTCGAACTCCGCCGCCTCCCCCGGCCCCATCACGATGTCGTGCTCGCCGAGCACCAGCCGCAGCCGGCCGCTGAGCACGTACAGCCACTCGTAGCCGTCGTGCACCCGCGGCTCGGGCACGGCCCCGGCGGCGGGCGGCGGGAAGGTGACTCGAGCGGCCTGCGACGGCGAGGACTCGGGCGAGAGCTGCTCGAAGACCACCTGGTCGACGTGACGGGTCACGCGGTCGACCCGCGGGTCGGGCACCGAGCGGGGCACGAGGTCGTCGAGCTCGAGGCGCAGGGCGCGGGCGAGCGGCACCACCAGCTCGAGGTTCGGCGCACGCTTGCCGGCCTCGAGGCGCGAGATGGTGCTCGCCGAGATGTCGGTGAGCTCGGAGAGCTCGTCGAGGGTGAGTCCGCGCTTCTGGCGCCAGCTCTTGAGGCGGGCGCCGATCTGCTGCAGTGCGGGGTCGGCCACATCCGCTCCTTGCTATTTCGGCATGAATATTTGCTCATAGTGTAGCTGCGGCCGCACTCTTTCCCCATGACATCGACAGACTCGACCATTCCCTGGGACGTGGTGATCGTCGGCGGCGGCGCCGCCGGCCTGAGCGCCGCCCTGATCCTCGCCCGCGCCCGCCGCCGGGTGCTCGTGCTCGACGGAGGCGAGCCGCGCAACCGCTTCGCGCCGCACATGCACGGCGTTCTGAGCAGGGACGGCTACTCCCCTCTCGACCTCGTGGCCGACGGTCGCCGCGAGGTGCGCGCCGCCGACGGCGTGGTCGAGACCGCCCGGGTCGCCACCATCACCGCACTCGAGCCGGGCTTCGAGCTGGTCACGGAGGCCGGCGAGAGCATCCGCGCCTCGCGGGTGGTCGTGGCCACCGGCATCCGCGACTCCCTCTCCGACGTCCCGGGGCTCGCCGAGCAGTGGGGGCGCGGCGTCGTCGTCTGCCCGTACTGCGACGGCTACGAGGCCCGCGGGAAGCACATCGGCGTGCTGAGCGCGTCGCTGGCCGGGCTGCACAAGGCGCACATGCTGCGCTCCTACTCCCCTCGGGTCACGGTGCTCAGCGGGCTCGTCGGGGAGATCCCGGCGGAGGAGTCGCGCGCGCTGACCGCCCGCGGCATCCGCGTGGACGACCGACCGGTCGCGCGCGTGCTCTCGGAGGGCGACCGCGTCACCGGCGTGGAGTTCACCGACGGGGGCACGCTCGCCCTCGACGTGCTCTTCACCGACCCGGCCATGACGCCGATCGACGACCTGCTGCGCCAGCTCGGCGCGGAGCGGATCGAGACGCCCGCCGGACCGTGGACGAGAACGGATGCGGCGCAGCAGACGAGCGTGCCCGGCCTGTACGCCGCGGGCAACGTGGCGAACCCCGCGGCGCTGGTGCCGGTCGCGATGGCGGAGGGGGTGGCCGCGGCCACCGCGATCAACGCCGGGCTCGTGCTCGACGACATCTCGGCGGCGCTCGCCGCGCTCGCGGCGGACGAGGGGCTCGCGACAGGCGATGGGCACGCGTCGGACGGGGACCTCGCGGCGGACGAGGGGCTCGCGTCGTGAGCGAGGCCGCGGAGTACTGGGAGAACCGCTACCGCGAGAACGGCCGCTCGTGGAGCGGCCGGGCCAACGCCGCGCTGGTGCGCGAGATCACCGGCACCGCGCCGGGCACCGCGCTCGACCTCGGCTGCGGCGAGGGCGGCGACGCTCTCTGGCTGGCCCACAACGGCTGGTCGGTGACGGCCGTCGACATCGCGCCGAGCGCGCTGTCCGTCGGCGCGGGCGACGCGGCGGACGGCGACGACGTCACCTGGGTCGCCGCCGACCTGGCCGAGTGGCGGCCGCCCGCCGCCTACGACCTGGTGACCTCGCACTTCCTGCACTCCTGGGTGGAGCTGCCGCGCGAGCGGATCCTGCGGCGGGGCGCCGCGGCGGTGGCGCCGGGCGGCACGCTGCTGATCGTCGGGCACGCGGGGGCGCCCAGCTGGGCCGCCGCGAGCGACGGCCACCACGACGTCGAGCTGCCCACGGCGGAGGAGATGTACGACGCGCTGTTCCAGCCAGGAAGCGGCCTCGCATCCGCCGACTGGACCGTCGTCACCCGCGCGCAGATCGCCCGCCCGGTCACCGCGCCGGACGGCACGGAGGGCACCATCGACGACAGCGTGCTGAAGCTCAGGCGGCGCGACGCGCGCTGACCCGGCGCAGCAGCACGGAGGCGAAGAGCACGGCGAGGGCGATCGCGGTGCCGATCAGGGTGTCGAGCACCCGGTCGCCCACGATCTCCTCGACGTGCCCGCCCTGGGTGGAGATGAGCATCGCCAGCGGCGTGATGAAGATCAGCGCGAGGCCGTAGTTGCGCACGACCACCATCTCCACCACGAACTGCAGCGCCATCAGCACGAAGGCGAGCACGAGCCCCTCGGGGCCGAGCAGCGCGATGAGCGCGAAGAGGCCGAGGCCCACGAAGGTGCCGAGCACCCGGTGCACGCCGCGCAGCGCCGACAGCCGCACGGTGTGCCCGTTCTGCAGGATCACCACGACCGTGAGCACCACCCAGTAGGCGCGCGGCAGGCCGAGCGGGGCGGCGACCGCCACGGCGATCGCGCTGGCCAGGGCGAGGCGGATGAGGATGGTGCGGCTGATGCCGTCCATCACGAAGGCGAGCGGCTGGCGGGCCTCGTGCAGCGCGGCGTCGCGGCGGCGCACGGCCGGTCGCAGCAGCGGGACGAGCACCACGAGGTAGGAGATCGCGCAGCCGAGCACGAGCAGGCCCACCACGAGCCGGCCGTCGATGCCGGCGCCGCCGATGCCGGTCGGCCCGGCCAGATGGGTGGCGACGCCGCCGATCAGCACGAAGAACAGGGCGCCGGGCGGGCCGACCGAGAGGCCGAGGCAGAGGGTGGCGCTCACCACGGCGATCACGAACACGGCGAGCAGCGAGAGCAGCGGGTCGCCGCTGGCGAGCACGCCGAGGCCGGCGGAGGCGATCAGGCCGAGCGCGATGAACGGCAGCTTCGCCGCGCGCTCCCGGCGGCTGCGGCCGGCCAGGTAGAGCGCGAGGAACCCGCCGGTGCTGGCGAGCAGGCCGAGGTCGCTGCGGCCGGCCAGGGCGAAGCCCACAGTGGGTATGCCGATGGCCACCGCCGCCTGCAGCGCGATCGGCCAGCGCGACGGGCTGGGGTGAAGTTCGAACAGACTGCGGACGTCGGCGCGGATGCCCATGAGTGCCTCCGTTGCTCTACCCGTCTACGGTATCAGCGCGAGAACGGCCTCCGCCGCCTCGGCCAGGGCGACGCCGTAGGGGCGTCCGTGGCCGGCGGCGTGCACGGCGAGCGGGTGCAGCTGGTGCACCGGGACGCGCCCGCGCCAGCCGTCGCGCAGCGGCTCCCCCGTCGCCGCGGCCTCCCGTTCGTACGCGGCGAGCACCCGCTCGAGGTGCGGCAGTCCGAACAGCGCGAGCATCGCCAGGTCGGTCTCGCGGTGGCCGCCGTGCGATGCCGGGTCGATGAGCACGGCGCCGTCGGCGCCCCACAGAACGTTGCCGGTCCAGAGGTCGCCGTGCAGTCGGGCCGGGGGCTCCGCGTCGTCGAAGTCGCCCGCGTCGATGCGGGCGCAGGCCGAGCGGATGACGCGTTCCTCGCGTCCGGTCACGGTGCCAGCCGCCACGGCGGCGGCCAGGAACGGCAGCACCCGGTCGCGGGAGTAGAAGCGCCCCCAGCGGGTCTGCCGCGCGGACACCAGCGGACGGCTGCCGATGAACAGCGGCCCGTCGTAGCCCCCCGGCGCCGATCCGAAGGCGGCGGCCCCGGCGGAGTGCGTGCGCGCGAGGGCGGCCCCGAAGGCGTCCGCGTGGTCGCGCGTGGGAGGGGTCTCGTGCACGCGCTCGAGCTCGATCAGTCCGGGCGCCGAGCGCAGGACGCGCACGACCCGCACTCCCCCGGCCTCTGTCGCCTGCGCCAGCCAGGCCAGGCCGGCGTGCTCGGCCTCGAAGAAGCCGGCGGGCGCATCCGCTCGGGTCTTGGTGAAGGTGTCTGGCACCCGCCCAGCTTAACGACGAAGACCGCCGCCCCGAGGGGCGACGGTCTTCGCTAAGCCAGAGGAACCAGCCGCTTCACTGCTGTTTCACCAGCACGGGGAAGGGACTAGCGGCGCAGGCCGAGACGCGCGATCAGCGAGCGGTAGCGCTCGATGTTGACGTCCGACAGGTAGCCGAGCAGGCGACGGCGCTGGCCGACCAGCAGAAGCAGTCCACGACGCGAGTGGTGGTCGTGCTTGTGCTCTTTCAGGTGCTCCGTGAGATCGAGGATACGTGCGGTCAGCATAGCGACCTGCACCTCGGGGCTACCGGTGTCACCGGGGTGGGTGGCGTACTCGTCGATGATTGCTTTCTTGGCATCTGGTGCGAGTGGCATAGATGACCCCTTTCGATCGTTGCGCGGTGCCGGTCACTGAATGTGCCGGCTCTCTTTATCCGCGGCCGTCTTACGGCAACCTTGGGAGTTTAGCAGGTTCGAGGGGCCGGGCGGGGCTGCCCGCTCAGGACGTTGCGCCGAACAGCGACGCGACCAGCTGCGGCAGTGCCCGGAAGACCAGCAGCGCGACGGCGAGCACCGTCGCAACGATAGCCGTGCGCGCGGCGAACGCCCAGAGGCGGCGGCGAATCCTCGCCTGCTCCACCAGCGCCCGGAGCCGCTCGAAGTCGCGCTGCACCGCCGCGGCATCGCACGGCTCGACGCGTGTGGAGCTCCAGGTGCCCGGCCGCACGACGGCCTGCACGATGCTCGCCACCGTGTCGTCGGGGAAGGCCCGCGGCTGCCGCCGCAGCCAGCGCAGCAGACCGCTCGCCGGCAGCACGACCGCGTCGGGCCACGACCCGCTGATGGCGGCGGGCTCCACCACCACGATCAGGGGCGTGACGGCCACGCGGATGCCGGTGGACGCGTTGATGAGGTCGGACGCCCGGGCGGACTCGTGCAGCGCGGCGTGCGTGTAGCCCACCACGCGCCCGTTGACCATGAACCCGGTGCCGGTGGCCCAGATCCTCGCTCCCGGGTGGTTCTTCGTGTTCACGGTGAACACGCCGCGCGAGGAGATGAGCACGTGGTCGATGTCGGACGAGCCCGATCCGACGGGCACGGAGTGCAGCACGGTCCACGAGTCGTCGAGGCGAGCGAGCAGCCGGGCCACGCCCAGCTCGCCGACCGACCCCTGGTACCAGCTCGCGGCATCCGCGTGCAGCGGGCTGCAGCCGAAGAACCGCTGCACCCGCGTGCGCTCGGGCGCGTGCGCCTGCTCCTCGAGGCACCGCGCCATCACCGCGATCGCGGCGCCGCGACCGCGCAGATCGGGCGCGCCCCATCGCCCGTCATTCGTGTCTGTCATTCCCGTCCACCGCCCCCAGACGAGACTAGGCGAGAGAAACTCGAAGAGACACACCCCTTATGGGGCGACAACAAGCACAAACGCTATTCGCGCTCATTTTTGTGGGAAGCCCTCAATCGAGTCGGCTGAACAGTCCCGGGTACTCGAGAACCAGCCCGTCGTCGTCGACCGTGATCTCGCGCTCGAAGTCCGCGTCGAGCGACTCGAACAGGTAGGAGCGCTGCGCCGTGCGGGTGTAGCGCTGCCGCTCGGAGCTCACCGTCAGCGCCGGCACGGCGACGAACGCCGTCACGATCTCGGCGCTCTCGCCGACGGCGAGCGCCAGCCGGCGGATGGGGAGCGTGTTGGTGAACGGGGTGGCGCTGATGTCGACGTCGAGCGCGCCGCGCAGCTCGGGCAGAGGCTCGCCGTCCCCGTCGGTCCAGTGCCCGCGCCCGGTGGCGAGCAGCTCCAGCCGGCGTCCGCTGGCCGCATCGACCAGGAACACGTAGCGCGTTCGCCAGGTCTCGTCGCACGACACCGCGTACTCGACGACGAAGGGGTCGGAGGCTGGCCCGTCGATCAGCCCGTCGACCGAGCAGGAGTACGGCGTGAAGCTCACCCGGGAGCGCTCGATGCCGGTCGACGACGCGTCGACCCAGTACAGCGCCACCTCGCGCTCCATCACGATGCACCTCCCGATCGGGCGACGCACGAGGGCGGCCCGGGCGCCACCGGCAGTGCGACACGGTGCGAGGCTACTGCAGCCGCTCCCCCGGGCGCACGGGGGTGGCGGGGTGGCGGATCGCCGCTACCGGCGGGCGGATACGACCGGGGGGCTACGACGCCAGCGCGCCGATCAGCCAGATCGTCAGCAGCACGTGCCAGGCCACGATCACCAGGGCGAGCACCGCGCGCCAGCGACCGGTCGTGGCGGACTGCCGCGTCTGCAGCACGCCGACGATCCCGAAGACGAGCGCCAGCACGAACAGCACGAGGTTCGCCAGCCCGGCGAGCAGCAGGAAGCCGATGAAGAGGAAGCCGAGCACGAGGAGGCTGTCGGCGAAGGAGCCGCTGCCGACGGCCCCGACCACCACCAGCAGGATGAAGCCGAGCAGGTTCACGCCCAGCGGGATGAGGGCGAAGAGCAGCGAACGCGACGCGGCCGCGCTGCGGGCGGGCGGTGGGAAGGACGTGAAGACGGCGGATGCGCCCGGGCCGGCGGCGCCCGCCGCGGCCCGCGCGGGAACGCCCCTGGCGTGGGAGCCCGCGGGATAGGCCAGCGGGCGGTCGCCGTCGGCAGAAGTGGTGGCCGTCGGCGCGAACGCGGCGGGCGTCGCGACCGGCGGCGACGCGGGCGCCGAGTCGCGGACGGGCGCCGGCTCTCGCGCGGGAGCCGGAGCCGGGACCGGAGCGGGAGCCGGAGCGGCCGCGGGCCGCGTGTACGACGTCGGCGCGGGCGCGAAGTCCTTCTGCCGGGCGCCGCAGTTGTCGCACTTGCGGTCGCCCACCGGCACCAGGCTGCCGCACTGCGGGCAGGTGACCCTCTCGACCGTGCTCATGCCGCGGCGCGGACAGAGCGTGGACGGACGGAGCCGGGGACGGCGGACGGGTCGATCGGGTGGGCCATGCTCCCCATACTGCTGCATGGGGAGCACGGCTCGCGCTACGCCGCGGCGTGCACCATCAGCCAGGCGAGCAGCCAGCTGCGGCTGTTGCCCCCGTCCACCCGGTCCTCGGCCAGGCTGTCGGCCGCGGCGAGCGCGGCACGGGCGTCCTCCGGCGAGGCCAGCGCCGAGTACATCAGCAGGGAGTCGCCGAAGAGCACGTCGTAGCCGCGCGGCGCCGCCTCGGCGATGGTGGCGCGGATGCGCTCCGGGTCGCCGGCCAGGTACTCCGACACCCCCGTCACCGGCAGCAGCACGATGCCCAGCATCGCGCTCGGCTCGGCGCTGAACCAGGTGGCCCAGTCGCGCTTGCCTCCCCAGTTGAGCGAGGTGATCGAGTGCTCGAAGCCGTCGTAGACCGGCTCGGAGCGGTCGAAGTCGGTCCAGTAGGCCGAGGCGGATGCCGCCTCCGCGGACAGCATCCAAGCGGCCTCGGTCTCGAGCGCGGTCTGCCCGGTCGCCTGCGCCCACAGGACGAGGCCGTTCCACGCGTTGACCGCCTCGGAGCTGGACTCCTGGTTGTTGCCGTCGGCGAACGGCGAGGTACCGCTCGCCCAGGAGTGTCCCGCATAGGCGTCGAAGGTGCGCCGCACCGGGAACAGGCTGCTGCCGTCGGCCGCCGCCGTGGCGAGGTCCGCCGCGAGCAGGTCCATCACCGGCGCCCAGGACGCTGCGAGCGCCGGGTCGTCGGCGGCGAGCACCCCCGCGGCGTAGAGGAAGTAGCCGTAGTGGAAGTGGTGGTCGTTGAACTCCTCCGAGCCGAACGACGCATCGAGCGCCACGATGCCGCGGGCCTCGGCGTCGTAGACCACGCACCGCGCCTCGCGCTCGGCGCAGCCGCCCGGCTGCATCCAGGTGTCGAGCTCGTCGACCACCAGCGTCTTCAGCGCCTCCGCGGTGGACTCCGCGCCGACCTGCCTGGCGACGCTCCACAGGTTCGCCGCCCTGGCGAGCGCCTTGCCGCCGAAGTAGCTGTCGCTGGGGAAGGCCGTTGTGGTGGCCAGGTCGGCGCCCACCTGCTCGGCGAGCCGCGCCTTCTCGTCGCTGCCGAGCGCGGAGAGGTCGAGCGTCCCTGCCGCCGCGAGCTCGTCGACCGACCAGGCGAGCTCGGTCCCCGCCACCACGCTCAGACGGCCGTAGATGCTGTCGTAGTAGGCCTCTCCCCCGTCGCCGGGCGGCGCGGACTCGAGCGACGCCGCCTGGTGCGGCATGGCCGCGATCAGCGTGGGCGCGTCGTCCGCGGTGCTGTAGCCGATCGTGGTGGTGGCGCGGCCGTCGCCCACCGCGTAGGCGAGGGTGCTGCCGGTCAGCGGGTGGGCGGCGGCCTCGGCGAATGCCGCGGGGTCGCCGCCGTGGGGCAGCGCGAACCACACCGCGCTCTGCCCGGGCTCGAGCGAGAGCGTCCCGCCCTCCGCGGATCCGGTGGTGACCAGGCCGTAGGCCTCCTCGCCGATCCGCTCGGTCAGCGCCCCGTCGCCGTCCGCGCGCATCCCGGTCGCCAGCTCGAGCGGCGCCGTGGCGGTGAAGCTGACGAACGGCGACCCCTGCGCGATCACGGTGCGGCCGAGCTCCGTGTCGCCGTCGTACTGGGTGATGGTGACGGATGCCGCGTCGTAGCCGGTGACGAGCTGGCGGTCCGCGCCGACATCCGCTTCGACAGCGGGCACGAAGCCGCCCGCGATGGTGGCCGCTGTCGTGGTCACCACGGGCAGGCCGAACGCGAAGCCGCCCTCCGTGAGCTGGAACGAGAGCGGCAGCGGGTAGACCGCCATCGACGGCTCGCCGAAGACCAGCCCGGAGAACCAGGTGTTGGTGGGCGGCAGCAGACCCTCGGCGAGGCGCGCCGGCGGCAGGGCCTTCACCGTGCGCTCGGGCACGGCGGCCACCAGCGGGGCGACCGCGGCCTCGGGGAACACCTCGCCGCCGCCCGCCGCCGCCGCGCCGCTCACCGGCTGCTGCGCCACGCAGCCGGTGAGCAGCGAGAGCAGGGCGAGAGCGGATGCCGCGGTCGCGACGCGCCGCGGACGGCTGGACGAGAGCACGTCACACCCCGATCTTGCGCATGAAGTCCTGCACGCCGTCGTTGACCCCCGCGAACACGCCGTCGTTGCGCAGCAGGAGCGTGGCCGTCACCGGGGTGCCGCGCTTGACCAGCCCGTTGTAGGCGCCGTCGACCAGCCCGGTGCTCTGCACCAGCACCGTCGACTCGGCCACGCCGTCCGCCGTCTCGACGGCGATCGAGACCACCGTGCCCGCCACCACCTGCTGGTTGGGCAGCAGGATATCGACGGACGCGCCGTCCTCGATCCGGGAGTAGTCCCGGGCGCTCAGCGTGTACTCGGCCTTCACGAAGAGCGAGCCGGAGGCGTCGATGGTGGCGAGCACCTGCCCGGCCTGCACGAAGGAGCCGCTCTCGGTGGAGACGTCGGCGACCGTGCCCGCGACGGAGGCGGTCATCACGACCGTTCCGTCCTCCCGCACCGTGTACGCCGCGGTGGCCGGCTTGAACAGCCCCTTGGCGAGGTCGGACTCCAGCGAGGGGCTCTGCAGGGTGAAGAGCGTGTCGCCGACCGCGACGCGGTCGCCGTTCTCCACCTCGGCCGTGGTGACCGTGCCGCCGTAGTCGAGGCCCACCGGGTAGCGCTTGGCCTCGATCGACGCGGAGGTGCTGGCGACCTGGGACTGGCGCTGGGTGAACACCACGGTGAGGGCCGCGACGACCACCAGCACCACGACCATGCCGACGAGGAGCTTGAACCGGGACGTCCAGGTCATCGGACCGCCACCTTCCCGCTGGTGCCGAGGCGGAGGTCCCCCGGCTCGAAGGTGTCGATGAGCCCGGCGCGTTGGGAGCGTCTGCGCTGGCGGGCGCGGCGCTTGGCCAGCCGGTCCTCCCGGGAGGCGGCGACCACGAAGCTGCCGAGGATGACGGTGTTCGTCACGTTCCAGGCCGTCGCGAGGGTGAACACCCCGTTGTCGAGGTCGCGCGCGATCGCGACGAAGGAGGTGAGCAGCAGGAAGACGAAGAACAGCACCTGCGCGATCATGAAGTTGAACGGCGACGACGCCCGCGAGGTGTCGCCGGTCGCGCTCCACTTCTGCTCCTTGCCGGTGAGCACGTTCCACAGCGCCGCGACGTAGATCGGGAACGACGCCGTGGCGAGCATCAGCGTCTCCCAGCGGAAGGAGCCCATCGTGTAGAACGCCAGCACGATCTGCATCACGTAGAAGCCGGCGTAGTAGAGCGCCCAGGTGAGCACGGTCGTCGACAGGTTCATCGGCCGCAGGTCGAAGTAGATCTCCAGCGGCGGCACGAGCAGCAGCAGCAGCGGGCAGATGCCGGTGATGTAGAACGACGCGGTGACCAGGTACTGCAGCCGCTGGTCGAGGGTGAGCCTGCGTCTGCGGCTGAGCGGGTTGTGCTGCAGCAGGATCTCGAAGCCGCCGGTGGCCCAGCGCAGCTGCTGCTTCGTGTACGCCTCCACGGTGTCGGGGGCGTCGCCGACCGCGAGCACCATCGGGATGTAGATGGTGCGCCAGCCGGCCTCGTGCAGCATCAGCGAGGTCCAGACGTCCTCCGACTTCGAGTCGGTGTAGATGCCGCCCACCTCGTCGATCGCCGTGCGCCGGAAGATCACGTTGGTGCCCACGCAGAAGGCGGCGTTGAAGCGGTTGCGCCCCGGCTGGATGAACCGGTAGAACACCGACTGCATGTACCCGGCGCCGCGGGAGATCACGTTGTGCAGGTTGCCGTACTTCTGCGGGGTCTGCACGAAGGCGACGTGCTCGTCGGAGAAGAACGGCACGGTCTCCTCGAGGAAGGCGGGCGACGGCACGAAGTCGGCGTCGAAGATGGCGAAGTAGTCGCCCTTCGACAGCGACAGCGCGTGGTTCACGTTGCCCGCCTTGGCCCCGCCGGAGCTCAGGCGCCGCACGTAGCGCGCGCCGAGCTCGGCCGCGAGCGCGCGCACCTCGTCGCTCCGCCCGTCGTCGAGCACCCAGGTGAGGTGCCTGCCGCGGATCGCGAGGGCGGCGGCGACCGTGCGGCGGATCACCTCGACGGGCTCCCCGTAGGTGGTGATGAACACGTCCACCCCCGCCTCTGCGCCGTCGACGTAGAGCGGCCGGTCCCAGGCGTTGCGGATCAGCTCCACGTCGCGCGAGCGGTACAGGCCGCCCTGGGCGCGGTGGAAGGCGAAGTCCCGCGGGTCGTGCGAGCCGGAGAGGATCGTCCACATCGACAGGAGCGCCTGCGAGACGAGCACCATCTCGGCCACGATCACCATCGTGTACGGGAGCCAGTCGCCCCGGCTCGCCGGGTTGAGCAGGAAGCCGGCGTAGGCGAGGATGCCGACGGTGCCGATGAGCACCAGCAGCACCAACGACGGCGACTGCGCCTTGCCGATGTCGAGCTGCCGGGAGGGGGGATCCGAGTCGGGCTCGGACTGGACGGGCGGGAGGGGTCGCGAAACGTGCGTTATCAAGTCCTGGTCTCTTTCGGGTAGACATCAGGCGGAACGGTCCACGCGCGAGGGCGAGGGGTGCGCCCTCGAACGTGAGGAGCCGGCGACCCGGGGTAAGCGCGTCGCTGGCGAGGCGGCGACGTTGCCGGGCGGGTGGTGCCCGAGCGGTAGGCCCGGGTGGGAGGCGGTGCTGAACCGCCCCTTCAGGCTAACCAGTGCACCCGCCGGGGATGTGCCCCCTTCGGGGTAGTTGACCGCGTCTCGCCCGCGTGCGTCGGAGCACGACGAAGGGCCCCGGATCCGGTGAGCGGATGCGGGGCCCCGGTCGTCGGGACGGCCGGCCGGACTCGGGTGGCGGCGCTCAGGCGGCGGGGCCCGCCGTGAGCGTGACGGTGGCCGAGGCGGCGGCGCCTGCCGCGGTGCTGTAGCCGACGACCACCTGGTCGCCCACCTCGTGGGCGGCGATGGCCGCGCTCAGCTCGCTGGTCGTCGCGACGGCGACGCCGTCGACGGAGGTGACGGTGTCCCCGGCGGCCAGGCCGGCGGTGGCCGCCCCCGTCCCCTCGATCACACCGCCGAGCAGCACGCCCGCCCCGGTCTGGGCGGTGGCGAGCTGAACGCCGAGGAAGGCGGGGAGGCCGATGGAGACGGTGTCCGACTCCTCGCCGGAGACGATCTGCTGCACGATGGTCATGGCCGTCCCGATCGGGATCGCGTAGCCGGTGATGGTGGCGGAGCCGCTCGAGGCGGCGGTGACGACGCCGACCACCTCGCCCTCGGCGTCGACGAGGGGGCCGCCGGAGTCGCCGGAGACCACGGCCGCGTCGATCTCGATCAGGCCGGCGAGGCTCTCGGTGGCGCCCGTGGTCTCGTCGCCGACGGTGATGCTCTCGTCCAGCGCCGTCACCGAGCCGGTCGCGGCAACCAGGTCGCCCGTGCCCTCGGCGTTGCCGACCGAGGTTACCGCGTCGGCCAGGGCGACCGTGTCGTCGTCCAGCGTCGCCGGGGTGAGGCCGCTGGCACCGGCCAGCTGCAGAACGGCGACATCGTTCGTCGCGTCGTAGCCGACGACATCCGCTTGATAGGTCTCGCCCGTCGTCTCGACGGTGACCTCGATGCTCGTGGAGCCGTCGATCACGTGGTTGTTGGTGAGGATGCGGCCGGAGGAGGTGAGGATGATGCCGGTGCCCGCCGACTGCGCGGTCTCGCCGTAGCCGAGCTCGCTGACGATCGTCACCACGCCGGCCTTCTGCTCGTCGGTGGCGGCGGTGGCCGCGGACTGGGTGGAGGCTCCGGTCGAGCCGGTCGCGGCGCCCGCGCCGCCGTAGGGCGAGCTCGGCCGGAACGACCCGGGGACGGTGGTGACGGTGCTGCCCTCGGCGGCCACCGCGGTGGAGCTGGAGGCCAGGTTGCTCAGGGTGCCGATGCCGACGCCCACCGCGATGCCGCCTCCGCCGATGCCGAGCGCCATCGCCGTCGCGCCGCCCGCGATGAGGAGGGTGGTGCGGCGGCGGGTGCTTCTCGGCGCGGCGGGCGCTGCGAAGGGCTGTGCGGTGTACTCGCCCTGGGGGGCGGGGGTGCTGGTCGAGTCGTTCATCGTGTCTCCTGTGCGGGGTGCGGGGTGGCGGGGCGTTGGACTCAGACAAGACCCGCTTGCTATGCGCTTCGTATGCGCCTGCCGTGACAGCGCAGGGCGCCGTCTGGGAAGAGGCTGCGGCCGCCCGCTCAGGAACGCTCTGTATCCTCGGGAGCCTGCCCGACCCGAACGAGGAGAACCGAGATGCCCGGTGTGTGGATCCTCGACGTGTTCCTCGTCGTCGTGCTGCTCGGCTACCTCTTCGCCGGCTACCGCAGCGGCTTCGTGCGCAGCGTCAGCGCCTTCGTCGGTGTGGCGGGCGGCGCGGTCGCCGCGTACTTCGCCATCCCGCTGGTGAACGGCTGGGTCTCCGCCACCGAATGGCGGGTGCCCGCGGTCGTGGTGGCCGCCATCGCGCTGATCGTGGTCGGGCACGCGATCGGGGCGGCCGTCGGGCGCGCCATCCGCAGCCGGCTGAAGAAGACCCCGCTCAGCCTCGTCGACCACGTGCTCGGAGCGGGTGTGAACGCCGCGGCCGCTTCGCTGATCACCTCGCTGCTCGCCCTCAGCGTCACCTCGCTCGGCATCCCGCTGTTCTCCCAGGCCATCGGCGCCTCGTCGGTGCTGCGCACCATCGACACCCTCACCCCCGACCCGGTCGAGGCCTTCCTCGCGCAGCTGCGCTCGAGCGTCGTCGACGACGGCATCCCCCTGATCACCGAGGCCCTCGGCGGCATCACGACCTCGCCCGAGCTGCCCCTCGCCGACACGGGCACGCCGGCGCTCACCGAGGCCGCGCGCAGCGTGGTGCGCATCACGGGCAACGCCTTCGAGTGCGGCCAGAACCAGTCGGGCAGCGGCTTCGTGGTGGCGGCCGACCGCGTGGTCACCAACGCGCACGTCGTCGCCGGCGTGACGGAGCCGATCGTCGAGGTTCCCGGCGAGGGCGCCCTCCCCGGACGGATCGTCTACTTCGACGCGGTGAAGGACCTGGCCGTGATCGCCGTCGACTCCCTCCCCGCCGCCGCGCTCCCGCTCTCCCCCACCCTCGGCGTGGGCGCGACCGGCGTGGTCGACGGCTACCCGTACGGCGGGCCGTTCACCACCGGACCCGCGCGGGTGCTCTCGGTCGCCACCACGTCGGCCGCCGACATCTACGGCCAGAACCCGGCGCCGCGCGAGGTGTACACGCTCGCCGCCGACGTGCGCTCCGGCAACTCCGGCGGGCCGCTGCTCACCGAGTCGGGCGCCGTGGCCGGCGTGATCTTCGCCAAGAGCGCCGAGCTGGAGAACGTCGGCTACGCCCTCACGATGACCGAGCTGAACCCGGTGGCCGACGCCGCGAGCGGGCTCAGCGCGGCCGTCGGGTCGGGGGCCTGCGCACGCGGGTAGCCTCGGAGCATGGCTTCCGGTTCCCTGGCGCACGATGCAGACATCTACACGGTCCACGACGGCAGCGCCGACGGGGTGAGGGTGCAGGTCGAGCTCCAGCCGCGGGCGAACCTCTCCCTCGGTGCGAGCGGCATCCCGTTCATCCGCTCGATCGTCGTGCACAACGAGTCGGGTGCCGACCTCCCGGGGATCGAGCTCTCCGCCGCCCTGGCGGTCAGCGGGGGCGGCGAGCAGGTCTGGCGGCGCTCGATCCCCGGGCCGATCGTCTCGGGGAGCGCGACCCGCATCGACGACCCGCGGGCCTTCGACGTGTTCGCACCGCTGCTGGCGGGCGCGGCGGAGGCGGTCCTCGCCACCCTCGACCTGCGGGCCGAGCGGGAGGGCGCCGCCGGCGTCCGAGTGCTCGCCCCGGTGGAGATCAGCGCGGCCAACGAGTGGCTCAACGTGCCCGGGCTGCACGCCGCACTCGGCGCCTTCGTGCAGCCGAACACGCGCGCCGTCACCGGCATCCTGCGCGCGGCATCCGCTCTGCTCCTGAAGCGCACCTCCAGCGGCTCGCTCGAGGGGTACCAGGGCGGCCCGGAGCGCGCCCACCTGATCGCCGCCGCCGTGTACGAGGCGATCCGCGGCCTCGAGGTGACCTACATCAGCCCACCCGCCTCCTTCGAGCGCACCGGCCAGAAGGTGCGCACCACCGAGCAGGTGCTCGCGGAGCGCTTCGGAACCTGCATCGACCTCGCCGTGCTCTACGCCGCCTGCCTCGAGGCCTGCGGGCTGTTCCCCGTGGTGTTCGTCACCCGCAACCACGCCTTCGCCGGCTTCTACGCCGAGGAGACCTACGGCGAGCGCGCCACCGTCGACGACGTCAACGTGCTCACCAACCTCGCCGAGAGCGGCATCGTGGTGCCCGTCGAGCTCACCGGCGTGGGACCGGGCAGCGGCTCGCTCGACTTCCGCGGGGCGGCGAGGGCGGGCGCGGACTACTTCCGCAGCAACCACTCGCTGCTGCAGACCATGGTCGACCTGACCCGGGCGCGGATCGACGGGGTGCGGCCGATGCCGCTCGCCTCCTCCGCGGAGCTGGCCCCGGAGGACGTCGCCGCCGAGCGACCCTTCGTCGCGAGGTCGAGCCTCAAGAACCTCGTCGCAGCCACGGAGGAGGAGGTCGTGCGCGGGCAGCTCGACCGGCATGACGCCTCCCCCGGCCGCTTCAAGAACTGGAAGCGCGACCTGCTCGACCTCACGCTGCGCAACCCGCTGCTGAACATGCCGCACAACCAGAAGGTGCTCGACCTGCTCGTTCCCGGCGGGATGCTCCCGCTGCTCGACGACGTCGTGCACTCCGGCCGGAGCGTGCGCGTCTCCGGGGGCGTCGACTCGAGCGAGCTGCAGAAGCTCGCCGGCATCCGCACCGCGAGCGAGGTGGCGGGCGACGCGATGGTCACCATCTTCAGCACCACCCGCACCGTCTACTCCGCCCTCGACGACGAGAAGCACCGCAGGCAGCTGCGCGCCATGAAGCGCGAGGCCGACACCCTCGAGCAGGAGTCGGGCAGCAACTACCTCTACCTGACCCTCGGCACCCTGATCCACAGCAAAGCGGATGGCAGCGAGGCCCGCGCGCCGCTGTTCCTGCTGCCCGTGCGTCTCACCGGCGGGATCGCGTTCACCCCCTACGCGATGACGCTCGACGGCGGCGAGATCGCCGAGCCCAACCTCTGCCTGCTGCAGTGGCTGAAGACCACGAAGGGGGTCGAGCTCGGCGAGCTCGCCAACCCGTCGCTCGACGACTCCGGGCTGGCCATCGGGGCGATCTTCGCCGGGATCCGCCGCCAGCTGGTCGACGCCGGGCTGCCCTACCGGCTCGACGAGACGGCCAGCCTCGCGATCCTGCGCTTCTCCACCTTCCAGGTCTGGAAGGACCTCGACGAGAACTGGGAGCAGCTGCTCGGCAACCCGGTGGTGCGCCACCTGGTGGAGAAGCCGGGCGAGGGCTTCGCCGACCCCGCGCGCGACGCGGACGGCGGCGGGGACCCGGTGCTCGACGAGACGGCGCTGCGGCTGCCCATCGCAGCGGACGGCTCGCAGATGGCCGCGATCGTGCGCGCCACCAGCGGGCAGTCCTTCGTGCTCGAGGGACCCCCCGGCACCGGCAAGTCGCAGACCATCACCAACCTGATCTCGCACGCGATCACCGCGGGCAAGAAGGTGCTCTTCGTCGCCGAGAAGCAGGCAGCCCTCGAGGTGGTCAAGCGCCGCCTCGACTCCATCGGCATCGGCTCCTTCTCGCTGGAGCTGCACGGGGCCAAGCAGTCGATGAACTCGATCCGCGAGCAGCTGCGCACCGCGCTGGAGACCCGGGTGGCCACCGACCAGGCGGCGTGGGACGCCACCGACGCCCGCCTGCGCTCCGCCATCGTGCAGCTGGAGCGCTACCCGCAGCTCGTGCACACGGCGAACGCCGGCGGCCACTCGCTCTGGAGCGCCTACGAGGCCGCCGCGGCGCTCGGCGACGGGCCGAGCGCGAGCATCCCGCAGTCCTGGCTCTCCGGCGCGGAACGCCCGGGCGCGACGGCCGCCGTCACCCAGCTGGTGCGCGACTACTCCGACGCCGCCACCCGCTTCGGGCTCCGCCCCGGCCACCACTGGCTCGTCTCCGGCACCGGCGACCCCACGGTGCTCGACGAGCAGGCCGTGCGCCGGGCGCTGGACGACCTCGACGCCGCTCGCCGCCTGGTCGCCGCGCTGCCGCCCGAGTGGCGCGCGGTGCTGCCCGCGCTGCGGCCCGCGGCCGGGCTCGCCGCCGTGGTGCGCCTCTCGGCGGCCGCCACCGCCGGCCTGCTGCCGCCCACCGACGACCTCGACCGGATCGACCGCGGCGCCTGGCGGGAGCAGACCGCCGCGCTCGTGGCCGCCACCCGCGCCTACCGGGCGAAGCACGCCGCCGTGCTCGCGGAGGCCACCCCGGAGGCTATCGAGTACGCCGGTCTGGAGCAGCTGATCGAGAAGTCGACGGCGCTCGACGGCCAGTGGTTCTTCCCCGGGCTGCGCAGACGCGCGCTGCGCAAGCGGATCGAGCCGCTGCTCGCCGCCGGGGCCACCCCCGACCTCGAGGGCCCCGCGTTCACGGCGCTGCTCCTGCGGCTGCGCGACGCCCTCACCGATGCGGCGCCGCTGGCCGCGCAGCGCGCGGCCGTGCCCGGCCTGCTCACCCCCGAGCCCTGGGCGCCCTACCGCCCCGGGGCCGCCGAGGCGCTCGGCGCGGGAATCCTCGTCTCGACCACGGCGGTCTGGCTGGGCAGGCACGCGCCCGCCGCCTGGGGCATGCTCGCCGCCGGGCCGCTGCAGGCCTCGACGGCGGAGGCGCTGCACGACCTCGACGCGGCATGGCGGCGGTGGCTCGGCGCCGTCGGCGGCTCGCAGGCGACGGTGCGCCAGTGGGCCGCGGGCGGCGAGGCAGCTGGCGCATCCGCTGGCGCGTCGGCCGCAGGCGCACCCGCCGCCGGCGGCTGGCTCGCCGGCTGGGAGCGCGACGAGGCGCTCTGGCACCGCGACCTCGACGCCACCGGCCTGCTGCAGCTGCAGCGCTTCGCCGAGACGCGCCGCCTGCTCGACGCGGTGGGCGCCGCCGGGCTGCCCGCGTTCGGCGAGCAGCTGGCCACCGTGTCCATCGCGCCGGGAGCCGCGCCGGAGTCGCTGCTGCGCGGGCTCGCCCTCGCCTCCCTCGACGAGCGCAGCGCGGCCGGCGGGCTCGACGCCTTCGACGCGGACTCCCAGGACCGCGCCGCGCACGCCTACCTCGAGCAGGGCGCGGTCTCGCGCCAGCAGCTGCGCACCGCCGTGGCGGCGCGGCTGATCCAGCAGCGCCCCTTCGACGCCCAGAACCTGCGCGGCGAGGTCGCCGAGCTGAAGCGCCAGATCGACCGCAAGCGCGGCGGGCTCGCCTTCCGCGAGGTCGCCAGGCGCTACCCGGAGGCGCTCACCTCCATCGCACCGGTGTTCCTGATGAGCCCCGGGTCGGTGGCCCACTTCCTCGACGCCTCGAGCATCGACTTCGACCTGGTGGTCTTCGACGAGGCCTCCCAGATCCGGGTGCCGCAGGCCATCGGGGCCATGGGCCGCGGCCGGGCGGTCGTGGTCGTCGGCGACTCCAAGCAGATGCCGCCGACCCGCCTGATGCAGATCGAGGCCGCGCCCGACGGCGATCCGCGCGGGGCGGATGGCGCGGAGGCGGTCGTCGAGGACCTGGAGAGCATCCTCAGCGAGGCCGTCGAGTCCGGGCTGCCGCAGCTCTGGCTGAACTGGCACTACCGCAGCCAGGACGAGAGCCTGATCGCCTTCTCCAATGCCGCCTACTACGACAACAAGCTGGTGAGCCTGCCCTCGCCGGCCGCCGAGAGCACGACCGCCGAGCACGCGGGCGCCGGGACGCCCCGGACGGACGCCCGCGCCGCGGACACCGGGCTCAGCCTGCGCCGCGTGGACGGCGAGTTCGCCCGCGGCGCGGCGCGCACCAACGAGGTGGAGGCCCAGGCGATCGTCGCCGAGATCGCCGCCCGGCTGCGCGACCCCGCGACCCGCGAGGAGTCGATCGGGGTCGTCTGCTTCAACATCCAGCAGCGCGACCTGATCCTGAACAAGCTCGAGGACAGCAGCGACCTGCTGATCCAGCGCGCGCTCACCGCCGAGGCCGGCCTCGACCTGTTCGTGAAGAACCTCGAGAACGTGCAGGGCGACGAGCGCGACACGATCCTGTTCTCGCTGGCCTTCTCGCCCGACCCCGCGACCGGGGTGCTGCCGCTCAACTTCGGCCCGCTCAATCTCGCCGGCGGCGAGCGCCGCCTCAACGTGGCCGTCACCCGGGCGCGCAGGAGCGTCGTGCTCTTCGCCTCCTTCGACCCGGCCGACATCGACCTGCGCCGCTCCTCGGCACGCGGCATCGCCGACCTGAAGAGCTACCTGCAGTTCGCGTCGAGCCGCAGCCTCCCCGCGGCGGTCGCCGGCGGCACAGCAGAACGGGAGGGCGGCCCCGGGCGATTCGTCGAGGAGCTGGCCGCGGGCATCCGCTCTCTGGGCTACGAGACGAGAACCGGACTCGGCCTGTCGTCGTTCACCGTCGACGTGGCCGTGCGCAAGCCGGGCGACGACGACTGGAGGGTGGCGGTGATGGTCGACGGCGCGGGCTGGGCGGCGCGGCCCACGGTCTCCGACCGCGACGGCGCCCCGCAGCTGCTCGTCGACCTGATGGGCTGGTCAGGCGTGTGCCGGGTCTGGCTGCCGGCCTGGCTGCGCGACCGCGCGGGTGTGCTCGCGCGCATCGCGGAGGCGGTGGAGCGGCCCGCCGCGCAGAGGCAGCGCTTCGTCTCGGTGCTGTCGCCCGCGGCCGATGCCGGGCAGGCGGCCGACGCCGATCCGGCAATCGACGCCGGGCCGCCGGCGGCCGGCGGGCCCGCCCAGCGTGCGACCACCGGGATCGCCCTGCCCGCCTTCGCCGTGGCGGCGGACAGCGCGATCGCCAGCCAGTCCGTGCTCGACAACATGCGCATGGCCCAGCCGGCGGTGCAGCGCATCGCGGCCGAGATCCTCGCCACCGAGGGGCCCATCCCGCTGGCCCGGCTGGTGGCCACCGTCGCGCGCCGCTTCGGCTACACCCGCATCGGCGAGGGCAGGCGCAACGAGCTGATCGACAGCCTGCGCTCCGCCTTCGCGGTCACCCCCGCACGCTCCGGTTCCGGCGCCGAGTTCGTCTGGCCGACCGGCGTCGACCCGCTGCTCTGGCGCGGGGCCAGCAGGTCCCCGTCGAGCGAGGCGCGCGCTCTCGCCGAGGTGAGCCCGCAGGAGATCGCCAACGTCGCCGAGCTGCTGGTGCGCGAGGCCTTCAGCATCACCGCGGCCGACCTGGTGCGCGAGACGGCCGAGGTGCTCGGCTACGCGCGCACCAGCGAGCAGGGCCGCGAGCACCTGGCGGCGGGCATCGCCCTCGCGGTCGCGCAGGCCCGCATCGTCGACGACGGCGAGCGGATGCGCCCGGGCGCCTGACCCTCCCACCACCCCGCGGGAAAACTTCTCGGCGGCGAAACAGCAGGTCGGGCGGCGGATCACCGCCGCCCGCGCCGTGCCGTCACGGCGGGGTGACGCCGGGGTAACACCCCGCGGGAGAAGGTGTGCGTACAACCGAGGGGAAATCCATGATCCGCACCCGCTCCACACCCGCCGCCCGGCTGGCCGCCCTGGTCGCCACGGCCGGCTTCGCCGCCCTCCTCGCGCTCGCGCCCACCGGGGTCACCAGCTCCGCGTCGGCCGCGGCGCCCGTCGGACAGTGCAACGGCGAGCTCAACGCCAGCGCGCAGCAGATCGAATGCCTCGTCGTCATCGAGAACACCCTCGACCTGGTGAACAACACCGAGTCCTCCGTCGTCACCGTCAGCCGCTGCGCCGGGGCCCCCGGCGCGCTCACCTGCGGCCCTCCCACCAGCACGCCCTCCACCACGCTCACCACCTCGGTCACCCAGTGCAACGGCTCCATCAACGCCGGCGGCAGCGTGCTGGTCTGCGCGGTGCAGATCACCAACACCATCGTCGGCCCGGCGCAGACCACCCCGGCCACCGTCAACCAGTGCTCCGACTCAGGCCAGGGCGGCGGCGATTCGACGCTGAACTGCGACTCCTACGAGACCACCACCGGCGCCACGATCACCCAGTGCAACGGCTCCGTGAACGGCGGAGGAGCGCCCACCCGGGTCAACTGCTCGACCGGCCCGTCGACGCAGACCAGCGCCATACCCGTAATCGTCAACCAGTGCAATGGGTCGGTCAACGGCGGAGGCGCTCTGGCCTTCTGCAGCGTGCAGCTGATCAACCGCGGCGTGGACGTCACCTACACCGGTCCGGACCTGACCAGCCCCGCCGACATCCGCTTCCCGAGCGTCGGCGGACTCGTCGTCGCAGCCGACGTATCCGAGCGCGACAACCCCGTCGTCGTCACCCCCACCCCCGGAAACCCGGGCGACGGAGGCGGAAACGGCACCCCGCCGGTCTCCGCACCACCCGCGGCACCCGCGGCAGACGAACTCGCGGCGACAGGTGTCGATCTACGCCTCCCGCTGCTCGGTGGCGCCATGCTGCTGACCCTCGGCGGAGGCTTCGTCGTCATCGCCCTGGTGCGCACCCGGGAGAAGCACACGAATCGGATTTAATACGGTGACGATCGTTCGCTATCGCGGCTACCCTGTGAGTGACATCGGGGGCGGAGCCACACTTATGAATCTTGTTCGCGCTGCAGCCGAGGAATCGGAACCACCGCACAACTTCTCGCCCTCCCGCGCCCTCGAGGCGGTGGGAGAGCGTTGGAGCCTGCTGATCATGCGCGAGGCCGTGTTCCGCGGCGTCACCCGTTTCGCCGAGTTCGAGCGGCGCATCGGCGTCGAGCGCGACATCCTTGCGGCCCGGCTCGACGGCTTCGTCGGCGCCGGGCTGATGACCCTGCACGGTGCGACCCCCCGGTCGGAGGCCGAGTACCTGCTCACCCGCAACGGACGCAACCTGGAGCCGGTCATCGTCGCGCTGAGCACCTGGGCCGACGGCTGGGCGGTCGTCGCCCCGGTGCCCGCCGTCGTGCGCCTCGTCCCGGATGCCCAGGAGACCATCTCGGCCGTGACTCCCGCCCCGGTCATCGAGATCTCTCTTCTCGGCGCCTTCGACCTCCGCGTCGGCGGCCGGAGCGTCGACACGCTCGCCGTGGGGTCGCAGCGCCTGCTCGCCTTCCTCGCCCTGCACGACCGCTCCGTGGCCCGGATCGCGATGGCGGGGGCGATGTGGCCGGACGCGTCGGACGAGCGCGCCGGCATCAGCCTGCGCTCCGCGCTCTCCCGCCTCGACCCGGCGACCCGCGACGCGATCCTCTCCGCCTCCCCGGGGCTGAGCCTCGCCGAGGCGGTGGGTGTGGACCTGCGCGACGGGCAGGCGCTCGCCCGCCGGCTGCTGCAGACCGGCGCGCCCGTGTCGGACGCCGACCTCTCCCCCGCCGCCGTAGCGCTGCTCTCCCTCGAGCTGCTCCCCGACTGGTACGACGACTGGGTGGTCGCCGAGGCGGAGGACTGGCGCCAGCTGCGGATGAGCGCGCTCGAGGCCCAGGCCGCTCTGCTCGCGCGGGCCGGCCGGCTCGCCGACGCGGCGGGGGCCGCGCGCGCCGCGATGAAGGTGGAGCCCTTGCGCGAGAGCGCGCACGCCAGCCTGATCCGCGTGCACCTCGCCGGCGGCAACCAGTCGGAGGCGCTCCGGGTCTACGACCGGTACCGCACGCTGCTGCGCAGCCTTCTCGACCTGGAGCCGAGCCCGCACATCACAGCGCTGGTGGCGAGCATCAGGAAGCAGTAGGTTGGGGCGCTATCAGCGCCCGATCCGGCTTCAGCGGCAGACCAGGAGACCCCATGACCACTCCACCGATCGCTCCGGGGCTGCTTCCCGGCCGCATCCTCGCCCTTCACCGCGGCGAGGTGGTCGCCATCGCCGTCGTCGGCCTCGTGCTCGGCATCGTCGCCCTCGTCTGGCCCAACGTGACCCTCGCGACGATCGCGATCGTGTTCGGCCTGTACCTCGTGCTGTCCGGCCTGTTCCGGCTGTCGGTGGCGGTCTTCTCCTCCACCTCGAGCACCGGCTGGCGGGTGCTCGGCGCCGTGCTCGGTGTGCTCCTGGTCGCCGCGGGCGTCTACTGCCTCGTCAATCCCGCCCAGTCGCTCGCCGTGCTGGCCTGGGTGATCGGGTTCGGCTGGATCGCGGAGGGCGTCATCGACATCATGGCCGGCATCCAGGGCCTCGCCTCCCCCGCCTGGCTGGCGATCGTGAGCGGGGTGGTCTCGCTCATCGCCGGGATCATCACCTTCACCCTGCCGTCGCTCGCGATCCAGACCTTCGTCTTCGTCGGGGCGATCCTGCTGATCGTGGTCAGCGTCACCACGCTGCTCACCCTGCCGCGCAAGCACAGCGTCGCCGGCTGAGGGGCTGCGCCCGGCGCCTCACCGAGCGTGCGACTGGCCGAGCGGATGCGCGGCTACCGCCGCGACCACGGCATCGGCCGCGACACCACCTCGGCGCCGCCGGCGGCGGCCTCCTCGACGAGCAGGGCGAGGTACTGGTCGTGGCTGGCCTCGGCCAGGGAGTACACCGCGTCGCCGCCGTCGACGAAGACCGCCATGCGGTGCATCAGCTCCGCCACCGCGAGCTCGTCGTCGCCGAGCCGCGCCGGGGCGAAGCGGTTCTCCCAGACGGTGCCCTCGTTCAGCACGATGCGCCGGAGGTGGCTGCCGTCGAGGTCGCCGTCGATGCCGGTCGACTCCCGCTCCAGCCGCGCGTGCACCGCGCTGCCCGCGGCCGCCATCCAGTCCACGCGGTCGTTGTCGATCTCGCCGCGGGTGCCGCGCAGCGAGAACTCCCTGCCGCGCACCGGCGAGAAGTACTGCTCCTCGGCGAAGTCGAACACCGCGGTGCCACCCGATTCGAAGCGCAGCAGCGCCACGGTGCGCGGGTTGCGCACCTCGAGCAGCTCGTGCGCCCAGCCCTCGCGGCCGCGCGCGGAGACCACGCGGTCGTCCACAGTCTGCGCCGTGATCCGCACGGGCTCGAAGCCGGCGCCGAGCGCCAGCCTGGCCAGGCTCAGCCCGTGGTAGCCGTGCGCCGCGGACACCCGCGTGCCGGTGACCTCCCCGATGGTGCCGGAGGCGGCGACCCGCAGCCGCGCGGCGTGGTGCGGCTGCAGGTGGTACTGCTCGGCCACCTGCACGCCGGCGCCGCCGACCCGGGAGTGCAGGGCGAGCAGCGCATCGGTGTTCGCCGCCGGCGGGGTCTCTGCCAGCACCGGGACGCCGGAGCGCACCAGCGCAGCGACCAGGTCGGCCGCGGCCTCGGCCGGGGTCGACACGATCACGTAGTCGTAGCTGCCGCGGAGGAACTCGGCGAGGTCGGTGCCTGCTGGCACCGACCAGCGCTCGTGCACGGCCGAGGCGGATGCCGCGCCGCGCACCAGCACCCGTGCGATCTCGAAGCGCTCGGGCAGTTCCCGCGCGATGCGCAGGAAGTACTCCGCGCGCCAGCCGGCACCGATCAGGCCGATGGAGACGGGCCTGGTGCGCTGCCCGGTCATCGGCTCTCCCCCGGGACGAGCGCGCGACGGCGGACCGCGGCGAGGTGGCGCAGCACGCCGACCGCCATCAGCGCCTGCCCCGCGAGGTAGCCGCTCATGATGACCGCGTCGATCTGCCACGGCGAGAAGCCGGGGTAGAAGGTGTGCAGCCCCAGCAGCGAGTCGGAGACCAGGAACAGGGCGGAGCCCCACGCCGTGAAGCGGTTGCCGCCGAGCCCGAGGGCCGCCACCAGGGCGAGCACGGCGCCGTAGAGGGCCACCGGGAAGAGCAGGGCGCTGGTGTGCGGTGCGAGCAGCGCGACGAAGACCACCAGCCAGAGCAGGTAGACCAGCGCGGCGCGGGGCGGGCGGCGCACACCGAGCACCCGCACGAACGCCGTGATCCAGGCCACGTGGGCGACGAGGAAGAAGCCGAGGCCGAGCAGGAAGCCCGCACCCTCGGTGACGCTCAGGGAGATGTCGCCCAGCCAGGAGAAGGCCAGGGCCCAGACCACGAGGGCGGGTCCGATCATCCGGTCCGCGCCTGCGGCCGCCGGCGCGACCGGGCCGTCGGCGCGCAGGGCGAGCCAGCCGATCAGGAAGGCGAGCAGCAGCGCGGGCATCAGCAGGCCCTTGGTGATCGTCGCCCAGTCGCCGACGCCCACTCCGGCGCCCTCGAGCAGGAGCAGGACGACGTGCAGCAGGGCGAGCGCCAGGAAGGGCACGGCGGCGATCGCGCGCGCGGAGGGTCTCATCTCTCGTTCCCGACTCAGCCGACGGTGACGATGATCTTGCCGCGCAGGTGGCCGTTCTCGAGCCGTTCGAAGGCGGGCACCACCTTCGCGAGCGGGAAGACGGCCTCGACCGGCACCACCAGGGCGCCCTCCACGACGAGCGCGGCGAGGGTCTCGAGCGTGGCCCGGTTGGCCGGGCCCCTGCCCACCCGCACCACGCCGAAGTCGGCGGGGTCCGCGGCGATCGTGTTGATCCGCTCGCGGGCGACGCCGAGCGCGATGCCCGCCTCGATGGTCTCCGCGCCGTGGTGGTCGAACACCACGGTGACGCCCTGCGGCGCCGCAGCGCGCACCCGGTCCACGAGCCCGGGGCCGTAGCCGACCGGGATCACGCCGAGCCCGCGCAGGAAGTCGTGGTTGGCCTCGCCCGCCGTGCCGATCACCGTCGCCCCCGCGCGCATGGCGAGCTGGCAGACGAGCACGCCGACACCGCCGGCCGCGGCACTGACCAGCACCGTGTCATCCGCTGTCAGATTCTGCGAGGCGACCGCGTCCCAGGCCGTGGTTCCGGCGAGGGCGAGGCCCCCGGCGACGGTCCAGTCGAGGGCGGCGGGCTTCAGGGCGAGCCCAGCGGGGTTGGTCACCGCGTACTCGGCGATCGCGCCGCTGACCGTGGTGCCGAAGACCTCGTCGCCGACGGAGAACCCCTCGGCGCCCTCCCCCAGCTGGTCGACCACGCCGGCGAGCTCGCGCCCGATGCCCGCGGGGAAGGTGAAGGACGGGCCGTGGATCTGGCCCTCGCGCGTCTTGTAGTCGGCCGGGTTGAGTCCCGCGGCGCGCACGGCAACCCGCACCTTGCCCGGCTTGGCGTTCGGCGTCTGGACCTCGACGACGGAGATGACGGAGGCGGGACCGAACCCGTTGTACTTCGCTGCCAGTGACATGGCGCCAGTTTATCCGGCGGCCCGCACGCCGGCCGCTATTCCGTCAGAGCGGCGAGGGCGCTGAACAGTACGGAGACCGTCACGACGATGAAGCCGCCCGCGCCCAGGAGCGTCGCCAGCGTGGCCCAGACCACCTGCCTGCGCCAGGCCCGCCGCACGTCGACGCGCAGGGCGTCGAAGCTCGCCCGCAGCGCGCCGCGGTCGTCGACGCGTGTGGCGCTCACGTGCCAGGTCGACTCGAGAGCAGCGGATGCCGCGATCGCCCCGACCTCCTGAGCGCCGAGCACGCGCGGCTGCTCCAGCAGCCACTCGGCGAGCCCGCCGGAGGGCAGCACGGTCACGTCGCGGTGCTTGTCGCGCACCGTGAGGCTCTTCGCCGCCACCACGGCGAGGATGCCGGACACCTCCACCGGGGAGCCGGCCGCCGCGGTGAGCAGGCGCTCGGTGCGGCCCATCTCGTACTCCATGTTGCGGATGTACGGGTAGCGGATGCCCGACACCAGGAACGCGCGCTGCGACACCCAGATGACCTGGCCCGGATGGTTCTTGGTGTTGACGATGAAGACGCCGGCCGGGCCGATGACGATGTGGTCGAGGTCGGAGGACCCGACGCCCACCGGGAGCGCGTGCAGCACGGACCACTCGGCGGGCAGCCCGGCCAGCTCCTCGCCGACCGCGATCTCGCTGAGCGCGGTGCTGTACCAGGCGCGCGCCTCGGGGCTGAGCGGGCTCGCCCCGAAGATGCGGGCGAGCCGCGACCGCTCGGGCAGGTCGGCCTGCGCGCCGAGCATCGCGACGATCGCGGCCTGCCCGGCCAGGTTCCCATCCAGTGTGCGGGGGTGGGCCGACGTGTCGTCGCCGTGCGTCATCATCGTTCCTCACCCGCGAGCCCAGTGGCACCCCGTCGCTCGTCTCCCCTAAGGGTGACCCGCCGACCGGATGCGCGCCACCCCCAGATGTGAGGGTGTGAACATTTCTAGGCGAGCACCCCGCGCGGGAGCGGCGCGCTCGTCACCAGGTGCAGGCGCTGGGTCGGACGGGTCATCGCCACGTAGAGCGCCGCGGCGCCGCGCACGATCTCGTCGATGATGAGCTGCGGCTCGACCACGATGGCCGCGTCGAACTCGAGGCCCTTCGACTCCTGCGGGGTCAGCACGGCAACGGCGCGGTTGAGGCCGGCGGCCCCGCGCCCGACCTCGTCGCCGAAGCGTGCGGCGAGCGAGGCGTGGAGGTGGTCGACCTGCGATCCGCTGGCGATCACCGCGATGGTGCCCAGCTCGTTGATCGCGCGGTCTGCCGCGACCGCACCGGCCACCGCCTCGGCGACGGCCTCCGCGCCGGACCCGGCGGACGGGACAACGGCCACCGGCCACTCGCTCGAGCGCACCGAGCGCGAGCGGGTGATCTTCAGCCCGTGCGCGATCGCCATCGACTCGGCGGACTCCGCGATCTGAGCGGGGGTGCGGTAGTTGACGGTGAGCTCCTCGAGCCGCCAGCCGTCCCCGATCACCGGCTGGAGCGCATCCGCCCAGCTGTGAGCGGACGCGGCGGCGCTCGCCTGCGCCACGTCGCCCACCACGGTGAGCGACTTCTGCGGGCAGCGGCGGATGAGCAGCCGCCACTGCATGGGCGAGAGCTCCTGCGCCTCGTCGACCACGATGTGCCCGTAGGCCCACTTGCGGTCCGCGGCGGCGAGGTCGGCCGTCGACCCGCGCTCGACCGCGGCCTCGAAGCCGTCGGCCAGCGACTCGGCGTCGACGAGACCCTCGACGCCCATGTTGCGGATGGACTGCTCGGCGTTCTCGATGTCGCGCTTGCGCTGCTGCTTGCGCTCGCGCTTCTCGGCGTCGCCGCCGCCACCGACCGCGCCGAGCAGCTCGGCGGCCTCGTCGAGCAGGGGCACGTCGCTCACCGTGAAGGCGGCGTCGCGGTCGCGGCGCAGCAGCGCGCGCTGCTCGGGCGTCCAGCCGGGGGTGAGGGAGGCCAGCCACTGCGGACGGGCGTAGAGGTCCTGCAGCAGACGCTGCGGGGTGAGCGGGATCCACGCGGTGTTCAGCGCGACCTTCACGTCGTCGGCGGTGCGGATGTCCTCCTTCAACCAGTTCTGGTCGGACTCCTCGATCGTGTTGCCGTGCTCGCGCAGCTGCGCGGCGAGCTGCTTCGCGAGGGCGTTGATCGCGGCCTTGTTGAAGGTGGCGCGGGCCACGTTGTGCGGCTTTCGGGTCTCCCAGGCGCGCTGCATGGCGTTCTGGACGAGCTGCGGCTCCACGGTGAGGTACTCGCCGTTCACCTCGAGCGTCTGCCGCTCGCGCGGGACCACCTGGCGCGACTTCACCGCGCGGGCGAGCAGCGCCGCCATCTCGAGCGAGCCCTTGAGCACCGCGACGCTCTCGGAGTCGTCGGCGGAGGTGTCGACGCCGGGGAAGAGCTGGCCGACGCTGGAGAGAACGACGCCGGTCTCGCCGAGGGAGGGCAGCACCGCCTCGATGTACTGCAGGAACGACCGGCTCGGGCCCACGATGAGCACGCCGGAGGTCGCCAGCTTCTCGCGGTAGGAGTAGAGCAGGTAGGCGGCGCGGTGCAGCGCCACGGCCGTCTTCCCGGTGCCCGGCCCGCCCTGCACAACGAGCACGCCGCGGAGGTCGGAGCGGATGATGCGGTCCTGCTCCGCCTGGATGGTCGCGACGATGTCGCCCATGCGCCCGGTGCGCTGGGCGGTCAGCGTCGCGAGCAGCGCCGCCTCGCCCTGCAGCTCGCTGGTGTCGCCCTCGAGCATGGAGGCGTCGAAGATCTCGTCGTCGACGCGCACCACCTCGCGGCCCTTGCTGGTGATGTGCCTGCGGGCGCGGGCGCCGAGCGGGGTGGCGGCGGTGGCCTGGTAGAAGGCGCGGGCCTGCGGCACGCGCCAGTCGAGCAGGATCGGCTGCAGGTCCTCGTCGCGCAGGCCGATGCGGCCGATGTAGCGCAGTGTGGGGTCGGTGCCCACGGGCTCCAGCTCGAGCCGGCCGAAGGCCAGCCGCTCGTCGATCTCGGTGAGCTGGCTCACGCGGTCCTCGTAGATGCGCGCGAAGGCGTCGCGCTCCGAGCGGTTCTGGTGCGTCCCGCCCTGGTTGGTGCGGCGCACCGCCTCCAGCTGGTTCTTCGCGTCATCGCGCAGTTCGTCGAGCCTCTGGTACAGGCCCTGCACGTACTCGCGTTCGCTCGTCAGATCGGCAGAAGCCACGTCCACACCCCTCGAAATCAGGGTATCCAGCCTACGCGGTCGGCGGCCGCGCCGTTGCCACCTGCGCTGTGCCCACCGGGTAGTGGGCTCGGTAGTCGCCGGGGGTTAAACGCGTATTAGCCAGCATTCCGCGGGGTACTTTCGCTGAGCAGGACACCGAGCTCGTCGCGCCGATCGCGACAACTCCGCAAGGAACGACCACGTGGTGACTGTCTTCAGGGGGAAGGACCCACCATGACCAATTCCACGATCTCCACGCCCACCGCGAGCGACGCCATGCGCGTCCGCAACCGCCGCCTCAAGGCCGTGCTCGCCGGAGGCCTCGTGCTCGGCGTCGGCGCGGCGGTCACCCTCGCCGCCTGGAACGACTCCGAGTTCGCCCAGGGAGAGTTCACCGCCGGTGCGTTCAACCTCGAGGGTTCGGTCGACGGGGCGGCCTACACCGACCACGCGGCGATCGGCGCGCCGGCCGAGCTCGCCTTCACGGTCCCCACGCTCAACCTCTCGCCGGGCGACGTCGTCTCCTCCGCCTTCGCCATACGCCTCGACGCCACCACCACGAACCCCGCAAGCGCGGTCGTCTCCGCCCCGGTCGGCGGCACGAGCGGCTCGGTCGCCAACCTCAGCTACAGCCTCGTGCAGACCGCGACCTTCGGCTGCGGCGGCACCGAGGTGGAGACGCTCGTCCCCGCCGACACCGCCGTCGGCGCCGTGCCCGACGCGCCGACCGTCGCACTCGCGGAGGGCGCCCCCGGCGTCGCCGGAGCCCCCGTGTTCGTCTGCTTCACCGTGACGGCGGGCGACAACCTGGTCGAGGGCCAGACCGGAACCGCCACCTGGGAGTTCCTCGCCACCTCCGAAGACGTCACGCCGTAGTCCGCGATGAGACACGCTGCCCAGAAGCGTTCCGCCGCGGGACGGCTCCCGTTCCTCCGCGCGCGTGCGCTGCTGGCCGGCGGGCTCGTGCTCGGACTCGGCGCCACGGTGACCGCGGCGAGCTGGAACGACTCCGAGTACGCCACGGCCACGCTGAGCACCTCCACCTTCAGCACGGAGTCGAACGTGAACGCCCTCGGCTATGTCGACGCGCCCACCGCGCCCGGCACCACGGTGACCCTGCCGGTCGGGGCGTTCTCGCCGAACGTGAAGGGCTACCTGCAGGTGCTCATCCGCACCAAGGCCAATTCGATCGCCGGGACGGTCGTGCTGAACCCCGGGGTCGTCACCGGCTCCGGGCCGAACGCCGCCGCGGACGCCCTCGCGTTCACGCAGAACTTCTCCTACCGTGTTGTCCGCACCGCGGCAACCTGCAACGATCAGGCCTTCCTCGGCTCCCCCGTCTGGGTGGTCGGGACCGCGGGCGGCGGCGTGGCGCTGAACACGGGACAGACCGGCGGGGTGAACGTGCTCGCCGCGGCGACACCCACCCTGCCCGGTTCCGCCACCGGCTTCTGCTTCGAGGTGCTGCTCTCCGGCAGCGCCCCGAACGACCTGCAGGGGAAGTCCGCCGCGGCGACCTGGCAGTTCCTCGCGACATCGAACTAGCGGGGTGGCGATGACCACCGTCGACACGACGTCCGAGGGCGCACCCGCGCCCGCGAGCTCCCACGCGCGCGGCGGCGGGCGACGCCTCGTCGACCTCGCCCTCACCGTCGCCGCGGTCGGCGGGGTGGTCTGCATCCTGCTGGTCGTCGCCGCATCCGTGTTCCACATCACGCTCATCATGTTCAAGACCGGCTCGATGTCGCCGACCATCCCCGCCGGCTCCCTCGCGGTCGTGCGGGAGATCCCGGCCACCGAGGCGCGGGTGGGAGACGTCGTCACCATCTCGCGGACGGGAGAGCTCCCGATCACGCACCGCGTGACATCCGCCACCCCGCAGGGCGGCAGCACCGTGACGATCACCATGAAGGGCGACGCCAACGACATCGAGGACCCGGAGCCCTACGTCGTCGACTCGGTGCGCATCGTGCTCCTCTCCGTTCCGGGACTCGCGAACGCGGTGCTCGCGGTCTCGAACCCCTTCGTGCTCGGCGGGATCACCCTCGGCGCGGCGCTGCTGGTGAGCTGGGCGTTCTGGCCGCGGGGCCACGGCGCGCCGCCGGAGCGCAGGCATGGTCGGCGCAGCACGGGCAGGGGAAGAGGCGCGGCCGGCGGTGCGGCCCTGGCGGTCGCGCTCGTGGTCGTCCCGACGATCGCGGCACCGGATGCCGCACGGGCGGACGAGGTGGAGACCACCGTGCACGGGCGCCACCTCACCCTCGTGTCGATCGGCGATCCCGAGCTGATGGGCAGCCTCACCCCGGCCCGCCCGACGCCGTGGCAGGTCGGCGTGACGGTCGCGGCCCCCGAGCCGGGCACCGTGCACATCGGCCTCTCCGCCGTGGGCGAGCTCACGGGGCCCGGCGAGATGGCCCTCGACGTGCGCGCCTGCGAAGAGCGCTGGGTCGACGGCGTGTGCCCGGGCGGCGACACCCTCTGGCTCGCCCGCCAGGACCTCGCCGCCGCGGTGCTCCCGGTGCCCGCCTCCATGGCGAACCCGGACGGCGCCCGCGAGATCGGCCGGATCGGCGCCGACACGGTGTGGCTGATGCTGCGCGTGGTGCTGCAGGGGACGACCGTGCCCGGGTCGGCGCTGGCCCTGCGCCTGCACGCCTGGGGCGGCGGCGACGTGGCCGTCGTCGGCGACCCGGGCGGCGGCGCCGTCTCGCCGACCGGGGACGGCGTGCGCCCGGCGGGGCCGGCCGGCCTCGCGCTCACCGGCTTCGGCGGCGGCCTGCCCGTCGTGCTCGCGGCGCTCACCCTGACGCTCGGACTCTCCCTCGCCGCCGCGGCCCGGCTGCGCCGCCGCCCGCCCGAGGAGGGCACGCCGTGACGGAACGACGCCGGTCCCGCCGCCTGGCGGCCCTCGCCGCCGCGGCGGGCGCGCTGCTGCTGCTGGCGGTCGCCTCCACGCCCGTGGAGCAGACCGAGGCGGCGTGGGTCGACCGCGAGAACGTGCGAGTGAACCTCTCGACGCTGACGGTGCCGCCGCAAGTGCTCGGGCCGGTGTGCACAACGAACCCGGGGCTGCTCGGCGCATCGCCGTCCATCACCGTCGACTGGACGCTCCCGGCCGGATACACGCTCGCCTCCGCCCGCTATGCGGCGGGGCTCACGCTGGGTGCGATGCAGCCCCAGCCCACGACCGGGTACACCACGACGACGACCCGCCCGGGCAACTACCGCACGGTGTTCAGCGGCGGACTGCTCGCCGGGCTGCTCGGCGGGCAGGCATCGGTGGGAATCTCTGTCGCGCACTCCACCTCGGCCTGGACGTCGAAGTGGGCGTCCGCCACCGGCGGCTCGGCGATCCTGGGCATCAACCCCTACTGCGCCGTCAACCCCTGAGGGCTGAGAACTCGGTACTACTGAAGTCGGCGCAAAACAGTTGCACTCCGCGGGCGCCGGGTGAATGATCTACATCAGATCAACTCATCGTCCAGACAGAGTCGCAGGCATTGCCGCACCGCTGGACGATGAGTCTTTTAACGGATGCACTGAACCCCGGTCCCGGCTCCCGCCCTCGCCCTAGCGCGGCTCCTGCGCCGCGGCCAGCGCGGCACGGCCGGCGACGATCGACGACAGCAGCGCCGACTCGTCCGCCTCCGCGCCGACGCTCGCACGCCCGGTGACCAGGCGCTGGCGGGTGAAGGCGAGACGGGTGGCGTCGCGGGTGTACTGCCGCATCACACGGCCCACCCCGCGGCGGTTGGCCCAGGCCATGCTGCGGCGCCGACCGGCCCCGGTCGCCAGCGCGTTGATCTCGTCGCGGTTGAACCAGCCGACGGCCGCGTACTCCATCAGGCGGTCGTGGGTGAGCCTCGCCTCCTGGCGGCGCAGGAAGAGCACCACGAAGACCCCGACGACGAAGATCGGGAACTGCACGAAGGCGTAGTACACGTAGAAGTCGCTGACGAAGTACAGCGATCCGTTCCAGAAGGCGTGCAGCAGCATCGCCGGGACCAGTCCGAGCAGGAAGACCCCGACCGCGCCGGCCGCGCTGGTGCGGCGCGCGGCGAAGCCGAGGGCGATGCCGATGAACGCCGTGAACATCACGTGCGCGAACGGCGACATCAGGCCGCGGGCGACGAAGATCTCGATCAGCGAGCCGTCGACTCCCCCGGCGGTGAGCAGCTGCACCCCGAAGTAGAGGATGTTCTCGGTGAACGCGAATCCGCCGGCCACCCAGGCCGCGTAGACGAGGCCGTCGATGGGGCCGTCGAAGTGCTTGCGGGCGAACCAGAAGATCAGCAGCAGGCCGAGGCCCTTCGCGCCCTCCTCGACCACCGGCGCCTGCACCGCTGCGGAGACGAACTGCGCGACGGTCTCGTTCCCGCCCAGGGCCGCGACGATCCCGTCGAGCTGCACCCCCACGACCAGTGCCACGGCCACCGAGGCGCCGGCGCCCCAGAGGAACGCGAACACCAGGATGCCGCGCGGCTCGGGCTCCCAGCGGTCGATCCAGTGCACACCGACGAAGACGATGGCCAGCGGCACGAGCGCCATGATGCCGCCGATGCCGAAGGCCACGGGGCCGAGGCCGGCGATCAGGTAGGCCACGACCGCGAGGGTCACCACGGCGAGCACCGCGATCCCGATCACGCCGACGGCGGTGAGTCCGGGGCTGCGCCGCACGGGACGGGTCGGCATCGGCCCGGTGACGATCGCGGCCACCTGCCGCACGTCCACGGGCGCCTGCACCGGCGGCCCGTAGGGGTTCGTCGGGTCGGCGGTCGCCGAGGGAAGGTCGCTCCAGGTCATGGAGCGACCTTAGCGGGCGCCGCGGCCCTCGACGGGGAGGCGGACCGCGACGCGACTACCGGGCCCGTCCGCGGCCGGGCGCGCCGGGGAGGCTGCTCAGGCGGCGGGCACCAGCACGATCGGGCTGGCCGCGAGACGCTGGGCGTAGTCCGAGCGCGCCTTGGCGGCGTCGGCCATCGGGTAGCTGGTGACCGCGATCTCGTCGAACACGCCGCGCCGCACCTCGTGGAACACGTCCGCGGCCGCGATCTGTCCGAGGCCGTGCCCGTAGCGCCATCTCGTGGCGGCGACGTAGTCGGCCGGGGTGACCACGACATCCGCTGTGGCCGCCTCGCTCTCAGGCACGATCGTCGCCTCCAGGTCCTGCGCCCAGGCCGTCACGAAGGCGTCGGCACCCGAGGCGTCCGGAGCGACGTACACGGTGTTGCCGCGGCCGATGGAGTGCAGCTGCTTCACGATGGCGCGGGCGATCAGGCCCAGCGGCAGGTAGGCGGCGGCCGACTCGACCGCGACGTCCTTCGGGAAGCCGATGAGGTCGCGCTCGCTGACCACCGAGGTGACGGCGATGTCGGCGAAGGTGGTGAGGTAGGCCACGCGGTCGCCGGGCGCGAAGCCGCCGGCCTCCGGGCCCACGGCCTGGATCAGGCCGGAGGCGTGCAGGCCGAGCGGGCTCATGCCGAGGGCGCCGATGCGCACGCGCACCTCGCCGGACTTGGGGCGTGCGAGTCCGTCGCGGGTGCGCGGCCGTGCGCCGGAGGGGCGCTTGGCGGCCTGGCGAAGGGGGACTACGGAATCACTCACTAGGGTCATATGGGCGAAACGCCGCACGGCCGCGAGATATTCCACGCCCCAGCGCAATCGCAGGCCAGGGCGTAGTATCCGGCGCGGGAGGGCTATTCGGCGAGCGCGCCCCGCGGTTCGCTGCTCGGGTGGGTCTCCCCCGCCACGGTGAACAGCTTGCCCGGGTTGAGGATGCCGCTCGGGTCGAACACGCGCTTGATGTCGCGCTGCAGCTCCACCTGGTCGTCGCCGAGCTCGTCGCGCAGCCAGCGCTGCTTGAGCAGTCCGACTCCGTGCTCGCCGGTCAGGGTGCCGCCGAGGCGCAGCGCCGTCTCGAACATGGCGTCGGCCGCGGCCCAGACCTGGTCGGGCACGTCGGTGCCGCGCTCGCCGACGCCCTCGAAGATGAAGTTGGGGTGCAGGTTGCCGTCGCCGGCGTGGGCGACGGTGACGATCTCCACGTCGAATCGCGCGGTGATCTCCGCGATCGCGTTGAACATGGCGGGCAGCGCGCTGCGGGGCACGCAGACGTCCTCGATCAGCACGGTGCCGCGGTGCTCCAGCGCCGGGTGGAAGGAGCGGCGCAGCGCGATGAGCCGGGCCGCCTCCGTCTCGTCGGTGGTCAGCACCGCGTCGCCGCCGAGGGAGCGGATGATGGCGAGCGCCGACACGGCCTCCTGCGCGGCGCCGATGCCGTCGGTCTGCACCAGCAGGTACGACTCCGGGCGCACCTCGATGCGGAGGTATTCGGCGATGTAGCGCATTGCCAGCGGGTCGAGCAGCTCCATGATGGCGGGGCGCAGTCCGCTCGCCGTGATCACCGACGCGGCGCGCGCGGCCGCCTCCACCGTCGGGAAGTAGGCACCGATCGTGGAGGGTGTGCCGCCGGGCAGCCGGCGCAGTCTCACGGTCGCCTCGACGATCACGCCCAGCGTGCCCTCCGAGCCGATCATCAGCGCCACGAGGTCGAGGCCGGTCACGCCCTTCACCGTGCGGTGCCCGAGGGTGAGCAGCCGTCCGTCGGCGAGCACGATCTTGAGGCCGAGCACGGCCTCGCGGGTCACCCCGTACTTCGCGCAGAGCAGGCCGCCCGCGTTGGTGGCGATGTTGCCGCCCACGGTGGAGATGGCGCGGCTGGCGGGGTCGGGGGCGAACCACAGTCCCTTCGCGGCGAGCGCGGTGTTCAGGTCGGCGTTGATGATGCCCGGCTCGACCACGGCGAGCTCGTCGTCCTCCGAGATCTCGAGGATCCGCGTCATCGCGAGCGTGGACAGCACGATCTCGCCGTGGCTCGCGATCGCGCCCCCGGCCAGCCCGGTGCCCGCGCCGCGGACGACCACGGGCGTGCCGGTCTCGGTCGCGATCCGCATGGTGGCCTGCACGTCGGCGATCGTGAGCGCGTTCACGATCGCGAGCGGGGCCGAGGCCGACTCGTGCCCCGACTTGTCCAGGCGGCAGGCGGCGAGCTCGGCGGGATCGGTGGAGACGGCGCTGCCGAGAGCGGTGGTGAGGAGCGTTACAACGGGATTCACCCTGCCAGCCTATGTCGCCGGGGGCCAGGGACGGCGATGTCCGAATACCGCTAGCGGCGGTGAACGGCGGATGGCACGCTTGTGCTGTGCCCGCCTCCGCCCCGCCCTCCCGCTCCGATCCGCGCTTCGCCGAGCGCTACCGCGCGATGTCGTCGCGCGACGCCCGCTTCGACGGCCAGTTCATCACCGGGGTGCACTCCACCGGCATCTACTGCCGCCCGAGCTGCCCGGCCATCACCCCGCAGCAGAAGAACGTGTCGTTCTACCGCACCGCCGCCGCAGCGCACGAGGCGGGGCTGCGCGCCTGCAAGCGCTGCCTGCCCGACGCGGTGCCGGGCTCCCCCGACTGGAACAGCCACGACGATCTCGCCTCCCGGGCGATGCGTCTGATCTCCGACGGCGTGGTGGAGCGCGACGGCGTCACCGGCCTGGCCGCGCAGCTCGGCTACACCAGCCGGCACCTCACCCGCGTGCTCGTGGCCGAACTGGGCGCCGGCCCGCTCGCGCTCGCCCGCGCCCACCGGGCCCAGACGGCCCGCACCCTGCTTCTCTCCACCGATCTCTCGATAGCCGAGGTCGCCTTCGCGGCCGGGTTCACCAGCATCCGCCAATTCAACGAGACCATCGCGGCCGTCTACGAGATGACGCCCACCGCACTGCGCCGCCGCGGCGGCACCGCGGCGCACCGGACGGGGCCGGCCGCCGAGGGCGACGGCGTCTCGATCTCGCTCCGCCTGCCCGCGCGGCCGCCGTTCGACGGCGCCGGCCTGCTCGGCTTCCTGGCCGACCACGCGGTGGCGGGGCTGGAGACGGCGACCGCGCACTCCTTCGAGCGGCGGCTCCGTCTCCCCCACGGCCTCGCCACCGTGCGGCTCGGCCTCCTCGGCGACGACACGGTGCTCTGCGAAGCCCGGCTCGACGCCCTCGCCGACGTCTCCACGCTCGTCGCGCGGGTGCGCCGCCTGCTCGACCTGGACGCGGACTCCGTGGCGATCGACGCGGCGCTGTCCGCCGACCCCGCGCTGGCGCCGCTGGTCGCTGCCCGCCCCGGCCTGCGCCTGCCGGGCAGCCTCGACGCCGAGGAGACCCTATTCCGCACCCTGGTCGGCCAGCAGGTCTCGGTGGCGGCCGCGCGCACCGTGCACGGACGCTACGTGCAGCACCTGGGCAGCGACGGGCTGTTCCCCACCGCCGCGCAGATCCTGGCCGGCGGCACCACGCCCGACGGGAAGGCGGTGGTGCGCGGGCCCGCGTCGCGGGTCGCCACGATCCTCGGCACGGCCAGAGCCGTCGTCGACGGAGAGCTCGCGCTCGATCTGGCGACGCCGGTGGAGGAGTTCACCACGGCGCTCGTGGCGCTGCCCGGGATCGGCCCGTGGACGGCGGGGTACCTGGCCATGCGCGTGCTCGGCAACCCCGACACCCTCCTCGCCTCCGACCTCGTGGTGCAGCAGAGCGCCGCGGCGCTCGGGCTGCCCGCCGCCCCGCGCGCGCTCGCCGCGCACGGACGGGCCTGGGCGCCGTGGCGCAGCTACGCCACCATGCACCTGTGGCGGGCACGGCCTGCACCCGCCCCGCGGGGTATCATTCCCCGGTGAGTACGGCATCCGAGATCCCCGAGCCCGCGGCCGGGCCGCGCGACGAGTCGGATGCCGCGCGCCTCGACCGCAACTGGTCGGAGATCCTCCAGGAGCTGCGCGTGACGCAGACCGGCACCCAGATCCTCACCGGCTTCCTGCTCACCCTGGCGTTCCAGCCGCGGTTCGCCGACCTCGACCAGTTCCAGGTCGACATCTACCTCGTGCTCGTGGTGCTCGCCGCGCTGACCACTGCTCTCGCGCTCGCCCCGGTGAGCCTGCACCGCACCCTGTTCCGCGAGGGCGCGAAGTCGCAGATCGTGACCTTCACCGACCGGATCCTCAAGGCGACGCTCGTCGGCGTCTCGCTGGTGCTCAGCGGGACCGTGCTGCTCATCTTCGACGTGGTGCTGGGCCGCACCGCTGCGCTCGTCGCCGGGGGCGGCGCACTGCTTGTCATCGTCGGATTCTGGGTCGTGCTGCCGCTGCTCGCGCGCCCGGACCGCGCCGTCGGGCGCCGCGCGTGAGCGTCACGACGCACGAGACGGGAGCAGCGGCTGCGGGCGGCCTGTCCGGCGAGGACACCGCGCGACTGCAGACCCTCCGCGGCACCACCGGGCCGCTCTGGCGCTACGCGGCGCTGCGCGCCTGGCACGGCTTCGTGCGCCACCGCGGGATCGACTCCGCCGCCGCGCTCACCTTCTTCAGCGCGCTCGCGCTGTTCCCCGGCGCGCTGACCCTCATCTCCGCGATCTCGATCGTGAGCGACAGGGAGCGCGCCGTCGAGAGCATCCTCTCCGTGGTCGACGAGTTCACGGCCGAGTCCACGGTGACCACCATCGAGCCGCCGCTGCGCTCGTTCCTCAACATCGAGAGCCCCGGCATCGCGCTGGCGGTGGGCATCGTGCTTCTGGTCTGGTCGCTGTCGGCCTACGCCACCGCCTTCGGCCGCACCGTCAACTCCGTCTACGAGATCCTGGAGGGCAGGCAGTTCTGGAAGTTCCGCGCCCTGATGCTGCTCGTCACCGCGGCGATCATCCCGGCGTTCGGCGCGATCTGCGTGATCCTGCTCGGCACCCCGCGCGTGATGGAGGCAGCGGGCTTCGCCGAGCCCTGGCTCAGCGTGTGGAACGTGGGCAAGTGGCCGCTGCTGGCCGCGATCGCCGTCGTGGTGGTGGCCGTGCTCTACTACTACACGCCGAACGTGCGGCACACCCGGCTGCGCTGGGTCTCCTGGGGCGCGATGTTCGCCATCGTCGTCTGGGCCCTGGCCACCGCCGGTTTCGCGGTCTACGTCTTCACGGTCGGACAGTACGAGCGGGTCTACGGCTGGATCGGCGGAGGCATCGTGCTGCTCATCTGGCTCTACATCAGCAACCTCGTGCTGGTGATCGGCGCCGAGGTCGACGGCGAGATCGTGCGCCTGCGGCAGCTGACCGCGGGCATCGAGGCGGAGGGCGTGATCCAGCTCCCGGTGCGCGACACCACCCGCAACCTGGTGCTCGCCCGCCAGCGCGCGAGCGACGAGGAGCGGGGACGGGCGATCCGCGAGGCGGCCGACGAGGCCCACGACATCCTCGCCCGGCGCGCGCAAGGCCTGTAGCCCCGGCCGGCAGCGGTGTAGATCTGGGGTCCATGCCGAACACCACGAACCCCAGCATCAAAGACCCCGAGCTCTACGAGAAGCTCGTCGACGAGGGCAACAGCACGCGGAAGGCCGCCCGCATCTCGAACGCCGCGGCCGCGCGCGGGCGATCCGCTGTCGGCCGCAAGGGCGGCGCGAGCGGCGACTACGACGACTGGACGGTCGCCGACCTGCGCGGCAGGGCGAAGGAGATCGGCCTCACCGGCTACTCCCGGCTCAGCAAGGCGAAGCTGATCGACGCGCTGCGGAACAGCTGAGCGGGGCGGATTCTCGTCGGCTCAGGACGGTTGTCCACAGCCCGTCACCGGGTGCCGTCGGAATGTCGGTGGCTGCGCTTTCACTTCCGGTATGAGCGATCTATACCTCGACACCAGCCCCTCCGACAGCACCGACCCGACCTCCTTCCGGGCACCGCCAGACCCGCCGCACGGCCCACCGCTCAACGTCGGGGTGGCGATGCGCGACACCCTGGCCGGCATCCTCGACACCATGACCGACGTCGACCGGGTCGCCGGCGGGGTCGCTGCCGCCCGGGCCACCCTGATCGAGTCCGCCCGGCTGATGAGCGAGGCCCTCGCCGCCCAGCAGGCCTCCGACGGCGCCCAGCCGCTCGGCAGGGAGCCCAAGGGATGGAACAGCGACGTGCGGCTGCGCCGCGAGCTGGTATTCGACATCGCCGTGCGGCTGCGCATCCCGGAGCGCACCGCCGAGAACCTCATCGGCGAGTCCGCCATGCTCGCCGGCTCCCTCACCCGCACCCATGCGGCCCTCGCCGACGGGCAGATCTCCTACCGGCACGCGCAGGTGATCATCGACGTCACCGCGGGTCTCGACCCGGAGACCAGAACCGGCTTCGAGGCGGAGCTGCTGCCCGCCGCGCGGGAGTTGACGGTGGCGAAGTTCGCCGAGTTCGCCCGCCGGCTGCTCGAGACGCAGCATCCGGAGCAGATGGGCCGCCGGCACCGCGACGCGGTGCAGCAGCGCACCGTCTCCCTGGACCCGCAGCGCGACGGCATGAGCCTTCTCAGCGCCCTGCTGCCGGCGGAGACCGCGGCCGCCGCGCACGACCGGCTCACGCGGGTCGCGATGGGACTGGCCGCACCGGACGAGAAGCGCACCCTCGCCCAGCGCCGCGCCGACGTGCTCGCCGACCTCCTCATCGACGGCGACACCGGCAGCGGCAGCGGCAGCACCGAGGCCCGGAGCGGCGAGAGCGCGTGGGCCGGGAGCGGGGCCGCCGCGCGCGGGATCCGCCCGCAGGTGCTCGTCACGATCCCGGTGCTGACCCTCCTCGGCCACGCGGGCATCCCCGGCCACCTGAACGGCTACGGGCCGATCAGCCCGGACACGGCGCGGCAGCTCACCCTGAAGGCACCGTCCTTCGCCCGGGTGCTCACCGACCCGGTCACGAGCGCTGTCCTCGACTTCGACCGCAGCACGTACAGCATCCCGGCCGACCTTCGAGCGGTCATCACCCTGCAGCACGAGACCTGCGCAGCCCCCGGCTGCAACCGTCCCGCCCATCAGTGCGACATCGACCACACGATCGACTACGCGCTCGGGGGCACCACCAGCCTCGCCAACCTCGCACCGCTGTCGAGAGACCACCACAACCTCAAACACCACAGCGGTATCGGCATCGACAAGAACCCCGACGGATCGGTGCGATGGACCACGGCCACCGGCTTCAGCACCACCGTCAGGCCCACCAGCATCATCGGAGACGACATGCTCAGACGCGGCACACCCGGCACGCGCCCCGAGCGGGAGGACGCCCCCGAACCCGAGGAGTTCCCCTTCTAGCCGGTACGTGCTGGCCGGCCGGCCCCTATCAGCAGGTCCGAGCTGGTCGGCGTTCGCTAGCCGGTCTTCTTCGCGGCGTCCGCCTTCTTCGTCGCGGGCTTGCGGGCGGCGCCGGTCTTCGCCGAGGCCGTCCTGGCCGTAGTGGACTTCGCCGCGCCCGACTTCGCCGTGGTGGACTTCGCCGCGCCCGTCTTCGCCGCGCCCGACCCCGCACCGGTCGACGACGCGCTGCCGCTCGTCGACGCGGCCGACTTCGTCGACGCCGCCTTCGCGGCGGGCTTCTTCGCCTCGCGGCTCTTGTCGACGCTGCGGCGCAGGGCCTCCATCAGGTCGAGCACCTCGCCGGCCCCCTCGCCGTCCCCGTCGCCCGCGCTCTCGCCGAAGGTCTCCTCGGTGCTGACCGAGTCGCCCTTCTCCAGCTTGGCGTCGATCAGCTGCCGCAGCTGTTCCTGGTACGCGTCGGAGAACTTCTCCGGCGAGAACTCCGACTCGAAGGACTCGATCAGGGCGCGCGACATCTCGAGCTCCTTCGCCGAGACGCGCACCCGCTCGTCGAGCGCGGGGAACGAGGCCTCGCGCACCTCGTCGTCCCAGAGCAGCGTCTGCAGCATCAGCACGTCCCCCCGCACCCGCAGCGCGGCGAGCCGCGTCTTCTGCCGCAGGGCGAAGTGCACGATGGCCGTGCGCTCGGTCTCCTCGAGCGTGCGCCGCAGCAGCGCGTAGGCCTTGTTCGACTTGGAGTCCGGTTCGAGGAAGTAGCTGCGGTCGAACATGATCGGGTCCAGCTGCTCGCTCGGCACGAACTCCACCACGTCGATCTCCCGGCTGCGCTCCTCCGGGAGCGACGCGAGGTCGTCCTTGGTGAGCACCACGGTCTGCTCGCCGTCGTCGAAGGCCTTGTCGATGTTCTCGTAGGCCACGATCTTGCCGCAGATCTCGCACCGCCTCTGGTAGCGGATGCGCCCGCCGTCCTTGTCGTGCACCTGGTGCAGCGCGATGTCGTGGTCCTCGGTGGCGCTGTACACCTTCACCGGCACGTTGACGAGGCCGAACGTGACGGCGCCCTTCCAGATTGCTCTCATGCACCCATGTAGACACACCCTGCCGCGCGAGGGCAATCACTGGCGGAGCATTGCGCCTGCCCCCACCATGGTGTGATGGCACCACCCGCACCCCGCTCGGACGACACCGTCGTCTCGGTCGACGGCCACCGCATCCGCCTCAGCAATCTCGACAAGGTTCTCTACCCGGCCACCGGCACGACCAAGCGCGATGTTCTCGACTACTACGCCCGCATCGCGGAGGTGCTGATCCCGCACTCCGCGAACCGTCCCGCCACCCGCAAGCGCTGGGTGCACGGGGTGGGCACGGCCGAGAAGCCCGGACAGATGTTCTTCCAGAAGAACCTCGACGACTCCGCCCCCTCCTGGGTGAAGCGGCGCACCATCGAGCACAAGGACCACAGCAACGAGTACCCGCTGGTGAACGACCTCGCCACCCTCACCTGGCTCGCGCAGATCGCCGCGCTCGAGATCCACGTGCCGCAGTGGCAGTTCGGGCGCACGGGCACGCAGAAGAACCCCGACCGGCTGGTGCTCGACCTCGACCCCGGGCCCGGGGTCGGCCTCGCCGAGTGCGCGGAGGTGGCCAGGCTGGCGCGCGACCTGCTCACCGGGATGGGGCTCGACCCGCTGCCGGTGACCAGCGGGAGCAAGGGCATCCACCTCTACGCGGCGCTCGACGGCAAGCAGACGAGCGACGAGGTGTCGGCGGTGGCCCACGAGCTCGCCAGAGCGCTGGAGGCCGACCACCCGGAGCTGGTGGTCAGCGACATGAAGAAGACACTGCGCGACGGCAAGGTGCTGGTCGACTGGAGCCAGAACAACGGCAGCAAGACCACGATCACCCCGTACTCGCTGCGCGGGCGGGAGCGGCCCACCGTCGCGGCCCCGCGCACCTGGCGCGAGCTCGCGGCGAAGAGCCTCGCCCAGCTGGAGTTCGACGAGGTGCTGGCCAGGGTCGCCCGCCGCGGCGACCCGCTCGCCGGCCTCACCTCCGGGCACCTGGGCTCGCTCGAGCCGACACCGGAGCGGATGGCGGGCTTCGAGCACGCGGGCAACGAGCGCCTCGACAAGTACCGCTCCATGCGCGACGCCGCGAAGACGCCGGAACCGGTGCCCGAGTCCACAGTCGGGGGCGACGGCTCGAGCTTCGTGATCCAGGAGCACCACGCCCGCCGCCTGCACTGGGACTTCCGGCTGGAGCACGAGGGCGTGCTGGTGAGCTGGGCGCTGCCGAAGGGCGTGCCCACCGATGCGAAGGTCAACCACCTCGCGGTGCAGACCGAGGACCACCCGATCGAGTACGGCGCCTTCGAGGGCCGCATCCCCGCCGGCGAGTACGGTGCGGGCGAGGTGACCATCTGGGACTCCGGCAGCTACGAGCTCGAGAAGTGGCGGGAGGGCGAGGAGGTGATCGTGGTCGTGCACGGCGAGAAGCACGGCACCCACCGCTACGCGCTCATCCACTCCGGGGGCGGCGGGGGCCGCGCCGAGAACAACTGGCTCATCCACCTCATGAAAGACCAGGGCGAGAAGCACGAGTACGTGAAGCCGCACGCCCACTCGGCGCCGATCGGCGAGCGAGCCCGCTCCGAGCGGCCGCCCTCCCCGATGCTGGCCACCCTCGGCGACGAGGCCGCTGTCGACGACGAGTCCGAGTGGGCCTTCGAGATGAAGTGGGACGGCGTGCGTGCCGTCGCCGAGGTGCGCGACGGGGCCGTGCGCCTGTTCAGCCGCAACGGCGTCGACATCTCGGCGGGCTACCCCGAGCTGCAGTCCATCGCCGAGACCGTGTCGATCGATTCGAAACGAGCGGATGCGGTGCTCGACGGCGAGATCGTCGCCCTCGGGGCCGGCAACCGTCCCGACTTCGGTCGCCTCCAGGGCAGGATGCACCTGCGCAGGAGCGCCGATGTGGAGAAGGCGACGCGCGACATCCCCGTGCACTTCATGGTCTTCGACGTGCTCGAGGCCGGCGGCCGGTCGCTGATGGGCGAGGAGTACACCGTGCGCAGGGAGCGGCTGCTCGAGATCGTGGGCGCCGCGGACCGGGTGCAGGTTCCGCCCGCCTTCGACGGCGACCTGGCCTCGGCCCTCGCGAGCAGCGCCGCCCTCGGTCTGGAGGGCGTGATGGCGAAGAAGCTCGACGGCCGCTACTCCCCCGGCCTGCGCTCGCGCACCTGGCTCAAGCTCAAGCATCACCGCGCTCAGGAGGTGGTCGTGGTCGGCTGGCGGCCCGGGCACGGCTCCCGGTCGCGCCGGGTCGGCTCGCTGCTGCTCGGCGTGCCGGAGGCGGACGGGCTGCGCTACGTGGGGCGCGTCGGCACGGGCTTCAACGAGGCCGCCCTCGACGAGATGCTCCCGCGGCTGAAGAAGCTCGCGCGCAAGACCAGCGCGGTGCGCGACGTCCCGTCGGCGGACGCGCGCGACGCCGAGTGGGTGTCGCCGAGGCTGGTCGGCGAGGTCGAGTTCGCCGAGTGGACGCCGACCGGGCGGCTCAGGCAGGCGAGCTGGCGGGGGTGGCGGCCCGACAAGGACGTGCAGGATATCGCGACCGGTACGGAATCGGCAACCATCAGCAGCACCTAGCTAGGGTAGGACCATGAAGCGCAAACTCCTCCTCATCGTTGGTCTCTCAATCGGATACGTGCTCGGCGCCCGCGCCGGCCGCGAGAAGTACGACCGGATGAAGGAGGGCGCCGAGAACCTCTGGAAGGACCCCCGGGTCACCAAGGCGCGCTCCGACGTCGAGTCCTACGCCCGCACCCAGGCGCCGATCGTGCTCGACCGCGCGGAGGTGCTCGCCGGCCAGGCCGCCGCCACCGTGAAGAACGCCGCTGACAAGACCGCGTCGACGGCGAAGGACGCAGCGGCCATGACCGCCGCGACCGTGCAGGTGCTCGCCGGCAAGACCGCGACCACCGCCAAGGAGGTCGCAGACAGGACCGCGACCACGGCGAAGGACGTCGCGGACCGGACGGCGACCACCGCGAAGGAGGTCGCCGACCGGACGGCTACGACCGCCAAGGAGGTCGCGGACAAGACGGCGACCACCGCGAAGACCGTGGCCGACCGCACCAGCAGCACGGCCAAGAACGTCGCGGGGAAGGTCGGCGACGTGACCGACGACGTGAAGGACCGCGCCGCGAAGACCGCTGCCGAGCTCAAGGAGCGCGGCGAGGACGCCGTGGAGCGCGTCACCCTCAGCGTGAGCGAGGCCCGCGACCGCGCCCTGGAGGACGACCTCGACGACGAGAACGACGAGCCGACCGCCAACTAGCGCCTCCGGTACGACGAACGCCGCCCCCTCGCTCGAGGGGGCGGCGTTCGTCGTTGTCGCGTGGTCGCCTGAGGCGCGATCGCCTAGGGCGTGGGCGGCTGGACGGTCTCGGTCGGCCGCGGCTCCGGGGTGTTCGCGGTGATCGTCGTGATCGACGAGGTGATCGGCACCATGCCGCTCAGCCGCTCCGGCGAGAGCACCCGGCGCACGTCCTCCTCGGTCATCAGGCCGGCGGTCACCACGAGGTCGGCGATCGACGCGTTGGTGGTGAGGGCCGTGTGAGCGAGCGTGGCGGATGCCGCGTACCCGATGTACGGGGTGAGGGCGGTGACGACTCCGACCGACGACTCCACCTGCTGCGCGAGCCGTGCGATGTTGGCCGTGATGCCGTCCACGCAGTTGACCCGCAGCGTGTAGCAGGCGTTCGTCATCCAGGCGAGCGACTGCAGGATCGAGTGCGCGATCACCGGCTCGAAGGCGTTCAGCTGCAGCTGGCCGGCTTCCGCAGCGGCCGTCACCGTGGCATCCGCCCCGATCACGCTGAAGGCGACCTGGTTGACCACCTCGGGGATCACCGGGTTCACCTTGCCCGGCATGATCGACGAGCCGGCCTGGCGCGGGGGCAGGTTGATCTCGCCGATGCCGGCCTGCGGGCCGGAGCTGAGCAGGCGCAGGTCGTTGCAGATCTTGGAGAGCTTGACCGCGGCGCGCTTGAGCGTGCCGCTGAGCGTCATGAAGACGCCGGCGTCGCTCGTGGCCTCGATCAGGTCGGGCGCGGTCTCCATCGGGATCCCGGTGACGGCGATGAGGTGCTCGCGCACGGCGTCGGCGTAGCGGTGGTCGGCCGTGATGCCGGTGCCGATCGCCGTCGCGCCCATGTTGATCTCGTTCAGCCACTTGACCGTCTCCGAGAGACGGTCGTAGTCCTCGGCGAGGGTGTGCGAGAAGCCGCGGAATTCCTGGCCGAGGGTCATCGGCACGGCGTCCTGCAGCTGGGTGCGGCCCACCTTGAGGATCTCGTTGAACTCCATGCCCTTGGCGTGGAAGGAGCTGGTGAGCAGGCGGTGCTCGGCCAGCAGGCGCTTGACGCCGAAGACCATCGCGAGCTTGATCGCCGTGGGGTAGACGTCGTTGGTGCTCTGGCTGCGGTTCACGTCGTCGATCGGGGAGAGCCTCGCGTAGTCGCCGCGCTCGTAGCCCATCAGCTCGAGCCCGCGGTTGGCGATCACCTCGTTGGTGTTCATATTGGTGCTCGTGCCCGCTCCGCCCTGGATCACGCCGACGCAGAACTGGTCGTGCCACTGCCCCGCCACGATCTCCTCGCAGACGCGGTCGATGATGTCCCCCTTCTCGGGGCTCAGCACCCCGATCTGCACGTTGGCGCGCGCGGCGGCCTGCTTCACCCGGGCGAGCGCGCGCACCAGGTCGGGGTAGACGGAGACGGCCCGCCGGGTGACCGGGAAGTTCTCCAGCGCCCGCGCCGTGTGCACCCCCCAGTAGACGTCGCCCGGTATCTCGAGCGAGCCGAGCGAGTCGCTCTCCGTCCGGGTCGGCGTGGCGGGGGCGGGCGTTTGTGGCGCCTGGTTGGTCGGCGTGTGGTTCACGGTCCATCTCCTTCGATCGTGACTCAAGGGTAGCGAGGCGCGGTGGTTCCGCTTGTTCCCGGTGCTGGACCCCCCGGGATTGGGGGTGCCGACACAAGGTGAGAATTGATGCACCCCTACTTCATCAACCTCTAAGCTCGGTGGGAAGTCGGAAGAGTTGCTTTCGAAAAGGGGATTGAAAAGTGTCTCAAGACGATGTGTTCGGTGCGCCCGCCGGTTGGTATCCCGATCCGCTCGGGCTGCCGCAGCTGCGCTGGTGGAACAACCACGCATGGACCGAGCAGACCTCTGCCGCACGCCAGCCCATGGTGATGCAGGACACCAAGTTCGCCTGGGCCGACGACGAGCTGCCGACCCGCCGCGAGGAGCGCGAGCGTGAGCGCCAGCGCGCCGAGCGCGCGCCCGCCACCACCGCCAAGCCCACCGCGGCGACGCTGCGCCAGCTGGAGCCCCCGCGCGCCTACGCCAAGATCGACAGCCCCGACAGCTACATGCCGACCGCCGCGTCGTTCACGAGCGAGCAGGTCTTCGCGACCGACCAGGCGTTCGCAGCCGAGCCGGCCGCACGCGAGCAGGAGGCGCCCGCCGCGAGCGGCCAGGCCGCGTCGAGCGCCCAGTCGCTGTTCGACGCTCCGTCGCTGTTCGACGCTCCCCCCGTCTCCGCCGCGGGATCGGCGCAGTCGCTGTTCGACGCGCCCCCGGTCGCGGCCAGCACCGCGGCCCCCGCCTTCGGCTCCCTCTTCGACACCCCGCCGAGCACCCCGGCCGGAGCCGTCGTCGAGGAGACTCTCGACCGCCTCTTCGGCGAACGCGCCGCCGGAGCGCCCGCCACGGCGCGGCGCGCGACGCCGATCGTCGCCGACGGGCCCGTGCGCGGCACGTCCGCGTCGGTGAGCACCGCACCGGCGTGGATCATCGCCATGATCCCGCTGTTCCAGCTCGTGCTCAGCCTCCTGCTGCTCACCGCCCTGGGCATGGGCAGCAACGTCGCCATCTTCCTCGCCATCCTGGCGGTGCCCTACCTGGTCGTCGTGGGCCTGGCGTACCTCGACCAGCGCGCGCTGATCGCCGCGGGCGTCGACCGTCCCGCGCACTGGGCCTGGGCGTTCGGCACCGCACCCGTGTACCTGCTGATGCGCGCCCGCGCGGTCATCCGCCAGTCGGGCCACGGAATCGGGCCGGTCCTGGTCTGGTTCGGTCTCGGAGCGCTGCACCTCGCCTCCGTCGTGGCGATCCCGGGACTGCTCATCGCGATCCTCCCCGCGGTGTTCACCTCGCAGCTGCAGGCATCCGTCGAGAGCGACGCCCTCCTGATCAGCGGCGCCCAGATGACGGTCACCTGCCCCGCCACTCCCCCTGTCCTCTTCGGGGAGCAGACGGTGTGCGCGGCGGTGAGCGCCAACGGCAAGGAGTCCGAGATCGCCGTGAGCCTCGAACGCGCCAACGGCTGGATCCAGTGGCAGGTGCTCGACTGGGGCGTCTGGGGCGTCGAGGGCTGATCCCGGTCGCGGCGGGTTTAATCATTTGCACGTCTTTCGCGTTACCCTGACTGAAGGCATCGCCCGCCCATGACGCAGATTATGACTGAACCAGACCCCACGCGCTCCCGCCCCGCAGCCCCCGCCATCCCCGCCGGATGGTACGCGGATCCCCAGGGCTCTGCCCAGCGACGCTGGTGGAACGGTTCGGCCTGGACGCACGCGCTCGAGCCGCTCGAGCCGGAGGCGCCCGCGCCCGCGCAGTCGGCCGCGCCCTGGGAGAACCTGCCGGGGCCGTCCGTGCGCGCCCCGGGGACGACCCCCTCCGCATACGGCGCTCCGGCGCGCAACGCGCCGACGGTGCTGCGTGCGCTGTCCGCCGACACCGAGGACAGCGCTCCTGCGGACGGCGGCGTCCCGGAGACCACAGCCTCCTTCCCCACCCGGCGCCAGCTGCGCGAGGCCGAGGCCGAGGCCGCCCGCGCCGCGGAGTTCGCCGCGTCGATGGGCATGAGCACGGGCGCGGTCACCACCCAGCGACCGGCGGACGCGGCCGCCGTGCCGTCCGCCCTCGAGACCGCGGCACCGGCGACGCCGCCCGCCGCCGCCCAGCCGCTCGCCGAACGCACACCTCTACCAGAGCAGACCCCGCGCGACACCGCCGTCTTCGCGATGGGCGCAGCGACCCCCGCGGCCGGCCAGGAGGCGGCTGCGGCGCAGGCGGCACCCGCACAGCCCGCGCCCGCGACCCCGCAGCACGCACCGGCACAGGCCACGCCCGCGGAGCCGGCGACCGCTCCAGCAGCCGACCTGGTGGAACCGGCCACGACGCGGCCCCGCCCCGCGCGGCCGACCGTGTCAGCGGACGTCGCCGCCGCACTGCACTTCGGCACACCGGCGCAGCCCGCGTCCGACGCGACCCTGCCCGCGGCGGCCGCCGGCAACGCGCCCGGCTCCGGCCCGATGCTCGGCACCGCCCCCTCGCTCGGCACGGCGCCCACCCTCGGCGCCTCCTCCACGCCCGCCGCGACACCCGCCGCCGGCAGGAGCCCCCTCGACGTGCTCGGGCCGATCAGCCCCTCGCCGGCGACGCTGTCGCTCTCCACCCGCGCCTACACGACCCAGGTGTGGCTGATCGTCGTGCTGCCCGTCGTTGTGCTCGGCTTGGCCTGGGCGCTCGTCATCCTCGCTCCCGAGCAGTACACGCTGAGCACCCAGGCGGGGCTGGTCGCCCTGATGCTGCTGGGCTCCCTCGGCCTCGCGCTGCGCGACCGGCGCGAGCTCGCCGCCGCGCACCACTCGCGCACGGCGTCGCCGCTCTGGGCCCTGCTCACGCCGCTCGCCTACCTGGTGGCGCGCGCGCTCACCACGAAGCAGGAGACCGGCCGCGGCTGGGCCCCCGTGCTCGTGCTGCTCGCCGTCGGCGCCGCGATCGCGGCGGCCGCGTACTTCACCCCGCTGGCGCTCGGACCGCTGCTGCCCTTCTAGCGGCTGCCGCGATGACGCGGCTGCGGCGTTCCGGCGACTGCGGCGTTCCGGCGACTGCGGCGTTCCGCCCGGACGGCCGCGCGGCCGGATGCACAGGAGCGCCGACCGTCTCCGGCCGGCGCTCCCGGGTGCTGCGTGTGCTGCGTGCCCTAGTCGTCCAGGGCGTCCCGCAGCAGGCTCATCAGGGCCTGCAGCTGGATGTTCGACTCCGCGGCGATCTCCTCGTCCGAGCCGTCGAGCGCGCGGGCGGCGAGCCCGGCCTTGCTGTCGATGAGCTCGGCGATGCGCGAGTCGATGGTGTGCGCCGCGATGATGCGCCACGCCGTGACGGGCAGCGCCTGGCCGATGCGGTGCACGCGGTCGATCGCCTGGGTCTGCTCGGCGCTCGTCCAGCTCAGCTCGGCGAGCACGACGTTGGAGGCGGCCTGCAGGTTGAGGCCGACTCCCGCCGCGGTGAGCGAGGCGACGACCACGGAGACCTCGGGATCGTTGCTGAAGGAGTCGATGGCGCTCTGGCGCGACTTCGGCGACTGGTCGCCGCGGATCGACACGCTCTTCAGCCCCACCTTGGCGAAGTGCGCCTCCGCGGCGTCCATCACGTCGATGTGCTTGGCGAAGAACACCACCTTGCCCACGTTGCGGGCGAGCTGGGCCGTGTAGTCGGCGGCGAGGCCGGCCTTGGCCTGCCCGATCTTGCGCACCATGGTGAAGACGTTGTCGCCGGTTCCCGCGCCTTTGGACTCGTCCAGCTCGGCGTGGGCGACCACGCGGATCAGATCCTCCACGTCGGCGTCGGGCTTGAGGGAGCGCACACGGCGGTAGGTGGCCATCAGGCGCGCGGTGAGCGCGGCCTCCGCGGCCCGGATGGTGCGGCCGAGGTCGTCGTCCAGCTCCACCGGGATGTCGGCGACGCGGCGCGCGGGGATGTCGGCGGCCACATCGACCTTCTTGCGGCGCACGATGCCCATGTCGATCACGGCCTGCCGCGCCTCGGCGAAGAAGCCGAAGTCCGCCGGCGTGAGGCCGGTGTCCTCGAGCTTGTCCATCAGGGTCGAGAGCGGCTTCTTGTCGTCGATCCAGCCGAGGAACTGCCAGATGGCGCGGAAGTCGTCTATGTCGTTGATCAGCGGAGTACCGGTGAGCGCCACCATGAGCGCGCGTGGCTGGGCCGCGCGGATGCTGCGGCTGAGCGCCAGCACGTTCTTGCTGCGCTCGCTCTTGAGGTTCTTGATGAAGTGCGCCTCGTCGACGACCATGCCCTTGAACCCGAAGCGGCTCAGCCAGCCCACGTGGCGGTCGAGCACCTCGTAGTTCACGATCACGACGTCGCTGAAGGCGTCGACGTCCTTGCCGTCGCCGTGCACCACGGTCGCGGTGCGCGACGGCGTCCACAGCTCCACCTCGCGCGCCCAGTTGGTCTTGACCACGTTCGGGACGACGACGAGCAGCGGGTAGGAGTTGGAGACGGATGCGGCCAGCAGGGCCTGCGCCGTTTTTCCGAGGCCGGGCTCGTCGGCGAGGAGGAAGGTGCGGTGACCGCGCTTGACCTCCTCGACGAAGCGGGCCTGGTGCCGCATCAGCTCGGTGCCGCCCGGTGTGACGAGGCTCTGCGCCTCCGGGAGGTCCATGCTGGCGGATCCGCCGCCCGCGCCGTACTCGAAGGCGCGGAACAGCGGCTCGATGAGCTCCCAGTTGCCCAGGCGGTTCACCTGCACCGGCTTCGGCGCCAGCGCCGAGAAGTCGGGTGCGAGGAAGGGGTTCGACATCTGCATCTGGCGCACGGACTGCGGCACCACCTGCTTCTCGACGGTCTTGTCGACCGGCTTCGGCTCCACCGAGATGATCAGCTCATCGGGGCTGAGCTCGACGCCGGCCGCGATCAGCAGGTCGCGGCGCAGCGCCTTCGCCGCGGCGGTGACCGGGGCGTCCTCGGCCAGCATGGCGATGAGGCTGGTGTCGCGGGCCGCGGTCTTCGCCAGGATGCCGGCGAGGCCGTCGAGACGCTTCTGCTCGTTCGACCGCTCGGACTCGGTGAGCGTCGCGTCCTTCTTGACGCGGGCGCGCTCCTCGCGCAGCAGCAGTGCGGCGACCTGGAAGCGCGCGCGGTTGGCCGGCTTGAGCGGGCCCTTCTGCACGGCCGTCTCGACCTCGCGCGCTGCTCGGGCGAGCACCGGGATCACCCCGGCGTCGTCACCCCCGCGTGCGCGTCGGGCGCCGCCGGAGCGGCGAGCGGTGACCGAGCCGTTGGAGCCGCGGTCGTTACCTGTTTGGCGTTTTTGGCGCTGGCCCTGTTCGGCCATTGTTCTCCTCGTGCCCCAGCTCACATCGCTGGCGCGGGTAAAGAAGTGCCGCCTGGCCTATCCACCGAGCGACGGCGCCGGCTTCCAGCGTCCCAGACCCAGTCGCGATGCGGCTGGTGGGTAGAAGAGGCGTTGCACTCATCCTAGGCGATCGATCGCCAACACTGAGTAATCAGCGACGATTACGGTCCTCGGGGTTGCGGATCTTGATCAGGACACCCGCTGCGATGAAGACGAGGGCGGCCGCGTACTGCGCACCGAGCCACGCGTCGCCCTCGAAGCCGAAGGGGAGCACGGGATTCCAGAGCACCGCGATGGGCCCGAAACCGCCGATCCACCACCACTGCCGCGCCTGGGCGCTGAAGACGGCCATCACCAGCGCGAGGATGCTCACCGCGAAGAGGATGATCGTGAAGGCGTCGCCCTCGATCAGGGCGATCCCCACGATGAGCACGATCGCTCCGAGGATGCCGGGGGCCAGCGCCGTGCGGCGGAATTCGGGGGTGGGGTACGAAGCGGTCACGGAATCGAAGCTTAGCCGCAGCGTGCCCGTGCATCCGCTCGACGCAGTTCTCGCTATTTCGCCGCCTTTCTTACGACGGACGCGTCACGTTTACCACTTGTTCAGCAAATCTCTGGTTGGCTAGAACCCATGAGCCTCCGAACGGCCGAGCATCCTCGACCGGACCACTTCATACTCCACCTCTCCGACACGCACTTCGTCGCCGACGGCCCCCTCTACGGATCCGTGGAGAGCGAGGCCAACCTGCGGCAGCTCTTCGACGAGGTCGAGGCCTCGGGCGGGCGCCCCGAGGCGATCGTGATCACCGGCGACCTCGCCGACAAGGGCGACCCGGTCGCCTACACGCGGCTGAAGGCGGTGATCGAGCCGGCCGCGGCACGGCTCGGCGCCGAGGTGGTGTGGGTGATGGGCAACCACGACGAACGCGGCGCCTTCCGCAGCGGCCTGCTCGGCCAGTCGCACCTGAGCCCGGAGCAGCAGGCCTCGCCGATCGACCGGGTCACCACGATCAACGGGCTGCGCATCATCGCGCTGGACTCGACCGTGCCCGGCCACCACTACGGGGAGATCTCCGACTCCCAGCTCGACTGGCTCGCCGAGGAGCTCAGCACCCCGGCGCCGCACGGCACCATCCTGGCGCTGCACCACCCGCCGGTGCCGAGCGTGCTGGATCTGGCCGTGCTCGTCGAGCTGCGCGACCAGTCGGGGCTCGCCGAGGTGCTGGAGGGCACGGACGTGCGCAGCATCATCGCCGGACACCTGCACTACTCGTCGACCGCGACCTTCGCCGGCATCCCGGTGAGCGTGGCGTCCGCCACCTGCTACACGCAGGACCTCAACGTGCCCGTCGGCGGCACCAAGGCGCGCAACGGCGCGCAGGCGTTCAACCTGATCCACGTCTACAACGACACCGTGCTGCACTCGGTGGTGCCGCTGGGCGCCTACGCGGAGGTGAGCTACGTCAACGCCGAGGAGACCACCGCGATCCTGCGCCGCGAGGGCGTGCGGATCGCGCCGTCGGCCGCGCAGTCCGTCGACGAGGACACCGCGCTCACCCTGCCGATCGACATCGTGCGCGCGGTCGAGCGGGAGAAGGCCGCGGCCCGCTAGCCGGGACGGCTAGCCGGCCTGCGAGCCCTCGATCTCCCTGGGCTTCTCCCACGGGGCGGGGATCGCGAAGTAGCGGTCGAGGAACGCGCGCACCTTCTTCATGCGCACCTCGCTGTCCACCTCGGGGAAGCTGCCGTCGTTGAGGCAGAACATGTCGATCGACCGCTTCTTCAGCAGGCCGTTCATGGACTTGAGGCCCGCCTTGGTTGTGGTGTCTATGTACTTCACCCGAGCATCCGTCTGGGCGACGGCACGGCCGGTGACCAGCGCGTAGTAGTGGTAGAGCGAGTTGGTCACCGAGATGTCGGCGCGGTTGCGGAAGGCGCTGGCCGCGGTGCGGGTGAACTCCTCGGGGAACTCGCGCTCCAGCTCGGCGAGCACGCTCTTGCGCAGTGGCGTCGCCGCGTGCTCGAGGTGCCGGGTGATGGTGACGCCGAATCTCTCGCGCAGCACGTTGCGGTTGACGCGGGCGGCGTTCTCGAAGCCGCTGCGCTCCGGCGCGCTCGAGCCGAGCCCGATGCGGGTCTCCGCCTCGATGAAGCGGGTGATGCCGCCGGGCGAGAAGAACATCTCCGGGGTAACCGCGCGGCCGAAGAACATGTCGTCGTTGGAGTAGAGGAAGTGCTCGGCGAGGCCCGGGATGTTGTGCAGCTGGCTCTCCACCGCCTGCGAGTTGTGGGTCGGCAGCACGGAGGGGTCGGAGAAGAACTCCTCGCTGCGCACCACGGTGACCTTGGGGTGGTCGGCGAGCCAGTACGGCACCGGGGAGTCGGTGGCGATGAAGATGCGCCGGATCCAGGGCGCGAACACGTAGACGCTGCGCAGCGCGTAGCGCAGCTCGTCGATCTGGCGGAAGCGCGCCTCGTGGTCGTCGCCCTCCCCCACCACGTAGCTCTGCATCCGGCGGGCGCGGGCGCGCTGGAACTCGAGGTCGGTGCCGTCCACCCAGGAGAAGACGATGTCGATGTCGAAGGTGATGTCGGAGGCGAGGCGGTTGAACATCGGCTCCGCCGTGCGCCAGGTGACCCCGAAGCGCTCCACGGTGGACTCGACCAGCTCGGAGCGCGGGATGACCCGGCGGGTGAGGGAGTTCTCCACGGGCGCGGTGATCTCGGTCTCGCCGAACGACCACAGCTCCACCTGCACGCCGGTGGACGCGCCGTAGCGCAGCTGCCCGTGCGGCTCGACGCGCGGGCGGAACAGGCGGAAGACCCTCGCCTTGTCGTCGGCGGAGAGCCGGCCGTCGGCGATGAACAGCGCGGGCGAGGCCTGCGGCACCTTCGGCTGGGGCGCGCCGGACTGCGCGGCGACCGAGCCGAGGTCGATGGTCTTGGAGTAGAAGGGCTCGTTGGCGCAGGCCTCGGCGAGCGCGGTCTGCAGCTCGGCGCGGTGCTTCCAGTCGACGGCGATCACCGGGCGGGAGTCGTTGCCGCGCACGAGCAGGTACTCGAGGCCGGCGGCGTCGATGGCGGAGCGGATGAAGAGCAGGTCCTCCACCATCGACTCGCCGGGGGTGAGCTGCGAGTTGACGAGCGAGAGCTGCCCCTTGTGCAGGATCACATCGCTGCGGGAGAGTGTGCGGGGCCACGACGACGGGACCGCGGCGACATCCGCCGTGCGAGGTTTCTTCTGGACACTTTTGCTCATCGGGCTACTGTAGTCGAGCGGGGTGGGGGCCTCGTGATGCGCGGATTCCACCGCCCTTCCCCGCCCGGGCCATAGAGTCGGGGAATGACCTCGAGCACGCACTCGGCGGCGGCCTCGCTCGCCCGGTTCCAGACCCTGCTGCGCATGCCCACCGTGTCGCGGCTCGACGAGTCGAACACCGACTGGGCGGTCTTCGACGGCTTCGTCGCGGCCCTCCCCGCGCTCTACCCGGCGCTGCACGCCGTGCTGGAGCGCGAGGTCGTGGCCGGGCACTCGCTGCTCTACCGCTGGGCGGGCGTCGAGCCGGGAGACCCCGCCGTGCTGATGGCGCACTACGACGTCGTGCCCGCGGGCGAGGAGGGCTGGACGCACCCGCCCTTCGCTGCGGAGCTGGTGGGCGAGGGCGCGGAGCGGGAGGTCTGGGGCCGGGGGACGCTCGACGACAAGGGCGCCCTGGCGGCCCTGCTCGAGGCGGTGGAGGCGAGCGTGCTGGCCGGGGTGCGCCCGCGCCGCGACGTCTACCTCAGCTTCGGGCACAACGAGGAGACCAGCGGCACCGGCGCAAAGGCGATCGTGCGTACGCTTCGGGAGCGCGGCATCCGCCCGGCGTTCGTGCTCGACGAGGGCGGCGCGGTGGTGGAGGGCGTGTTCCCGGGGGTGAGAGCGCCCAGCGCGATGATCGGGGTGAGCGAGAAGGGCGTCACCACCATCACCCTCACCGTGCACCAGCGGGGCGGCCACGCCTCCACTCCCCCGCGGCGCACCGCGACGGACCGGCTGGCCCGCGCGGTCGTGCGCCTCGGCAGGCGTCCCTTCCCCGCGCGCATCACCCCGACCACCGCCCGCACGCTGCGCACGATCGGCGAGCACGCCACCGGGCCGATGCGCTTCGCCCTCACCCGGCAGCGCCTGAGCGGCCCGCTGCTGCTGCGCGTGCTCGCGCGGCTCGGCGACGAGACCAGCGCCATGGTGCGCACCACCTCGGCGGTGACGCAGCTGCAGGGCAGCGCCGCGGCGAACGTGCTGGCCGAGCGCGCGGTGGCGACGGTGAACGTGCGGGTCGCCGTCGGGTCGTCGGTGGCGGAGGCGCTGCGCCACGTGCGCCGGGCGGTGCGCGACAGCGCGGTTCTGGTCGAGGCGCTCGACCCCTCCGAGCCCTCGCCGGTCTCCCCCGCCTCCGGCCCCGCCTGGGAGCTGATCTCGAGCACCACCACCGCCATCTTCGGCGAGGTGATCGTGACGCCCTACGTGCAGCTCGGCGCCAGCGACAGCAGGCACTTCGGCGAGATCAGCGACCACGTCTACCGCTTCACCCCCTTCGAGATGACGTCCGGGCAGCGCGGCAGCCTGCACGCCGTCGACGAGCGGATGCACGTGGACACCTGGCTGCGCGGGATCGCCTTCTACACGCGGCTGCTGCGCGGCCTCTAGACGGGCTGCGCGGCCCGGTGTCGTGCCCGGCTGCCCCAGAGCAGGGCGAGGGCGGCGATCGCGAGGATCGCGGCGGAGAGCGCCACCGAGCGCTGGGTGACGGGGGCGGTGGGGTCGGGCGTGCCGGTGCCGTGCGCGCTCGTGCCGTTCTCGCTCGATCCGGCGGCGCCGTCCCGGTCGGCGGCGCCGTCCCGCCCGGCCAGCGCGGAGGCCGAGGCTGCCACGCCGTCGAGTGCGGAGCGCGTGGTCGACAGGGCGGTCTGCGCGACGAGCGCTGCGGCCTGCTCGGCGGCGGCGGCGTCCGCTGCCAGCTGGGCGGCCGCGGCATCCGCTGCTGCCTGCTCCGCGGCGGCCTGCTCGGCGGCCTGCTCGGCTGCCTGCTGGGCCGCCGCCTGCTGCTGGGCGGCAGCGCCCGGCGCGGCCGGGGCGGCGGGATTCCCGGCACGCGGCGCCGCCACCGGCGCGGGAACCTGCCCGTAGAGCGCGAACACCTCGACGCCCCAGGTGGTTCCGCCGGCGGAGACGAAGGCGATGCCCACGTCGGAGTAGCCGCCGAGCATGTTCGCCCGGTGGCCGGGCGATTCGCTCCAGGCGCTGTTCATGGCGGAGCCGGTGGGCTGCCCCTGGGCCACGTTCTCGCCGACCGCGCTCCAGCCCGCGGGGATCTGCCCGGACACTCCCGGGTTGTGCGAGATGGCGCCGTTCGCGGCCATCTGGTTCGCCCAGCCCAGCGCCACGGCGTCGAGGGAGGAGTTGCGGTTCAGCGCTCCGAGCCCGGACGCCGCCCGCGCCTGGTTGAGCCCGGAGTGGATGTCGTCGGCCTCGCCCGCCGCGGCCGGTGGCGCCGAGCCGAGCAGCAGCGCCGCCGCGGCGAGCACAGCCACGAGCGCACGCCCGAGCTGTGCCCGCGAGCGGATCGGGCGCGGGCCGGCGGTCGCTGTCGGGGCGGTCATGCACCCACGCTACGCCGCGGAACGCTCCGCACGGGTGGCCTTCTCGGCAGCCTGGGTGATCTCGCGCGCCATCCCGGCGAAGATCACGCCGTGGAAGGGCAGGATCGAGAACCAGTACAGCCGGCCGCCGAGGCCGCGCGGGAAGAAGACGGCGCGCTGCCGGTAGGTCGAGCCCTCGCCGTCGGGGGTCACGGTGAGCTCCAGCCACGCGGGGCCAGGCACCCGCATCTCGGCGCGCAGCCGCAGGAAGTGCCCTCGGTCGATCTCCTCGACCCTCCACCAGTCGAGCGCCTCGCCGATCGCCAGCCTCGAGGCGTTGCGGCGCCCGCGGCGCAGTCCCACGCCGCCGACGACCTTGTCGGCCCAGCCGCGCAGCGCCCAGGCGAGGGGGAAGGAGTACCAGCCGTTGTCGCCGCCGATGCCCTCGACGACCTCCCAGAGCTTCTGCGGCGAGGCCGTGGAGCTGAGCTGGCGGTCGTCGGTGTAGACGGTGTGCCCCGACCACTCGGGGTCGCTCGGCAGCGGGTCGCTCGGGGCGCCGAACACCGAGGAGTCCTGCCAGCTGGTCTCCACCTCGCCGTCGCGCATCTTGCCGAGAGCGAGCTTGACCGAGCGCCGGTAGCCGGTGAGGCCGCCCTCGGGCGGCGGGATCACGGCGTCGATGTCGTGCTCGCGCACCACGCAGTCGTACTGCAGCGAGGCGATGATCGGCACGGCGAGCGAGCGCGGGATGGGCGTGACCAGGTTCACCCACTGCGAGGCGAGCCAGGGCGTCAGCACCGGAAGCGGCGCGATCGGGCGCTGCTTCAGCCCGGCCTCGAGGGCGTAGCCGTTCATCATCTGCCCGTAGCGCAGCACGTCCGGCCCGCCGATGTCGAAGGTGCGGTTCACCTCGGGCGGCAGGGTGGCGGCGCCGAGCAGGTAGTGCAGCACGTCGCGCACCGCGATCGGCTGGATGAAGTTGCGCACCCAGCGCGGGGCCGGCATGTACGGGAGCACCTCGGTGAGGTGCCTGATCATCTCGAACGACGCGGAGCCGGAGCCGATCACCGTTCCTGCCTGCAGCGCCACCGTGGGGACGCCCGACTCGAGCAGGATGCGTCCCACCTCGGCGCGGGAGCGCAGGTGCGGGCTGAGCTCGCCGTCGGGGTGCAGTCCGCCCAGGTAGACGATGCGCGTCACCCCGGCGGCCCGCGCGGCCTCGGCCACGTTCAGCGCGGCGAGACGCTCCGCGCTCTCGAAGTCGCCCTTCGCGCCCATCGCGTGGACCAGGTAGTAGAGCACGTCGACGTCCTCGACGGCGCTGGCGACGTCATCCGCTTCGGTCAGATCCGCGCGCACGACCTCCACATCGCCCGCCCAGGGGTAGTCGCGCAGCCGCGAGGGGTTGCGCACGGCGACGCGCACGGCGTAGCCCTCCTCGAGCAGCCGGGGAACCAGCCGTCCGCCTATGTATCCGCTCGCTCCGGTCACCAGCACTCGTGTCGACATGGCTGCCACGCTACGCCCCGCCCCGCCGGGGACCGCGTCGGGGAGGGGGCCTTGCGTGGCCCATAGAATTGGCGCATGACGATGACGACTCCCGGCGAGACCTCCACCGATCCGACCGGGAGCCGCAGCATCGCGCTGGCCATCGACATCGGAGGCACGAAGGCCGAGGCCGCGCTCGTCGACTCCGCCGGGGCGCTTCTGCCCGGCAGCCGTTTCCGACTCCCGACCGGCCCGCTCTCCAGCTCCGACGAGCTTGCGGCCGCCGTGCTCGGCGTGCTGCGCGACGCCCTGGCCGCGCTGCCCGCCGGGAGCGCCCTGGCCGGCATCGGGATCGGCTCGGCCGGCCCGATCACCGTGGCCGAGGGGCTCGTCTCGCCGTTGAACCTGGGTGTCTGGCGCGACTTCCCGCTGCGCGCGCTCGTGGCCGAGGCCGTCCCCGGCGTGCCGGTGACCCTGCGCGTCGACGGCGAGTGCATCACCCTGGCCGAGCACTGGGTGGGCGCGGCGGTCGGCTACGACAACGTGATGGGCATGATCGTCTCCACCGGCGTGGGCGGCGGGCTGATCCTGCAGGGCTCGGCGATCGCCGGCCCCACCGGCAACGCCGGCCACATCGGGCACGTCGAGGTCGGCGGCTTCGACGACCCCTGCCTCTGCGGCGGCACCGGCTGCGTCGAGGCGGTCGCCTCCGGTCCGAAGACGGTCGCCTGGGCGAACCGGCAGGGCTGGGTGGGCGACACCGGCGAGGAGCTGTCCGCCGCCTACGCCGCCGGGGACCCCGTGGCGGTCGCCGCGGTGCAGCGCTCCGGGCGCGCGATCGGGCAGGTCATCGCCTCGGCGACCGCGCTCACCGACATCGAGGTGGTGGCCATCGGCGGCGGCTTCTCCCGGGTGACGCCCGACCTCTTCCGCTACATCCGCGAGGCGATCGACAAGCGCGCGGCCTGGGGCTTCGTCACCAAGGTGCGCGTGGTGCCGTCGTCGCTCTCCGACGCGGGCCCGCTGATCGGCGCCGCGGCGCTGGTGCACCGCGCCGACCTGATCGGGTAGCGGCGCGCGGGGGCGCCCGGCTCGGCGCGTCGCCTCGCCTCGCCCTCGCCTCGCCGTCGAGCAGAGGGGCAAACTTCCGACCCTCCGGGCCACCACCAACAGCGGATGCTTGCCCCACCTCTCGAGACACGAACAGGGGGGCAGGCTTCCGACCCTCCGGGCCACCACCAACAGCGGATGCTTGCCCCATCTCCCGAGACAGCGCGACAAGCGAGACGGCATGTGCGGCGGGCAGTCCCCGGCTAGCGCTTCCCGGCCAGCTGGTCCTCGACCAGCCCGGGGCGGGCGAGCACCACTGCGCCGATGATCGCCACGAAGGAGGTGGCGAACAGGAACGACAGCGGCAGGGTCCATCCGCCGCTCGCGTCGTGCAGCACCCCGACCAGCAGCGGACCGAGGGCGCCGACCGTGTAGCCGATCCCCTGCGCGAAGCCGCTGAGCGCGACCGAGCCGGTGTGGCTGCGGGTGCGCAGGTTGATCAGCACCAGGCAGACCGGGAAGAGGATCGGCCCGAGGCCGATCAGCACCACCCAGAGCACCGTGAGCGGCGCGGGCGCGATCAGCAGGCCGAGGTAGCCGACGGCGAAGAACAGCACCCCGGCGAGGATCACCCGCGCCGGGCTCTTCAGGCGGTTGACCAGGACCGGCGCGACGATCGACGCCGGCAGTCCGGCGATCGCGTAGACCGCGAGGAGCGAGCCGGCCTCCCCCGGGGTCGAGCCCACGATGTCGACCAGGATCTGCGGTAGCCACGCAAAGGTGGCGTAGACGTTGAGCGTCGACACCGAGAAGGTGATCGTGATCGCCACGGCCACCGGCGAGTGCCAGAGCCGCCGTTCGAGCGCCGGGTCGGGCGCCTCGACGGCCGTGGAGGCGTCGAGCGCCGCCACCGCGCGCGCCCGGCGGTGCCGGCCGAGCAGCACGATCCAGGGCACGAGAGCGGTTCCGGCCACGGCGGCCCAGATCGCCAGTGAGAAGCGCCAGCCGATCGAGTCGCTGAGCGGCACCGCGAGCAGCGAGGGGATCGCCGTGCTCACCGACATCAGGGTGGCGTAGCCGGCGGTGACCAGGCCCACGCGGTCGGGGAAGTAGCGCTTGACCACAGGCGGCAGCATCACGTTGCAGATGCCCACGCCCACGAGGGTGACGGCGCTGCCCGCCAGCAGGAGCGCGAAGGAGCCGGACGACGCCCGAAGCAGGTGCCCGACGACCATGACGGCGACGGATGCGAGGATGGCGCCCTCGAGTCCGAGCCGGCGGGAGACGAGAGGCCCGAGGAAGCCGGAGAGGGCGAAGAAGATCGGCGGCAGCATGCCGATCAGGCCGATGCCCACGTCGGTGATCGGGATGTCGCCGCGGATCTGGTCGATGATCGGCGAGATGGCGGTGACGGCGGTACGCAGGCTGAACGCGACGGTGACCACGCCGACGAGCGCGACGACCCGACCGCGCCAGATGCTGCGGGCGCCCGGTTGCACGCTCACGCCTTCGGCGGGTAGCCGAGGATGACGCGCACCTTCTCCTCGTCGTCGGAGATCTGCTCGATCAACGCCTCGATGGTGGAGTACTTGACCTGGCCCCGGATGTACTCGACGAAGGCCACCTCGACGGTCTTGCCGTAGAGGTCGATGTCCTCGTCGAGCAGGTGCGCCTCCACCTGCTTGTCGGGCACGCCGTCGAAGGTGGGGTTGTTGCCGATCGACACGGCGGAGCCGTAGCGGCGCCCGTCGACCCAGAACCAGGCGGCGTAGACGCCGTCGCGCGGGATGAAGCCCTCCATGCCCGGCGAGAGGTTGGCGGTGGGGAAGCCGAGCTCGCGGCCGCGCTGCGCCCCCTTGACGACGATGCCGCGCACGCTGGGGATGTGCCCGAGCACGGCGGCGGCCTCGGCGACCTCGCCCTCGGCGAGCAGCTCCCTGATCAGCGTGGAGGAGGCGCGTCGGGTGGTCTCGTCGGCGAGACGGGTCGCCACGACGTCGTCGATCACGTGCACCTCGAAGCCGTGCTCGGCCCCGAGCGCGCGCAGGGTCTCGACGGTGCCGCTCCCCCGCACGCCGAAGCGGAAGTCGGAGCCCACCATCACCACGCGCGCCTGCAGGGCGTCGACGAGGATGCCGCGCACGAACTGCTCGGGGGTGAGCTGGCTGAAGGGGAGGTCGAAGGCGAGCATCAGCGTGGTGTTTACGCCCGCCTCGGCGAGGCGCTCCACCTTCTGGGCGTTGCTCACCAGCGGCGGCGGGCACAACTCGGGGCGCAGCAGGCGCAGCGGATGGCGGTCGAAGGTGACGACGGTGGCGTCGAGCGAGCGCTCGGCGGCGACGGCGAGCAGCTCGTCGATCACGCGGCGGTGCCCGGCGTGCACGCCGTCGAACTTGCCGATGGCCACGGCGGAGGGCCCGAAGCCCGCTGGCACCTCGGAGAGCGACTGGAAGAACCTCATGCTCAGGCCGCCGTGCCGGCCGTCGGGGCCGACGCCACCGCGCGCGGTCGGCGCAGGTAGAGCCAGACCATCCCGACGATGGGCAGCACGAGCGGCACGTAGCCGTAGCCCTTGCCGAACAGCGACCACACGGTCTTCGCGGGGAAGAGCACGGGGTCGTAGATGCTCAGCAGCCCCACCACGATCACGCCGACGAACTCGAAGCCGATGGTGAGCACGGCCACGCGGTACCAGCGCTCCCCCGGCATGATCAGCGCGATGGTGGCGAAGATGTAGACCACGGCGGCCAGCGCGGACAGCGAGTAGGCCACGGGCGCCTTCTCGAAGTCGTCGAGGAGCTGGAAGACGGAGCGTCCGGTCGCCGCGAGGGCGAGCAGGCCGTAGACGGCGATGAGTACGCGTCCGGCACCGGTCGAACGCGTGGGAGTCGTGGTGGTCATTGTCCTTAGATTACGCGACCTGGACGAACCAGATTTGATACATGCGGTAGACCATCACGCCGACGGCGAGGGCCGCCACCCCGAGGGTCACCGTGCTCCAGCGCGAACGGTCCACCAGCCCCCAGACGATGGCCAGCGGCGGGATGATCGCCGCGGTCACCAGGTAGACCCAGAACTCGAGCGGGCTGCCCGTCGGCGCGTTGCCGACCAGCGGCGCGACCACCGCGATCACGATCTGGACGAGCAGCAGCACCTCCACCAGCAGGGTCGCGCCCATGGTGATGTCGGCGGGCTTCCGGCCGGCGAGCCCGAGCACGACGCAGAGCAGGCCGACGGGGAAGGCGACCGCGAGCTGCAGCCAGGTGAACCACTCGATCACGGCAGAACCTCCGGGAGCACTTCGTCGGTCGGGAAGTTGACGAGCGCCTTCAGCACCGTGCCCGCCTCGGTGCGCGCCACGACGCCGAGCAGGCCGACCAGGCGGCCGTCCGGCCCGAGGCCGGCGACCGGTCCGTCGACGTGAGCGAGGGCCGCGTCGTCCGGCGCGGGCACGGTGAGCCGCTTGCCGTGCACGAGGTCGACGACGTCCTGCGCGGAGAGGCCGCGTTGTGGGAAGAGTGTGGTGGCGACGCCGGCCGGGGAGGCCAGTGCCTCGTCCACTACGAGGTTCTCGAGGGTCGCGGCATCCGCTATCGAGAACGGGCCAACCCTGGTTCTCCGCAGCGCGGTGAGGTGGCCGCCGACGCCGAGGCCGTCGCCCAGGTCGCGGGCGAGCGCCCGGATGTAGGTGCCGCTGGAGCACTCGACGCGCACGTCGAGGTCGATGAAGCCGTCGGCGGATGCGCCGCGCCGCGTCTCGAGGACGTCGAACGCCGAGATGGTGACGGTTCGCGACTTCAGCTCGACCTCCTCGCCGGCCCGGGCGAGGGCGTAGGCCCGCTTGCCGTCGACCTTGATGGCGCTGAAGGTGCTCGGCACCTGCGAGATCTCGCCGGTGAGGTGCGCGATGCCGGCGGCGACGGCCTCGTCGCCGACCGCGGAGGTGTCGCGGGGCTCGCCGAGGTCGCCCTCGGCGTCGTCGGTGCTGCTGGACTGCCCGAGGCGGATGGTGGCCGTGTACTCCTTGTCGAGACCGACGACGAAGGTGAGCAGGCGGGTCGAGCTGTTCATCCCGAGCACCAGCAGGCCGGTGGCCATCGGGTCGAGGGTGCCGGCGTGCCCGATCTTGCGGGTGCCGGCGAGTTTGCGGGTGCGGGCCACGACGTCGTGGCTGGTGAGGCCGGAGGGCTTGTCGACGAGCAGGATTCCGCTCGCCGGATTGCTAGGAGGTTTCATCGTGCCTACAAGCATGCCACCAGCGGACGCCCCCTCCGCCCGGGCGGGCGCTCAGGACGGGCGGCCTAGGGTGGTTGTATGCGTATTGCGGTGATCGGGGCTGGTGCCGTCGGCGGCGCGCTCGCGGCGCTGCTGCACCGTGGGGGCCACGAGGTGCAGGTGACCGCCCGCGGCGTGCACCTGGCGGCGATCCGTGGGAACGGCATCCGGCTGCGCGGCGCCTGGGGCGAGCACACCGCGCGCGTCGACGCCGCGGAGCGGATCGCCGAGCCGGTGGAGCTGGTGATCGTGACCACAAAGGCGCAGGACGCCGCGGCCGCTATCGCCCAGAACCTGGCCGTCATCGGCGACACCCCGCTGCTCGTGGTGCAGAACGGCCTCGACGCGATCGACGGCGCCCGGGCCGCGTCCCCGCTCTCCCCCGTGGCCGGCGGCCTCGCCCTCTTCGCCGCGTCGTACCTCTCCGCCGCGCAGGTGACCGTCACCACCCCCGGCCCGCTCTGGATCGGCGGCGACGAGGCCGCGGTCGCCGCGGCCGGCGTGCTCGAGGGTTCGCTGCCGATCCACCGCAGCCGCGACTTCGCGGCCGCGCAGTGGTCGAAGCTCGTGGTGAACCAGGTGAACGCGCTCCCCGCCGTCACCGGTCTCAGTGTGCAGGAGGTGATCGCCCACCGCGGGCTGCGCCGGGTGCTCACGCTCAGCATGCGCGAGAACGTGCGCGTCGCCCGCGCGCTTGGCGTGAGGTTCGCGCCGCTCAGCGGCCTGAGCGACCCGCTGCTCCGCGCCTTCGAGGCGGCGCCGCTCTGGGGCGCCGAGGGCCTGCCGCGACTGATGCGGCGGCGGATGGGGCGCACGCCCAACCCCGGTTCGACCCTGCAGAGCATCCGCCGCGGTCAGCCGACCGAGATCGACCACCTCAACGGCGCCGTCGTGGCGGCCGGCGAGCGGGCCGGGGTGCCCACCCCGGTGAACGCGCTGATCGTTCGGCTCGTGCACGAGGTGGAGACCAGCCGGGCCTTCGTGGTGCCCGAGGTCGTTGTGGCGAGGGTCGTCACCGCCGAGCCCGCCGAGTAGCGGCGCCGGCCGCTCAGCAACCGGTCGCTCGGAGCGGCGGGGCAAGGAATCGACCTCCGGCGTCGGCACGAGGGTCGAAAGTCTGCCCCGCTCGACGCAGTCGCCGCGCATCTAGGCCACAGGGGCAAAGAATCGACCTTGCCGGTGGGCGGGAAGGACCGAAGTTTGCCCCCCCTTCTCTGGCACGGCCGGGATGCGCCGCCCGTCCCCCGGCGGCTCGCCCCTCAGCAGCTGTCGGCGAAGCGGCGGCGCGGGGTCTCGGGGAAGGTGTTGTCGACGATGGCGGTGGCCGTGGTGCGCGGGGCGGACTCCGCCCGGTAGAGCTCCTGCGCACCCCGGGCGTCGACGTTGGGGTCGTCGAGGTAGATCGAGTAGTTCCAGAGGCCGCGCAGCTCGGGGCGGTTCGCGAACTCGCCGTCGATGAGCAGCACCGCGTCGGCCGGCCCGGTCAGCCAGGTCGGCTCGACGGCCGCGTCGCGCGCCTGGTCGAAGAACGCGGGCACGAAGCCGGTGCTGCCTCCCATGCGGAAGGGCTCGACGAGCACCCGCTTCAGCGCGGCGTAGTCGTAGGAGGAGCGGTAGGCGAGCTGGGCGGGGTCGGTGACGCCGGTGTCGTTGCCGACCGAGTCGCGGATCACCGCACGCTCGGCGCGCGGCAGGTTGAAGTCGCCGAGCGAGGCGCGGAACACCGTGCTGCCGCTCTGGCGCAGGGCGGCGGCGAGGTCGTCGGCGAACCGGCCGGTGGCGGCGGTCTCCGCACCGTCGATCGCGAGAAGCGTCCGGCCCCGGCCGTAGTTGTGCAGGAACTCCTCGGCGATGGAGGCCAGCACGTCCTTCTTCTGCGGTACCCAGCGAGTCATCCCATCAGCCTATGCACTCGGCACGGCGTGCGCCGGGCGGCGCGTAGCATTCAGGAGTGAGTATTGCGCCGGCCGTCATCGACTGGTTCGCCGTCAACCGCAGGGACCTGCCGTGGCGCCGCGAGGGCTTCACCGCCTGGGGAACGCTGGTGAGCGAGTTCATGCTGCAGCAGACCCCCGTGGTGCGCGTGATCCCCCGCCTCGAGGAGTGGCTCGAGCGCTGGCCGACCCCGGCCGACCTCGCCGCGGCCCCCAGCGGCGACGCGGTGCGCGCCTGGGCCAGCCTCGGCTACCCGCGGCGGGCGCTGAACCTGCACGCCGCCGCCGTCGCGATCACCGAGCGGCACGGCGGGGTGGTGCCGCACGACGTCCCCTCCCTGCTGGCGCTGCCGGGCGTCGGGGACTACACCGCGCGGGCCGTCGCCGTCTTCGCCTACGGCCACCGGCATCCGGTTGTCGACGTCAACATCCGCCGGGTCCTGGCGCGCGCCGTGCACGGGCGGGGCGAGCCCTCGGCGGCGCACAAACGCGACCTCGCCGACATGGAGGCGGTGCTGCCCGCGTCCATAGCGGATGCGCGGCTCGCCAACGCGGGGATCATGGAGCTGGGTGCGCTGGTCTGCACCGCCCGCGCACCGAAGTGCGGCGTGTGCCCCATTGCGGCGCAGTGCGCCTGGCGGGCGGCCGGATACCCGGCCTTCGACGGCAAGCGGGCGCCGGTGCAGAAGAAGTTCGCCGGCAGCGACCGGCAGGTGCGCGGGCTGATCCTGGCCGAGCTGCGGGCCAGCGACGTGCCGGTCACGGCAGCAGAGGTGCGCTCGGTCTGGGCGCTCGAGGAGCAGCGCGACCGCGCGCTCGCCGGGCTGCTCGCCGACGGGCTCGTGGTGGCCACCGCCGGCGGCTACGAGCTGCCGGGCTGACCCGGTGGCGCGGGGGCGCTGACGCAAAAGAGCCGCTTCCGGTCGGATGAGGGTGCCGCGGCGCCCTCACTCGACCGGAAGCGGCTCGGAAGCGTGGACTACGGGCGCGGGCCCGACTCGAAGGCCGCGTCGTCGTCGTCCTCGTCCTCGTCGTCCTCGTCCTCGTCGTCCTCCGCGTAGACGCGGGGCTTCACGTAGGGGTCCTCGTCGCCGGCGTACTGCGCTGTCTTGGCGAGGGTCTCCGACTCGGCGTCGCGGCTGCGCGCCTCGTTCAGGAGCGACTCGATCAGCGCCGCGTTCTCGGGGATGCCGTCGGCGATGAACTCGATGCTCGGCGTGAGACGGGCGGTGATGTTCTTGCCCACCTCGCTGCGGATCATGCCGGTCGCCGACTTCAGCGCAGCCGCGGTGTCCGCGCGCTCCTCGTCGGAGCCGTAGACGGTGTAGAAGACGGAGGCGTGCTGGAGGTCGCCGGTGACGCGCACGTCGGTGATGGTGACGAATCCGAGGCGCGGGTCTTTCACGCCGCGCTCGAGCGTCTTCGCGATGATCACCTTGATGCGGTCCGCCATCTTGGCGGCGCGGGCCTGGTCAGCCATGTGATTCTCCCTGTACTGGTTCTGGTTCTGGTGCTGTTCGAAGCGGTGGTGGTGCGCCGTTAAGGCGCTGATTGGGCGGGCCGTTTCCGGCCCGCCCAATCGGCTAGGTGAAGAGGAGTCCGTGTCGACTAGACGCGGGGCTTCTCCTTCATCTCGATCGTCTCGATCTCGTCGCCGATCTGGATGTCGTTGAACTTGCCGAGTCCGATGCCGGCCTCGAAGTCCGTGCGGACCTCGGTGACGTCATCCTTGAACCGACGCAGCGACTCGATGGCCAGGTTGTCCCCGACGACGACACCCTCGCGGATGACGCGCGCCTTGGCGTTTCGGGTGATGATACCCGAGCGCACAACGACACCTGCCACGTTGCCGAACTTGGAGGAACGGAAGACCTCGCGGATCTCCGCGACGCCCGACTGCACCTCTTCGAACTCCGGCTTGAGCATTCCCTTGAGCGAGTTCTCCACGTCTTCGAGAGCCGCGTAGATGACGCTGTAGAAGCGCACGTCGACACCCTCGCGAGACGCGCGGTCGCGCGCCTTCGGGTCGGGGCGGACGTTGAAGCCGATGATGATGGCGTTGTCGACGGTGGCGAGGTTGACGTCGCTCTCCGTGACAGCACCGACACCGCGGTGGATGATGCGCAGCTGGACGGAGTCGTCGACCTCGATCTTGAGCAGCGACTCCTCGAGTGCCTCGACGGCACCGGAGACGTCACCCTTGATGATGAGGTTGAGCGACTCGACCTTGCCGTCTTCGAGGGCCTTGGTGAAGTCCTCGAGGCTGATGCGCTTGCGGCTGCGGGCGAGCAGGGCGTTGCGCTCTGCTGCCTCGCGCTTCTCGGCGATCTGGCGGGCGGTGCGGTCGTCGTCGGTCACCAGGAAGGTGTCGCCTGCACGGGGGACGGACGTGAGTCCGAGCACCGCGACCGGGCGGGCCGGCGTGGCGAACTCGACCGAGTTGCCGTTCTCGTCGAACATCGCACGGACTCGGCCGTACGCGGTACCGGAGACGATGGGGTCTCCGACCTCGAGCGTTCCCGACTGGATGAGCACGGTTGCAACAGCACCGCGACCCTTGTCGAGCTTCGCCTCGATCGAGACACCGCGGGCGTCCTTGTTCGGGTTGGCGCGCATGTCCAGGCCGGCGTCCGCGGTGAGCAGGACGGCGTCGAGGAGCTTGTCGATTCCGATGTTGTTGAGCGCCGAGACGTCGACGAACATCGTGTCTCCGCCGTACTCCTCGGCGACCAGACCGAACTCGGTGAGCTGCTGGCGCACCTTGGCCGGGTTGGCGCCGACCTTGTCGATCTTGTTCACCGCGACCACGATCGGAACACCGGCTGCCTGCGCGTGGTTGAGAGCCTCAACCGTCTGCGGCATGATTCCGTCGTCCGCCGCGACGACGAGGATCGCAATGTCGGTGACCTGGGCACCACGGGCGCGCATGGCGGTGAACGCCTCGTGGCCCGGTGTGTCGATGAAGGTGATCTTGCGGTCGATGCCCTCGTGCACGGCTTCGACCTGGTAGGCACCGATGTGCTGCGTGATGCCGCCGGCCTCGGAGGCGACGACGTTGGCGTTGCGGATCGCGTCGAGAAGACGCGTTTTTCCGTGGTCGACGTGACCCATGACCGTGACAACGGGGGGACGAACGACGAGATCCTCGTCGTCCTCGTCTTCCAGCTCCTGGTCGAGGTCGATGTCGAAGGCGCTCAGCAGCTCGCGGTCCTCGTCCTCCGGGGAGACCATGTCGATCTTGAAGCCCAGCTCGTCGCCGAGGATGCCGAAGGTGGCCTCGTCGAGGGACTCGGTCGCCGTCGCCATCTGTCCGAGGTGGAACAGCACGGTGACGAGGTTTCCGGGGCTCGTGTCGATCTTGTCGGCGAAGTCCGTGATGGACGCGCCGCGACGCAGGCGGATGACGGTCGAGCCGTCGCCGCGGGGAACGCTGACGCCACCGAGCGACGGGGCTTCGCGCAGCTCGAACTCGGCGCGCTTCGTGCGCTTCGACTTGCGGGCCTTGCTCTTTCCGCCACCACGGCCGAAGGCACCAGCGGTACCGCCGCCCGGGCCGCGGCCACGGCCGCCGCCGCCTGCTGGGCGGTTGGGGCCGAAGTTCGAGCCGGGGGTGCCGGGAGCTCCACCGGGGGCTCCGCCTGGACGGAAGCCGCCACCGGCGGGACGTGCGCCACCGGCGCCACCGGGACGACCTGCGCCTGCCGGGCGTGCACCGAAGGAGGCCGGGCGTGCGCCCTGGCCGGGTCCACCCGGACGCGGGGCGCCGGGACGGGGTGCGCCGGGACGCGGGATTCCGGGCGTGCCGGAGGGTGCCGCACCGGGGGTGGGAGCGCCTGGGCGCTGCATTCCCTGGTTGGAGGCGAAGGGGTTGTTGCCGGGGCGTGCCGCGCCTGGACGCTGCATTCCCTGGTTGGATCCGAAGGGGTTGTTGCCCGGACGGGGCTGGCCGGGGCGCGGGATGCTCGATGCGCCGGGCTTGCCGGGAGCGGCGGGAGCCGCGCCCTCGGCGGGAGCCGCCGGGGTGGCCTTCGCCGCGGCAGCTGCGGCCTCGGCCTGGGCCTGGCGCTCTGCAACGGTCAGCGGAGCGGGCGCCTGGACGACCGGCTCTGCTGCGACGGGAGCCTCCTCGACGACCGGAGGCGCCTCGGAGACGGGGGGCTTGGGTGCGGCGGGGCGCGGAGCCGCGGCCTTGACCGGCGGCTTCGGAGCGCTGGGCGCTGCTGCGGCCGGCTTCACGCCGGCAGCCTCGAGCGCAGCCTTCAGGCGGCGCGCGACGGGGGGTTCGATGCTGGACGACGGTCCCTTGACGTATTCGCCCATTTCTTTGAGCTTGTCGAGGGCGATCTTGCTGTCGACGCCGAGTTCGGCGGCGATTTCGTGTACGCGTGGTTTGGCAGCCACAATTCTCCTGTCTGGG
>Ga0247741_1000066_pt1 | contig 83521 bp, 65 predicted proteins | sample UWRJL213509R2_FD_180945 | JGI IMG/M metagenome (GOLD analysis project Ga0247741, IMG submission 180945) | Plant litter microbial communities from Arlington Agricultural Research Station in Wisconsin, United States - UWRJ-L213-509R-2 | ecosystem: Environmental > Terrestrial > Plant litter >... | reverse complement strand
TGGGTCAAGCCGGGCGCCACGGTTATCGACGTCGGCATCAACCGCATCGCAGCCCCCGAAAAGGGTGAAGGCAAGACCCGCCTCGTCGGCGATGTCGCCTTTGCGGAAGCGTCGGAGGTTGCCAGCGTCATCACCCCGGTTCCCGGCGGTGTCGGCCCGATGACGATTGCCATGCTGATGGCGAATTCAGTGATCGCCGCCCACCGCGCCGCCGGCCAGACGCCGCCGAAGTTCTGATCCCGCAGCCGCAACGATTAGAGCCGTTCATCGCTAAATGGAAACGGTTCTGTTGGCTCAAACGAGTCGGATGGTCGCCCGGCTGGCGCGCGTCGTAGCCCAAGCATACGGCCAAGCCGGCCGGGCGATCAGGCGGCTCGTTTCAGCCAACCCCGCAGGGGCCGGGCGTCTTTCCGCCAGGATCAAAGGCGATCGGCTCGAACGTACCAAGGTGTATGCCCTTCGCCAATCGCCTTTGCCCTAACGAAACCCTGCTCCGGCAGAACCGATTCCATTTAACGATGGACGGCTCTAGCGCGGCGCCGCACCTGTCGACGCCCGCACGATCAGCTCCGTCTTCCACAATTCCTGCTCAGGGCAGGGGCCGTCCCGCTTGACGGTCCCGATCAGCCGCTGCGCGATCCGCACGCCGGCTGCGCGCAGCGATGAGCGCGTTGTCGTCAGCGGCACGGAGAAATTCTCCGGCTTCAGATGCGGCAGCACGTCGTCATGGGCGATCAGCGAAATATCCTCGCCGAGCTTCAAACCCGCCTGTGTCACCGCCCTGATAGCACCGAGCGCCAGCACCGTGCTCGAACAGAGAATGGCCGTCGGTCGCTCCGGCAGCTGCAGGAAGCGCTCCATTGCGAACTGGCCGTGCTCGTCGGTCATCGACATATGGCTGATGCAGTCTTCCGGCAGTGTCAGCCCGCGCTCACCCAGCGCCGAAACCACGCCGTTCCTGCGCCGGATGGCGAAGTCGAGATGCTCCGGCCCGTTCAGCAGCCCAAACCGCGTATGTCCCAGCTGCAGCAGCAGCCGCGTCGCATCGTAGAAGGCGCCCTCGTTGTCGATGTCGAGATAGGGATAGTCCGGCTCCGTGCCGAACGAACGCCCGTGCACCAGAAACGGCATCGACAGCGATTTCAGCAACGGCAGCCGCGGATCGTGACCGCGCATGTAGGCGACGAACAGCGCATCGACATTGCCGCTGATCGCCAGGCGCCGAAGGGCGGCAACTTCATCGTCCGGGTCGGACGGCATGATGACGAAATGGAAATCGCGCCGCACGGCCTCCTCGCCGAGCCCGGTGAGGAATTCGCCGAAATGGACGTCTGAATAGTGCCCCGGCGCCGTCGGCATCACCAGGCCGATCGAGCCGGCCTTGCCGGTCGCCAGTCGTTGCGCCGCCTTGTTCGGGCGGTAGCCGGTTTCGTGCACAGCCTGCAGGACACGCTCGCGCGTGGCTTCGTTGACTTCGGGATAACCGTTCAGAGCACGGCTGACCGTTGTCTGAGACAGCCCCAGCATTTCCGATAGCTGTTTGAGATTCACGTGCTAAACTTCCTCCACACGCCTTGGAGGTCATCTCTCCCAAATGGCATCCAAAGCGCTTTTAATAATGTAGCAGCTGCGCCGCTTGACTCAAGAAAAATCGCTCCATATTTCCGATCCGGCATGCTGCACTGCGATATCCGAAGGTCCGTTTGGGCCCTTTGCGAATTGCCTTGACTCTTTTATGCCGAAAGTGAAATGAGTCTGTTGTCAAAGCGCTTTGGAATTTTGGTTGCAGGGCGTGATTGCGATTGTGATGGGAGGTAGATCACATGAAAAAGTCATTTTTGATGGGCGTTGCCGTGGCGACGCTTTTGGCAGGGGGTGCGTCTGCCGCCGATTTGAAGTTTGCACCGGGCGAGGACGCCAAATTCAACTGGAAGAGCTACGACGATTTCAAGGCGGCGAATGCCGACCTGAAAGGCCAGGAGCTGACGATCTTCGGACCGTGGCGTGGCGAGGACGAAGCCTTCTTCCGCAGCATTCTGGCCTATTTCACCGAAGCGACCGGCATCGATGCCAAGTACTCGTCCTCGGAAAACTACGAGCAGCAGATCGTCATCGATACGCAGGCCGGTTCGCCGCCGAATATCGCGATCCTGCCGCAGCCCGGCCTTCTGGCCGATCTTGCCAGCAAGGGCTTCCTTGCGCCGCTCGGCGATGAAAACTCCAAGTGGGTGAAGGACAATTACGGCGCCGGCGACAGCTGGGTCGGCTACGGCACCTACAAGGGCAAGGACGGCAAGGATGCCTTCTTCGCGTTCCCATACAAGGCCGACGTGAAGTCGCTGGTCTGGTACGTGCCCGAAAACTTCAAGGAAGCGGGCTACAAGGTCCCGACCACGATGGAAGAGCTGCAGGCCCTCACGGATCAGATCGTCAAGGACGGCGGCGTTCCCTGGTGCATCGGTCTCGGCTCGGGCGGCGCCACCGGCTGGCCGGCAACCGACTGGATCGAAGACCTGATGCTGCGCATGCAGCCGCCCGAGGCCTACGACAAGTGGACCACCAACGAACTGAAGTTCGATGATCCGGCCGTCGTCTCGGTCATCGACGAATTCGGCAAGTTCGCCAAGAACGAGAAGTACGTCGATGGTGGCGTCAAGGCCGTGGCCTCGACCGACTTCCGCGACAGCCCGAAGGGTCTCTTCGCGGTTCCGCCGAAGTGCTACATGCACCACCAGGCCTCCTTCATCCCGTCCTTCTTCCCGGAAGGAACGAAGCTCGGCCAGGACGCCGACTTCTTCTACATGCCGACCTTCGCCTCCAAGCCTGAACTCGGCAAGCCGGTTCTGGGTGCTGGCACACTGGTCACCATCGCCAAGGATTCCAAGCCGGCCCGCGCTTTCGTGGAATTCCTGAAGACGCCGATCGCTCATGAAGTCTGGATGGCGCAGTCGAGCTTCCTGACTCCTTACAAGGGTGTCAACACGGCCGCCTACGCCAACGAGCAGATGAAGCGCGAAGGCGAGATCCTGACGACGGCAACCACCTTCCGGTTTGACGGTTCCGACCTGATGCCTGGCAAGATCGGCGCCGGCGCCTTCTGGACCGGCATGGTCGATTTCGTCGGCGGCAAGTCCGCTCAGGATACCGCCAAGGAAATCCAGAGCGCCTGGGACGGCATCAAGTAACATCGCCTGACAACCATGCCGCCCCACCGGGCGGCATGGCCGCAATGCCTGGCCGGACGCCTTGATACGCGCCGGCCATCGCCGCCTCTTGCGCCTGAAGCTGATAGGCTCGGCCCCTTGGCAGCGGATCTGAAAAGACATGCGCGTCAGGGAAGGCGCATCAGGGGAGGGACGAATGCTTTCGCAACTGGTTTCCGCTTTGGGGGTCGTGGTCGTCGCGGTGTTCGCATGCGCGGCCTATTTCTATTTCTCCAACAAGCTGCTCGATCTGGCGCTGCCGGTCAGGGATGGCGACATCCGCGCCGCCTCGCAGAACCTCAATCGCCGCGCCGTCATCCGGCCGTGGCTGTTCCTGTTTCCGGCGCTCTTCCTGCTGGTCGTCTATCTCGTCTATCCCGTGATCGCCACGGTGATACTGTCGTTCTACGATCGCTCCGGCGTCGAGTTCGTCGGCTTCAACAATTACAAATGGGCCTTCGGCGACCGCGAGTTCCGCCAGTCGATCTTCAACAACATCCTCTGGCTCGCCGTCGTTCCCGCTGCCTGCACCTTCTTCGGCCTCGTCATCGCCGTCATGACCGATCGCATCTGGTGGGGCAATATCGCGAAGAGCATCGTCTTCATGCCGATGGCGATCTCCTTCGTCGGCGCTTCGGTCATCTGGAAGTTCATCTACGAATATCGCGGCTCCGGCACGCAGATCGGCCTGTTGAACGCCATCGTCCAGCTCTTCGGCGGCACGCCGCAGGTGTGGATCTCGGTGCCCTTCTGGAACAGCTTCTTCCTGATGGTGATCCTCATCTGGATCCAGACCGGTTTCGCCATGGTCATTCTCTCGGCGGCACTGCGCGGTATTCCCGAGGAAACCATCGAGGCCGCCGTCATCGACGGCGCCAATGGCTGGCAGATCTTCTGGCGCATCATGGTGCCGCAGGTCTGGGGCACGATCGCCGTCGTCTGGACCACGATCACCATCCTCGTCCTCAAGGTCTTCGACATCGTGCTCACCATGACCAACGGCCAATGGGACACGATGGTTCTCGCCAATCTCATGTTCAACTGGATGTTCCGCGGCGGCGGCGACAGCGGCCGAAGTGCCGTCATCGCGCTGATCATCATGCTGGCCGTGACGCCGATCATGGTCTGGAACGTCCGCCGCGCCAATCGCGAACTGGGAGGCAAGTGACATGACCTTGTCAGGAAGCTTCTTCAAGATCGGCCCCGCCCGTCTCTTCGTGCACGCCGCCGTCCTTCTGATCGTCATCATCTGGCTGATCCCGACGCTCGGCATCTTCGTCAGCGCCTTGCGTGACAAGGACCAGATCGTCGTCTCCGGCTGGTGGACCGCCTTCTCCGGCTCGTCGCGCACCGTGGCCAGCCGCCTCGGCGCCGTCGATCAGCAGAAACAGGACGGCCCGGTCTACGTCATTTCCGGCAATGTGCTGGAAGGCCAGGAAGGCCGCTCGATCAACGCCTTCGGCACCAAGGTCGCGCAGCCGTCGGCCTACAAGGCCGGCGAAACCGCCGATCTCGGCGACGGCGTCTCGCTGCTCGTCAATGCCGACGGCAGCTACCGCTACATGAAGAATGCAGCCTTCGGTCCCGATGATGGTGGTCGTCGCGTCTACGTCTCCGTCGCCACCCCGCCCGACTTCACGCTGCAGAACTACAGGACGGTTCTGACCGGGGAGGGCATCGGCCAATCCTTCATCAACTCGCTGACGGTCACCATTCCTGCCACGATCATCCCCATCCTGATCGCAGCCTTCGCCGCCTACGCGCTGAGCTGGATGGAATTCCCCGGCCGTGGGCTGCTGATCGCGCTCGTCGTCGGCCTCATCGTCGTACCCCTGCAGATGTCGCTGATCCCGCTTCTGAGGCTCTACAACGAGATCGGCACGCTGTTCAACACGCCATCCAAGACCTATCCCGGCATCTGGCTGGCGCACACCGCCTTCGGCATGCCGCTCGCCATCTATCTCCTGCGCTCCTACATCGCAGGCCTTCCCAAGGAGATCATCGAATCCGCCCGCGTCGATGGCGCCAGCGAGTTCGATATCTTCACCCGCATCGTTCTGCCCCTGTCCTTCCCGGCACTCGCCTCCTTCTCGATCTTCCAGTTCCTCTGGGTGTGGAACGACCTGCTTGTCGCCATGGTCTTCCTCGGCACTGACAGGGATCACCTGGTTCTGACCGGCGCGCTGAACGCGCTGTTGGGATCGCGAGGCGGCAACTGGGAAATCCTGACGGCATCCGCCTTCATCACGATCATAGTACCGCTGCTCGTTTTCTTCGCACTGCAGCGCTATCTCGTACGCGGTCTGCTCTCGGGTTCGGTCAAGGGCGGCTAGTGATTTCCCCGAGCGCGACTTCCCAAGACGATACCAAACAGGACCACATATGAGCATTGCATCTCCATCCAACCTGATTGTCGACAAAGACTGGTGGCGCGGCGCGGTAATCTATCAGATCTACCCGCGCTCCTACCAGGATTCCAACGGCGACGGCATCGGCGATCTCAAGGGCATCACCGCCCGTCTGCCGCATGTCGCAGCCTTGGGTGCCGACGCCATCTGGATCTCGCCCTTCTTCACCTCGCCGATGCGCGACTTCGGCTATGACGTCTCCGACTACGAGAACGTCGACGGCATCTTCGGCACGCTCGTCGATTTCGACTCGCTGATCGCGGAAGCCCACCGCCTCGGCATCCGGGTGATGATCGATCTGGTCATCTCGCACTCGTCCGACCAGCACCCCTGGTTCGTCGAGAGCCGCTCGAGCAAGACCAACGCCAAGGCAGATTGGTATGTCTGGAGCGACAGCAGGCCGGATGGCACGCCGCCCAACAACTGGCTGTCGATCTTCGGCGGCTCGGCTTGGGCGTGGGATCCGACGCGCATGCAGTATTACATGCACAACTTCCTGACCTCTCAGCCGGACCTCAACCTCCACAATCCCGAAGTTCAGGATCGCCTGCTCGAAGTCGTCCGCTTCTGGCTGAAGCGTGGTGTCGATGGCTTCAGGCTCGACACCATCAATTTCTACTTCCACGACAAGGAATTGCGCGACAACCCGGCGCTGGCGCCCGAGCGCCGCAATGCCTCGACCGCACCGGCGGTCAACCCCTACAATTTCCAGGAACACATCTACGACAAGAACCGCCCGGAAAATATCGCCTTCCTGAAGCGTTTCCGCGCCGTGCTGGAAGAGTTCCCGGCCATTGCCGCGGTGGGTGAAGTCGGCGACAGCCAGCGCGGTCTGGAAATCGTCGGCGAATACACCTCCGGCGATGACAAGATGCACATGTGCTACGCCTTCGAGTTCCTGGCACCGGATCCGCTGTCGCCGGAGCGCATCGAGGACGTGATGAACGACTTCGCCGCCGCCGCCCCGGATGGCTGGGCCTGCTGGGCGCTCTCCAACCATGACGTCATGCGCCATGTCAGCCGCTGGGGTGCGCTGGTGGCCGACCGCGAGGCCTTCGCCAAGCTCTACGCCTCGATGCTGATGACCATGCGTGGCTCCGTCTGCCTTTATCAGGGCGAAGAGCTCGGCCTGACCGAAGCCGATCTCGCCTACGAGGACCTGCAGGACCCCTACGGCATCCAGTTCTGGCCGGAGTTCAAGGGCCGCGATGGTTGCCGCACGCCGATGGTCTGGGACAGCCAGGTCGCGCAGGGCGGCTTCTCGACCGTCAAGCCGTGGCTGCCGGTCCCGGTCGAACACATCCTGCGATCGGTCAGCGTGCAGCAGGGCGACGAAAACTCGGTGCTCGAGCACTATCGCCGCTTCATCGCCTTCCGCAAACAGTACCCCGCCTTCGCCAAGGGCGAGATCAGCTTCATGGAGCCGCAGGGCGACATGCTGATCTTCCAGCGCGAATACGGCAACGAGAAGCTTCTGTGCGTATTCAACATGAGCGCGACCGAAGCCAACGCGGTTCTACCAACCGGCGACTGGCAAGCGTTGACGGGCCATGGCTTCGTCAGCAATAACTATGGCGACAAGATCGATATCCCGGCGTGGGGCGCGTATTTCGCACGGCTCGCGTAAGGGACTTCTGGAGGAGGAGAATTCGATGACTGGACTGACGCTCAAGGACATTCGCAAATCCTATGGTTCCGTGGACGTGCTCCACGGGATCGATCTGGAGATCAAGGAGGGCGAATTCGTTGTGTTCGTCGGTCCGTCGGGCTGCGGCAAGTCCACGCTGCTGCGCATGATCGCCGGGCTGGAGAACATCACCGGCGGCGACATGTATATCGACGGCCAGCTGGTCAACGACGTGCCGCCGTCCAAGCGCGGCATCGCCATGGTGTTCCAGTCCTATGCGCTCTATCCGCATATGACCGTCTACGACAACATGGCCTTCGGCATGAAGATCGCCGGCGAGAACAAGCAGGAGATCGATCGCCGCGTCCGCGCGGCCGCCGAAAGCCTGCAGTTGACCGCCTATCTCGACCGCCTGCCCAAGGCGCTTTCCGGCGGCCAGCGCCAGCGCGTTGCCATCGGCCGCGCCATCTGCCGCAATCCGAAGGTCTTCCTGTTCGACGAGCCGCTGTCGAACCTCGACGCAGCACTTCGTGTCGCCACCCGCATCGAGATCGCCCGCCTCAACGAGCAGATGGCCGACACGACGATGATCTACGTCACCCACGACCAGGTCGAGGCGATGACGCTGGCCGACCGCATCGTGGTTCTCTCGGCCGGAAACATCGAGCAAGTCGGCGCGCCGTTGGAACTCTACGAGCGCCCGGCCAACCTCTTCGTTGCCAAGTTCATCGGCTCACCGGCCATGAACGTCATCCCCGCCAAGATCACCGATGCCGGCGCCAGCACGACGGTGACGCTGACCGGTGGAAAATCCGTCACGCTGGATATCCCGACACCGGTGTCGGAGAAGGGCAAGGCCGCCAGCTTCGGCGTTCGCCCGGAAGACCTGCGTATTGCCGGTGCTACCGACGACTATCTGTTCGAGGGCGAAGTGGCGATTGTGGAATCGCTCGGCGAGGTCACGCTGCTCTATATCGAAGGACTGGTGCCGAACGAGCCGATCATCGTCAAGCTGCCGGGCACCCATGATGTGACGCGCGGTCAGAAGATGCATTTCTCCGCCGAGCGCTCGAAGCTGCATCTGTTCGATGCCGATGGCCGGACCTACCGAAAGTAAGCCCTGACTTATCTTTGGGCCGATAGCAAAAATCGGCCCAAGGCGCTGCCGCTCTCACTTTCTGTTAAATATCGCTTGGTAGACTTTCCTCATTGCCTATCTAGAGGAATATTACCGTGGCGACACCCACCCCACAGTCACCAAGACATTTTTTGAGCAAGGAAGAATCCTTCATGTACGACCGCGAAGTGCGGTTCAAGATGGAGGATACGATGAACGCCGCACGTCTCGAATATACCGAGAATGGCGTCATGAACATGGCCTCGCGCCGTTGCGACATCATCCGCATCTCCAAGAGCAGCGCGGTTCTCGCGATTCTCACCCAGTTCAATCTGCCGCGGCAGTTCTATCTCGATCTGCCCGACGCGCGCATCACCAAGATCGGCTGCATGCTGACGCGGGTAAACGCCAACAACACTGTTGAAGTGCGCTTCCTGCGCATGCTGACCGACAAGGAACTGAACAAGATCTTCGTCTACAGCACGCACCCGTCCCACCGCGACCGCGTACTCGACATCCGCGGCTAGAACTGTCGAAGACCGACTTGAACGACAAAGCCCGCGAGATCGTCTCGCGGGCTTTGTCATTTCGTCGGGGAAGCGTGGCTTAACTGAACAGCACGCTCGCACCCCGGTCGGACGCGCCGACGGCGCGGCGGAAGGGCGCGAACAGCTCGCGGCCCATGCCGAACTCGTTGTCGGAGAGATCGGCGCTGACAGGTTCGCGCTCGGCCATGTCGGCGGCATCGACCAGCACTTCAAGCGTGCCGGCAATGGCGTCGAGCCGGATCATGTCACCTTCGCGGATGCGTGCGATCGGCCCACCATCGACGGCCTCCGGCGTCACGTGGATCGCCGCCGGCACCTTGCCTGACGCGCCCGACATGCGCCCGTCGGTCAAGAGCGCCACGCGAAAACCGCGGTCCTGCAGCACGCCGAGCGGAGGCGTCAGCTTGTGCAGCTCCGGCATCCCGTTGGCCTTCGGTCCCTGGAAGCGCACGACGGCGATGAAGTCGCGGTTCAGCTTGCCGTCCTTGAACGCGTCCTGCAGCTCCTGCTGGCTATGGAAGATCATCGCCGGCGCTTCGATCACATGGCGGTCGGCCTTGACGGCCGAGATCTTGATGACAGCCTTGCCGAGATTGCCACGCAGCATCTTCAGCCCGCCATTCGCCTGGAACGGCGTTTCGATGCTGGCGAGAACCTTCGGATCGACGCTCTTTTCGGGCGCCGGCTCGCGCACAATGCCGCCGTCCTCGCCGAGCCGCGGATCGATCGTGTAGGCCTGCAGCCCGTGGCCGAACACGGTGCGGACGTCCTCATGGACCAGGCCGTGCTTCAACAGTTCCTTGATCAGGAAGCCCATGCCGCCGGCCGCGTGGAAATGGTTCACGTCGGCAAGCCCGTTCGGATAGACGCGGGCGAGCAGCGGCACCACCTCCGACAGTTCGGCGATGTCCTGCCACGTCAGCTGGATGCCGGCGGCGCGCGCCATGGCAACGATATGCAGCGTGTGGTTGGTCGACCCACCGGTGGCGTGCAGCCCGACGACGCCGTTAACGATCGAGCGCTCGTCGATCATCTCGCCGGCGGACGTGAACTCGTTGCCCTGCGCGGTGATGGCCAGCGCCCGCTTGGTCGCCTCGCGGGTGAAGGCTTCGCGCAGCGGCGTATTCGGATTGATGAAGGACGAGCCGGGCATATGGAAGCCCATGATCTCCATCAGCATCTGGTTGGAGTTGGCGGTCCCGTAGAAGGTACAGGTGCCAGGCCCGTGGTAGGACTTAGACTCCGCTTCCAGCAGCTCGGCGCGGCCGACCTTGCCTTCCGCGTAAAGCTGGCGGACGCGCGACTTCTCGTCGTTCGGCAGGCCCGTCGTCATCGGCCCGGCCGGAACGAAGATTGCCGGCAGATGGCCGAAGGAGAGGGCCGCGATGACGAGGCCCGGAACGATCTTGTCGCAGACGCCGAGATAGAGCGCCGCATCGAACATGTTGTGCGACAGGCCGACGCCGGCCGCCATGGCGATCAGGTCGCGCGAAAACAGCGACAGCTCCATGCCGGGTTGGCCCTGGGTCACACCATCGCACATGGCGGGAACCGCGCCCGCCACCTGGGCGATGCCACCGGCCTGCGCCGCCGCTTCACGAATGATCGCCGGATAGGTCTCGAACGGCTGATGCGCGGAGAGCATGTCGTTGTAGGAAGTGATGATGCCGAGATTGGAAACACGGTCGCCGGCCAGTGCTTCCTTCTCGGCGGGGGAACAGACTGCGAAGCCGTGTGCCAGGTTCGCGCATCCGAGCGAAGAGCGGTTCACGCTCTTGCCCGCCGCGTCCCGTAATCGCTCGAGATAAAGCCCCCGCGTCGGTTTTGACCGTTCGACGATACGGGCTGTGATGGCGGCAACGCGCGAGTGAGCGGACATGGGAGATCCTTGTCTTTTCCTGGTCTACGATTGTCTGTTCGTCGGTTCCGTGCCTTTTGGCTTACGGAGCCCAGTAGATATCGAGCGGCGAGGCGGCACGGCGCAAAATGGCGCGAATGGGCATGTCTGCCTCGTCGCCTGCACCTTCGGCCTTGGCCAGAACATCTTTCTTGCTCTCCCCTTCGATGTGAAGGACGAGCAGCGCTGCATCTTGCAGGCTGGAGAATGTGAAGGTCAGGCGCGGTTCGCCGGCACCTTCCGCATCCATGGTGATGACGCCGCGCGGTGTCTTGGGATCAAGTGCCACGGCAAGGTTGTTGCCGCCGGGGAAGAACGAGGCCGTGTGGCCGTCGCCGCCCATGCCGAGAATGACCACATCGAACGGATTGCCGATCGAGGCCGTGGCGGATGTCGAAAGCCTTGCGGCGTCCTCGACGGAGGCGGCATCCTGGTAGAGCGGCTGAAATGTCGCCGCCTTTGCGTTGTTCTGCAGCAGGTTGCTCGCCACCAGCAGGTGGTTGGAGCGTGGGTTGTCCGCAGGCACGAAGCGTTCGTCCACCAGCGTGATCGTCACCTTCGGCCAGTCGATGTCGCGTGTCGACAGTTCCTGGAAGAAGGCCTTCGGTGTCGAGCCGCCGGAAACGGCAATCACTGCCGTCCCCTTGGTCGTGATGGCAGCCGAAAGCGACGCGGCGACCTTGTCCGCGAGGTTGCGCGCCAGTTCGGCGGCATTGGCGAAATTGTGTACAGTCGCTGCCATCGCTCTCGCCCTTAGATGTTGTCGTGCCAGGTGCGGCCGTCACGCTCGATCAGCGCGATCGACTGGCTCGGACCCCAGGTGCCGGCCGTGTAGCCCTGAACCTTCTGGCCCGTCGATTCCCAGCCCTTGAGGATCGGGTCGACCCACTGCCATGCCGCTTCCACTTCGTCGCGGCGCATGAACAGCGTCTGGTTCGAACGGATCACGTCCATCAGCAGGCGCTCGTAGGCATCAGGGTTACGGACCTGGAAGGAATCGGCGAAGCTCATGTCGAGCGAGACGTTGCGCAGGCGCATGCCGCCCGGGCCCGGATCCTTGATCATCAGCGACTGCTTGACGCCTTCGTCGGGCTGCAGGCGGATGATCAGCTGGTTCTGGTTGATGCGACCGGCCGAATGGTCGAACACCGAATGCGGGATCGACTTGAAGGTGATGACGATCTCCGACATGCGGCCGGCAAGACGCTTGCCGGTGCGGATGTAGAAGGGAACGCCGGCCCAGCGCCAGTTGTTGATCTCGGCCTTGATGGCGACGAAGGTTTCGGTGTTGGAGACGCCGCCTTCGAGCTCTTCGAGGTAGCCCTTGACCGGGCCGCCCGCCGAAGCGCCGGCACGATACTGGCCGCGCACCGTGGCCTGCTCGACATTCGAGGCGTCGATCGGCTTCAGCGCGCGCAGCACCTTCAGCTTCTCGTCGCGAACGGCTTCGGAATCCATCGACGACGGCACTTCCATCGCCACCAGGCAGACGAGCTGCATGATGTGGTTCTGCACCATGTCGCGCAGTGCACCTGCGGTGTCGTAGTAACCCGCGCGACCTTCGAGGCCGACGGATTCGGCAACGGTGATCTGCACGTGGTCGATATAGTTGGCATTCCACAGCGGCTCATAGAGCGCGTTGGCAAAGCGCAGAGCCATCAGGTTCTGCACGGTTTCCTTGCCGAGATAGTGGTCGATGCGGAAGATCTGCTCTTCCTTGAAGACCTTGCCGATCGTGTCGTTGAGCGACAGCGCCGACGCCAGATCGCGGCCGATCGGCTTTTCAACGACGATGCGGGTCGTCTTGGTGATCAGCTTGTGGTCGTGGATCTTCTGCGAGATGTCGCCGAAAATACCCGGAGCAACGGCGAGGTAGAAGGCGCGGACGCGATCCTTGCCCTCGTCGAGCAGCTTCTTCAACTGGTCCCAGCCGGCGTCGGAGCGGGCATCGACCGGCACGTAGAACAGGCGCTGGCAGAACTTGGCGACTTCGGCCTCGTCATACTCGCCCTTCTTCAGATGCTCCTTGAGGGCATCCATCGCGAACTTGCGATATTCTTCGTGGGTCAGCGCGCTTCTGGAAGCGCCGATGATGCGGGTCGGCTCGGTGAACTGGCCTTCGATCTGGCGATGGTAAAGTGCGGGCAGCAACTTGCGCTCGGCAAGGTCGCCACTGCCGCCGAAAACGACGTAATCGAAAGGTTCAACGGGAATGATTTGGCTGCTCATGAGGCTATCTCTCAATCAGACTGGTTCATGGCCTCTTTAATCTAATCGATTTAAAAAAGCCAGCGTGCGCTGCAACGAATTTGTTCGGCACTGGTTTTAGATCGAATTGGCGCCTGAGGAAATCCGCAATCTGACTAAAACTTGTCGCGCAGCGCAAACCAGGAAAGCGCCAGGAAAAGCAGCGGCGCCCGGGCCGCCGATCCGCCCGGAAACGGCGGCACCTTCAGCGACTTGAACAGGTCTAGATCGCCTGAACGCCCGATCACTGTTTCGGCATAGAGCCTTCCGCAGTAGTTGGAAAGCATGACGCCGTGGCCGGAATAGCCGCCGATCGAGCTCACGCCGGGCATCACCTCGCGCACGAACGGCTGCCGCGGCATGGTGATGCCGACGGACCCGCCCCAAGCATGGGTGATCTCGACATTGTCGAGTTCCGGATAGATCTCGGCGATCTGCCGCCGGATGTGCTGCGAAATGTCGCGCGGATTGTCCGACGTATAGGCCTCGCGACCACCAAACAGCAGCCGGCCGTCTTTGGATTTGCGGAAATAGCGCACCACGAAGCGCGAATCGGCGACGGCTTCGCCACCCGAAATCACACCGGGATGGTCGCTGAGCGGTGCCGTTGCGCCGATGAAGGAGCGGATCGGCATCACATGGCTTGCCGTCACCGGCTCCAGGTTCTCGATATAGCCGTTGCAGGCAATCAGCGCCTTGTCGGCAACGATCTGCCCGCGCGGCGTATCGATCGTCACCTTGCCGCCGCCTTGGCGAATGGACGTCGCCTTGGTCATCTCATAGACCTCGGCGCCGGCATTGGCGGCGACGCGGGCCAGCCCGATCAAAAGCTTCAGCGGATGAATGTGTCCGGTGCCGGTATCGCGAACGCCGCAGAAATAGCGTTTCGACCCCAGCCGCTCCTGCGTCTCCGCCTTGTCCATGAACTGCGCATGCGGATAGTTGTAGCGCGTGGCGGCGATCTCGGCATTGTCGCGGTAGGCGCGTTCGTAGCTCGCCTTGTGCGCGACGTTCATCTGGCCCGGCATGAAATCGATGTCGATCTGGTGCTCGGTCGCAAAGTCGAGCAGATGCCTCTTGGCGCCTTCCGCCAGATCGAACAGCGCTTTCGATCGCTCGTAGCCGATCTGCTCTTCCAGTTCCTCTGGCCACGAGCGCTGCCCGGTGCCGAGTTGGCCGCCATTGCGCCCGGAGGCGCCATCGCCGAAGCGGCAGGCCTCGATCAGCACCACTGAAACACCCGCCTTGGCGAGGTTGTAGGCGGCCTGCAGTCCGGTATAGCCGCCGCCGATGATGGCGACGTCGCATGTTCTCGATCCGTCGAGCGCGGGATAGACGGGCCGTTCGCCCGCCGTTGCCTGATACCAGGAAATCCCGGGCGCGATCGGGCTCTGCCACGTTTCTTGCGATGTCATGGCGAGCGCCTCACACGTTGAGGAGCAGGAATTCGCGCTCCCACGGGCTGATCACCTGCATGAAGGTCTCGAACTCGCCGCGCTTGACGCCGGCATAAAGCCCGATGAACTCGCGCCCGAAAATTTCTTCGAAGGCCGGCTCGTCTTCCATCAGCGAAACGGCTTCCAGCAGTCCGCGCGGCAGTTCGATCGAACCTTCGTTCGCCGAATCCTCGGTCGGTGCCGTCGGCTCGATCTCCTTCATGATCCCGAGCAGGCCGCAGGCGAGCGAAGCCGCCAGCGCCAGATACGGGTTGGCATCCGAACTCGGCAGCCGGTTCTCGACACGCCGCGCCTGCGGATCCGAAACCGGCACGCGGAAGGCCGTCGTCCGGTTGTCGTAGCCCCAGGCATTGTTCACAGGGCACGACATGTCGGGCGTCAGCCGGCGGTAGGAATTGACGTAGGGCGCCAGCATGCACAGCGCGCTTGGCACGTATTTCTGCATGCCGCCGATGAAGTGGAAGAATTCCTTCGAAGGCGAACCGTCGGCATTGGAGAACACGTTCTTGCCGGTGTCCTCGTGGATCACCGACTGGTGGATGTGCATCGCCGATCCGGCCTGGCCCTGCATCGGCTTGGCCATGAAGGTGGCGTAGATGCCATGCTTCATCGCCGCCTCGCGGATCGTCCGCTTGAACAGAAACACCTGGTCGGCAAGCTCGATCGGATTGCCGTGGCGCAGGTTGATTTCCAGCTGCGCCGGTCCCTCTTCATGGATCAGCGTGTCGATCTCCAGACCCTGCTTTTCCGAGAAGTGATAGATGTCGTCGATCAGTTCGTCGAACTCGTTGATCCCGGCGATCGAATAGCCCTGGCCGCCGAGAATGGCGCGACCCGACCGGCCCTTCGGCGGATGCAGCGGATAATCCGGGTCGTCGTTCTTGGCGACCAGATAGAACTCGATCTCCGGCGCCACGATCGGCTTCCAGCCGCGGTCGTGGTAGAGCTTCATCACCCGCTTCAACACGTTGCGTGGCGTATAGGATACTTCCTCGCCGTCAGCGCTGACGATATCGCAGATCACCTGCGCCGTCGGGTCGGTTTCCCAAGGCACCACGGAGAGCGTCGAGAGATCCGGCACCAGCTTCAGGTCGCTGTCGCGCGGCTCGTAGCGGAAGCTCTCGGTCTCTTCAGGGTACTCGCCTGATATCGTGTGCCGGTAGATTGCCGATGGCAGCGCCAGCGAAGTATTGGAGGTGAACTTCGAGCTCGGCATCATCTTGCCGCGCGGCACGCCGGCAAGATCAGGCGTGATGCATTCAATGTCCTCGATCCCGCGTGCCCGCAAGAACTGCGCTGCTTCCTTCCAAGAGGCCACGCCGCGCAGAGATCCCGGGTCAGGGGGAGACTTCTTCGAGGCGGGAACGTTCTTGGCAGGCTTCAGCGTCGTCTTTTTTGGGGACATGACACACCGTCTTACGTTGATCTTGCACCCATAATAGCCAGAGTTTGGCAATTGGCGAGGGGGAGGCACGTTGACTTTCGCCTATTGATGGAAAAAGAAGGCGCCTTTCGGTGAAGGATACGGCTGTGCAGCGAAAAAGCGATGTGATCGTCATAGGCGCCGGCGCGGCCGGCATGATGTGCGCGATCCGTGCCGGCCAACGCGGTCGTTCGGTGATCGTCCTCGATCATGCCAAGACCCCCGGCGACAAGATCCGCATCTCCGGCGGCGGCCGCTGCAACTTCACCAACATCCATGCCGGGCCGAAGAATTTCCTCTCCGCCAATCCGCATTTCGCGAAGTCCGCGCTCGCCCGCTTCACGCCTGCCGACTTCGTCGCCATGGTCGATCGCCACAAGATTGCCTGGCACGAGAAGACCCTCGGCCAGCTGTTTTGCGACGACAGCGCCAAGGACATCATCCGCATGCTCCTAGACGAGATGGAAGCGGCGGGCGCAAAGCTGCATCTGCGCACCGAGATCGCAGGCGTTGAGAAGAGCGGCGACGGCTATCGCGTTGCGACTTCCGAAGGCGAGTACCAGTGCACCTCGCTTGTCATCGCCACCGGCGGCAAGTCGATCCCGAAGATGGGTGCCACCGGTTTCGCCTATCGCATTGCCGAACAGTTCGGCCTGCCCATGGTCGAAACCCGCCCTGGCCTCGTGCCGCTGACGCTCGACCCGGCGCTGCTCGAAAGCGTCGCACCTCTGTCGGGCATCGCTGCACCGGCCGAACTCCGCCACGGCAAGACCGCTTTCCGTGAAGCGCTGCTCTTCACCCACCGCGGCCTCAGCGGCCCGGCCATCCTGCAAATCTCCTCCTTCTGGCGTGAGGGCGACGAGATCACCGTCGACATCGAGCCCGACATCGACCTGATGGCCCACCTGAAAGCCGCCAAGCAGGCCAACGGCCGGCAGTCGGCGCAGACGGCGCTGGGCGAGGTGCTGCCGAAGCGTCTGGCGCAGTATCTCACCGAGCGCGCCGGCGTCACCGGCAACATGGCCGACATGTCGGACAAGGTGCTGACCAGGCTCGTCGATGCCGCGCAGAACTGGAAGGTCAAGCCGTCGGGCTCCGAAGGCTATCGAACCGCCGAGGTCACGCTCGGCGGCATCGACACGTCGGCGCTCGATTCGCGCAGCATGCAGGCGAAGTCGGCTCCCGGCCTGTACTTCATCGGCGAGTGCGTCGATGTCACGGGCTGGCTTGGCGGTTATAATTTCCAGTGGGCCTGGGCATCGGGTTTTGCCGCCGGCGAATCTCTTTAACCAACCTAACCAACTGAATTTTTATCGAGATGAAACCAGTTGGAGGATTCAAGAGTTCTTAAGCAGGGTGCGCCATCCTGTCTCGGTGACGTGCTCGAAAGGGCTTCCTAAATAAGGCTTTACCAGCCGAATTTTTTGTTGGATTGTTGTGTCAGAGAGAAGTGAGGTTCTGCAGATGAACAAGAACACACGACGCGCCCGCGCCATTGCCATCGCTCAGACCAAGCCGGATGCCCGGACTGTTGCCATCAGACATGTCGTGATGGCCGCCAGTGCAGCCGCAGCCGTTATGGCGCTTCTCCTTCCGCGACTATTCTGACATTTCTCTTCTTCGTTTCGACGAGCCTGCTTCGGGCGCCCATGGCGCTTGAAGGCTGAACCTGCGCAAAACCGGGTTTCCAGCCAGATCGCGCTATATGCGCTTATCCAAAAATTAACGCATCTTCGGCAAAGCTTTAGTATGACTTATGGGCGCCTCGCGTTTGCGGGGTGCTAGGCAATGATTGCCGTCCGGGCATGCGCTCGTGATTTCCCATTGTTCCAAAATGTTCGATGCACTCAGCCGACGCGCGATGTCGCCGCCGGTGGGAGGAGTGGTGTATGGAAGGCCGGAACCCCCATGTTTATTGACAGGATTCTTTCCCGTTTCAGAATCAAGACCAAGGTCTTGATCTTTGTTTTGCCCTTTGTTCTCAGCATTTCCGCGGTTGGCTTTACCGGCCTTTATGCTTCCGGTCTGCTGCAGGGCCGTATGGAGATCTCCAACAGCGTGCTTCAGTCGCTGAGCGGGTTCAAGGATCTCTTCGGCTCGATGGATGATTTCCTGCGCACCACCAACGAGGAAGCGCGCGACAAGCTCTATGCCGACGTCGCCACCCAGCAGGGCACGCTGAACAGCACGCTGAAGCAGATCGGCGACAATGCCGGTCGCGCCAACTTGCAATCCGCGACCGACGGCACGACGGGAATTTCCGATACGGTCGGCAAGCTGTGGACCCTGCACGAGCAGGAAGTCGCGCTGCGCAAGTCGATCGACGAAGCCCAGAAGGTGATGATCTCCAGCCGCTTCAACGTCAATTATGACGCCCAACAGCTGCAGGAAAACATCCGCAACGACGAAGGCAACGCCACCGCGATGCTGCGCGCCGCAGACCGACTTCTCAAGGGCGGCGATGCGCTGGCGGCCGTGATGGCCGATTTCGGCAAGGCGCAGGCGCCGGCCGACAAGCTCAAGGTCGTCACCGACGCGATGCCGGGCATCATCAAGGCGCAGCGCCTGATCGAGATCTCCGTTCCGCAGAACCAGAAAAGCATGATGCAGTCGCTGGGCCAGACGATCGGCGACCTGAAGACGCAGGCCAGCGCACCTGACGCCGGCACCGACGAGGCGATCGCCAATCTCGGCCGCCTGGTTTCCCGCTTCCGCCAGATGTCGACCTACACCCAGCTGACGGCCACCCAGATGATGCGCTCGGCGACGACCACTTTCGTCGAGCTCGACAGCCGGATCGCCCAGACCAACTCCGTTCTGGAAGACACCCGCCGGCTCGAAAGCGCCATCTATTCGCTGCAGCTCGTTCTCGGCGAGTTCGCCGCCAAGCCGGAAAAGGACAACCGCGTCCGCCTGCACCAGGAAATCGCCACGCTCGGCACCAACCTGAACACGCTGCTCGCCAGCGCCAAGGGCATGAACTTCGCCGAAGACATCGTCGCCGCCATGGCGCCGGCGCTGGCCTCGATGGATAAGGACGCCCAGAGCCTGGTCGCGACGATCGAACAGCGCGTGACCGACTATGCCGAAGCCCGCCAGCAGCTCAACGCCGTCTGGGGCCAGCTCACCGCCTTCGCCGAACTGCAGAAGCAGACGGCCGGCGTCGAGCGCACCCAGGCCAACGGCATCTCCGTCTTCACGACTGGTTTCGGCATCCTGCTCTCCGTCGTCGGCGGCATCGCGCTGGTGCTGACGCTGCAGCGCCCGATCGGCCAGATCACCGCAGCCATGCGCCGCATTGCCGATGGCGCGCTCGACACCAGCATCTCTGGCGAGCAGCGTTATGACGAAATCGGCGACATGGCCCGCGCACTCGGCATCTTCAAGGAGAACGCCATCTCCAAGATCCGCATCGAGGAGCAGAGCGACGAGGAGCGTGCCGCCGCCGAACACGAGCGCCAGCGCAACGACGCCGAAAAGCGTGAGATGGATCGCCAGATCGAGTTCGCAGTCAATTCGCTTGCATCCGGCCTCGAGCGCATGTCGCGCGGCGATATCTCGACGACGATCGACACCCCGTTCATCGGCCGCCTCGAGCAGCTGCGCCAGGACTTCAACGGTTCGATGGTGAACCTGCAGGCAACCATGAGCCAGATCCGCGACAACGTCGAGATGATCCAGGGCAACGGCAACCAGATGGCCCAGTCGGCCGAGGATCTCGCCAAGCGCACCGAGCATCAGGCCGCCTCGCTGGAGGAGACCGCAGCCGCCGTGGACCAGATCACCGTCACGGTTCGCTCGTCCGCCGAGCGCGCCAAGGAGGCCGATCAGGTCGTTCGCCAGGCCAAGCGCAGCGCCGACGATTCCGCCACCGTCGTCAACAATGCGATCGACGCGATGACGCGCATCGAAGACGCCTCGCGCCAGATCGAGCAGATCATCGGCGTCATCGACGAAATCGCCTTCCAGACCAACCTCCTTGCGCTCAACGCCGGCATCGAGGCGGCGCGTGCGGGAGAAGCCGGCAAGGGCTTCGCGGTCGTTGCCATGGAAGTGCGCGAACTGGCACAGCGCTCCGCCGCCGCGGCACAGGAGATCAAGGGCCTGATCAACAAGTCGACCACGGAGGTGAGTTCCGGTTCCTCGTTCGTGCAGCAGACGGGCTCGGTCCTTGCCAAGATCAGCACCCAGATCGTTGTCATCAGCGAGCATGTCGAAGTCATCGCCCGTGCCAGCCACGACCAGTCGAGTGCGCTGCAGGAGGTCAACGCGACCGTCAACCAGATGGACCAGATGACCCAGCAAAACGCTGCCATGGTCGAGGAGACGACGGCGGCCAGCCGCGAACTCGCCACCGAAGCAGATGCTCTTCTGGCGCTGATCCGTCAGTTCAAGATCGAGCGCGATACGCAGGGTCGGCTTCACCGCGCCGCCTGACCATATCATACGAAAAGCGAACGATGGCTCCCACCGGGAGCCATCGGCGTTTCTGGCATCAGGCTGTATGCAGGAAATCACCCGTGCATTCTCACCTGCCCCGAACTGATTTCTGTCAATTTTGATAGAATTTTTCTTAAAACATTTTTCCTATTTTGCCCTGATTGTCTCTCAGGGGTCCGATTATGCTTCGTTTCTTCTCAGCTTCTATTGTTCGACAGATCGTCGCGATTACGCTTGCACTGTTGGTCTTCAGTACGGCTGCGATTGTTTCTGTCACTTACTACAATCTGAGCGCGTATGTGATGACCAGCGCCGTTACCGACGCCAGGGACGCCAGCCGCGCCATGGCGGTGCTCTATGCCGCCGGTGATCAGACCGCGAAGATTGATGTTCGCGACAACCAGCTGATTTCGATCACGGAAGACAAGTTGCCGGCCCTCAGCGATCACGCGCTCGTCGATCGCACCGCCGCCTCCATTGCCGGTTACGCAACGGTGTTCGAGCGCCAGGGCACCGACTATGTCCGCGTCTCGACCAATGTGAAGAAGGAAAATGGCGAGCGCGCCGTCGGCACCAAGCTCGCCGCCGATCATCCGGCACAGGCGGCATTGTCGAAGGGCATTGCCTATTACGGTCCGGCCGACCTGTTCGGCAAGAAGTTCATGACCGGCTATTTCCCGATCAAAAGCGCCGCTGGATCGATAGTTGGCGTCATGTTCATCGGCATCCAGATGGAGGTCTACTACAGCAGCCTGCAGCAACTGTTGACACTGGTCGTCGGCGCCGGCCTCGCCGTCCTGATGATTGTTGCCGTCATCGCCTACTTCGCCATCCGCGCCACGGTACGTCCGCTGGAAGCGCTGACCTCAGCCATCAACATCATCTCTTCGGGTAATCTCGACGCACCGGTTCCCTGCGTCGACAAGCAGAATGAGTTCGGCGCCATCGGCCGCGCCTTGGCCCTGTTCCAGGACGGCGCCCGCGCACGCCTCAGCCTCGAGACGCAGGCCGCCGAACAGCGCGCGTTGAGCGACGCCGAACGCAGCCGCAACGACGCCGACAAGCGCACGCTCGACGGCCAGATCGATTTCGCCGTCAACCAGCTTGCCGCCGGCCTCGGCCGTCTGTCGCAGGGCGATGTCTCGCAGATGATCGACACGCCGTTCGTCGGCCGGCTCGAGCAGTTGCGCGTCGATTTCAATGCCTCGCTGGAACGCCTGCAGGACACGCTGTCGCGCATCCGCGACAATGCCGCCGCGATCCACCACAATTCCGGCTCGATGCTTGCATCTGCCGGCGAACTGTCCAAGCGTACCGAACAGCAGGCCGCAAGCCTCGAGGAAACGGCCGCTGCCGTCGAGGAGATTACCGTCACCGTGCGCTCCTCCGCCGAGCGCGCACGCGAGGCCAACAGCGCCGTCATCGTCACCAAGAAGACAGCCGACAGCTCCGGCGTCGTGGTCGGCGACACCGTCGCCGCCATGGACCGGATCGAGGAGGCCTCCAAGCAGATCGAACAGATCATCGAAGTTATCGACGATATCGCCTTCCAGACCAATCTCCTCGCGCTCAACGCCGGCATCGAGGCCGCGCGCGCTGGCGAGGCCGGCAAGGGCTTTGCGGTTGTCGCCATGGAAGTCCGCGAACTGGCCCAGCGTTCGGCCGACGCCGCACGCGAGATCAAGGGGTTGATCGAGAAGTCTACCAGGGAAGTCGCCGCCGGTTCCGGTCTCGTCCAGAAGACCGGATCGGTGCTTGCCTCGATCAGCCACGAGATCATCGCCATCAGCAAGCACGTACAGACCATCGCCACCGCCAGCGCCGATCAGTCGGCAGCACTCCAGGAGGTGAACGGTTCCGTCAATGCCATGGACCAGATGACCCAGAAGAACGCCGCGATGGTCGAGGAGACCACCGAGCAGAGCCGTCAGCTCGCCAGCGAAGCCGATGCGCTCATGACGCTGATCCAGCAGTTCCGCATCGATGCGTCTCCCGTCGCAAATCAGGGACGGCTGCGCAACGCTGCCTGAGTGGAGCTTTGACCAGGTTGAACATCGGAGGGTCGCGCATGTCGCGGCCCTTTTCCGTTTTGGCGTGTCGCAGCAGCGAGCGCAGGCTCTCCGCAAGCAACCACAGCGGCGAGGGTCGGAAATCGCGGTAGAATGCGTCTTCGGCAGCGGCCGACCGAGGGTTTCGCTCATTGTGCTTGAGCTCCGCAAGATAGGCAAAGGCGATCAGCTCGATCATGACGATGTCCTCCTGAGCAATTGAGACACCGTATTTATATCCTTCAGAATAAGCTTCATAAACACAAAGAACCGCGCTATGTTTTTCATCGATGAAAAACACGCAATGGGATTCCTTTCAGCTTTTCCTCCAGGTTGCGCGGCTTGGCGGCCTTACCGGTGCCAGCGCTGCCTGCGGTTTGAGCCCGGCAACGATCGGCCGGCGGATGCTCGATCTCGAGCAGGAGATCGGGCGGTCGCTGTTTACCCGCAGCCAGACCGGTTATCGGTTGACGCCGGATGGCCAGGCGCTGCTCGATCACGTCAAGGACATGGAAGCCACCGCCCGCAAGGTCGATGTCTGGCGCAGGGCCGGCAGCACCGCTGCCACGGTGCGGATTGCCGCCGGCACCTGGGGCGCCTGGCTGATGGCGGAGAATTTTGGCGCGCTGCGCATGCCTGGCGACAATTTCGCCATCTCGCTCACCGTCGGGGAGGCCCGCGCCAACCTGAACTACCGCGAAATCGACATCGGCATCCGGGCATTCGAGCCCGAGGAAACCAATCTGGCTGCGCGCCTGCTGGGGGAGGTGGCCTACGCGGTCTATGTCAGGCGCAATGCCGACGAGCAGGAGGAGCGCTGGATTGCCGTCAGTGAGGCGGACGCGATCTCCAGCTATCTCCGATGGCCGCACCTGAACGCGCCGGGCGCGATCGTCGTCACCGTCAACCGCCCGCGCTCTCTGCCCGATCTCGTGCGCGCCGGCGCCGGCAAGGCGGTACTTCCCTGTTTCGTCGGCGATCTCGATCCGGACCTGCAGCGCCTGGGGGCCGAGGTGCCGGAACTGCGCCACCGCCAGTGGATCGTCATGAACAACGAGGATCGGCATCGCACGGAAATCCGCACCGTCGCGGATCGCATGACGCGGCTGTTGAAAAGCTACGGCGATCTCTTCGCCGGAAAGCGCCCCAGCCGAAGCTGAGGCGCCGCGTCGCAAGCAGGATCAGGGGCTGGGCGAAACCCGGCCTGCGACGATGACGGGAACCAGCAGGTCGCCCCAGTTTCCATCGCCGCCGTGATGGCGGGCCGAGCGCACGATCTCGACGGAGACGCCGGCATCGACCGCCTTCATCACCGTTTGGTTGAGCCGGTGCAGATCGTTGGCCAGCATGCGGATCATGCCCTGCTGGTCGGCCGTCATGCTGCTGGATTGTTCCTCGGCGCGTTCCTTGACGCGTGCAAGCGTAGGCATGGCTGTCTCCTCCTTCGGGTTCGCTATTCGGCGGCTGGTTTGAACTGTGCGTGCTCGGTCGATCCGCCCATCGCAGTGGTCGATGACCGGCCGCCTGATATCGCCATCGAGACGGCATCGAAATAACCGGTGCCGACCTCTCGCTGGTGTTTGGTCGCCGTGTAGCCGTTTGCTTCTGCGGCGAACTCCGCCTGCTGCAGCTCCGAATAGGCGGCCATCTGCCGGTCCCTGTAGCCGCGCGAGAGCTCGTACATGCCGAAGTTCAGCTGGTGGAAGCCGGCGAGCGTAATGAACTGGAACTTGTAACCCATCGCCCCCAGCTCGCGCTGGAACTTGGCGATCGTCGCGTCGTCGAGGTTCTTTTTCCAGTTGAACGACGGCGAGCAGTTGTAGGCGAGCAGCTTGCCCGGATGCACCTTGTGCACGCCTTCGGCAAAGCGGCGCGCCTGCTCCAGATCCGGTTTCGACGTCTCGCACCAGATCAGGTCGCAATGCGGCGCATAGGCGACGGCGCGCGCGATGCAGGGCTCCAGCCCGTTGCGAACCTGATAGAATCCCTCGACCGTGCGCCCTGCATCGTAGTCGACGAAAGGCTGGTCGCGCTCGTCGATATCGGAGGTCAGGAGCTTGGCGGCCTCCGCGTCGGTGCGGGCGATGACGAGTGTGGAGACGCCCATGACGTCAGCGGCAAGGCGCGCCGCATCGAGGTTGCGGATATGGGCGGCGGTCGGGATCAGAACCTTGCCGCCGAGATGGCCGCACTTCTTCTCCGACGCCAGCTGATCCTCGAAGTGCACGCCGGCGACGCCCGCCTCGATATAGGCCTTCATGATCTCGAAGGAGTTCAGCGGGCCGCCGAACCCCGCTTCGGCATCGGCGACGATGGGCGCGAACCATGTATCGACCGACAGGCCCTTGTCCTCCGAAGTCTCGATCTGGTCGGCGCGCTGCAGCGTGCGGTTTATGCGCTTGGCAAGCTCGGGTCCGGCATTGGCAGGGTAGAGCGACTGGTCGGGATACATCGCCGAAGCGGTATTGGCATCGGCCGCCACCTGCCATCCGGAGAGATAGATCGCCTTCAGCCCGGCGCGCACCATCTGCATCGCCTGGTTGCCCGAAAGCGCGCCCAGCGCATTGACGAAATCCTCCTGGTGCAGCAGCTGCCACAGCCTGTTGGCGCCCATCTCGGCCAGCGAATAGCGAAGCGCGACGGATCCGCGCAATCGCCTGACATCCTCGGCAGAGTAGGGACGCTCGATCCCGTCGAAGCGTCTGGCGGGAATGTTGCGGTGAAGCGTGTCAAACTCTGTCATCTGTTCCTCCTTGCAGATCATCATGCCGGTTTGGCTGATTGACAGGATTTACAAATCGGGAAGAAATGGCCAGAGTTATATGGGTTTGAGCTCTGTAAAACGGGTCGCAATGCAAAGACTATGACAGTTTCAGTTTGTAAATCTGTCAATTTTTGTAAAAATGGCGACGGCTCTATTCTGTAAAGGACTGTCACATGGCTGAACGGAAAATCTTTGCTGGCCCGAAAGTTCGCAGGATCCGCAATGGCCTCGCGATCACCCAGACGGCGATGGCGGAGGCGCTGGAGATTTCTCCCTCCTATCTGAACCTGATCGAGCGCAACCAGCGGCCCCTCACGGTGCAGCTCCTGTTGAAGCTCGCGGCGGTCTACAGGGTCGATCTGGAGGAGCTGCGGCACGAAAGCGGCGGCAGTCTCGGGCAGCTCAAGGAAGTGTTCGCCGACCCATTGCTGTCGGGCGAGTTGCCCGGTGATCAGGAATTGGTCGAGCTCGCCGACGCCGCGCCCAATGCGGCAAGCGGTGTCATCAAGCTCTACCGCGCCTATCGCGAGCAGGCCGCGCGCCTTTCCGATCTCACGCTCCTGGCCGCGGGCGACGGGCCGGCGCCACTGTCGGGGGCGCGCTTGCCCGCCGATGAGGTGCGCGACGTGCTCGAGCGCCGATCGACCTATTTTCCGCGGATCGAAGCGGCTGCCGAAGCCTTCCTGCATGCGCTTTCCGATCCGCGTGATCCCGCGGCGTTCCGGAATTGGTTGCGTGTCGAGCGTGGTATCAGCGTGCGGGTGTTGCCCATCCATGTCATGCCCGACCTGCGCCGCCGTTTCGACCGGCACTCCATGCGCTTGTTCATCTCCGAACGCCTGTCGGCGGCCGACCAGGCGCAGGAGATTGCCATCGAGGTCGCGGCGCTGGCGCTGAGCGAGGCCATGCTGGAAGAACTCGAAGGCCTGACGCTCTCCACTCAGGAGGCCAGGCGCATCGCGCGCTTCGAGCTGACGCGCCACGCGGCGCTGGCGCTCACCATGCCTTACGCAGCCTTTTTCGCCGCCGCCCAGGGCGTGTCGTATGACATCGACATCCTGCGCGCCCGCTTCAACGTCTCCTTCGAGCAGGCCGCCATGCGATTGACTATGCTGCAGCGGCCCGGCGCTTCTGCGCTGCCATTCTTCGCGATGGAAATCGATGGTGCCGGCCACCGGCTGCGGCGGCTGGGCGGGCAGGGGTTTCCGCATGTACGTTTCGGCGGCGACTGTCCCAAGCTGAACGTCCACGTCGCCTTGCTGCAGCCGGGCCAGATCCTTGCCGAGACGGTCGAGACACCAGACAAGGCGCGGTATCTGACAATCTCCCGGACGCTGGAAGGCCCGAACGCGCCGTTCGGCGAGCGCGTCCGCCGCACCGCGCTGCTCGTTGGTTGCAATGCGGAGGCGGGTGAGGCGACGGTCTATGGCAAGGCGGTAGCCAAGCAGGAGGCGATCGCGATCGGGTCCGGCTGTCGGTTGTGTGAGCGGCGTGGTTGCCTGTCGCGCGCCGAGCCGCCTGTAACCCGTCCATTGGGGCTCGATCAAATGGTGGCGGGTCTTAGCAGCTTCGATTTCTAATCCCGTGAAATCATTGAGAGTGCAGGATTTTGCCCTTGTCGGCTCCGGAAATCCTTTCTAGTCTGCAACCAAAACCAGAGGGAGGGCGTCCGCGGAAAACGATGCCCAAACAAAAACAGGAGATAGCATGAGGTCAACTCTCGCAAGGCTTGCAGCCACGGCGCTCGTGGCTGGGCTTTCCGTTTCGCCGTCCATGGCCGAGGATCGTGTCGTCAACGTCTACAACTGGTCCGATTACATCGACAGCTCCATCCTCGAGGATTTTACCAAGGAAACCGGCATCAAGGTCGTCTACGACACCTTCGACAGCAACGAGACGCTGGAGGCCAAGCTTCTGGCCGGCGGCACCGGCTATGACGTCGTCGTCCCGACCGTCTCCTTCATGCAGCGCCAGATCGCTGCCGGCGTCTACCAGAAGCTCGACAAGTCGAAACTGCCGAACCTCTCCAACATGTGGGACGTGGTCACCAAGGGCGTCGCCTCCTTCGATCCGGGCAACGAGTACGCCGTCGACTACATGTGGGGCACCACGGGCATCGGCTACAACGTCGACAAGGTAAAGGCAGCACTCGGCACCGACGAGAAGCCCAATTGGGATGCGCTGTTCGATCCGGCCAAGGCCGCCAAGCTCAAGGATTGCGGCATCTACATGCTGGATTCGCCGACCGACGTCATTCCGTCGGTCCTCGCCTACCTCGGCCTCGACCCGAACAGCACCAAGGCCGACGACCTGAAGAAGGCGCAGGACGTGCTGATGGCGGTCCGTCCCTTCGTGCGCAAGTTCCACTCCTCGGAATACATCAGCGCGCTCGCCAACGGCGACATCTGCATCGCGCTCGGCTTCTCCGGCGACGTGTTCCAGGCCCGCGACCGCGCCACTGAAGCCAATGCCGGCGTCAAGGTCGATTACTCCGTTCCCTCGCAGGGCGCGCAGATCTTCTTCGACGTGTTCGGTATCCCGGCCGACGCGCCGCATGTGGCCGAAGCCCATGAGTTCATCAACTATATGATGAAGCCCGAAGTGGCCGCCAAGGCATCGAACTACGTGTTCTACGCCAACGGCAACAAGGCCTCGCAGCCGCTGCTCGACAAGGAAGTGATCGACGACACGGCGATCTATCCGACGCCTGAAGTCATGGCGAAACTGTTCACCGTTCCGCCGCTTGACGCCAAAGCGCAGCGCGTGGTGACGCGACTGTGGACCACGGTGGTCACCGGTCAGTAAAACGCACTGATCTGCCCGAACCCCAAAGGTTCGGGCATTTCTTTTGATGGCGCATCGGGTCCGTTCAGCTCATTCGGGGAAACATCATGAAGTCACTCGGCAATATTCGCCGTTCCTTTGCGCCTTGGACCGATCCGGCCGCCAAGCCGTTCATCGCGGTCAAGAACGTCACCAAGCGCTTCGGCGATTTCACCGCCGTCGATGACCTCTCCCTGAACATCTACCACCGCGAGTTCTTCGCCCTGCTCGGCGCGTCCGGCTGCGGCAAGTCCACGCTGCTGCGCATGCTGGCCGGTTTCGAGCAGCCGACCGCGGGCGAGATCGTCCTCGACGGTACGGATCTGGCCGGTACCCCGCCCTACAAGCGCCCCGTCAACATGATGTTCCAGTCCTACGCGCTCTTCCCGCACATGACGGTGGAGAAGAACATCGCCTTCGGTCTGCGCCAGGATGGCATGAGCAAGGACGAGATCGGCGAACGCGTGCTGCAGATGCTGAAGATGGTGAAGCTCGAGAAGTTCGCCGCCCGCAAGCCGAACCAGCTCTCCGGCGGCCAGCGCCAGCGCGTGGCGCTCGCCCGCTCGCTCGCCAAGCGCCCGAAGGTGCTGCTGCTCGACGAGCCGCTCGGCGCACTCGACAAGAAACTGCGCGAGGAAACCCAGTTCGAGCTGATGGACCTGCAGCAGAACCTCGGCCTCACCTTCGTCGTCGTCACCCACGACCAGGAAGAGGCGATGACCATGGCTGACCGCATCGCGGTAATGAGCCATGGCAAGGTGGTCCAGGTCGCGACGCCGGCCGAAATCTACGAGGCGCCGAATTCGCGCTTCGTCGCCGACTTCATCGGTGATGTGAACATCTTCGACGGCAAGGTTACGGCATCGATCGGCGACAAGGTCGAGATCTCGGTGGATGAAAGCCTGACGATCCGGGTCACCGGCGCCGAGGCCCCGCCGGTCGGCACCGCCGCCGGTTTCGCCATCCGCCCCGAAAAGCTGAAGGTCACCCGTACACCGCCCGCCAATCCCGGCATCAACGCCGCATCCGGCGAGCTTTGGGACATTGCCTATCTCGGCGACATGACCGTTTTCCACGTCAAGCTGAAGAGCGGCAAGGTGGTCAAGGCGTCGTCGCTAAACGCCCAGCGCTCCGTCGAGGACCCCTTCGTCTACGATCAGGAAGTCTGGGTCACCTTCGCCGAGGACGCCGGCGTCGTGCTGAAGGATTGACGCCATGGGCAAGCTCGGATCATCCGTCTACAACCGCCTCGTCATCATCATACCCTATGTCTGGCTGCTGCTGTTTTTCCTGGCGCCGTTCTTCATCGTCTTCCGCATCTCGCTGTCGACGACGGCGATCGCCATGCCGCCCTACGATCCGGCTTTCTCCTTCGCCGACAGCTGGGCCGATGTCTGGGACAAGATCGCCAGCTTCTCCTTCGACAATTATCACTACCTGATCGACGACCCGCTCTATTTCAACGCTTATCTATCGAGCGTCATCATCGCCGGTGTCTCGACACTGCTGACACTGCTGATCGCCTATCCGATCGCCTACGGCATGGCCAATGCCCCGCGCAGTATCCGCCCGACGCTGCTGATGCTGGTCATCCTGCCGTTCTGGACCAGCTTCCTGATCCGCGTCTACGCCTGGATCGCCATCCTCAAGCCCGAAGGCTTGCTCAACCAGCTGCTGCTGTCGCTGAACATCATCGACAGCCCGCTGATCATCCTCAACACCAACATCGCGGTCTATATCGGCATCGTCTATTCCTACCTGCCGTTCATGGTGCTGCCGCTCTATTCCTCGCTGGAGAAGATGGACGGCACGCTGATCGAGGCGGCGCAGGATCTCGGCTGCCCGCCGATCACGGCCTTCTGGCGTGTGACCTTCCCGCTGTCGCTGCCGGGCGTCGTCGCCGGCTGCATGCTGGTCTTCATCCCCGCCGTCGGCGAGTTCGTCATCCCCGACCTGCTCGGTGGATCGCAGACGCTGATGATCGGCAAGACGCTGTGGAACGAGTTCAACTCCAACCGCGACTGGCCGGTCTCTTCGGCCGTGGCAACCATCCTGCTGCTCATTCTGGTGATTCCGATCGTGTTCTTCCAGAATGTCCAGGCCAAAGCCGATGAGCAGGGGAGATAGGCCATGATGAAATGGACCCGCTTCAACGTCGCCTCCGTCGCGCTCGGCTTTGCCTTCCTCTATCTGCCGATCGTGCTGCTCGTCATCTTTTCGTTCAACGAATCCAAGCTCGTCACCGTCTGGGGCGGGTTCTCGACCAAGTGGTACGCGTCGCTCTTCCATAACCAGGCGCTGCTCGATGCGGCCTGGGTCACGGTGCGCGTCGGCGTCATCTCGGCAACGGCGGCCACCATCCTCGGCACGCTCGCTGCCATCACGCTGGTGCGCTATACCCGCTTCCGCGGCCGCATGCTGTTTTCGGGCATGGTCTACGCACCGCTCGTCATGCCGGAGGTGATCACCGGCCTATCGCTGCTCTTGCTGTTCGTGGCGATCGGCCTCGACCGCGGTTTCTGGACCATCACGCTGGCGCACACGACGCTGACCATGTGCTTCGTCGCCGTCGTCGTGCAGTCGCGCCTCATGACCTTCGATCGCTCGATCGAGGAAGCAGCGCTCGACCTTGGCTCGCCGCCGGTCCGCACCTTCTTCGAGATCACCCTGCCGATCATCGCGCCGGCCGTGGCCTCGGGCTGGATCCTCGCCTTCACGCTGTCGCTGGACGATCTGGTCATCGCCAGCTTCACCTCAGGCCCGGGTGCCACCACGCTGCCGATGAAGATCTACAGCCAGGTCCGTCTTGGCGTCACGCCCGAGATCAACGCGGTCTGCACCATCCTCATCGCCATCGTCGCCGTCGGCGTTGTCTGTACATCTGTTATCACCAAGCGCCGGGAAATCCAGCGCGAGCGTGACGAACGCGCTGCCGCTAACGCCCCGTGACGATGTTGCTTGCCATCAAGATATTACTTGGAAGCGCTCGGGCGGTTGCCGGGCAGGGCTGACAGCACCGGCTCCGGCCAGGAGCCGCCGACGAAGAACGGCAGAGCCGGAAACAGCGCGTCAGTCTCCGGCTTCGTCGCGCCGATCTGTCCGGAGAGCGCCAGTCCTCTCGACTTGTAGGGAATAACGCCGGAGAGCGTGATCGTCTCCTCCGGTCCCTCGATCCGTCCGGTGCGGATCTGCGCGGCGCCATCGGCGAGATCCGCCGACAGGTCGAAGCTGTCGAAGGCGAAGGCGCGATGCGAGACGGCGCTGAGCGCAAAGAAATCCGCCTTGGCCGCTTCGCTGCGCACGGCCTCCGTATCGAAACCGGGCAGAGAGCCGGATTGCGCGCGGAAATGCAGGTTGCCGGTCACGTCGGGGGTCCCGCCTTCCACAAGGGCAGGGCGGTCCTGACCGCGAGGTCGAGCGATCCCGTTGCCAGCGGCAGCGGCCCCTTCAGTTGCAGCCGTTCGATAAGTCCGGCGAAGTCGGCGCCGCGGATCGACAGTTGCAGCTTGCCGCCGCCATCGAAATCACCCCGCGTCGCCTCCAGATGCGCCGTCAGCGCACCGCCCTCGAACTGGCTGTCGCCGACATCGAACCGGGCCTCGTTGCTGGAAACGATGATGCTGGCGCCGACGTTCGAGAGCTTGAACGGCGTCAGGTCGGCTTGTCGTGCCGAAAGCCGGAGATCGAGATCGAGCGCCTGGAGCGCCCCGCCATCTGGCGGCCCATTGCCTTCGCCGGCGGCAAGGCGCACCACGAAGGCATCGAAAAGCGATTTGAAGTTGATCTGGTCGAAGGCAAGCGTGCCGCCAAGCTTCGGTCGTCTGCCGGGAGAGAATGCAATGTCCATCGCGCCGCTGGCGCTGGCGCCGTTCATGCCGAGGCTGACATTGTCGAAGCGGAAGCCGTTCGCCGCCGATACGACGTCGCTCTCGATCGAGAATGCCTGCAGCGTCGCCACATCCGGCAGCGAACGCCCCGCCCATGTCAGCAGTGCCGGCAGGTTCGGAATGTTGACGGCCATGTTGCCGGACAGGCTGAACAGATGGGCGATGTTCGCCACCCCGTCGAACTTTGCGTTGACGAGCGTCGAGGTCAGCGCCGTCTTCATCGAAGCGTTCTTTCCGCCGAAGATCAGCAACGGGCTGCGCGAGGAGAAATCGAGCTTGATATCGAGGCCGTTCGTTCTGGCGATCAGAACCGCGCCGATCGGGCTCGACAGCCGCGGCCAGCCGATGTCGGCGGTAACTCCGTCGAAGCGGTAGGTCTTGCTGCTGGCGACATCGGTGACGTTGAGCGTGCCGTCCTCGACGGTGATCGTGCCGATATCGGCATCGAGCGGTGCGGCCAGCGTCTCTTCGCCGTTCGCTTCCTGCGCGCCGGCGATGGCCTTGGCCAGTTGCCCGTCATTGGTCCAGTCGATCGTGCCGTCGCGCTCGCGCGTCAGCAGCAGGTTGGGACGCAGGATATGGAACTCGTGGAAACTCGCCTTGCCCCGGAAGGCATCGATCAGGCTGAATTCCGCCGAGATGCTTTCAATCGTTCCGAGCAGCTTGTTGTCGGCGCTTTTCTGGCGAACCGCGATCTTGTTCAGCGTGATGCGCGGCGTCGGCCAGAATTCGATCTGCGGCCGGCCGGTGATCTCGGCGTTGTAGCCAGTCCATCGCGACAAAGAATCCTCGATGCCGCCGCGCACGAGACCGGTCGAGACCACGTAGGGGCCGGCGACGCGCAGCGACACAAACACCACAAGCGCGACGAGCAGCGCGAACGTTGCCAGGCGGGCAACGCCGGGGAGCCAACGCGAAATCGGCCTGATCTTGATCCGCCGCCGTGGTTGTCGAGACGTACTCATGAGTTTCGCAAGTCTTTCGACGTTCGCCCGTTAATCTACTGAAAATCCGGATATATCAAATGCCGGACGGTGGCAAATCGATAGCCGAATGCAGGTGCCGACCCATCTTTATCCACCTTCGTGGCATGTTATATAGGGACGCAACAAGAGGAGTTGTGCATGCGTGACGATAAGCCACTCTGGACGCCTTCGCGAGCCTCGGTCGAGGCCAGTCCGATGTACGCCTTCATGCAGACATGCAACCTCGATCATGGCCTGTCGATGGCAAGTTACGGCGATCTGCATGCGTGGTCGGTTGCCGACCGGCCGGCCTTCTGGACAGCCGTCTGGGAGATCTGCAGCGTCAGGGGCGATCGCGGCCAGCGTGCATTGGTCGATGGCGATGCCATGCTCGAAGCCCGCTTCTTTCCCGATGCGACGCTGAACTTCGCCGAAAACCTGCTGTCGGGCGAGGGGGCCGGCGATGCGATCATCTTTCGCGGCGAGGACAAGGTCGAGGACCGCTGGAGCTGGGACAGGCTCCGAACGCTGGTCTCAAGGCTCCAGCAGGCGATGCGCGCCGCCGGCATCGGCCCCGGAGACCGCGTCGCGGCGATGATGCCGAATGTGCCCGAGACCGTCGCCTTCATGCTTGCCGCCTCCTCGATCGGCGCGATCTGGTCGTCCTGCTCTCCCGATTTCGGCGAGCAGGGCGTGCTCGATCGCTTCGGCCAGATCGAGCCCAGGCTCTTCATCGCCTGCGATGCCTATTGGTATGGCGGCAAGGTGCAGGATGTCGGGGCCAAGGTCGCGGCCGTGGCCGCCCGTCTCGGCGTCCCCTCCGTCATCGTCCACTATGCCGGCGATTCCGCCGCTGTCGTGCAGGCCACATCCGGCGCCGCCACGCTGGACGATTTCATCGCAGCCCATCCGGCTCGCCCGCTGGAATTCCTGCAGCTGCCGTTTTCGCACCCGCTCTACATCCTCTTTTCCTCCGGCACCACGGGCGTGCCTAAATGCATTGTCCATTCCGCCGGCGGCACCCTGCTGCAGCACCTGAAGGAACATCGCCTGCATTGCGGCCTGCAGCCTGGCGACAAGCTGTTCTATTTCACCACCTGCGGCTGGATGATGTGGAACTGGCTGGTCTCGGGGCTGGCGGTCGGTGCGACGCTGTGCCTGTTCGACGGCTCGCCCTTCGCGCCGGATGGCAACGTGCTGTTCGATTATGCGCAGGCCGAGCGCTTCGCTGTGTTCGGCACCTCCGCCAAGTACATCGATGCTGTGCGCAAGAGCGGGCTGACGCCGCGCACCTCGCACGATCTCTCAAGCCTGCGGCTGATGACCTCTACCGGTTCGCCGTTGTCGCCGGAAGGTTTCACCTTCGTCTACGAGGGCATCAAGGAGGACGTGCAGCTTGCCTCGATCTCCGGCGGCACCGATATCGTCTCCTGCTTCGTGCTCGGCAATCCGCTGCAGCCGGTCTGGCGCGGCGAGATCCAGGGGTCCGGGCTCGGCCTTGCCATGGATGTCTGGGACGACGAAGGCCGGCCGGTGCGCGGCGAAAAGGGCGAGCTGGTCTGCACCAGCGCGTTCCCGTCGATGCCAGTCATGTTCTGGAACGACCCCGACGGCGTGAAATACCGGGCCGCCTATTTCGATCGCTTCGACAATGTCTGGTGCCATGGCGACTTCGCCGAATGGACCGCGCATGACGGCATCGTCATCCATGGCCGCTCCGACGCGACGCTCAACCCGGGCGGCGTCAGGATCGGCACCGCCGAGATCTACAATCAGGTCGAGCAGATGCCGGAGGTCGCCGAAGCGCTGTGCATCGGCCAGGATTGGGAGGACGACGTGCGCGTCGTTCTGTTCGTGCGTCTCGCCGCCGGCATCGGTCTGACCGACGAGCTCACGAAATCGATCCGAACCCGCATCCGCGCCGGCGCCTCGCCGCGCCACGTGCCGGCTAAGATCATCGCCGTTTCCGATATTCCGCGCACCAAGTCCGGAAAGATCGTCGAGCTGGCCGTTCGCGAAATCGTGCACGGCCGGCCGGTCAAGAACAGGGAGGCCTTGGCCAATCCGGAAGCGCTTGAATTCTTTAGGGGAATTGAGGAGCTGACGGTCTAGATCGTTAAACTTATAGTGAAACTACAATATTTGGTGGTCGATAGATTCTGTGGTATGGAAACCTCTCGTTAACAAAGGTTTGTCAAAGGTTGACGTAACTTGGGGCTGCATATGAACGAGGCAGCTTTGGAGCTCATGCTCCCGCAACATGATGTTTGACGACTAAGCCCTTGTTGAACAGCACCCAAATTTGAAAGGCAGCCCTCGGGCTGCCTCTTTTCGTTTCAGCATTGATAGCAGAGCAACGAACGATCTCAGCCCGCCAGCACCCGCTGCGACGGGAAGGCGATCTCCACCAGCGTGCCTTCGTTCGGCGTCGAGCTGATCGCGAAGATCGCCCGGTTGGCATCGACCATCGCCTTGGTCAGCGGCAACCCAAGGCCGGTGCCTTCGCCGCGGTGGCGCGATTGCGTCGACACTTGCCGGAATGGCTTCATCGCCTGATCGAGTTCGCTGCGGGTCATGCCGACGCCGGTGTCGCGGATGCGCAGCACCACGCTGCCGTTGGTCTCGTAGGAGGTCGATACCACGATCTGGCCGCCCGACGGCGTGAAGCGGATGGCGTTCGACAGGATGTTCAGCGCGATCTGCTTGATCGAGCGCAGGTCGGCCACCACCTCGGGCACCGCATGCGACAGCGCCGTGCGGATGATCACCCGCTGGCTGTTGGCCTGGGGCTGCAGCAGCGCAACCGCCTCCGAGATCGCCTCGTTGAGGCTGATCGCGTCGAAATCAAGCTCCATCTCGCCGGCTTCGATCTTGGAAATGTCGAGCAGGTCGTTGACGATATCGAGCACATGCCGGCCGGAGCGGCCGATGTCGTTGGCATATTCGACATAGCGCGGATGGCCGATCGGCCCGAAGCGCTCGCCGGCCATCATGTCGGAAAAGCCGATGATGGCGTTGAGCGGCGTGCGGATCTCGTGGCTGACGCGGGCAAGGAAGTCGGTCTTGTGCGCATTGGCCGTCTCGGCAGCGCTCTTGGCGCCGCGCAATTCGTCTTCGGTACGCTTCCACTGGGTGATGTCGCGGATCACCGCGCAATAGCCGCTGGAGGAGGTCAGGTGGCCGAGCGTCATGAACAGCGGCACGAAACCGCCCGCCGCCTCGCGGCCGATTACCTCGCGCCCGTCATTGAGCACGCTGGCGACGCCGTGGCCGGAAATGCCGCTCAGATAATCGAGCACCGCCTTCTGGCTCTCATGCGCGAACAGCATCACGAATGGTTTGCCGCGCGTATCCTCGTCGTCGTAGTTGAACAGGGCGCTGGCCGAGCGGTTCATCGAGCGGATATCGCCATCGGCGCCGATCACCACCACGCCGTCGGTCGCCGTCTCCAGGATCGAACGCAGTTCCTCGACCTCGACCTGCAGCTTGGCAACCTTCTCGACCATCCGGTCGGCGGCGCGTGTATCGCCTGGCACCACCTCAGGCACGACGGTCGGACGCTCGTTGGCAACAGGCATCAGCGCCAGCATCAGCGCCGTCGTGTCTTCCCAGCGGATCGACTGCAGCCGCGCCGAAACCGGCACGAGATCGTCGTCCATGGTGACAAGCATCATGCCGTCGTGGCGACCGTCATTGCCTTCGAGGTCGCCGCGCTGCAGCAGCGCGTCGATGCCGCCGACATCCGCCAGATCCTGCAGCGACCGGTAGCCGGTCAGCCGCATGAATTCCGGGTTGGCATGCATCAGCTGGTCGCCGGCATGGATCAGCACCGCCACCGGCAGCTGGTCGATCATCCCGGCCGAGAAGCCATCGGTCATCTTCACCCGCGGCGGCACGAAGCTCGCCAGGATATCCATCTGGCTGACGGTTTCCTCGAGGCCTTCGGTGACGTCCTCGTTGTCATTATCTGCAGGAGTGGGGTCGGCAGGGGTGAGATCGACAGGGGCGGGCAGGTCGGTCGCTGCCGGCTCCGCTTCAAAAGCCGATGCGGCCTCGGCCTCATCAGCTTCCGGTGCGGACGCTTCCTCGGCTTGCAATTCGGTGTCGGCCTTCACCGGCCGCTCATCGGCCGCCTCTGTCGGCTTGGCCGCTTCAACGGCCTCGTTGCCGCTCTCCTCCGGGGAGGCCGCCTTGTCGCCGTCGCTCTCCGACGCGCTCACGCCGAAGGCCTCCAGCCGCTTGGCAATCTCGCGGAAGTTCGCCTGCTCGGCCGTTGTCAGGCCGGGACCGACGCCATGCAGCTGCACGATCTTGTCGGTCAGGCGGCGGTTCGGCGTTTCGACGATCCGCAAAGCCGGCGGTTCGGCACGCGGGGAGGGTGCTGCGGTCTCGGGCGTCGCGTCTTCTTCTGTCGTCTCGGTCGGCGCAAAGGTTGCGTCTACGTCAGCCTCTTCGCTTGCAACGGCTTCATCCGCGATGCCGCTAGTATCGTCCGCCGTCTCTACGATGTCCGACTGCTCTTCCGCGACGGGCTCATCGGCCACAGGCTCAAGATCGGTAGCCTCGTCTTCCACGACGATCGCCGAAACATCCTCGGCCGCCTGATCGTCCGAGACGTCGTCAATCGCCGCAGCCTCGGCGTCCGGCTGCTGGCCAAACGTCAGCCCAAGCGCCAGCGGATCTTCTGCCGCATCCGACAGGCGCACCACGCCGAACCCGCGGAAACCGTCGAACTCGCGGCTTCTCGTATAGGTCGGCAGCGCCGCCAGATCGACCGGCACGGCAAGGCTGGTGCCTTCGATCGGCCAATGGATGGTCTTGCCCGACCATGTGTCGCGCCGCTCCAGCGCTTCGGAAATCTTGCCTTCCGGGTCGAGATTGAACAGCGCTGCGATATCGCTGAAGGCAACGCCGATGATGTTAGCGGCATGCGGGCCCACGGCCTCGGCGAACTCGCCGGAGACTTCGCTGAACTGCCCCTGCGCATCGATCTTCCAGACGAACCGCGTCGCCCGGCTGTTCGGCCGGAACACGAATTCGGCCGTCTCGGCTGATGCCGGCGCTGCCATCAAGCCCGCGACGGCAGCCGATGGGCTCGTCGCGACAGGCTGGGCCTCGGCCGTTTCAGTTGTCTTTACGATATCGGCAACGTCAGTCGCCACGGTATCGACCACATCCGTCTCCGGCTGCTGATCCGCTGACGCTTCCGGCTCCACCAGAGGCTCTTCGCTGATCTCGCTCGGCTCGAAGGCCGCGATGTCATCTTCGTCGGGCAGTGCTTCGGGATGAAATGCCTCGTCCGGCTCATCGGCCTCAGCTTCATCGCCATCAGGTTCCACCGCGACCTCGTCCTCAGCAACGACCGTTGCCTCCGGGAGATCGGCATCGCTGGCCATCATCGTTGCAGGGGCGTCCTCGATCGTCGTGTCATCAGGCAGAAAAGCCGCGACGTCTTCGCCAACATCGCTCACATCCCCGGTGTCGGTCGTCTCCGTCACCGCTACCTCTTCGAACGCCTCCAGCACCGGCTCGGCGTCGGTGGTCTGCTCCGCGGCGACGGCGTCCGCCGCGGCGTCGAGGTCGGCGGCAACCGTCTCTTCGGGCGCCTCGTCGATGTCTTCGATCCCGGCCACAGCATCGATCGCGTCGGCGAATTTGGCGGGTGCGGCGACGCTATGGTTAACGGCGCTTGTGGATAAGTCGGGCGCGTCCGTCGGGTCGAGGCGGCCAAGCACGGTCTCGACGGCAAACAGCAGATAAAGCGCTGGATCGCTGCTGATTCGGCCGATGGCGGCAGGCAGGTAACCCTTGCCGGTTGCCACAGGGCGCTTCACCAGTCCATGCGGATGCGCGGCCGCCATCGTGCCCAGCGACCGGGCGGTCGGCTGCGTGACGCCGAGCGAGGCAAAGCCCGGCGAGGCGGCGATGATCTCGCCGTCGGCGCCGATGACCGCCATGTGCGTATCGGGATCGTCGAGCCCCTTCAGCATCTGCGCCGCCGATTGCTCGGCCGAAAGCGCCCGCGTTGGCGCCGGCAGCGACACCAGGATCGCCTGTTCGCCTGGCGACACGCTGATCAGCTCGACAGACGCCTGCACGGCAACGCGCTGAAAACCCTGCGGTATGCGGATGATGAAGCTTCTGCTGTCGCCGATGATGGCCAGCTGCTGTGCCGTCGCCGCCAGCTGGCGGAAGGTGATGTCGGCGCGATTGACGCCCTGATCGATCAGGTCATAAACCGTCGAATGCCCGAAAAGCTCCGCTCCGGCCCCGTTCGCCCACAGCGCGCCGGACAGGTCGGTCGAAAACAGTACCAACGCCTCGCCCTGCGAGAAACGTTCTCGAACCCGGGGATGCACGGCGATGTCGATGAATGGGTACTGTATTGCGGGCATGATCGGACCTTTGGTCTTCGGTCATTGTCTAATTAACGGTCTATTAATAACGACTGGCCGCAAACCGGTCCAGCGCAGGCGCCGGCTTTTGGCCGAAAAGGTTAACGCCGCGTGCGGTGCACAATGATGTTGCAGTGCACAATAATTTCGGCTATATAATACATGTCTAACGAACGAGGCTATCACGATGCCGAGACAAAAGGAGCCTATACAAATGGCGAAAATGGAAGACGTATTTTCTATCTCCTCTTTTGATCCTTCGAAATTCGCTGACTCCTTCCGCGATTTCGCGGAGAAGGGCTCGATGCAGTCGCGCGAAGCCTATGCCAAGATGAAGGCCGCTGGCGAGGAAGCCGGCAAGACGCTCGAATCGACCGTGCAGACCGCTCAGGCGGGCGCCGCTGAAATCGGCCATCAGGCGATCGGCGCGCTGCGCACCAACGCCGAGAACTCGCTGAGCCACATGGATGCGCTGCTGTCGGTCAAGTCGGTTGCCGAATTCTTCGAGCTGCAGTCCTCCTTCCTGCGCAGGCAGACGGAGCTGACCATCGAGCAGGCAAAGGCCATGCAGGAAACCTCCAAGCTGGTTGCCGAAAAGCTGGCCAAGCCCTCCAGGGACGCCGCCGAAAAGGTCATGGCCTCCTTCAAGGCCGCCTGATCCTCCACGCACGAAAACCAAAAAGGCCGGACGCGATGCCCGGCCTTTTTGTATATAAAGGGGAGATAGGGCTTGAATTAATTTTCAAGTCCCCGTATGTGAGCCCCGTCGCGCCAAGCGACGTTTGTGCGGTTGTAGCTCAGTTGGTTAGAGCGCAGGTTTGTGGCACCTGAGGTCGGAGGTTCGAGACCCCCCAACCGTACCATTCTTCCACTTTTCCATGTTTTGACGACATGCCGGGCTCTTCACGAGCTCGCCAAATCCGCGTCCCTCAATGCCGCATCATCACCGGCATCGGCGCGTGCGACAGCACGTAGGGCGTGATGCGGCCGAGCAGGAGCTCGAGCAGGTAGCCGTATTTGAAGGCGCCGATCAACAGGCAGGTCGCGTCTTCCGTGCGGGCGAAATCGACGATCGCCTCGCCGATCGATCGCGTCGAGGAATGGATCGCGGTGATGTCGGCCTTCAGCTCCAGCCGCGTCAGCAGCTCGGCGGCACTGCGCTGGTAGGTGCGCTCCGGCGTGTCGTTGACGCACAGCATGGTGACGCGATCGGCGGCGTCGAGCCAGCGGCGGGCGGCGATCACGGCGCTGCGGGTGTGACCATGCGGTTTCCAGCCGATCACGACGTGGCGCAGAAGATCGCCGCGATAGCCGCGCGCTGGCGGGGCCAGCACCAGCTTGTGCGCGTTGAAGATCACGCTCCGGAAGGCCTCCCGTGCGTCGATGCTGCCATGGCGCGTGGCGACGACCAGCTGGCTTTCGACGCATTCTGCCGCCACGCAGCGTTCGACATCGCCGCGGCAATCGTCCAGAAACACCGCACGCCGGTCGAGATGCCCCCGGCGCCAGCGTGAAAACGCCTGGTTGACCTGATCGAAACGCTGTCGCGACAGCCCCTGGGCGTGGTCGCGCAGCTGTATCATATCGATCTCGTCGGCCGACAGGATCAGGCTCAGCGGCTCCGAGCCGATATGCGCGGCGGCCATGGAGCCGTGCACCGCCCGGGCCGCATCCTCGGCCATATCGAGGCAAAGTGGCGCCGTCGCCGGGTCGGCCAGCAGGGCGAGAACGTCGGCTCCGGCGTGCAGCCTGCGGAGCGGATCCTGTGTCGGTTGCGGGTGGTCGTCTGGTCTCGGATCCTGGCTGAACATCTCGGACCTTTTCCGCAATGCGCTGGCATTGCCGCTGTGGCCGCTCGCCCAATCTCGGGCCGGCGTGCACGTCGCAATTTTACGCCTCTCTCGGGCAGGTGACAACCGCAACCGCGCCTGCCAGAGCCGCTGCGGTTCAGCCGAACGACTCGCTTGGTAAAGATAATTCAATCGTGCTATTCAATGGTCAGCAACCATTTCCCGCGTTTCGCGTTACAGCCCGACGTGCAAAAGATCTTGCTAATCAACACCATCACATCGTGAACCGCCATGGCATTTATATTGCGTTGCAAAATGTGATCGAGAATGCCATTTTCCCGCCGGGGGTTAATTCAGAGTGATTTTAGAAGGAGACGTATATGTCCATTTCGCTCAGCAATCTGGATAAATCCAACGCCCAGCCGATCCCGTCGGTCAACGTTGCTGCTGTCGTCAGAACGGCCCGCGAAGCCATCGGCTACAGCATCGACGATCTCGCCGTCACCTGCGGTCTGCTCGTTGCGGAGATCCAGGACGTCGAGAGCGGCGAAGACGTGGATCCAGCCAAGCTCAAGCGCATCGCTGCCGCCCTGCAGCTGCCTTTGGCATCGCTCGGCCTGGAATAAGTTTGCCCTGTCTGCGGGACCGTCTGTCGCCCGGCCGGTCCCGCCGCTTTCCCGCCTTCGCTTAACCGCTCATTCACCATACCCATTAAACCCGATGGGCAGCGGCACAGCCGAGGTAGTTTTACCTTCCCTCTTTATATGATGCGTTAGCAGCCTGGGCGCGAATGTTGCCCTCGAAAAACCGCGCCAGGTTGCGCGGACGTAGGCCTGTTTCCAAGGGGACAGCATGGAACAGCGGGAATTTCGGATTGGCGACAGGCAGGTCAATCGCGGCGAACTCTTCGAGCGTGGCGCCTTGGCCATCCTGTCGATGTGTTCGTTTGCGCTGCCGATCCTTGATATCGGCGCGTCGGGTGCCACCGACGATGTCTTTCTTTACGACTTCCAGCTGATCGGCGGCGCCGCCTATCTGCTGTCGCTTGCCTATGCGGCCGGGCTCTTCGGCATGTTTGCGCATGCGATGCGCCACCACATGCGCTTCATCGATCTCGCCGGCGTGGTCGTCACCATCGTCGCCATTTCCCGCGCCATCTACCTGATCGTCCAGAACGCCGTCCCATCGGATGACCAGCTGTCCGACGCCACCGTCGCCGTCACCAGCATCCATCTCTCCTATGGAAGCCTGCCGTTGCTTCTCCTTTTGCTCGGCGGTCTCTGGCAGCTGAACAAGTCATGGCGCCATTAGGGGCGCCATGAGGCTCCAGTTGCCGCTGTCCGACCCAAGGATGGAACACCGGCGCGCTGCACACGTTTGCTTTCCTGACGGGAGAGCAAGCATGTCGGATATTGATCCACGAAATACAGCCAAAGATACCGCGACGGACGGCGCCTCGATGCCGGTTCGGAGCCTGGCACAGTTCCACTGGAAAAACCGCGTCGTCGTGATTTTTCCCGATCTGGATAATGCCCAGGCGGCCCGTCAGGAAAACCTGCTGCTCGGCGATCGGTCAGGTCTGGAACAACGCGATATCGTCGTGCTGAAGGTGGTCGGTGGAAGCGTGCGCGCGCTTTTCGGCGCCGGCGCCGATCTTGATGTCGATGCACTGGCCAAGGATCTCGGCAGCAGCCACCACCGCCCGCACACCGGAGAATTCTCAACCTTTCTCGTCGGCAAGGATGGCACGGTGAAACTCGCCACCCGCCAGCCGATCAGCACCGGCGAACTCTTCGCCATCATCGATGCCATGCCGATGCGCGCGGCGGAAAACTCCGCCGCAGGGCGCTGACCCGATATCAATCGGAAAACACATGAAAGGAGCGGATCATGTCCGTGCCGAACGAACCCTTGCCGGCAACGCCGCCGGTGCCGGCCCCCGACTGGGCGCCGCAGCCGCCGATCCAGGAACCGGAGCCCGACATCCTGCCGGACGAGGCGCCGAACCCCAATCCCGATGAAAACGACGAGCCGGCCAAGCACGCATGATCGGCGGGCCATCCTTTCCACCGCCTGACGGATCAGAGAAACATCCGCCGGTCGGTGGCAACAAGCTCCTGCAGGAAGTCGACCACGGTGCGCACCCGTACCAGGTCGCGGGTGCTCTCGTGATAGGTCGTCCAATAGGCGCGCTGGATCGAGACATCGGGCAGGATGCGGATCAGCTCGGGATACTGCCGGGCGATGTAATCGTGCAGGATGCCGATGCCGGCGCCGGAGCGCACCGCTTCCGTTTGTCCGGTCGCCGTCGAGATTTCGAAGGAGGCATCCCAGCTGCGCATCACCGACGATGAGAAGTTCAGCGACGCGGTGAAGATAAGATCCTCGACATAGCCGATCCTCGGATGCGCCTTGAGCGCCTCGATATCGGCGGGCGCGCCATGCGCTCGCAGATAGTCCTGCGAGGCGTAAAGCCCGAGCGTATAGTCCGTCAGCTTCGAGGAGACGAGCCGCCCTTGTTCCGGCCGCTCCAGGGTAATGGCGATGTCGGCTTCGCGCTGCGACAGCGAGAAGGAACGCGGCACCGGCACCAGCTGGATCTTCAGCTCCGGATGCCGCTGGATGAGCCGGCCGAGCCGCGGTGCCAAGAACGACACGCCAAAACCATCAGGCGCACCGATCCTGACGGTGCCGGCAATCGTGCTGTCGAGATGGCCGAGGCTCGCCTGCGCCCGCAGCATCTCGGTCTCCATGCGCTCCGCCGCGTTCAGGAAGATCTCGCCGTCCTCGGTCAATTCGCAGCCATTGGTGCGCCGCACGAGCAGCCGCGTCTTCAGCTGTTCCTCCAGCGTCGTCACCCGCCGGCTGAGCGTCGCGTGGTTGACGCCGAGCCGTTTGGAGGCGGCAAGGATCTGCCCGGTTCGCGCCACGGCCAGGAACATACGCACATCATCCCAGTCCAAATCGGCCTCCGACTTCAATTTTTGCACAACGGTTGCTTATACCTGTTCATTGATTTGTGTAAATTGAAGTGCGATTGTGCGCCACCAACCACAGACAAGAAAACCAGAGGAGAAACACCCATGCACGAGATTGGTCATTTCATCGGCGGCAGGCACGTCGTCGGCTCCAGCGGTCGTTCGAGCAACGTCTTCAATCCGGCAACGGGTGAAGTCCAGGCAACTGTCGCACTCGCCAGCATCGAGGAAATGCGCGCCGCCGTCGAAAACGCCAAGGCAGCGCAGCCGAAGTGGGCCGCCACCAACCCGCAGCGCCGCGCCCGCGTTTTCTTCAAGTTCGTCGAACTCTTAAACAAGCACATGGATGAGCTCGCCGAGATGCTCTCCAGGGAGCACGGCAAGACCATCGAGGATTCCAAGGGCGACATCATTCGCGGCCTCGAAGTCTGCGAATTCGTCTGCGGTATTCCGCACCTGCAGAAGGGCGAGTTCACCGAAGGCGCCGGTCCGGCGATCGACATGTATTCGATGCGCCAGGCTGTCGGCGTCGGCGCTGGCATCACCCCGTTCAATTTCCCGGCGATGATCCCGATGTGGATGTTCGCGCCGGCCATCGCCTGCGGCAACGCCTTCATCCTCAAGCCGTCGGAGCGCGATCCATCCGTGCCGATGCGTCTTGCCGAACTGATGATCGAAGCCGGTCTTCCCGCCGGCATCCTCAACGTCGTCAACGGTGACAAGACCGCCGTCGACGCCATCCTCACCGATCCGGATATCGGCGCCGTCTCCTTCGTCGGCTCCACCCCGATCGCCCGCTATGTCTATGGCACGGCGGCGATGAACGGCAAGCGCGCCCAGTGCTTCGGCGGCGCCAAGAACCACATGATCATCATGCCGGACGCCGATCTCGACCAGGCCGTCAATGCCCTGATGGGCGCCGGCTACGGCTCGGCCGGCGAGCGCTGCATGGCAATCGCAGTTGCAGTCCCGGTCGGCGAGGAAACCGCCAACCGCCTGATCGAGAAGCTGGCGCCGAAGGTCGAAGCGCTGCGCATCGGCCCTTACACCGATGACAAGGCCGACCTCGGCCCCGTCGTCACCAAGGAAGCGCAGACCCGCATCAACGGTCTCATCGACCGCGGTGTGGAAGAGGGCGCCAAGCTCCTCGTCGACGGCCGCGGCTTCAAGCTGCAGGGCTATGAGGACGGATACTTCGTCGGCGGCACGCTGTTCGACAACGTCACCCCCGACATGGACATCTACAAGCAGGAAATCTTCGGACCGGTCCTGTCCGTCGTCCGCGCCAAGAATTACGAGGACGCCATCGACCTGCCGATGAAGCATGAATACGGCAACGGTGTCGCCATCTTCACCCGCGACGGCGACGCCGCCCGCGATTTCGCCGCTCGCATCAACATCGGCATGATCGGTATCAACGTTCCGATCCCGACGCCGCTGGCCTACCACTCCTTCGGCGGCTGGAAGGCCTCGAGCTTCGGCGACCTCAACCAGCACGGCACGGACTCGATCAAGTTCTGGACCAAGACCAAGACGATCACCGCCCGCTGGCCATCCGGCATCAAGGACGGCGCCGAGTTCTCGATGCCGACCATGAAGTAGGCTGTCTTAAAACTGTGATTGCAAGCGGGCTCCACAAGGGGCCCGTTTTCGTTCTATAAAGGCTCCGACGAAAAGGTGACCCCAATTTTCATATTTCTGTATTTTGGAATTGTTCAAAACTACTAATGCCTCTATATAAGCACCCTAACGAGAACGATTCTGGAGATCGGCATGCGTTTGACGAAACAGACCAACTATGCGGTTCGCATGTTGATGTACTGCGCTGCCAATGAAGGCAGCCTCAGCCGAATCCCGGAGATTGCCAGGGCTTACGGCGTTTCCGAACTTTTCCTGTTCAAGATCCTGCAGCCATTAAACAAGGCCGGCCTTGTTGAAACCGTGCGTGGCCGCAACGGCGGCGTTCGCCTCGGCAAGCCTGCCGACAAGATCAGCCTGTTCGACGTCGTGCGCGTCACCGAAGACAGCTTCGCAATGGCGGAATGCTTCGAGGACGACGGCGAGGTCGATTGCCCGCTTGTCGACAGCTGCGGTTTGAATTCCGCTCTGCGCAAGGCGCTCAACGCGTTCTTCGATGTGCTGTCACAGTATTCGATCGACGATCTGGTCAAGGCGCGCCCGCAGATCAACTTCCTGCTCGGCATTACCGGCGATCATCAGCATGGCAAGCCACGGGCCGTCGCTCCGGCCGCCTAAAGTAGCAACCGCTTCTTATCCGCAACCGCAGTCACCCATGGTGGCTGCGGTTGTTTCGTTTCCGGAAACCGGTCTCAAAACGGGCTCTGAGGGCAGGGTATCTGTTCCCCTTGGTCGCCGAAACACATTAAATATGACCAAAGAAAGGGTTATCCAGCGCGAATATTTCTAAATTTGACGGGTTTTCGACGTAAAATTACTAAAGTTGTCCAGCCGGAAAAATTTTCCGGCCCGGTCGTTGATTTCAGCAAACAAATATCGTTCCATCGGCGCTCGATCCGGAGGAGCGCTCTGGGATCAGAAAAACTTATAAAAGAACAAACCTGGGAAACGAAATCATGAAAAAGATCTCTGTCCTTCTGGCAGCGACCGTCTTGGCTTCTGCCATGGCATCGACGGCCTGGTCGAAGACGCTGGTATATTGCTCGGAAGGATCGCCGGAAGGCTTCGATCCTGCAATCTACACGGCAGGCACCACGTTCGACGCATCCTCGCGTACCGTCTACAGCCGCCTGGTCGAGTTCAAGCATGGCAAGACCGAAGTCGAGCCCGGCCTTGCCGACAGCTGGACCGTTTCCGACGATGGCCTGACCTATACGTTCAAGCTGCATCCGGGCGTCAAGTACCAGACCACCGACTTCTTCACGCCGACCCGCGACCTCAACGCTGACGACGTCGTCTTCTCGTTCGAGCGCCAGCTGAAGGCTGACAGCCCCTGGGCCAAGTACGTCGCCGGCGTTTCCTACGAATACGCGGCCGGCATGGGCTTCCCCGAGCTGATCAAGTCGGTCGAGAAGGTCGATGACCTCACCGTCAAGTTCACGCTCAACCATCCGGAAGCACCGTTCCTCGCTGACCTCGCAATGGACTTCGCGTCCGTCGTCTCGAAGGAATATGCCGACAAGCTGCAGGCCGATGGCAAGATGGAGCAGATGAACCAGATGCCACTCGGCACCGGTCCGTTCACCTTCGTCGCCTACCAGCCGGATGCCGTCATCCGCTACAAGGCCAACGAAAGCTACTACAAGGGCAAGGAAAAGATCGACGATCTCGTCTTCGCGATCACCCCTGACGCATCTGTTCGCGCTCAGAAGCTCAAGGCCGGCGAATGCCACATCATGCCTTACCCGAACGCAGCCGACGTCAAGGATCTGAAGGCCGACTCGAGCCTCAAGGTTCTGGAACAGCCGGGCCTGAACGTCTCGTACCTCGCCTACAACACCCAGCAGGCGCCGTTCGACAAGCCTGAAGTGCGCAAGGCACTCAACATGGCGATCAACAAGCAGGCGATCGTCGACGCCGTGTTCCAGGGCGCCGGCCAGGTTGCCAAGAACCCGATCCCGCCGACGATGTGGTCCTACAACGACGCCGTCAAGGACGATGCCTACAGCCCCGACGAAGCCAAGAAGGCTCTCGAAGCCGCTGGCGTCAAGGATCTGTCGATGAAGATCTGGGCGATGCCGGTTTCGCGTCCTTATATGCTCAACGCCCGTCGCGCCGCTGAGCTGATGCAGGCTGACCTTGCCAAGGTTGGCGTCAAGGTCGAGATCGTCACCCACGAATGGGCTGAATACCTGAAGCTCTCCAAGGACGTGAAGCGCGATGGCGCCGCGATCCTGGGCTGGACGGGTGACAATGGCGATCCGGACAACTTCCTCGACACGCTGCTTGGCTGCGAAGCCGTTGGCGGCAACAACCGTGCACAGTGGTGCAACAAGGAATTCGACGCCCTCGTGAAGAAGGCCAAGAAGACCGCTGATGTTGCAGAGCGCACCAAGCTCTACGAAGAAGCACAGGTCGTCTTCAAGAAGGAAGCGCCTTGGGCAACCATCGACCACTCGACGGAATTCGTTCCGATGAGCGCCAAGGTTTCCGGCTACGTGCAGGATCCGGTCGGCGTTCACCGCTTCGATGGCGTTGATATCGCCGAATAAGCAAATCTATGCAAAGATGCCCGGCAAGACCGGGCGTGGCCGGCGGTCAGGAGTGATACCTGACCGCCGGACTAATATGGACATATGATATGTTTCGATTTTTCATCGGGCGCCTTGCGGTCCTGATCCCCACCTTCCTTGGTGTTTCCATCATCGCCTTCGCCTTCATCCGCCTGCTGCCCGGAGATCCGGTCATGCTGATGTCGGGCGAGCGCGTCATGGCGCCGGAACGCCACGCCGAAATCATGCACGACCTCGGCCTCGACCGGCCGGTCTACGTGCAGTATCTCGATTACCTCGGCAATCTCGTCCAGGGAGACCTCGGCTCGTCGATCGTCACCAAGCGCCCGGTGCTGCAGGAGTTCGCCTCGCTGTTCCCGGCGACGCTGGAACTGTCGATCTGTGCCATGCTGTTCGCCGTCATCCTCGGCATCCCGGCCGGCATCTTCGCCGCCGTGAAGAGGGGGACCTGGTTCGACCAGGGGGTGATGGGTGTCGCCCTTGTCGGTTATTCGATGCCCATCTTCTGGTGGGGCCTGCTGCTCATCGTGCTGTTCTCCAATACGCTGCACTGGACACCCGTGTCCGGCCGTATCTCGCTGATGTACTTCTTCAAGCCGGTCACCGGCTTCATGCTGATCGACAGCCTCATCTCCGGCCAAGCCGGCGCCTTCAAGTCGGCCTTCCAGTCGCTTATCCTGCCGACCATCGTTCTCGGCACCATCCCGCTCGCCGTCATCGCCCGCCAGACGCGCTCCGCCATGCTGGAAGTGCTGGGCGAGGATTACGTCCGCACCGCCCGCTCCAAGGGTCTCGCACCCTTGCGCGTCGTCGGCGTCCATGCGCTGCGCAATGCCATGATCCCTGTTGTCACCTCCATCGGCCTGCAGGTCGGCGTGCTGCTCGGCGGCGCGATCCTGACGGAAACCATCTTCTCCTGGCCGGGTATCGGCAAGTGGATGGTCGATGCGGTGTTCAAGCGTGACTACACCGTGGTCCAGGGCGGCCTGCTCCTGATCGCGGCCATCATCATGCTCGTCAACCTGATCGTCGATCTCATGTACGGTCTTATCAACCCACGCATCAGACACTAGGAGCGGCCCAATGAGCACGACAAATACAACGTCTGCCCAGCCCTCCGGCCTGTCGGAGTTCTGGTACTACTTCTCGCGAAACAAGGGCGCGGTCATCGGCCTCGTCGTCTTCGTCTTCGTTCTCTTGCTGGCGATCTTCGCACCGATCGTTGCGCCCTATGATCCGAACATCCCGTCCGGCATCCAGCGCCTGCCGCCGTCATGGTCGGAAGCGGGCAACAGCGCCTATCTGCTCGGCACCGACGCGGTCGGCCGCGACATGCTGTCCCGCCTGATCTACGGCACCCGCTTCTCGCTGTTCATCGGCCTCGTCGTCGCCTCGCTGTCGGCCGTCGCCGGGGTGCTGCTCGGCCTGATCGCCGGTTATTTCCGCGGTCGCACCGACACGATCATCATGCGCGTCATGGATATCATCCTGGCCTTCCCGTCGCTGCTGCTGGCCCTCGTGCTGGTCGCCGTCCTCGGACCGGGCCTGCTGAACGCCATGATCGCCATCTCGATCGTCAATCAGCCGCACTTCGTTCGTCTGACACGCGCCGCCGTCATCAGCGAGCGCGAGAAGGAATATGTCGTCGCTTCCCGCGTCGCCGGCGCCGGCACGCTGCGCCTGATGTTCAAGACCATCCTGCCGAACTGCCTGGCACCGCTGATCGTTCAGGCGACGCTGGCCTTCTCGGCGGCGATCCTCGACGCGGCCGCCCTCGGCTTCCTCGGCATGGGCGCCCAGCCGCCGACAGCCGAATGGGGCACGATGCTCGCCGACGCCCGCGAGTTCTTCCAGAGCTCGCCGTCGCTCGTCACTTTCCCGGGCCTGTGCATCCTCATCACCGTTCTCGCCATCAACCTGATGGGCGACGGTCTGCGTGATGCGCTCGATCCTAAACTGAAGAGGTCCTGATATGGCACTTCTCGAAATCGAAAATCTCGTTGTCGAGTTCCAGACCTCGACCGGCACCTTCCGCGCCGTCGATGGCGTGTCGATGAAGGTCGATGCCGGCGAAGTGCTGGCGATCGTCGGCGAATCCGGCTCCGGCAAGTCCGTCTCCATGCTCGCCGCCATGGGCCTTCTGCCTTGGACGGCGAAGGTCACCGCCGACAAGCTGATCTTCGACGGCCGCAACCTGCTCGGCATGTCGGGCAGCCAGCGGCGCGACATCATCGGCAAGGACATGTCGATGATCTTCCAGGAGCCGATCGCCAGCCTCAACCCGTGCTTCACCGTCGGCTTCCAGATCGAGGAGGTGCTGCGCATCCATCTCGGCATGAACAAGGCCGAGCGCCGCAAGCGCGCCATCGAACTGTTCGAGGCCGTCGGCATCCCGAACCCCGCCGAGCGTCTTGGCCACTTTCCGCACCAGATGTCGGGCGGCCAGTGCCAGCGCGTCATGATCGCGATCGCGATTGCCTGCAATCCGAAGCTTCTTATTGCCGACGAGCCGACCACCGCGCTTGACGTCACCATCCAGAAGCAGATCCTCGATCTCCTGATGCGTCTGCAGGTCGAGCATGGCATGGGCCTGATCATGATCACCCACAACATGGGCGTGGTGGCCGAAACCGCCGATCGCGTCATCGTCCAGTACAAGGGCCGCAAGATGGAGGAGGCCGACGTGCTCTCCCTCTTCGAATCGCCGAAAAGCGATTACACCCGCGCGCTGCTCGCGGCTCTGCCCGATAACGCCACCGGCGACCGCCTGCCGACCATCGGAGAAATCTTCAAACAGACGAGTGAGGGAGCGGCCCAATGACGCCAGTCCTCGAAGGCAAGAACATCGTCCGCAACTATTTTCTGCCGGGCGGCCTGTTCAAGAAGGAAAAGACCGTCCACGCCGTCAAGGGCGTGAACTTCAAGGTCGAGCAGGGCAAGACGCTGGCGATCGTCGGCGAAAGCGGCTGCGGCAAGTCCACGCTGGCGCGCATCATCACCATGATCGATCCCGCCAGCGACGGCGAGCTGTTCATCGACGGCAAGAAGGTGGATATCGCCGCCGGCGACCTGACGCCGGAGATGCGCCGCAAGGTGCAGATCGTCTTCCAGAACCCCTATGGTTCGCTGAATCCGCGCAAAAAGATCGGCGACATCCTGATGGAGCCGCTGATCATCAACACCGACACGCCGGCGGCCGAGCGCCGCTCGCTGGCGATGTCGATGCTGAAGAAGGTCGGCCTGCAGGAGATTCACTTCAACCGCTATCCGCACATGTTCTCCGGCGGTCAGCGCCAGCGCATCGCCATTGCCCGCGCGCTGATGCTCAACCCGCGACTTCTGGTGCTCGACGAGCCGGTCTCCGCGCTCGACCTGTCGGTGCAGGCGCAGGTGCTCAACCTGCTCGCCGACCTGCAGGACGAGCTGAACCTGACATACGTCTTCATCAGCCACGACCTCTCGGTCGTCCGCTACATGGCCGACGACGTCATGGTCATGTACTACGGCGAGGCTGTCGAATACGGATCGCGAGACCAGGTTTTCAACGACCCGCAGCACAGCTATACCAAGACATTGTTCGCGGCGACGCCGCGCGCCGATGTCGAAACCATCCGGGCCCGTCTCGCCCGCAAGAATGCGGCCATCGCGTCGTAGCCTTGGGTCTCCTGACACGGCGGACCATGCCGAAGTGAGGAGAAATCATACCAATGTCAGCACATAACACGCGCCCCCATGCCATCATCGTCATGGGGGGCAGCGGCTGCGGCAAGTCGTCGGTCGGCGAGGCTGTCGCCAAGGCACTTTCCGTCGAATTCGCGGAAGGCGATGCGCTGCACCCTGCATCCAATGTCGAGAAGATGTCGAAAGGCATTCCGCTCACCGACGAAGACCGCATGCCGTGGCTCGACATCATCGGCCGTACCATGAAGGCAGCGCTTGATCGCGGCGAGGGGATCGTCGTTTCCTGCTCGGCGCTCAAAAAGACTTACCGCGACCGGCTTCGCGCCTCGGTCGACGGCAATCTCCATTTCGTTTATCTCCACGGCTCGAAGGAGCTGCTGACATCCCGCATGGGCGCCCGCAAAGGCCACTTCATGCCGCTCTCGCTGCTCGAGAACCAGCTGGCGACCCTCGAAATTCCAACCGGCGAACCCGGCGTCGTCACCGTCGATATCGACCGGACGATCGACGAGATCGCGAAGACGGCGCTCCGCGATCTCGCTGCTTTGGGTATTGCTTAACCGTCGTTGCGCAGAAGAATCTTCTTCTCGAAGAAGAACCACGGCCGCAGGCGCACGCCGATGACGTTGCCCGCAAACGCCGCCACGGCCCAGAGATAGCCATGCAGGCTGCCCGAGGCTATGCCGGAGAAATAGGCGCCGATATTGCAGCCGTAGGCGATCCGCGCGCCGTAGCCGAGCAGCAGGCCGCCGATAACTGCCGCCAGCACCGAGCGCAGCGGAATATCGAGGCTTGGCGCGAACCGACCAGCCAGCGAAGAGGCCAGCATCGCACCGGCGATGATGCCGAAGTCCATGACCGAAGTGATGTCGGCGAAGACACTCTCGGCCAGCGCCTTGGCATTGCCAGGCGTCTGCCAGTAGGCCCAGGCCGTCGGGTCGATGCCGATCAGCTGCGCGCCCTTGGCGCCCCAAAGTGCGAAGGCAGAGGTGATGCCCCAGGGGCGGCCGGCGATCGACAGCGTCGCGAAGTTGAGCAGTGCCAGCGCCACGGCGCCAAGCACCAGCGGCCATGGGCCGCGCGTCAGGCGCGCAAGGCCATGGCGCGGCGAGGGTGCTTCCGTCTCCAGCGATCCATGCCAGCGCTTCTCGACCAGGATGGTCAGGCCCGCGATGACCGCGAAGATGATCAGCGACACCGCGATCCCGCCGGTAGCGCCAAAGCTTGTGACAAGCGAGGTCGGTGGCAGCGACGGCAGGCTCATCCACCAGTCGAAATTGACGGTGCCGAGCACTGAGCCGATGATGAAGAACAGCAGCGTCACCAGCATGCGGGCATTGCCGCCGCCGGCGGTAAACAGCGTGCCCGACGCGCAACCGCCGCCAAGCTGCATGCCGATGCCGAACATGAAGGCGCCGACGATGACGCCGATACCGGCCGGCGATACCGACCCCTTCACCTCATGGCCGAACAGCGAGCCGCTGGCGAGAAACGGGAAGAACAGCACGACGGCGATGGCAAGCAGGATCATCTGCACGCGCAGTCCGCGCCCGCGCCCGTCCATGATGAAGACGCGCCAGGCCGAGGTGAAGCCGAAGGCAGCATGGTAGAGCGCGATACCGAGTGCCCCGCCGACGAGGAACAGCGCGCCTTGCGCCGGACCGTAGAAATAGCCGAGCAGCAGCGTGCCGAGAACGAGAACCAGAAGCGAGCCGAGACCGGGCGCTCCGAGCGATGGCTCTCTGGTGTCGAGAGCAGATGACGAGGCAAGGGACATGGGAGATTTCCTAATATTTCCCGTGTTGTAACCGATAGCGCACTACTCGTGTAGGAATGACATTTCATCATGCGCCATGATCGCGGATTCATGTCCTTATCGCGACCTTAAATACGAAAAACGACAGGCTTACGGATTGAAGCGCTTCGGCGAGTAGGCGGAAATGTCGACGAACGGCTTCTCGCCGGTCATCTGCTCCGCTAGCGCCCGTCCGGTCACCGGCCCCAGCGTCAGCCCGTGATGGGCGTGGCCGAAAGCGAACCACAGGCCCTCGTGACGCGGCGCCTTGCCGATGATGGGCATCATGTCGGGCGTGCAGGGGCGGGCGCCCATCCACGGTTCCGGATCCAGCCGTTCGCCGAGCGGAAACACCCCGCGCGCCACCGCCTCGGCGCGGTCGAGCTGCACCGGCGTTTTCGGCGCGTCGATCGCCGCGAATTCGGCGCCTGTGGTCAGTCGTATACCGCCGGCCATCGGCGCCATGAGATAACCGAGTTCCGTGTCGGCCACGGTGTTGTTCAGCACCGCATTGCCCTTGGCGGAATAATGCATGTGATAGCCGCGTTTGACACCGAGCGGGAAGGCGTAGCCGAGGCGCCGGGTGGCGACTGCCGCCCACGGCCCCAGCGCCATCACCGCTTCGTCAGCCTCGACGGGACCCTCGTCGGTGGCGATCTTCCAGCCGGCGCCGAACTTGCCGAAGGAGTTGGCGTCACCTGTCACGAAGCGTCCGCCGACGCTCTCGAAATAGCGGAGATAGGTGGCCGTCAGCGCCTGCGGATCGGTGACCGACCAGGGATCGCGCCACTTCAGCCCGCCGACGAAGCCGAGGTTAAGGTCCGGCTCCAGCCGCGCCAGATCGGTGCTGTCGAGACGCTCGAAGCCGACGCCGAACTCCGTTTGCAGCCGCTCGGCTTCAGTGAATTCAGCGTCGCGCTTTTCGGCCGTGCGGAATACCTCCAGCCAGCCGTTCTTGCGGATCAGGTGTTGGGCGCCGGATGCCTCGACCAGGTCGTGGTGCTCTAAGATCGAATGCTCGATCAGCGGCGCGTAGGCTTTCGAGATCATCTGGTGGCGCTTGGCGTTGGAGTGCCACCAGTAGCGCGCCAGAAACGACAGCTGGCCCGGCAGCGCCTTGAGGTGATAATGCGCGTCGATGCGATTGTTGAGCGCATAGCGCATCAGCACGCCGAGCTGCTGCGGAAAGCCGTAGGGCACGACGCCCTCGCGCTGGATCAGCCCGGCATTGCCGAAGGAGGTGCCGTTGCCGGGCGCCTTGCGGTCGACAAGCGTCACCTGTCGCCCGCGCCGCTGCAAGTGGATGGCCGTCGATACGCCGACGATGCCGGCGCCAAGCACGATTACGTTCTTCGTCATAATTCCGCGAAATCCAAACTCATTCTGCGATCGAAAATGCCCCTCCGCCGCGCCGCGCGCAAATGAAAAATCGCATTCATTTCAAAAACATTGCCGCCTTCAACGCCCGGCCCTCGGCCGCGATGCGCACAGCCAGCATCGCCGCGTTCAACACCGAGAACACCGCCGCGAAGACAGGCATGCCGAGCGCCAGCGGCAGCACCGCGATCTCGGCGATGACGACGGCGTAATTGGGATGAGAGAGGAACCGGTAGGGGCCGCCGCGCACCAGCGGCGCGCCCGGCAGCACGATGATCCGCGTCGTCCATCGACCCTTCAGTGTCGCCAGCACCCACAGCCGTCCGAGCTGCAGCAGCGCGAACACCGCCACCCAGCCGAGCACCACCGGCCGGCCGGGCCCGAGCAGCCACAGCCCAGCGATCCATGCAGCGTGCAGCGCCACCATGTAGGGATAATGCGCGGCGCCGATCTCGCTTGCCCCGCGCGCCAGAAGCGCGCGGGTGTTGCGGCGGGCGATGACGAGTTCGGTCAGCCGCTGCAGCGTCACGAAACTCAACAGGGCGATCGACCCTTCCATCAGCCGACCCTCCTGAGCGTCACGCAGCTGGCGGCAAAACCCGGGCCCATGGCGATCATCGCCGCCCGGTTCGGCAGCCCGTCGCGCAACACCCGTTCGAGCACGAAGAGAACCGTCGGCGACGACATGTTGCCGTATTCAGAAAGCACCGCGCGCTCATGGTCGAGCGAGGCCGGATCGATGGCAAGCGCCGTCTGCAGCGCCGCCAGTACCCGCGCTCCGCCGGGATGGCAGATGAAGCGGTCGATATCGCCGCGGGCGAGCCCGTTGCGGGCAAGAATGCCATCCACCGCCGGTCCCAGTTCCTTCTCGGCGAAGGGCGGCAGCGATTGCGCCAGCACGATGCCGAAGCCGCTGTCGTCGATCTTCCAGCCCATGATGCCGAGCGTCTCGGGAAACAGGTGTTCGCCGGTCGATTCCACTTCGGCGATCCCCTCCGGCCCGGCCCGGAGCACGCAGGCGGCGGCGCCGTCGCCAAACAGCGCGGTGGCGATGATATTCGCCCGCGTCAGCTCGTCCAGCCGGAAGGCCAGCGTGCAGAGCTCGATAGAAACAAACAGCACCGTTGCGCCCGGCCGCGCCCGCGCCAGCCGCGCCGCGACCGCGAGGCCGGAGACGCCTGCGGCACAGCCGAGCCCGAACACCGGCACGCGCTCGACATCGGCGCGAAAGCCCATCGCGCCAGCCAGTTGCGCATCGAGACTCGGCGTGGCGATGCCGGTGGAGGATACAGTGACGATGCAATCGATGTCCGAGCCCTTCAGCCCTGCCTGCGCCAACGCCTTGGTTACGGTTGTCCGGAAGAGGTTGCGGGCCTCTTCGCCATAGGCCTGCATCCGGTCCTGCCATCCATGCGGCTCGGTAAACCAAGACAGCGGCCGCGCGGCATGGCGCGTGCGGATGCCGGCATTCTCGAACACGGGTGCAAGATGGGCGAAATCCTTGAGACGGCTGGAAAACAGCCGCGCGGAGGTTTCGGCGGCGTCCGCCTGGGTGATGATATGGTCCGGCGCCGCACAGGCAAGGCTCAGCAGTTTGACGGTATGGTTCACGGCAATGGTCCTCTTCGCCCCCCGACGCGCAGGACAAACACCTGACCGCCCGCTTTATTCGCCGGCCACTCCTCACAAATCAGTGATCGAAAAAATCGGCAGCACCGCCGAATAAAACGCGACGCCCCGGTGTTCATCTGCCGCAACCCGGTTTTCCCGATCGTCCAAACGCGATCATTCAAGCCCGATCATTCAAGAAGGAGATCTCTCATGACGTCAGCAACCGTTCGGATCGCATCCATCCTGCTGGGCGGCGCCATTGCCGCCTTTGCCTTCACCGCGCCGGTCTATGCCGCCGGCGGCGACGACAATGGCGAGGCCACCATGCCCACCTGCAAGAAGGGCGAGGTCTACGACAAGAAGACCCAGAAATGCGTCAAGCAGTCGAGCGCCAACATCACCGACGACAACCGCACCGACTACGCCTATTCGCTGGCCAAGGCCGGCCGCTACGAGGAAGCGTTGGCCATGCTGGATACGCTGAAGGACGGCAATACCGCCGAAGCGCTCAACTATCGCGGCTACGCCACCCGTAAGCTCGGCCGCACCGACGAGGGCATTTCCTATTACCTGAAGTCGGTGAAGCTCGATCCGCAATACGCCAAGGTCCGCGAATATCTCGGCGAAGCCTATGTGGTCAAAGGCCGCGTCGATCTCGCCAAGGACCAGCTCAGCACCATCAAGTCGCTGTGCGGCACGACCTGCGAGGAATATCGCGATCTCAACGAAGCGATCCTCGATCCGTCGAAGATCTGAGGGCATGGCAGGAAGCGTGTCGAACAGGGATTTTTCGATGGTTGTCGCCCACACCCCGTTTCCTGCCTATAGTCGTCCGAAACGGAGCCTGCCGGCCGGTCCGGCGGGCTCTGCGGCAAAACCCGTGGCGGAGGTGGCCATCGCAAGTGAAGCAGAGATCAGGAGCGGGCTGACGGACCATCTGTCGCGGCTCTGGCGCTATGGTCTGGTCCTGTCGCGTCGCCGCGACGTGGCCGACGACCTGGTGCAGCAGACCTGTGTCCGCGCGCTGGAGCGGGCGCCACAGTTCCAATCGGGAACGCGGCTGGATCGCTGGCTGTTCTCGATCCTGAATTCGATCTGGCTGAACGAAATCCGTTCCCGGCGCGTCCGCCAGGGCCAGGGTTTCGTCAACGCCGAAGAGGTGCTTGTCATCGACGGTGCCGGTCTGACGGAGGCACATGTGATGGCAAACCAGGTGCTGCGGCTCGTCAATGCGCTTCCTGAAGCGCAGCGCGCCGCCGTGTTTCTGGCCTATGTCGAGGGACTGTCCTACAAGGAGGTGGCCGGTGTGCTGGATATCCCGATCGGAACCGTGATGAGCCGGCTGGCCGCCGCCCGCGCCACGCTTTCCGGTAGCGTCACCGGCAATCTGGCCGGGGAGGGCGGACGATGAGCGAGAGCACGCAATTCCCCTCCGACGAGCAGCTGACCGCCTTCATCGACGGCGAACTGGCGCCCGACGAGGCGGCGCGCATCGAGGCGCTGGTGCAGACAGACGCCCGCGTGGCGGAGCGGTTCGAGCTCCTGTCGCGCGCCAGCCTACCTTTCGGCGCGGCGTTCGAGCCGCTGCTGTCGCAAGCGCCGAAAGCGGCGCTTGAGGCGATGCTGTCCGCGATACCGCTCCCCGCATCTGCGAAATCCGAACCGGCACCTGCCGTCGCCGGTCGTCGTCGCTTTCTCGGCGCACTCGCCGCCTGCCTGGTGGCCGGCGTCATCGCCGATCGCGCCTTCATCGGGGTCAAGCGGCAGCTGGCAAAGGGCGATGAGGGCAGCGAATGGCGCGCTGTTGTCGCCGAATACATCGCGCTCTACACCCCCGACACCTTGGTCGGCCCCGTGCCGTCAAATGCGGCGCAGGCCGCGCAGCTGGCCGTGCTCGAAACGAAGCTCGGCCTGCCGCTCCCGCCCGAGGCCATCGCCTTGCCGGATGTCGATTTCAAGCGCGCCCTGCTGTTGCAGTATGACGACCAGCCGCTCGCCCAGATCGCCTATCTCGACCCCGAGACCGGCCCACTGGCGCTCTGCATCGTCCGCTCCGACGACGGCTCCGCTGCGCCCCGCGTCGAAGGCCGCAAGGGCATGAACGTCGTCTACTGGGCCACGCCCGCCCACGCCTTCATGTTGATCGGCCACGCGCCGGTGGACCGGATGCAGGCTCTGGCGGAGGCGGCGAGGGCGCGTCTGGCAGTGTGAGTGTGGTGGGGATAGGTTGGTGGGGTGTGGGATAGCCGCCGTTGGTGGATGCAGCCCCCTCATCCGGCCCTTCGGGCCACCTTCTCCCCGCAGGGGAGAAGGGAAGACTGACGTGAGCGGCTTTTTTCCCCCTTCGCCCCACCGGGGAGAAGGTGCCCGAGGGCGGATGAGGGGGCCACACGGCACACCGTCAGCCTTGCCTTACAACAGACTCCTCATCCACCAGACACACCAGAACCCCGCGCGGAGCAGTGCTCCGCGACGGCTGGCCTTGAGGGTGGGAAGGGCAGGCATCGGGTATCGGTGGTATGGAATGTCAGGCGTGATGCCTGCCCGGTCGCCTCGGTGTCCGGTTCGCCCGACCCGGCAGGAGCGTCTCCCGGAGCGGCCTTGCCGGAGGATATCAGGCCCTGACGGCGCAACATCCCCTTGGCAACCATCACCGCGCGCCGGTTCTTGATCGGTGAGATCCCGGTTCGCGACCCGGCTCCCTGCGCGATGACGGGCCGATTATGAGCGTGGCAACGGGAGGCGGGAACGAAAAAATCGAAGCCGCACCGGCAAGGCGCTGAACCTGCTCGCGAATTTGTTTTCCTGACATTGCCGTGATTCCCGGTGCGGCGACCTGTGCTATGGCCGCAGGCGAGGCGCCGCCATCGGCACCTTTACCGCCACATCGTCCGCATCCGCGCCCCGACATCCACGCGGATCTGCTTTGTGCTCCGCTCCGAGGCCGAGGCGCTGACCAGGGGCCACGCCGCCGTCTCGAAATACTGCAGCAGCGTCACCGGAATGAACCGTGTGCGCGAGGCATAGACATGCCTGTCGCCCTGGCCGTGCTGGCCGCTGGTGAAGAAGCGTTGCGGGATGATCAGCGTCAGGCTGTCCTTGGCGCGGGTCATCCCGACATACAGCAGCCGCCGCTCCTCCTCGATCTCGTGCGTCGTCCCGACGGCGAGATCAGAGGGGATGCAGCCATCGACGACGTTGAGCATGAACACCGCCCGCCATTCCTGCCCCTTGGCCGAATGGATGGTGGAGAGGATGAGATAATCCTCGTCGAGCAGCGGCACGCCGGCCTGGTCGCTGGTGGCATCCGGCGGGTCGAGCGTCAGTTCGGTCAGGAAGCGCTCGCGGTTGGCATAGCCGGATGCGATCTGCTCCAGCTGCAGGAGATCCGCCTTGCGGGTGTCGGCGTCCTCATGGATGCGATCGAGATGCGGCTCGTACCATTCGCGCGCCTGGGCGATATCGGCCGGCCACTGCGCGCCGTTCTTGCGTAGCCCTTCGAGCAACTGTACTAGCGCCGGCCAGCTCTCGCCGGTCTTGGCCGGCGGCGGGATTTCGGCAAGCGCCATCAGCGGCTCGGGATCGGCGGCGATCGTTTCGAGGATCTTGCCCGCCGTCTGCGGCCCGATCCCCGGCAGCATCTTCAGCAGCCGGAAGCCCGAGACCCGGTCACGCGGGTTCTGCGCGAAGCGCAGGATCGCCAGCATGTCCTTGATATGCGCGGAATCGAGAAACTTCAGCCCGCCGAACTTGACGAACGGAATGTTGCGTCGCGTCAGCTCGACTTCGAGCGGGCCGCTGTGGCTGGAGGTGCGAAACAGCACCGCCTGCTGCTTCAGCGTCATCCCCACCTCGCGGTTAGCCAGCACTTGCTCGACGATATAGTTCGCCTGCTCGGCCTCGTCCTTGACGGTGAGCAGCTTCGGGCGTTCCTCGGATTTGCGGTCGGTCCACAGGTTCTTGGTAAAACGCTCGCGCGCCAGGTCGATAACGCCGTTGGCGGCGGCGAGAATCGTCGTCGTCGAGCGGTAGTTGCGGTCGAGCGTGATGATGTCGGCCGGCGGCTCGAAAGTTCTAGGGAAGTCGAGGATGTTGCGGATCGTCGCCGCCCGGAACGAGTAGATCGACTGCGCGTCATCGCCGACCACGGTCAGCCCGCGCCCGCCCGGCTTCAGCGCCATCAGCACCGAGGATTGCAGCCGGTTGGTATCCTGATACTCGTCCACCATCACATGGTCGAACCGCCCGCCGATATCGGCGGCGAGTTCGGGATCGCTGACCATCTGCGCCCAGTAGAGCAAGAGGTCGTCGTAATCGAGCACGCTTTGCGCCTGCTTGGCCTCGACGTAAGCGCCGAACAGCTCGCGCAGCTGCGGCTCCCAGGTCGCGACCCAGGGATACCAGGTTTTCAGCACCTCGGTGAGCGGCGTCTCGGAATTCACCGTTCGTGAGTAGATCGCAAGACAGGTGCCCTTGGTGGGAAACCGCGTTTCGGTCTTGGAGAAGCCGAGTTCGTGCCGGATGAGATTCATCAGGTCGGCGCTGTCTTCGCGATCATGGATGGTGAAGTCGACGTTGAGGCCGATCTGCTCGGCATAGATACGAAGCAGCCGCGCGCCGATGCCGTGAAACGTGCCGGCCCAGGTCAGCGCGTCGGTCATCACGGCCGAGTTGGCGCCGAGCACCTGCCGGCAGATCCGCTCCACCCGCCGCGCCATTTCCGACGCCGCCCGGCGCGAGAAGGTCATCAGCAGGATGCGTCTGGGATCGGCGCCGTTGACGATCAGATGCGCCACCCGGTGCGCCAGCGTGTTGGTCTTGCCCGATCCGGCCCCGGCGATGATCAGAAGCGGCCCGCCCGCCGTATCCGGCCCAACGCCGTGCTCGACGGCCAGCCGTTGCTGCTCGTTCAGTTTCTCGAGATAGGCCGCCGCCTGCATCTATTCTTCAGCCTCTAGCATGCGCGCCGCGTGGTTATCGCGACTCAGAACAAAGATGGAACGTATCAGCGCTGTCTGATGTTTGGAAGTCTCGCAACGCTGTCACCACAGCGAAACGGCGCTCGTCGAACATTTGGTGCACTGCGGAAAACGGGCGACATCTCCGGTGTTGCATGGCATAAGGGCGCCGAATTCAAGTTTTGGACCTGTTTCCTCCATGATCCGCATCGAAAATATCAGCAAGCAGAACAGCCACCGCATCCTCTTCATCGAGGCCTCGGCAGCGCTCAACAAGGGCGAGAAGATCGGCCTCGTCGGCCCCAACGGCGCCGGCAAGACGACGCTCTTCCGGATGATCACGGGCGAGGAACAGCCCGACGAGGGCAATGTCCAGGGTGAAAAGGGCGTCACCATCGGCTACTTCAACCAGGATGTCGGCGAGATGTCCGGCCGCAGCGCCGTGGCCGAGGTCATGGATGGCGCCGGCCCGGTCAGCGTCGTCGCCGCCGAGCTGCGCGAACTGGAAGCCGAGATGGTCGATCCCGACAAGCTCGACGAGATGGACCGCATCATCGAGCGCTACGGCGAGGTACAGGCCCGCTACGAGGAGCTCGACGGCTACGCGCTGGAAGGCCGCGCCCGCGAGGTGCTCGATGGCCTGAGCTTCACCCAGGAGATGATGGACGGCGATGTCGGCGCTCTGTCGGGCGGCTGGAAGATGCGCGTGGCGCTCGCCCGCATTCTCCTGATGCGCCCCGATGTCATGCTGCTCGACGAACCGAGCAACCATCTGGATCTGGAAAGCCTGATCTGGCTGGAGGAATTCCTGAAGAACTATGACGGCGCGCTGCTGATGACCTCGCACGACCGCGAATTCATGAACCGCATCGTCGGCAAGATCATCGAGATCGACGGCGGCCAGCTGACTTCCTATTCCGGCGACTACGGCTTCTACGAGCAGCAGCGTGCCCAGAACGAAAAGCAGCAGCAGGCGCAGTTCGAGCGCCAGCAGGCGATGCTCGCCAAGGAAATCAAGTTCATCGAGCGCTTCAAGGCGCGCGCCTCACACGCCTCGCAGGTGCAGAGCCGCGTCAAGAAGCTGGAGAAGATCGACCGCGTCGAGCCGCCGAAGCGTCGCCAGTCGGTCGCCTTCGAATTCCTGCCGGCGCCGCGTTCCGGCGAGGACGTCATCAACCTGAAGAACGTCCACAAGAAATACGGCAGCCGCACAATCTATGAAGGCCTCGACTTCATGGTCCGCCGCAAGGAGCGCTGGTGCATCATGGGCATCAACGGCGCCGGCAAGTCGACGCTTTTGAAGCTGGTCACGGGCTCGACCGAGCCGGATCAAGGTACGGTGGCGCTCGGCGCCAGCGTCAAGCTCGGCTATTTCGCCCAGCACGCCATGGACCTGCTCGACGGAGAGCGCACGGTTCTCGAATGGCTGGAGGACAGTTTCCCGCTCGCCGGCCAGGCGCCGCTGCGCGCGCTCGCCGGCTGCTTCGGCTTCTCGGGCGACGATGTCGAGAAGAAGTGCCGGGTTCTCTCGGGCGGAGAGAAGGCGCGTCTGGTCATGGCCAAGATGCTGTTCGACCCGCCCAACCTGCTCGTCCTCGACGAGCCGACCAACCACCTCGACCTCGACACCAAGGAAATGCTGATCAAGGCGCTGTCGCAATACGAGGGCACCATGCTTTTCGTCAGCCACGATCGCCACTTCCTGGCGGCGCTGTCGAACCGCGTGCTGGAGCTGACGCCTGAGGGCATCCACCAGTATGGCGGCGGCTACACGGAGTATGTCGAGCGCACGGGGCAGGAAGCGCCGGGGTTGAGGAGCTAAATATCACTCTAGATATTGCTGCCGGGCCGCGAGGCCCGGCATTTGCCGCCAAGGGCAGCCCCTACGCCCGCTCCTCCCAAACCCGCGCAATCTCCACGATCGTCTTCGCCGCCCGCTCCATGTCCTGCCGGCTCACCCATTCGAGCGGTGAATGAAACGCGTGGCCGCCGGCGAAGATGTTGGGGGAAGGGAGGCCTATGAAGGAGAGGCGGGAGCCGTCGGTGCCGCCGCGGATTGAGCCGCGCTTCGGCTCCATGCCGGCACGGCGGATGCCTTCGACGGCGTTGTCGACGATCTCGGGATGCCGGTCGACGACTTCTTTCATGTTACGATACTGCTCGGTGACCTTGAAGCCGTAGCTTGAGCCCGGATAGCCGATCATCACGTCCTTGACGATCGCTTCCAGCATCTCCTCCTTGGCCGTCAGCCCGGCATTGTCGAAATCGCGAATGATCAGCTCGATCTCCGCCTTCTCCATCGATCCGGTGACGCCGGTGGGATGAACGAACCCCTGCCGGCCTGATGTCGTCTCCGGGCCTTGATCTCTCGGCAGCCGGTCGACGATCGCGCCGGCGATCTTGATCGCATTCTCCATCTTGCCCTTGGCGAAGCCCGGATGGATGGCGACGCCATGGATGGTGATCTCGACGCCGTCGGCCGAAAACGTCTCGTCCTCGATATGCCCCGCCGTCGAGCCGTCCATCGTATAGGCGAAGTCGGCGCCGAGTTTCGCGAGATCCACCTTGTTCACCCCACGGCCGATTTCCTCGTCCGGCGTGAACAGGATACTGATCGTCCCGTGCCTGATCTCGGGATTGGCGACGAGGAACTGCGCCGCCGTCATGATCTCGGCAATGCCAGCCTTGTCGTCGGCGCCAAGCAGCGTCGTGCCGTCCGTGGTGATGATGTCGTTACCGATCTGGTTCTTCAGCTCCGGATGCTCGCTGACGCGGATCACTTGGCTGGGGTCGCCGACCAGCCTGATATCGCCGCCCTGGTAGTCGCGCACCATCTGCGGCTTGACATCGGTGCCGCTGAAATCCGGCGCCGTATCCATATGCGAGCAGAAGCAGATGACCGGTACCGGCTTGTCCGTGTTGGCGGGGATGGTCGCGTAGACGTAGCCGTGCTCGTCGAGATGCGCATCCGCTAGCCCGATGGCCAGCAGCTCGTCGACCAGCAGGCGGCCGAGGTTTTTCTGCTTCTCGGTGGACGGCTGGCTCGGCGATTGCGGGTCCGACTGCGTGTCGATAACGACATAGCGGAGGAAGCGATCGGTAACGGTATCGGTCATGAGGCAATCCATCTCGTGAAATTCGATTGGACCTGAATAGAGCATGTCGCGCAAAACTGTGAAGCGGTTTTGCGATAACGACATGTGGCAAGACAAAGAGTCCTCATCCTGCCCGGGATGAAGCATTTTCCTCGCCCGGCAGGTCGGCCTCGCGCAGCCGGTAGCCGACGCCGGTCTCGGTGGTGATGTATTGCGGCTGGTCTGGCGCCGCCTCGATCTTTTGCCGGAGCTGGCGCACATAGACGCGCAGATACTGCACGTCGGCCGCCGGTCCCCAGATCTGTTTGAGCATGAATTGGTGCGTCAGCACCTTGCCGGAATATTGCGCCAGTACGCGCAGGATATCGTATTCCTTCGGCGACAGCTTGATCTCGCGATCATCGACCTTGACGATCCGCTTGACCAGATCGATCGACAGCCCGCCGGTGCGAAACACCGCCTTTTCGCCCTGCTGCTGCAGCCGGTGGCGCAGCGCCACGCGGATGCGGGCGCCGAGCTCGTTCATGCCGAACGGCTTGGTCACATAGTCGTCGGCGCCCGTCTCCAGCGCCTTGACGATGCCGGCCTCGTCGGTGCGGCTGGAGAGAATGACGACGGGCGTCGCCAGCCCCTGCTCGCGCCATTCGCGCAACAGGTCATAGCCCGGCATGTCGGGCAGGCCGAGATCGAGCACGATCAGGTCGGGCGCGGTCTGCGTGGCGAGGTCGCGCGCGGTGGCCGCGTTTGGTGCCTCGTGCACCTCGTATCCCTGCGCCGTCAGGCCGACGCGCAAAAGCTTGCGGATGGGGGGCTCGTCATCGACGACGAGGATCTTCACGGGTGAACCGGTCATTTCATGTCTTCCAGCTTCGTGATGTCGGTGGGTCTGGGCAGCCTTATGGTGAACACGGCGCCCGGTCGGTCGGGGCGGTTGCCGGCGGATATCGTGCCGCCCATCGCCTCGACGAAGCCGCGGCAGATGGAGAGGCCAAGCCCGGTGCCTGCCCGCACCTGGTCGCCCTTGCGCACCCGGTAGAAGGTGTCGAACACCCGGTCGAGATCGCCGGCGGGAATGCCGGGACCGCTGTCCGAGACCTGCACCATGATATCGCCGGTGCCGCTCCAGCCCTTGATGTCGACGGTCGATCCCTCGGGCGCATATTTGGCGGCATTGTCGAGCAGGTTGAACAGCACCTGCTCGAAGAGAACGGGATCGACCCGCACCGCCGGCAGGTCGGCCGGAATCGTCACATGCACGCCGTGATGCGCCAGGATCTTCGCCGCCCGCCGCAGGGCGCTGCCGACGATATCGCCGACATCGTGCAGCGCGTAGTTCGGCTCCATCGCCCCGGATTCGATCCGCGTCATGTCGAGCAGGTTGGCGATGAAGCGGTTCAGCCGCTCGGATTCGTCGACGACGGTCGACAGCAGGTCCTTGCGATCCTCCTCGGTCATCGAGGCGAAGTAGTCGCGCAGCGTCGTCGAGGCGCCGAGCACGGCGGCCAGCGGCGTCTTCAGGTCATGCGAAATCGAGGTCAGCAGCGCCGAGCGCAGCCGGTCGGCCTCGGCCGCGAGCTTCGCCTGGTCGACATCTGCGACCAGCTGGATGCGCTCGATCGCCAGCGCCGCCTGATCGGCCAGCGCGTCGAGCAATCTCTGCTGCTCCGGCGTCAAAAGCGGCCCGTCGCGGCGGTCGCTGTCGAGCCCGATGACGCCGACGGCGGCGCGCCCGGTGCGCAGCGGCACGTACAGCCGTTTGGCGCCCGGCAGCGTGTCGGCACCGCGCCCGGCGGCATGGTTGTGCTCCCAGGCCCAGCGCGCGGCGGCGATGTCGGCGTCGTCGAGCGTGTCGTCGGGCGGATAGCCGGCGCGCACCGCGATCGTGCCGTTCTCCGGTAGAAGCAGAACGACCCGGACCCTGAGCATCGACGCCAGCTGGAAGGCGGTCGCCCACAGCACGTCGTCAAGCGTGCCGGTGCCGGCGAGCTTCTTGGAAAACAGGTAGAGATCCTCGGTCGTCCGCGCCCGCTGCCGGGCCGCTGATGCCTGCCGCTGCACGGTCGCCGTGAGATTGCTGGCGACGATGGCGACGCCGAGGAAGAAGAACAGCGCCAGCACGCTCTCGGGATCGCTGATTGTCAGCGTGTAGCGCGGCGGCAGGAAGAAGAAGTTGAACGAGAAGGCGCCAAGTAGGCAGGAAAACAGCGCCGGCCGCAGCCCGTGCAGCACCGCCGATGTCAGCACCGCCATCAGGAACACCAGTGCCAGGTTGCGCACGTCGAGCACCTGGTCGAGCACGATGCCGGCCACCAGCGCGATCGCCACATAGACCACCGCCAGAAGATAGGCGCGGATATCGAAGGTGGGCGATGCAGGAGCCGCCTTGACGCCGCGCTGTGTGGTGGCCCGGCTCTCGTCGCCTGAGATCACGTGCACGCTGATATCGCCGGCTCGGCGGATCAGCTGGCTGGCGGCGGATGGCGTCAGCCACTCCCGCCACGCCGCCTGCTTCGGTGCGCCGATGACGATATGGGTGACATTGTTGGAGGCCGCGTAGCGGATAAGCTCCTCCGAGGTCTCGCGGCCCGGAACGGTGATCGCCTCGCCGCCCAGCTGCTCGGCGAGCCGCAGATTGGCGGCCACCGTGTCGAGCTCGGCTTCGGAGAGATTGATGGCGCGGTTGGTCTCGACATAGACGGCCGCCCACGGCGCCCGCAGCCGCGAGGCCATGCGCGCGGCGTAGCGCACCAGCGAGGCCGACGCCGGATGCTGGTCGACCGAAACAAGCACCCGCTCGCTCGCCGCCCACGGGCCGGAGATCGCATGCGCCTGCATATGCGTCAGCAGCTGGTCGTCCACCCGTTGCGCGGTGCGCCGGAGCGCCAGTTCGCGCAGCGCCGTCAGGTTTCCCGGCGTAAAATAGTTGGTCAGCGCCCGCTCGGCGGTGTTCGCCACATAGACCTTGCCGTCGTGCAGCCGCTTGATCAGGTCGTCGGGGGTGAGGTCGATGATCTCGACGTCGTCGGCCATGTCGATCACGGAGTCCGGCACGGTCTCGCGCACCCGGATGCGGGTGATCTGCGAGACCACATCGTTCAGGCTTTCGACATGCTGGATGTTAAGCGTCGAGTAGACGTCGATGCCGCGGTCGAGCAGTTCCTTGACGTCGAGATAGCGCTTCGGATGGCGGCTGCCCTCGGCATTGGTGTGGGCGAGCTCGTCGACCAGCACCAGATCCGGCTTGCGGGCCAGAATGGCATCGATATCCATCTCCTCCAGCCGCCTGCCCCGGTATTCGACCGCGACGCGTGGCACGATCTCGAAGCCCGCAAGCATCGCCTGCGTCTCCTTGCGCCCGTGCGTCTCGACCACGCCGACCACGACATCGACGCCGTCGGCGATCTTCGCATGGCCCGACGCCAGCATCTCGTAGGTCTTGCCGACGCCGGGTGCGGCACCAAGAAAGATCTTCAACCGCCCACGCGTCTCCGCCCGCGCTTTCTCAAGCAGCGCATCGGGCGATGGCCTCTGGGCCTGGTCGCGGGTGTCGTCGGGCATGCGGTTTGGGTCTTTCTTGTCAGTCGGCGCAAGTGGCCCCCTCACCCGGCCTCCGCTCCGCTCGGCCACCTTCTCCCCGAGGGGAGAGGAGGGACGGAGGCGTTGCGGCATACCCCTTCTCCCCCACGGGGAGAAGGTGCCGGCAGGCGGATGAGGGGGCCACCGCCGAGACCTTTCACTCACTCATAGAAGCATCAAGCCTCTGGTTCAACGAGAGAACATTGACCACAGGCTCACCGAGAAACCCGAGCTCCCGGCCCTCGACAGCCCCATCCACCAGCGCCTTCACCTTCGCCGCATCGACGCCCCGCGCCTTGGCCACACGCGCCACCTGGAAATACGCCGCCTCGGGCGAAATATGCGGGTCAAGCCCGCTGCCGGATGCCGTGACCAGATCGATCGGAACCGCCACGCCGGGATTACCCGCCTTCGCGGCCTCGAAATCCGTCTTCACCCGATCGAGCAGTTTCTGGCTGGTTGGCCCGAGGTTGGAGCCGCTGGAGCTGGCGGCATTGTAGCCGTCGCCGGCAGCCGACGGGCGGCCGTGGAAATATTGCTCGCCGGTGAAGGCCTGGCCGATAAGCGTGGAGCCGATCACCTTGCCGTCCTTGTCGATCAGGCTGCCGTTCGCCTTGGCTGGAAACAGCGCCTGCGCGGCCCCGGTCATGGCCAGCGGATAGACAAGGCCTGTTATGGCGGTGGTGGCGACGATCATCACGATCGCCGGGCGGAGTTGTTTCAACATGGACGTGTTTCCTTATACCAGGCCGATGGTGGTGATCACCACGTCGATCGCCTTGATGGCGACGAACGGAACGACGATGCCGCCCAGCCCATAGATCAACAGATTGCGCGACAGCAGGGCCCCGGCGCCGACAGGCCGGTAGCGCACGCCGCGCAGCGACAGCGGGATCAGCGCGATAATGATCAGAGCGTTGAAGATGATCGCCGACAGGATGGCGCTTTGCGGTGTCGCCAGCCCCATCACGTTCAGCACCGCCAGCTGCGGATAGAACGACAGGAACATCGCCGGGATGATGGCGAAATACTTGGCGACGTCGTTGGCGATCGAAAACGTCGTCAGCGCCCCGCGCGTCATCAACAGCTGCTTGCCGATCTCGACGATCTCGATCAGCTTGGTCGGATCGCTGTCGAGATCGACCATGTTGCCGGCCTCGCGGGCGGCGACCGTGCCGGTGTTCATGGCGACGCCGACGTCCGATTGCGCCAGCGCCGGCGCGTCGTTGGTGCCGTCGCCGCACATGGCCACGAGCTTGCCCTTGGCCTGTTCCTCGCGGATCAGCGCCAGCTTGTTCTCCGGCGTCGCCTGCGCCAGGAAATCGTCGACGCCGGCTTCGGCAGCGATCGCCGCCGCCGTCATCGGGTTGTCGCCGGTCACCATGACAGTGCGGATGCCCATGCGCCGCAGCTCGGCGAAGCGCTCGCGAATGCCGCCCTTGACGATATCCTTCAGCTGGATCACGCCGAGCAGGCGCCCGTCGCGGGCAACGGCCAGCGGCGTGCCGCCCGCCTTGGCGATCTCGTCGGCGCTGGCCTGCAGCTCGCGCACCGTCTCGGAATTCGAGCGCAGCGCCACCGCCGCATTGCCCGATGCCACCACGCCGCCGCCATCGACATAGGCGAGCACGGCATCGACCGCGCCCTTGCGGATCGAAGACCCCTCGACATCGACGCCGCTCATGCGGGTCTGCGCGGTAAACGGCACGAAGTTGGCCTTCAGGCTGGTCATGTCGCGGCCACGGATCGCATACTTCTCCTTGGCGAGCACGACGATCGACCGACCCTCGGGCGTCTCGTCGGCAAGCGATGCCAGCTGCGCCGCATCGGCCAGCTCCTGCTCGGTCACGCCGCGCACCGGATGGAAGGCGGTGGCCTGGCGGTTGCCGAGCGTGATCGTGCCGGTCTTGTCGAGCAGCAGGATATCGACGTCGCCGGCGGCTTCGACCGCGCGGCCGGACATGGCGAGCACGTTGAAGCGCACCAGCCGGTCCATGCCGGCAATGCCGATGGCCGACAGCAACGCCCCGATCGTCGTCGGGATCAGCGTCACGAATAGTGCGACCAACACGATGATCGGGATCGACCCGCCGGCATAGGCGGCAAAGCTCGGGATCGTCGCGGTGGCCAATACGAAGATCAGCGTCATACCGGCCAGCAGGATGTTGAGCGCGATCTCGTTCGGCGTCTTCTGCCGCTCGGCGCCTTCGACGAGCGCGATCATCCTGTCGATGAAGGTCGAGCCGGCCGCCGCCGTGATGCGAACGCGGATCCAGTCGGACAGCACCTGCGTGCCACCCGTCACCGCCGAGCGGTCGCCGCCGGATTCGCGGATCACGGGGGCGGATTCGCCTGTGATGGCCGCCTCGTTGACCGAGGCGACACCTTCGATGACTTCGCCGTCCGAGGGGATGATGTCGCCGGCCTCGACCAGCACGAGATCGCCGACCTTGAGGCTGGTGCCGGGAACCATGCGGTAGCCGCTGCCATTGTTGGCGGTCAGAAGCTTGGCCTGCGTTTCGGTGCGCGCCTTGCGCAGCGAATCCGCCTGCGCCTTGCCGCGGCCTTCGGCGACGGCCTCGGCGAAGTTGGCGAACAGCACGGTGAACCAGAGCCAGAGATTGATCTGGAACGAGAAGCCGAGATTGCCGTTGCCCATGATCAGGTCGCGGACGAAGAGGACGGTGGTCAGCACCGACACTGTGGCGACGACGAACATGACGGGGTTCTTGGCGAGCGCCTTCGGGTTCAGCTTCCGAAACGCGCCGCCGACGGCGGGAATGAGAATGCGGGCATCGAGGATGCTCACGGATTTTGCCTGGCTCATAAGAGAACTCCAGCGTTTGAGACGGGGATTGGGCGACCGGTTGGCCGGTCAGCCGAAAATCAGTTTGTAGAGGGCGGCCGCTACCAGCAGCGCCGCCAGCATGAACAGAATGGCGTCGGATGCCTTCAGCGCCCGCCCCGGAAGACCGGAGCGGGGAGAAAGCCGGTAGCGCCTGAAATGCCGGATCAGCATGATGGTATCCTCAGAAGCTCTGGCCGGAGATCATCATCAGGTGCTCGATGACGGGTCCGAGCGCCAGCGCCGGGAAGAAGGTCAAGCCGCCGACGATGACGATGGTGCCTGTCAGCAGTCCGACGAACAGCGGGCCATCGGTCGGGAAGGTGCCATTGGAGGCCGGAACCGTCTTCTTGGCCGCCAGCGAGCCGGCGATTGCCAGTGCCGGAATGATGACTAGGAAGCGGCCGGCCAGCATGGCGATACCAAGCGTCACGTTGTACCAGGGCGTATTCCCGGTCAGCCCGCCGAAGGCCGAGCCGTTGTTGGCGGCGGCGGACGAGTAGGCGTAGAGGATTTCCGAGAAGCCGTGCGGGCCAGCGGTTCCGATCGACGCCACGGCCGACGGCAGGATGCTCGATACCGCGGTGAAGACAAGCATGACCAGCGGCAGGCAAAGGATGGCGAGCACCGCCATCTTCATCTCCTTTGCCTCGATCTTCTTGCCGAGATATTCCGGCGTGCGCCCGACCATCAGGCCGGCCACGAAGATGGCGATGATCACGAAGAGCAGGATGCCGTAGAAGCCGGCGCCGACACCGCCGACGATGACTTCGCCGAGCTGCATGTTGATGAGCGGGATCAGCCCGCCGAGCGCCGTGAACGAGCCATGCATGGCATTGACCGCGCCGCAGGAGGCCGCCGTGGTGATGACCGCGAAGAGCGACGACAACGTGATGCCGAAGCGCACTTCCTTGCCCTCCATGTTGCCGCCCTGCAGGCCGAAGGCATGCATGACAGGGTTGCCGGCCGCTTCCGCCCAGTAGGTGACGCCGACGCCGATGAGGAACAGCACGAACATGCTGGCGAGGATCGCCCAGCCCTGTTTCTGGTTGCCGACCATGCGGCCGAAGACGTTGGTCATCGCAGCACCGATCGCGAAGATCGCCACCATCTGGATCAGGTTGGAGATGGCGTCGGGGTTTTCGAAAGGATGCGCCGAATTGGCGTTGAAGAAGCCGCCGCCATTGGTGCCGAGCATCTTGATTGCCAGCTGCGAGGCCACCGGCCCGACGGCGATCGTCTGCTTGGCACCCTCGAGAGTCGTGGCATCGACATAGGCGCCGAGTGTCTGCGGCACGCCGAGCGAAACGAAGACGAGCGTCATGACGATGCAGAGCGGCAGGAGGACGTAGAAGGTAGCACGGGTCATATCGACCCAGAAGTTGCCGACCACCTTGCCCGATGCGCGCGAGAACGCCCGGATGAAGGCCATGGCAATCGCTATGCCGGTTGCCGCAGAGACGAAGTTCTGCACCGTCAGCCCGGCCATCTGCGTCAGATACGACATCGTGCTTTCGCCGCCGTAGTTCTGCCAGTTGGTGTTGCTGACGAAGCTGGTGGCGGTGTTGAACGAAAGCTCGGGCCCGACCGCGGCCATGCCGGCCGGATTATAGGGCAGCACCGCCTGCAGCCTGAGCAGTGCGTAAAGCACCAGCGCGCCCAGAAGATTGAAGGCGAGCATGGAGATCGCATAGGTCGTCCAGTGCTGCTCCTCGCGGTCGCTGGTGCCCGATAGTGCGTAAAGCCCCCGTTCGATCGGAACGAGGACCGGTGACAGGAATGTGCGCTCGCCCGTGAAGACACGCGTCATGTAGCCGCCGAGCGGTTTGACGAGCGCAAGAACGATCCCGCAGTAGAGCAGGATCTGAAGCCATCCGTTGAGGGTCATCTTGATTAACTTTCAATACCCGGCGCGACGAGAGATCAGAATCGCTCGGGGCGGATGAGGGCATAGGTGAGGTAGATGGTGAGGAACACGGTCACTGCACCGCTGAGGACGTAGTCGAATATCACTGGCGTTTCTCCCGCTGAGCAAATCCCGGAAACGTGCGAAGCGGCTTTCCATCAGGAATTGCGTGAAACAAAAATCACAGGCTGTCGCAGGCGCGCGCATAGGCGACGCAGAGCACGAAGAAAAGGATCGTGATGCCGAGCAGAACGATGTCGATCATCGACCATCACTCCTTCCGTTATTGTTGGTTTTCATGGGAGGATCTGTCGATCGGCCCGCCATCAATATGCGGCCGAAGCACATTAAGGTTCGAGACGCGGCAAGCGGCGCCAATATAAAAATCTTATAAATGCGGGAGCCCGCCCGCGCCACGAAAGCCCGCCCTTGATAAGCCTGCCTATCGCCAGTCTGGGGAAAGCTTCCAGCCATAGGTTGCCGGCCTGAGGACCCCACCTGCAATCGGTTGCCTGCCCGCATCTCCGTTGCATAAGCCGGAGCGAATTCCATGCCACATCAGGATGCACCCACCGACGCGACGGAGACGATGGCCGAGCTTGCGTCGCTGAAGGCGCAGGTCGAACAGCTCGGCGAGCGGATCGACGTGCAGGGCGCCGTCCAGTTCGAGATCGCCAAGCTGCTGCAGACGTTCCACGCCCAGCTGGAGGCATTGCCCAATCAGGTGAGCGAGATCGTCAAGACGGCGATCGAGCAGAACAACCGCGAGAAGGTTCCCCTGACCCGCGAGGTCTTGGGCAAGCTGGACAACCGTCTCGGCCAGCTGTCCGTCAACGCCCACATCATCAAGCAGGTCAGCCACATGACGCTGCGCCGGCTGGGCCCGGCGACGGAAAAGATCCGCTGCGTCTTCATCGTGCAGTCGATCCCGATGTGGGATTCACTTGCCGAGGTCTACCAGGCGATGGTCGAGGACGAGCGGTTTCATCCGATCGTCGTCTCGATCAACAAGAGCGAGCTCGGCATGGCCGAATACACCGGCGAGGACGACGTTCACAAAGGCCTGACCGCGCTGAACATTCCGCATCTCCGTCTGAATGTGTCGCCCTATGATGGCCTCGACATTCTCAGGAATCTGATGCCGGACGTAATCTTCCGCCAGCAGCAGTGGGAATCGCCGCTGCCCGCCGGCATGCGCACGCTGGAGATTTCCTTCGCCCGCATCTGCGTCGTGCCCTATGGCGTCGGCACGCTCGGCAATCCCGAGATGAAGGACGCGTCCGACGAGGCCTACGACAACAACTACGACCAGCCCTATCACCGCCTGGCGTGGAAGGTATTCTGCGAAACCGAACTGACGATCTCCTACTACACCCACTTCGCCCATTCAGACCCCGACAAGTTCGTGCTCAGCGGCTATCCCAAGCTCGACAGGCTGCTGGCCTCGAAGGGGAACGGGATATGGCCGATCGCCGAGCCCAACGGGCGCAGCTTCCGCGTCATCTGGGCGCCACATTATGCGCTGGCCGTCGATGGCAATGCCGGCTTCGGCGTCTTCCATCGGATCTACGACAAGATGCTGGAATGGGCGCGCTTCGACCGCGGCATCCAGTTCGTGCTGAAGCCGCATCCCTCGCTGGAGTTCAACGTCTCGCAACACGGCCCCTTCGCCAATGGCGGCTACCGCAAGTTCATCGATGCCTGGTCGGCACTGCCGAACTGCGCCGTCTCCGAAGGCACCTACGGCGAATTGTTCGACGCATCCGACCTGATGCTGACAGACGGCGTGTCGTTCCTGAGCGAATATCAACTGTTCGAAAAACCGTTGATCTACTTCGATTCCGGCAATCACCCGCCCTTCAACACGCTCGGCCGTATGGCCGAGGACGCCTCCTATAAGGTGACGAATTTCGATCAGATGAAGAAGGCGGCGCTGGAATTCAAGGCCGGCAAGAACTGGCCGCTGGAGGAGGAACGGCAGAAATTCCTGAAAGTCCTGCTCCCGTGCGCCGAACCGGCAGCCCGCATCATTCTGGACTCGATCGCGGCCGACATTCGGCTGCCGGCGAACTGAGCCGAAACGACATTACCGCGCAAGACGGCTCGTCTTGTCGGTATGAATCTCCGGCCACGGCGCCGATGCCGAGGGTGCCTCGGTCCAGGAGAGATATGCGGTCAGGACGCAAAGCGCGATGACGACCGTTACGATTTTGCAGCTCATCCGGGCTCCATTGAAAGGCTGGACCTGGCAACGCCCGGTCCAGCCTTTGATCGCTTCTTCGTGAGGGGGCATGAAGAAGGATGGCGGTTTATCATATGCGGCCGTGACGGCAATGCGGCGAATTTGCAACGAATTGTTTCTGGGAATTGCCGATTTCGCAATGCGGTTCATCCGCGCACCGCCCGCCACTGCGCCGATCGGCGCGGACAACGCTGATCATGAGCCGAACCTGAAGCGCCGGAAGACGCCGTGGTCGCGCACCTGTTGTGCATATTCCCGATAGACCGGGTCACGCAGCAGATGCCGCTCCTCGGTCTTGGCGCGCAGGAAATAGAGCCCGTTGATCAAAAGAAGACCGGTGCAAAGCCGGATCGCCGTCCAGGGGCTGGCATCGGGGGGAAGAAACGGGATGCTGACGAGCCACCATGAGATGTTCTTCGAGATATAGGCTGGATGCTTCGTCCATCGATAGGGGCCTGTGGTGATGATGCCGCGATGCGTCAGGTTCGAAAAGCGGATGCCGAAACATATCGCTGCCCATACATAGATGCTGAGACACAAGACGATCATCAGGCCCCAGACGGTGTAGAGGATCGGCTGGTCGGACATTAGCACGCCCCATGGTCGGCCGTGCTCGTAGCCGAGGTAACTGGTGTAGAGCGCCGCGTAGAATGGCTGATAGCAGGCCACCGCCACCAGCCAGCCGCCGACGGTGGGCTCGACGCTCCTGATGTGCGTTCCCAGCAGCCGGAACGTCATGATGTAGCCGGTCGCGGAAATCATCAGGTCAACGAAAAAGAAGGCGATGTAGAGCAGATCGTAGCTCACGCCGGCAAACTGCCGCAACGAAGACGAGTGGAACCCCGAAAAATCGAATTGCCGAAGGTCGGCAATCTGCCCGCACAGATAGCAGAACATCAGCGGGAAGAAGAAACCCTTGACCAGCCAGCCCAGCAGATAGTTCCCCTCCGCCGCGGACAGGTGCTGGGGGCGGGAAAAGAAACGGTTTCCCAGCTGCCAGAGCGCATCGTTCGGCTCATCCTGCATCATGTCCACAGCCGCGAGATAGACAAGCGAAAGCATCAGCATAGGCACGATGCTGACGCCCCAGAGCCAGTCGAAAGGAGCATAGAACGGGCTGCGATAGATCGCGAAGGCATGATAGAAGAATCCCAGCACCGCCAGGATTGCCCAGAGAGCAATGACTTTTCTCACCAGTCGGCTGAGTGAAAAGTCACGTCTGGAGAAGTTTATCCCCGCACGCTGCGGGCTGCGGTTGACGAGCACCTCGATAAGGGCGCACGGAAGCGCAAGACAAAGGATCATCTCCAGCGCGGCGATCGCAAGGCTGTCCTCGGGCCGGTGCACGAAGACAATAAAGCATCCAGCCAGCAGGCCCGCCAGAACCGAAATGTTCGTCAGGGGACTGCTGATCGATGGAAGCGAAAGCCGTCTGTTTCCCATGTTGCGCGTCACCCTGCCGATCCGTCGGAAGCCTGTCAGAAAGACAACGGGATTGCAGCCTCCGATATAGGCTTAGGCTGCGAGCGGCTGGATCAGTAGAAAGTGGAAGGCAGGCATTTTCCCGCAGGCGAAAACGTATGTGATCGGTTGCGAAACAGAGGAGAGGAAACGTATCCGAAGGAGTTTGGCTGGGGAACCTGGACGATAATCCAACTTTGTCAAGTGCATTGATTATTCATAAGATATTGCCAGGTAATAGCTTATTCGTCTAGAGGTGTTCCGGTTTACTGTTCCGGTAAGCTGCTCCGGGAGCCCTCAATGACCAGACGTTCAAACCTTATCCGCCGTGATGGCGGAACATATTACGCCCGGATCTACATCCCCTCGGATCTGCGAGATCAGTTTCCTAGTGAGGACAAAAAGGTTTCGTTGCGGACGAAGGATGAAGCTGTCGCAAAGCGGCGGCTCAACTTCGAACTCCAGAAATGGGACGCCGAGTTTGAAGACATGCGCGCTCGCCGCCATCTCACCGATGAAGACAGGGCTGTGGCCGTCTGGGAGCATTATGAAGCACGCCTAAATCAAGATGCGGAGAAGCGTCGGGCCATGCCAACGGATGCCGACCTCGAGACGGAAGTCGCTCGGGTCTGGCAGCGCATCGATCGCGGCAACATACGATCCGACGATATTGTCGGCATGATCAACGGGTATGCAGACCTGGAGCTGTTGAAGCGTGCCCGACAGGATGACGCCAATCTCCGCGCCCGTCGATTGGCGGCCCTGAAGCGAGATTTGGCTGCCGGCAGGTATTTCTTAGTAGAGGATGAACTGCGTCATTTCATCGAGCGGCATCTCTTGCTGGTAGACGACGGATCCAAACAGTTTCGCGAACTTGGCACCTTGATGATGCGGGCTGAAATCGAGGCGCTTGAGCGAACAGTCGAACGCGATGTTGGCGACTACTCCGGGAGGCCCAAGGACCCAATCGTAAAGCCGGCCTTCGCCAGGCCACGCGAGACGGCGCCACCGGGGCAGTCGATCATGGAGCTCTTTGAGGTTTACGCTCGAGAAAACCCGCGCAGCGTCACAGCCGACACATTGGCTCAGGCTCGCCGCGATATCGGGTTGTTCGCAGACTATGTCGGATCAACATTTCCCGCGTCAAAGATCGACAAGAAAGCAGTTCGGGAGTGGAAGGCACTTTTGATGCTTTATCCCGTCAAGGCGACGGAGACAAAGGCGTTCAGAGGCATGAAGATTGCCCAGATCGTTGCGCACAATGAGACGGTCCGTAAGCCGGTTCTGAGCGTGAACACAGTGAATCGCTATCTTTCCAACCTCGCGGCTTTTTGCAGCTGGCTCGTCGGACATGGATACATCAATGACAATCCCACCGAAGGGATGTTCTTGGCGAAGGATAAACGAAAGAAGGTCTATCCGTTTACCGTCGATCAGATGAATACTTTGTTTCGTTCACCGTTGTTCACCGGTTGTACGAGCGATGACGCACCGCGCTTCTGGAATAAGCCAGGCGACGTCAGAATTCGTGACCATCGCTATTGGATACCATTGATCATGCTCTACTCGGGCGCCCGACCTGGGGAGATTGCACAGTTAACCCTTTCAGACGTCCGGGAGGAACAGCAGACTTGGATATTAGATATCACTGAAACCGCGGGCGATGGCGAAGAGGACATCAAGAGGTTGAAAACAGATGGTTCTCGTCGTGTTGTGCCTGTACATCGGGAACTGATCAAGCTTGGCTTCCTCGATTATCTGGCCAAAGTTCGAGACGGCGGGCATACGCGCGTCTTCCCGCTGGCAATTCGCAACGATCGCGGCCAGATGTTGTCCGATTTCAGCCGGGACTTTGGGCGCTACCTGGAAAAGGTAGGTCTAAAGAATGGGCGAGGCTTGTCACTCTATTCGTTCCGTCATGGTGCCTTCGATGCAATGAGACGGGCTGGCTACCTTGATGAGCAATTCAATTTCATCTTCGGGCATGTAAGCGGAGGCAACCGCGTGACCAAAGGATACGGTGTGCTAACTCAGGGCATTCTCGAGCAGCGCGCCGAACTCGTCAACGCGATTGCCTATTCCGGTCTAGACCTAAGCCACCTTGCTGGCTAGCAAGCCTTCGAGCAAATATGCAAGATCTGATTGGCTCTTAACGTGTTGCTTAACCTTGATCGGCCACCGGAAATGCCGTTGTTCAAATCATAGCAAGAATTTGTGGTCGCAGACTCAACTCAAAGTAATGATATATGCGCCAAAATTATAGCGGTGATTGCGTAGGTCGCGGGCCGTCTTGCCCCTTTCCGGAAGCCGCCTGCTTATGAGCGAGCACGATTGTGCTTTCGATCGTCAGGTTTTGGTTGTAGCGGTCTGCGGTCAGCGCCTCGAATACCCGCTCCAAAGCACCAGCCTAACACCAGAGGCTGTAACTCTTATGCACCGCTTTTCAATTGCACTAACGATCCGGCAGATCGCGACAGTGTGCGCCCGAGCGCAAAGCCACCAGACAGCCATCGATAAACAAGCGGTTGTTCGAGCCGCGACATCCATGATCGCTGCACTTCTAGGCAAAAACGATGCTATATCGCCCACTGGACCTCGTTCGGCTCACATCGCTTAGTCGCCCATTGTCGGCTTCCGTGATGAACACGGCGCCCTACGAGTCGGCGATTAAGCGATTTGGGAGTCCTGAATGTCGTTTAGTCAAGAAGGGTTAGTCGTCGAGCGGATTGAGATTGCTCCTCGCAACCTGTTCAGGCGCTCTGAATCACAACCTTTGCTGCATCGAGCTGGCCATTACGAATTTCAGCATTGCGGGCCATGCCGCCGGCATCTACTTGGCGACAGGTCTTTCGCCCTTCCTCGCTCGCAGGTCGCTACAACGCGTGTTCACCGGACAGCCAGAGCAGGCTGGGTTCCTTGCTGTGCAGACAAGCGCAGCAAAATCCAGAACCGCCCAATTGACGCGTGCCGGGATCGCGCAACGAACTAGCCAGTGGGCTGCCTCTTGGAGCCATGGATCGTGCCGGATGTCCGCCAGCCGTCGCGGCCGCACATAACGCTCTATAACCCTTGCCATATTTACATCCAGCAACGGAGCGGCTTGCCCATTTTGAAACATAACGATCGCGTTCGAAACGTATTGTCCCACCGCTGGGATTGCGCGGTGCTGAGCGCTATCGTGTGGAAAACACCCACCATGCGCGACTACATACTTGGCTAGCCCCAGAAGCGAGGTCGCCCTTCGCCTCCAAAGTCCGAGAGGTTTTAAAAACCGCTCAAGATCCTCTATGTTTGCCGCCGCGAGGTCTTCCCAAGACGGGAAGCGCTCGAAGAAGAAGGCGTAAAAACGGGCTACCGAGGCTGCTGTCGTCCTCTGAAGCAACACCTCAACCACGATTTGCTCGTAAGTCCCGGCACGCCGGTTACGCCAAGGAAAATCACGGCCGGAGTCTGCGGCCCACAGGAGCAGGTCCGAACGGAGCCGCGAGAGCTTCATCTTCTCTCCCGTGCGTAGCGAGTCCCGTCTGCAGGCCTCGCGGGGCATCCTTAGTGATCCGTCCCAGCGGCCATAGAGAGAATGTTGTGAAAATGCCTTCCGACTTCCTCAGCCAGACCTACCGGAACTGCGTTCCCGATTTGCGTGTATTTAGGCACTTCACGTTCGAAGTTTCCCTCCCGCGGATTGCCTGCCCGACGGATTCCGCCGGTCGTTCGCTTACCCGCGAACTCATACCAATCTGGAAACAGCTGTAGTCTTGCCCATTCCCTGACCGTCAGCGTCCGCGCTTGTTCAAAGTGCACATAGTCGTCTGGCATTGACGTTGCCGTAATATTGGGGGCGAGATTTCCCCAACGACGCCGGAGCACCCGCTGAGAAAATTTACGGGTCTTTGCTTCCTTTGGTATCTCCCCGTGGTTCTCAAGCATATGCTTGAACTTCAATACGATACGAGACGAGTGCTTCGAGTATTCGTGGTCAGTCACCTGATCACCTGAGGCAAGCACCTGCCCATCTCGTGTAGTGCGGAGTCTCCGCTGGATGTCTGTCTTGGGATCGGCAGGGTAGGTGCGGGTTGCGAAAACACCATTCCGATAGCTTGCTTGCGTGAGCTGTGCCTCGACGGTGGGATCCATTAGGTCTGATAGTAGGTCTACTAGGTCTGGATACGTGGCGGCGCCCGGGCGTGGAAGAAATCCCGCCGCGACCGCATCCTGCTCGCCGGTCGCTAGATTTAGAACTTTAGAGGCAGCTTGGGCGATATCTGACCGGATTCCAACGAGAAGAACCCGCGGACGGTTTTGTGGGACACCGTAGTCGCTCGCCTTCACCAGCGAGAACCTCACTTCATAGCCCTTTATTGCCTCGAACCGCTTCTTGACGTCGGGCCAGATCTTCCGAGTCCCTTCTATCGTCCAGTGCGAGTTGAGTAGTCCGCGGACGTTCTCGAACAGAAAAATCCGTGGCCTTAGCCGCTCGATGATCTCCGCCATTCGCTGGTACAATTGGTTTGACGGAATGTCCTGCTTGTCGACGGCGTACGAGCGCCGGTGCCCGATACCTGAATAGCCTTGGCAAGGCGGGCCGCCAGTCAGCACATCGAGTGTGCCGTTGTTGGCACCTTCCTGAGCCTCTCGCAAAGTCGGTAGCACAATTCCAAGCCGCGAAAGGTCAGCAACCATTTTCTCGAGTCTTTCGCCCTGAAGTTCATGGGCGTTCCGCGAATGGAGTTCGGATTGCTCGGCAAAGAGCCTGCCACCGACCCGATGCGAACGGTTACGGAGATACGTTGCCAACGCATGCTCGTTCAGCTCGTTAACGAAAACTGGCATGAAGCCGGCATTTTCCATGCCAAGAGAGAGCCCTCCACAGCCGGCGAACAGATCAACTAGCGTACGGGCAGGCGGTTTGCATTCACTCAACGATGGGCCTCTACGGATTGCATTTTCGGGCATCTCTTGCTTATTCGATTAAGAGTTGTCTAGTGTTAATTGCTACTTGTGGGCGCCGCAATGCTTTGTCTAGTAAAGGCGAAGCGTTGCTACGTCGATCGAATCGTTCAAGCAGACACGAAGGTTCACATGTCCACCGTTGATATCACGCCGTCACCACGCGTTCTGAGAATGCTCGGGCAGATCGATTTTGCGCCCTGGCAATGTCTCGCAGAATTGATCGACAACTCCATCGACGCGTTCATCGATCAGTCAGCCGCTGGTGCGGCCTCCGCCGGGCCCCGGATCTCTATAAAGCTCCCTTCGGAATCCGAACTGAGATCTGGAACCGGCGTGATTTCGATCAGCGATAACGCCTCCGGAATGCCGGTTCAGTCGATGGAGAACGCGGTGAAAGCGGGCTACTCGGGCAACGATCCGGTCGAAAAGATGGGTCTGTTCGGTATGGGCTTCAACATCTCGACCGCGCGGATGGGCCGCAAAACTGAGGTGTGGACGACACGTGCGGATGATCCTGACTGGACTGGCCTCGTAATTGACTTCGACGAACTCGAGAGGAACCGCACTTTCCATGCTCCCCTCATTACTCGCGCCAAGACGAGCGCAGAGCTTGAGCAGCGGGTGCACGGGACCGATATCCGCATTAGCAGGTTGGAAGCAGACCGCGTGCGGCCACTTATTTGGGGAGCTGGAAAGCGAAACACGAAGAACCGGCTTGGTAAGGTGTACGGTCGTGTGATGGCGCGATTGGGCATCGAGATCTTTTATGATTCTGATCTTGTTTTGCCGTGGCGGCACTGCGCCTGGGACGAGAAGCGATTTGTCGAGACCAAGACGTTCGGGAATGTCCCGGCTTGCATAGAGATCGACAAGACGCTTGCCCCCCAGCGATTTTGTACCACCTGCTGGGTATGGCTTCTGGACGCGGACGAGAAATGCTCGTCTTGCGGCGAGACCCACCATGTCATTGAGCGGTCGCGGCGACTTAAGGGCTGGCTGGGTATACAGCGCTATTTTGACAAGAAGCATTACGGCATTGACCTTATTCGTAATGGGCGGGTCATCGAGGAACTTGATAAGTCCTTTTTCACGTTCACTGACCAAAATGGGGACACGGTATTCGAGTATCCAATTGACGCGGTTCATTGGGGCGGCCGCATCATCGGCGAGCTCGAGATTGACTTCGTACGCGTCTCTCACCAAAAGGACTCTTTCGACAAGCTGGACCCCGAGTGGAAGAATGTAGTCGAGCTCGTACGAGGCAAAACACCGTTACAGCCGCGCATCGCTGAGCGAATGGGGCTCGGCAAAAATGATAGCCCGCTTTCGCGGCTCTTTACAGCCTATCGCAAGGGCACGGCGGGCCTCAAGGATCTCGTGCCGGGCACCAAGGACGGCACAGGCCTAAATTCGGGGCTTGTGATGGAGTATTTGGAGAAGTTCTATGCGGGCGATCCCGATTTCCAGTCCGACGAAAAGTGGTACGAGCTCGTAAAGCAGGCTGAGGCAGGAAAAAGGGGCGAGTCCACCGGCGCCGCAGCCGCGGGCGGTGAGTTCCCGATCATTGGCGATGAGCCGATTGATGATGCTGAACCCGTGGGTTCGGGTAACGAGCCCGCGAAAATCGCCCCCGAGACAACGGGCTCAGCTACCGCCATGCCGGAGTTAGACGACGATTTGAGTGGCACGTACGAGGTCGAAGAGCTCTCCGGGGATGTGGTGCTCAGAGTCAAAGCCTACCGCCACAAGTCAGACATCGACGGAATGCCGTTTCGGGTTCAGCCGGACGGCTACTC
>Ga0247741_1000065_pt1 | contig 83832 bp, 71 predicted proteins | sample UWRJL213509R2_FD_180945 | JGI IMG/M metagenome (GOLD analysis project Ga0247741, IMG submission 180945) | Plant litter microbial communities from Arlington Agricultural Research Station in Wisconsin, United States - UWRJ-L213-509R-2 | ecosystem: Environmental > Terrestrial > Plant litter >... | reverse complement strand
CATGCCAGGAACGGAAGAACAATTGCTAAAGGAAGTAACGACGGCTTATATAGGTTTTGATCCAACGGCAGATTCACTACATATTGGTAGTATGGTTCAGATTATTTTATTGGTTCATTTAAAGAATTTTGGACATCAGCCTATCGCTTTGGTGGGTGGCGCAACTGGAATGATTGGTGATCCTTCGGGAAAATCTGACGAAAGAAATTTGCTGAACGAAGAAACTCTGGCTAAAAACGTTGCGGGAATCAAAAGTGTATTATCTCGTTTTTTAGACTTTAATTCAAAAGATGCAAATGCTCCAATTATGGTAAATAACTATGACTGGATGAAAGAATTCTCGTTTATTGATTTTGCCCGTGAAGTTGGAAAACGCATCACGGTAAATTACATGATGGCGAAGGATTCTGTAAAAAAGAGATTGAGTGGAGAAGGAGAAGGAATGTCTTTCACCGAATTTACGTACCAATTAATTCAGGGTTACGATTTTTACCATTTATATAAAAACAATAATTGCCTTTTGCAAATGGGAGGTTCTGACCAATGGGGGAATATTACCACAGGTACGGAGCTAGTTCGCAGAATGGGAGGAGAAAGTGCAAAAGCATTTGCGCTAACGACGCCGTTGATTACAAAAGCGGACGGATCTAAATTCGGGAAATCAGAAGGTGGAAATGTTTGGCTTGACGCCGATAAAACTTCGGTTTATAAATTTTACCAGTTTTGGGTAAATGCAACTGATGTTGATGCTGAAAAATACATTAAAATCTTTACTTTTTTAGATAAGGAAACAATTGATACTTTAATCGAAGAACATAAAGAAGCGCCACATTTAAGAGTTTTACAAAAGAAACTGGCTGAAGAAATCACCATTTTTGTTCACAGTAAAGAAGAATTGGAAAAAGCAATTCAGGCTTCGAATATTTTGTTTGGAAATTCTACAGCAGAAGATTTAAAACAATTGGATGAAGCGACTTTTTTAGAAGTTTTTGACGGAGTTCCACAAGCTGAAATCGCAAAAGCAGATTTAGAAAACGGATTGGATATTATTGCAGTTTTAAACGAAAAAACGGGTTTCTTTAAATCAAACGGAGAAGCAAGACGCGCTTTAACGGCAAATTCGATTTCTGTAAACAGAGAAAAAATCAAAGAAGATTTTGTATTGACTGCAAGTGATTTGATTAATAATCAATTTGTGTTGTTGCAAAGTGGAAGGAGAAATTATTTTGTGATTAGAGTAAAATAATTTTTAAAAGACATAAATTGGATAAATTAACTAAAATGAATGGTTTGGTTACCTTGGTAATGCCAGTTTATAATGCTGAAAAATTTCTAAGAGAGGCTATCGATAGTGTAATAAAACAAACATATTCTAATTGGGAATTAATTGCTGTAAATGATAATTCTAAAGATGATAGTTTAGTTATTTTAAAAGAATATCAGAATATAGATTCCAGGATAAAAGTTTATAGCTTTGATGAAAATCAAAAGCCGGCTATTGTTAGAAATTTTGGAATAACAAAAGCAAAAGGAGATTATATAGGTTTTATTGATGCTGATGATATTTGTTTTGAAGACCGTATTGAAGTACAGGTGAATTTTCTCAGGAATAACGCAACTATTGATTTATGTGGAGGATTTTGGTTGCGGTTTGGAAAAAACATTAATTATGAACAAGCTTATATCAAAGAACATAATGAAGAATTGAAACTAGCTTTTATTTACGAAAATTATATTGGTAATTCCACAGTTTTAGCACGTAAGGAAGTCTTTTTATCTAACGTTTTTAATCCAGAATTTGTCCCAATGGAAGATTATGAGTTGTGGACCAGGATTATAATGAAACACAATCTTTATAATATCCAAAAACCTTTAGTTAAATATAGATTACACGATAATAATATTAGTGATACAATTGCGGTTGATTATCAAGTAGTAAAGAATTCTATACAATTAAAATACTTGAAAAATATTGGATTTGTAATTGATGATGATGAATTAAAATATTTGAAAAAAGGATTGCAAATTGGCCGGGTTGTAGGATATGAAGAGTTGAAAAAAATACTGTTTGCTGTTCATAAATTTGAGGTTTTTCAGAATGAAAATCATTTTTTTGATAAAGAATTAATTCAAAAAACAATTAATCAGAATATTAATTTCTATTTCAAAAGATTATCTTCTCATAGATTAAAATTCATGCTTTTTATTTTGAAAGAACAGTATTGTTATTTTAAAATTCTTTCTATTAAAACTAAAGTAAAATTTGTTTTTAAATCTATTTTTAAGTGGATATAATTCTTTCGAAAATAGTATTTGTAAGTTATCAAATTCTATCCGGGAATATCAGAATAAGAGACAAAAGAAGTCCTAATAACTAAAAAGAGTTGTTGGGACTTTTTTTTTGGTTATATTGTTCTTTATTGTAGGTTTAGAATCAAATAATAATTTATTTTAGTAAGTTTATATCTAAACCAAAACCTAAAAACATATAATTGGAATTTTATTTATTTACTGGATATGGAAAGCATTCACGAATTTGGCTCTTGAATATAAAAATAAGTGGACCTATTTCTTTTTCGGACTAGGATCTTATTATGGCGGTACTATTATAGCTGGATTTATTGTGGGTATTGTACTTGGGTTTAATAATGGTTTTGATTCTGTTGTAGATGATGATTTTATAAATCCCGGATGGAAATTTTTTATATACTTTTTGGAGGTTTGACTTGCTATGGAATCTATAAACTTCTGGAAAGCAGAGAAAAAGAAAAGAACTAAATAAGGAAGAGGGAATAGAAAATATAGGTGTGGCAGAAGAAAGTTAAAAGATATTTTGTTATAAGAACTGTTTTTCGATTAACCGATTTCACAAATCACGATCAACCATTTACAAAACCATCAAATTACATCCACGAATATCAGAATTATCAAAACGTCCCAATACCTCGAAAGAGTTGTTGGGATTTTTTTTGCCTAAATCCTGCGTAGCAATAAAGGAACATGAATTGATGTTTGCCAAATCAATAACATTGATTCCACCAGTTTTTCCATCTTTTACGTAAGTAAGCGCATCTTCTGGATCGCGAACTAAGATATGCATCCATGACGGACATTCGAATATGCCTTCGCCTAAAGAATATGCTTGCGCCAAAAGTTCGGTCATTCCGTATTCAGAATGAATGGCCGAAACTCCAAAGCCTTTGCAAAGCTGTTCATGAAGTTCTTCGCGAATCATTTCCTTGCGCTTCCCTTTCATTCCTCCGGTTTCCATAATAATGGTATTTTGAAGGTTAAATTGATGTTTTTCGATTAAATCTAATAAAGCATACGTAACGCCAATTAAAATCACATTTTGCCCGGATTCATCTAAAGCCGTCAGTTTTTTAATTAAGTCGTCGTGATTGTGTAAATAAAAGCCACTGTCAGGCTGATTGGACAGTTTTATTAAATCTTCGACCATATAAATAAGTGAAGATCCATCACGTTCGAGATAGGACGGTAAAAGGGCTAAAACAACGTAATCTTCGATATTGCCATAGAATTGAGAAAAGCCGTTGCGGTAACTTTCCTCATATAGGGAAATATCGGTCACTAAATGTCGGCTTGTAATCATGCCGGTTGTTCCGCTGCTGGTAAAAGTTACTTCGGCAGGATTTGAATTCGAAACAACTTCATGACTCTTAAAAAACTGAATAGGTAAAAACGGAATCTGTTCTAAAGATTTTACCTGTTGCGGATTTACTTTTAAAAAGTCGCAAAAGTCGCGATATACCTGATTATTCTCATGCTGAAAACGAAACACTTTTAGTGCTATTTTCTCAAATTGTTTCTGACTTGAAATGGTAAATATATCGTTGGCTGTAATCAAAACTTTTTTTGTACAAAGGTAAGTATAAATGTAAATAGTTTTCAGTTTTCGCCCGCAGTTTTCAGTCTTGGTTGGTCTGAAACTAAAAACTCCGACTGTGACTAAAAACAAAAAAGCTCCAATGTTTATTGGAGCTTTTTTGTTTTTTATGTTTTACCGAATGATAAGCTTTCGTGTTGCTGAGGCGTTTTCTTCAATTATTTTTATGATGTAAACTCCTGGGGTTAAATCACTAACATTTAATTCTCTCGAAGTCAAATGTGTTTGGATTACCTTTTTTCCTAATAAATCAAAAACAACTATTTCTTTTTCTAAATCGTTTTTAGATGTTATATAAACTTTTCCATTTGTAACCGGGTTAGGATACAAGCTTAGGCCCTCAATGGTAGTCCCGTCTTGAGGTTTTGGTAATTGTTTACTATTATCCTGCGCTGACGCTGTTAGAGTAGTAAAGAAAAAAGCCAATAAAAATGTAATATAAAAGTAGTTTTTTGCCATCGCTTTATTTTGATTAATGTAAATATACAAAAAAAAATACAAAAAGCACGCCAAAAAAAAACATCCTAAATATTTAGGATGTTTTTAACATTTTGACTTAGATGTTATTATGAAATAGCATCAAGAATATTTTAATTACTTAGCTACAGTCCAGCTACCCCAAGTAGGTAAATCAGCACCAGCACCAGCACCTAGAGCACCAGTAGTTGTTCCTGATAATTTAGGACCATCAAAAGTAGTTACAGAAGCTCCAAAAGTATAGTTTGTGATAGTAAAATTACCAGCAGCGATATTTGCAACTGCACCAGCATCAGCAGATAATTTAGCAAGAGCAGCAGGCATCCCGTCAGCAACGTATAAATTTGTGTAAGTTTGTTTTCCGCCACCTTCTTTATAATTGATTGTTTTTTCGTCCGCTAAGAAAGTATCCCCACCTTTTATAATTGAGATGTTAGTGATTTTAGCGTTAGTCATTGGAACAGCAGTACTTGGATCTTTTGCGTTAGTAGATCCTTCAACTCCTGCTTTAGAAACACCTTTAATGTATACGTTAGTTGCAGTACCTTGCCATCCGTCAGCAAAATCTAATGAATCATCATAAGAGTTTATGATTACAAGGTTAGAAGCGTTTACTGCTCCTCCGAAAAACTCAATTCCGTCATCACCACTTTCGAAAGTGTAGATGTCAGATACTACTGTTCCTGAACCTACTCCGAAGAAAGAAACTCCATTGTATTCTTTTTCAGAAGTATATTTAGAACCTGTGTAAGAAATTTGTAAGAAGTTGATATTTCCAGAAGAATCTGAATTATCATTACCTCCATAGCTTAAAGCACCTACTTCAGATGTACCGTTATCTCCAGTGTTCACTTTAGCATTACCAGCGATAATTAATCCACCCCAGTCACTTTGAGCAGGAGTAGCTTTTCCAGATGTCATAATAACTGGTTTAGCAGCAGTACCATTGATGTTAATTTTTGCATTTCTTTCTACAGCAATAAATAAAGAAGTAGATAGGGCAGTAGCAGAACTTTTAATTACTGTTCCAGCAGGAATAACTAAAGTTGCTCCACCTTTAACAACTAAACCTCCAGTTAAAGTGTAAGTTTGAGTAGGGTCTAAAGTTACAGTTCCATTAGTGATTTCTCCTTTTAAATCGTCAACTTTTACCACAAAAGTACTTTTGTTGTCATCAGTTTTGTTATTGTCATCAGAACTACAGCTTGTTAAAGCAAGTCCTAATATTGCAGCCATTGCAAAAAATGATTTTTTCATTGTTGTTGTGTTTTATGTTTTATTTTATTTATGGCAAAGTAAAGTAATGTATGTTCCTACTGAGTTAAGTCGGTATTAATAATACATTAAGTATATTGGTTGTTTAAAGTTTTTCTTAATATAAAATTTACATATGACTTGCTATAAATAAAAAAGGTGACTAGTATTAGCTAATCACCTTTTTTTATTTTTAAAGTGTTTCTTAAAATGTGTAGTTTAAAGTAAGTCTGAAATCTGAACCTGCTTTGTATGAAATTGCAGTAATATCACCAACAGATTCTTTTCCTGGGACTTTTCCTTGCTCTTGCACACGTTTAAAAGTCGGGTTTAAAATATTGTTGTAAATAAGACCTAATTTTAAGTTTTTAGTCAAACTTGCATTAGCGATAAAGTCTAATTTATTTACAGCTTTATCAACTAGGTTTCCTACTCTTGAGGTTCCAATTACAGCTAATTTATCTGAAAAATAAGAGTAAGATACCGTTGCACTGAAATCCTGTCCTTCTCTGAATTCATTTAAAAATGATAAGTTAGCATTGGCAAGGAAATCAGAAGCTCCTGTTAATTTACTTTCTGTAAAAGTAAAGTTTGCTCCAAAATCATTTTCATTGTTTACTTTATCGTTGCTTAGATCTTGATTTGTGTATAAATATGATCCGTTTGCGTCAAAAGAAAGTTTTGTCTTTAAGTTGTTACTGTTTTCAATTTCAAAAATGTCTTTTCTAAATTCTACTTCAATCCCTGCTACTGTTCCTTTATCTCCTGTATTTGCATAAGAGATATCATTTGAAGAAGAATTAAGGAACATTTCGTTGATCGGATTTTGAATAATTTTTCCGAATGCAGTTATAGAAATTAACTCCCCTGCTTTTGGGAAATATTCCCACCCTAAATCGAAGTTGTAGTTTGTTGAAGCATATAATCTTGGGTTTCCTTCGTATGCTTGTGCAACATCTTCGTAAATAATTGGCACTTTTTCTTTAAACTGAGGAAGCGTATAGGTTTTACTAGCAGAGAATTTTAAATTCTGTTTCTCAGTCAATGTATACTTTGAAATTAAACTTGGTAAAATGTTAAACTTTGAATCATCAGAACTGTCACCATCCGGAACTGTAGTTGTAACATAGTAAACATTCTGAGTTAATTGTTCAAGTCTCGCGCCTAATATCACACTCAATCTGTCTGTTAAAGAGTACTGAACGTTAGCGAATGCAGCATTGATATCTAAATTTCCAGTATACAATTGCTTAATTGGGTTTGAGTAAGATGAACCCCAATGTGCAGCGTCTAAATAGTTATCTACATGATGTATGTCTTCTTTAGGAAAAGAAATTGTAGTTCTGCTTGGGAAGAATGAATATTGTTCCATGTTGTAATCTACATCCTTGAACTTTCCTGAATAACCAACAGTTATTTTCCCTTTGTATGTATCATCGCTTTTTTTGTTGAAATTATATGATAATGCAATATTTGCAGCGATTTCATTTTCCTTTAAGTCCTGGAAAAATCGGTGATTATTTATGTTAGAGTTGGTAAAAAACGTATAATCAATACCATTAGGAGCATACACAAACGAGTTTTGCATACGATCCGGAATTGCACTGTTAGACATGCTGTATCCTACTCCCCAGTTTAAATTCCATTGATCGTTGAATTTGTTTTTTCCGGTTAATTGGTTTACAATTAATTGAGTTCTTTCAAAAGTTCCACGTTTGATAAAACCTGAAATTTGTTGAAGAGCGTCTCCACCACCATCAAAATTTTGGTTTGTTCCTTCGTACTCACTGTAATCCTGATCACTTGAATTTAAGAATAAAGAAGTAAAGAATATTGAGTTTTTGTTGTTGATTTTATAATCAGCAGTACCCATAACAGTGGTTGTAGTGTTGTGTTTGTAAGCCGTTCTGTTAAAATCAGAAAATATATCTCCGTCAGAAGTAATACCACCTCTGCTGTAACCTTGAGTAAATTTATTTTTAGCACTAAATGAACCAGTGATAAAAGTTCCGATTGAGCTTTCGTCATTTATGTTGAATCTTTTTCCTGCAGATAGTGTATAGAAAGCATTTAATACATTCTTGTTTTCTTGTCTGTCCCAACTTGTTGCGTAGTTGTATGGCTGTAAAGGAGAGTCTGGAACTCCAACTTTTTTAAATCCTGTATAAGTAGGACCGTCCTGTAGATAAAAATGATCCTGACCTAAAACATTTGTGTTAGCTCCTGCACCAATTGAAAAACTAACAAAAGGTTTTCCGCTGAATTTTTTTGCAGTGATATCAATATTCGCACCACCAAAATCGGCATAATTTTGAGATTCAAATGTTTTGCTTACTCCAATATTGTCTACAATATTTGTTGTGAAAATATCTAAAAGTATATTTTTATTTGCAGGGCTGTTTGATGGTAAAGGAAGTCCGTTTAAAGTGGTAACATTATAACGATCTCCTAATCCTCGCACGAAAACATTTCCTGAATCATCGTTTTTAGAAACCCCACTAACTTTAGATACAGCATTTGCTACATCATTAATTCCTTTTCTTGAGATTTCTTCAGCACCAATTGCAGCTTTAAAAGCAACCGCATTTTTTTGGTCTAATAATAAAGCGGATTCTTTTTGTTTATTTCCGGCAGATGACTGTACAACAACATCCTTCAAAGCATAACCTTCTCCAGAAGTTAGTGTTTGATTAACCGTTACAGTTTCGTTTGCTTTAACTGTAACAGGAGCTTCAACAGTCTGATATCCTAAAAAACTGAAAATTAAAGTGTAACTTCCTGGGTTTACGGTTAATGAATATTTTCCGTCAATGTCGCTATTTGCGCTGATGTTTGTTCCTTTTATTAAAACATTCGCAAAAGGAAGCGATTGATTGTTCATTTCTTTGTCGGTTAATGTACCAGAAATTGTACCTTTGTTTTGAGCGACCGAAATCGTGCAGATAAATAATGTAAGTAATAGAAATTTTAAATTGAATTTCATTTTAGTTGTGTTTAATTTATTTTTTTGCAAAGAAAGAACCGCACAGTAAAGTTCATGTTACGCACTTGTTATGTTTTTGTGTGCTGTAGATTATCAAATTGTTACGAGATTAAATTACCGTTAACAGCGATTTTTAACCGTTGATTTATTATTATATTTACCATCGCAATTAAAAACCATCAGATTTATTATCTTAAAATTTGATGAGAAAACTCAATTTTTGCTATTTTATGAAAAAAACACAAACAAAGATTTTATTAGTTGACGATGAGCCGGATATCCTGGAAATTGTAGGTTATAACCTAGCTCAGGAAGGCTACCAGATTGTAACAGCTTCTAACGGAAAAGATGCAATTGCAAAAGCTCAAAAAGAATTGCCGGACTTGATTATTATGGATGTGATGATGGCAGAAATGGACGGTATGGAAGCTTGTGAACATATCAGAAAAATACCAGAATTAAATAATGTTATCATAACATTTTTAACAGCAAGAAGTGAAGATTATTCACAAGTAGCTGGTTTTGATGCCGGTGCTGATGATTATATCACAAAACCAATAAAACCAAAATTATTGGTAAGCAAAGTAAAGGCTTTGTTAAGAAGGTTAAAAGAACAAGAAGTCGTTAGTGATACTTTAAATGTTGGGGGAATAGAAATTAACCGTGAAGAATACAAGATCATAAAAGGGAATGTAGAAATTGCATTGCCAAGAAAAGAATTCGAATTGTTTTACTTATTAGCTTCAAAACCTGGGAAAGTTTTTAAAAGAGACGAAATCCTTGATAAAGTTTGGGGTAACGAAGTAGTAGTAGGAGGAAGAACAATCGATGTTCACATTAGAAAACTACGCGAAAAGATTGGAGAAGATCTTTTTAAAACAATAAAAGGAGTAGGGTATAAATTTGAAGTTTAGTTTTTTTAAGATACTACGGTTCTGAGATGCTAAGTTGCTAAGACTCTTAATTGTAATAGAATTTTAGTTAAGATTTAGACTTATTCAATTATTAGAAAAAACATTCAAATAAAAATTGAACCATATAAGTTCATTTAAATTGTTACCTGTAAATTTTAAAAATTATTATATTTAGCACATGTAAACATTGTTTATATGTGCTAAGTCATTTATAGTCAAAAGTTAAAAGAACTTATATCACTTATATGGTGAAAAAATCCCTTAACGGTTAAACAATATCAATGAAAATTAATTTTAAAAAAACATACAAATTTGCTGTAAAGTCGGCATTATATATCAGTCTTTTTGCGACAGGATTTGTAATGATTTTAATGTCATTATTTTATAAAGGTCAATTAAAACATCAAATTGCTTTTGGATTAATTTTCATAATATCCATTTATATATTCTCTTTTTTGGTTTTACAATATCGTGTAGAACGCTTTATATACCGAAGAGTAAAAAAGATCTACGATGAGGTTTCGTTATTAGAATCGACAACACTCATCAATCAACCGATTACAACCGACATGGAAACGCTTTCGCGTGAAGTAAAAAAGTTTGCAACCGATAAAAAACTCGAAATCGAAATGCTCGAAATTCGCGAGCAATACCGCAGAGAATTTCTGGGTAATGTTTCGCACGAACTTAAAACACCTTTGTTTACGGTTCAGGGCTATGTTTCGACTTTGCTGGATGGCGCGATGGACGATAAAAACATTCGGAAAAAATATTTAAAACGTGCCGAAAAAGGTGTAGAGCGATTAATTTACATCGTTGAAGATCTGGACATGATTACCAAACTCGAATCTGGTGATCTGGATTTGAACATGACCGATTTTGATATCGTTGTACTGATTCAGAATGTTTTTGATTTATTGGAAATGAAAGCTGACAAAAAGAAAATCAAACTGGCTTTTGAAAGCCGAAACGTAAAATCGGTTATTGTACGCGGAGACCAGGACAGAATTCAGCAGGTTTTGGAGAATTTAATTGTAAACTCCATCAAATACGGAAAAGACGGCGGTTTAACCGAAGTTGGCGTAGTAAACCTAACCAAGAAAAAAGTTTTAATCCGCATTAGCGATAATGGAGAAGGAGTAGAGAAACAAAACATCCCAAGACTTTTTGAACGTTTTTACAGAGTTGACAAAAGTGGAACCCGATCTGAAGGCGGTTCCGGTTTAGGATTGGCCATTGTAAAACACATTATTGAAGCACATAAAGAAAAAGTATACGTAGAAAGTGAGTTCGGAATTGGTTCTGAATTCTCCTTCACACTCGAAAAAACGTATAAAACACAAAAAGCTGGGGTTAAAAAATTGTAAGCTTTACAAATGCGAAGTGCCGTAATATATAGCTTGCCACAACCAATAATATTTGCATAACGATTTCGAAACAAATCTTCTTATTTTGGTAACACCCTGTTAATGATTTCTTAACATTGGTGATACATCTTTGCATCTTGAATTTTAGTGCAGTAGAGGAAAAATGATAAAAAGAAACATAATTGCAATTTTATTGCTAATTACTTGTGTAGCAAATGCGCAAGAATTGACTAAAGAAGATGTGAAAAAAGAAGTAGTTCGTCTTCTGGATTCTATCAATAAAGCAAAACTTCCGGATACCAAATCTGGAGTTAGTAACGACGAACACTGGTACGACCGAATCTCTCTAAGGGGTTATGCACAAATAAGATACAACGGTTTATTCTCTACAAACGATAAAGTTTCCTGCGAGCAATGTGATAAATCCTGGGGAACAACTTCTACAGCTCCGGATGCGAAAGCAAACAACGGACTTTTTATCAGACGTGCGCGTTTAGTATTTTCAGGTCAGGTTCACCCAAATGTATTTTTCTATTTCCAACCCGATTTTGCGAGTTCGCCAAGTACCGGAATTCAGAATTTCGTTCAGATTAGGGACCTTTATTTTGATCTTTCTTTCGATAAGAAAAAGGAATATCGCGTGCGTGTTGGGCAAAGTAAAATTCCATATGGTTTTGAAAACATGCAATCCAGCTCACAGCGATTGGCTTTAGACAGAAACGATGCCATGAACAGTGCGATATTAAACGAACGTGATTTAGGATTGTTCTTTTATTGGGCCCCGGCAGAAATAAGAGAGCGTTTTTCTATGTTGGTAAAAGATGGTTACAAAGGTTCCGGTGATTTTGGAGTTTTTGCTTTTGGAGTTTACAACGGTCAAATTGCCAATAAACTAGACGGAAACAGAGATTTGAATGTAGTGGCCAGAATTACTTACCCGTTTGTTATCGGAAATCAGATTATCGAACCGGGACTTCAGGCGTATACTGGGAAATGGGCTTTTACAGGCGAAATTTCAAATGGTGTAACAGTCAATGATCCGCAATATGTAAAAGACCAAAGAGTAGGCGCAACTTTTGTTTTGTATCCAAAGCCATTCGGAATCCAGACAGAATATAATATTGGAACCGGACCTCGATATAACACGCTTACAAACACAGTTGATGAAACGGATTTAAACGGCGGTTATGTATTATTGAATTACAAATTAGATGTAAAAAAACAGCACATTTATCCATTTGCCAAATTTCAATATTATGACGGAGGAAAAAAATACGAAAAAGACGCCAGAAGTTATGTCGTAAGAGATTATGAAATTGGCGTAGAATGGCAGCCGTTTAAAGCATTTGAACTTACAGCAGAATACGTTATTGCTGACAGAACTTTTGAAGACAGCGTACTGCCAATTAACAGACAACAAGGAAATTTATTGCGATTACAAGCGCAGTTTAACTTCTAAATTTAGCAGAGTTAAAATTAATAAAAGCCTTATTTAACACATAAAAACATAGATTTTATATGTAAAAAAAGGGCACAAAAAGAAATATATTTCTTTCACATAGCTTTCTCTGTGCGTTTTAAATAAGTGAAACGCCTTTTTAAGATTACAAAATCTATGTTTCTATGTGTTAAAATTATTTACAGGCAACTAAGCTAAAGTTTATCTTCAAATATAGAAAATAACGAATCCCAGTCGATGTCATTTTGAAACTGGGCAAAACCTGTAAACGACTTTACTCTTGATAAATCTTCAATGGTAAAGTCGTCCTGCGTTGCATACGGCACCAAATTTTCATCCTGAAGTTTTATCGCCAGATATTCCTGCTCATATTGTCCCGGAGTTGGAATAAAAAAAGCTTTTTTACCCAATTTTGCCAAATCCATAACGGTTGTATAACCGGAACGGCACAAAACCAACTCACTTTCGTTAAAAGTTTGTTCTAATTGTTTCGAATTCATGAAATTGTAATACGTAACATTTCCAGATTCTAGTTTAGACTGGTCTTTTTCTACCACACCTTTTACAAAAACCACTTTTCCTTCATAATTTACAATTTCTTTCTGTAGTTTTTCTTCCAGAAATGTACGCTGAGGTTCAGGTCCCGAAAGAATAATCATCAAATCATAAACCTTTGGAGTTTCCTTTTTGCGCATTCTGCTCAAAGGCCCAATATATTTTAAGTCAAGTTCGTTTGTTTTAAGATGACCTAAATCTCCCGTAAGATTTACTTTTTCATTGGTATCAGGAATCCAGCATTCATCGTATTTTTTTATAATATGCTGATGACATTTACTCGTAAACCAGGTCGTATTTCCAGTCATCACATTCAATTGGTGCGTCATGAAAACAGAAGGAATTTTTTTACTGAAAACCCCCAGTCTATTGTCCGAAATAATACCGTCAATGCCGTGTTTTCTAATAATTGATTTCACCATTTTTTTCTCATCCAAAATGGCAGTAATCATTTTAGGAAGATTTTTAATCAGCTTCCACTTAAAATTTTTACCATTTTTAGCATACTCAATATGGTAAGAAGGCAATTCTAAAGTTTGCACATAGGGAAATTCTTTTCTTAACAAAGCCAGTGCAATACCGTCAGAAGCTATTATCGGAATAAAGTTATTTTCCTGTAATGCTTTTATGATCGGGATACATCTTGTGGCGTGGCCCAAACCCCAGTTTAACGGTGCGACTAAAATAGTTTTGTTCGCAGAATATTCAATACTCATATTATGTTGCTTTTTGACGAAGATATATAAATAAGTGATTTCTGTTATTTAGCGCATATTACTAAATTATTAACTCTATTGTAAGGCTTTGTTTATATATTAACATAAAAGTTAATGTATAAAAAAAGAGACTAAAAAAATTAGCCTCTTGATTATAGTAATAAAAATTATTTTTAATCCTGTATATACGTTTTGTTTCCGTTAGCATTGATGTAGTATTTACCACCTCGAGGTCCCGTATACACTTTTTTACCGTTGTATTCTCCCGTAACTTTATCAGCAACTTTTGGTGCTTTTTCAGTAGTTTCTTTTAAAGTTTTGGTACTGGCTTTTTTAGTTGCCGTTGCATCTTTTTTTACCGTTTTCGCTTTTGTGTCAGCTACTCCTTCTGTCTTTTTTACGTCAGCTTTTGTACTTTCAGCCTTAGCGTCTCTTTTCGCTTTAGCGGCATCAGCTTTTGCTTTTTTTGCATCAGCGGTTGCCTTGTCAGCATCTGATTTTGCTTTGCTTGCGTCTTTTTTAGCTTTCGCCGATTCTTTTTTGGCATCAGCAGAAGCGTTATCAGCTTCAGATTTTGCTTTGTCAGATGTCTTTTTAGCTTTCGCCGATGCTTTTTTAGCATCTGCAGCAGCTTTGTCAGCATCAGATTTTGCTTTTTTAGCCTTCGCTTCTGTTTTATCCTTCGCCGTTTTTGTTGTCGTTTCCTGAGCGTAAAAATTACCTGAAAGAACAAATACAAAACAGATTAATAATAATTTTTTCATAAGTTGAGAGATTAAAATTTCGATTAAAAATAATCAATTTATGATAATGTTGTTCTCAAAGTGTTAAAAATAAGCACGAAGCTGAATATTTCCGGTATGAATTGTTTTTCCAGTCTCACTTTTCCTGCCCTGGTAATTTAAATTGATATCTAAAAACTGCGTGATATTTTTCTGTAAAAGCAACTTCCAAACCAGATTTTGCCCCGCCTGAAGCCCCTCAAGCATTTGAAATCCTACAGAAGAAAATTCATTACCAATAAATTTATTTTCATAAAAAGAAAATTCGCCATTCATGGTTACTTTTTTCTCACCTGCATACGAAAAAGAAATTCCCAGCCTATTTTGGCGCAGTGTTTCAAAATTCCCTATTTGGTTTTCCTTATTCTGCAATTCATAAAAGAAATCCAGACTTGTGTTTTTCGAAAACAAATAACTGATTTTGGGTGCAATCTGATAGCCTTCCAAATCATAATTTTTCTCTGTAAAATCCTCCGAAACTAAATCTGTTTTTATCGTTTTAGTGAAGAAATTAAACAGCCAGCTTTTTTGGTACAAATGCGTGTATTGCAATTGATGCGAATTGTTGGTGACATTTTGCGACCCAATCGAAAGCAGGTTTTTTCCTTTATTAATAAGGTAAGAATAGGTTACAGAATGTTTTTGTTTCCCACGATTATAATATAGACTGTTTCGTAAACTCGAGTTTAATCCCAGCATATTTTCATCAGAAGAACTAAACGGATTCAGTTCTAAACGATCGCCATCACTTTTAACCTTTCGATCCATAATAAACGAAGTCTGGTTGTAGAAATAAGAAGCCAGTTTCTTAAAACCGGTTTTATTTTGCCATTGCAACGGGTTTAAAGTTACCGATTGTGAAAATTTATTCTGATTGGTTTTGATATAAACCTGATTCGGCAAAAAGATGCGGATAAACTTGGCCTGATCCGGAAAAGGTGCAACTTCAAATTCTTCTAATTCCTGAATTCCGTTGCCATTATAGTCGTTCCAGGTATAAACACCTTGCCCCGCCGGAACTTCGACATACGTAAATTCCTGTTGTGCAATAGTTCCCGAACTCGTTTCATAAGCTGTTCCGATTTGCATAAACTGATTAAAAAATCGATCGTTGTACAAGATTCTGGAGTTTAATGAAGGCTCATTTTTTCGGGAAACATCGGTAAAATTTAAAGTCCTGTAACTTGCATAAACTGCCAAATCTGTTTTTTTGTTCTGAATCAATTTCGATTTTAAAACATACATTCTCGAATCGTTAACATGTTGCAGCAAACCATTTTGCAAACTGTCATTGCGACGTTGCAAATAACCCAATTCGACAAAAACTTTTGTGCTGTCGCCACGCCCAACAAAAACGCCGTATTCTGAAAATCTTTGGCTCAAGGCCGAAAACTGATTGGTAACTTTATCTTTTTCCTGATTGTCTTCGATTTGAAAACTTCCGCCAATCCAGTTTTTTCCAAAATGATATTTTGTTTTCGCCAGATTCCGAATAAATTTTGAAGTCGAAGTCGTTGCATCAGAATTTAAAAAACTACCTCGATTTTCAATTGTCCATTTTTTCAATTTGAAGAAAGCGTTTGCCGTATGCCGCGCTCCGGAATAACTTTCGGTATAATCTAATTTCTCAAATTGATACGTAAATAAACCAACATTTGAGGTTTCTTTTTTCGAAAATAAATCAAAATTCAATCCTGTAACCAAAAGACTTTGATTGCCTAAAAGTGTCGTTGTATTCAAATTCCAATCTCTGTTAAACTCAATATTATACAATCGTTCTACAGACCTGAAATCATCCTGAACAAACTGGTAATTGGCGAAACCATCCAAAGTCCAGTCTCTGGTAAAAAGACGTTTTTTTATGTTTCCTTTAAAAGCAATTCCCTGATTATTACCGTCGTCAATATTCGAGAATAAATTTTGATCATTATTGCTAATTGCAATTTCAAAGTCAGCCAAAGTTTTTTCGTCGGGATTGTATTTTCCTAAAAAAGTCGCCACCTGAATTTTCATTGGCGCAACCAGTTTAACAATTGGTTCATAATTTCCCTGTAAAATACCGTTTACAGGCGCAACATATTCATAAATACGCTCGACAGAATTGTTGTTTTGAATAATATAATTCCCCAGATTATTTCCAACTAAACTAAATTTTACATTATATAAAACATTCGTCGCATCATTCGAATATTCATAAACTTCAACCGAATTTAGAACTGTTTTTTTATACAAAATTTTATTGTCAGCATAAGTATCTTCATACGCAGACGGTGCCACCATTAAATTTTGATCATCGCCCGCCTGACTTAAAACCTGAACTTGTTCTGTAGAAAGATTTTGCTGCAAAGGCTGGTTTTTCATGTCATTTTCAGAATATATATAACCGCCAAAACTCCAGCTTTTATTTTGATGCGTTGCGCCTGCATACGTAACCAATCGGTTGTAATTTCGTTCAGAATATTGGTATTCAATATTAATACGCATTTCTGACGTAATTGTAAAAAGCGAGGTAAACACGATTTCACCCGCATTATAATCAATAGTATAATCATTGTTTTCACCTCGTTTTAGCAAAACACCATTTACATAAACGCGCTCAGAACCCGAAATAACCAAAACATACAATTCGCCATTTTGCCCTTTTAATTTATAAGGACCCTGGTTGCCTTCCTGTCCCGTAAAAGTACTTTTGGCATATTGTCCTTTTACAAAAGCGACAGATGCAAAAACATTGGTTTTGTTTTCTTCACCACCAAAATCAAAGCTTGTAGAAAGTCCCTGAACTTTTTTATTAAAACTTAGAAATTGTGTTTTTCTGTTTTCCAGAAAAACATCTCCCGCGCGAATGTTCCAGTCATCGCTAAAAAGTTCCATGAAAATATTATCAAACTGATCAAGTTTCTGTGAATACCCGCCATCTTGCAGCGGAATATTGTTGTCCTGAAGTGAAGCCCGCAAACTCACTTTGTCTGATATTTTTCCGGTAATTTGAAGATCAAGATTTGAGTTTAAAACCGTATTTTGGTTATTTCCAATAGTAACGCCACGCGTAATACTTCCGGAAGTATTTAAACCGTCAAACGGAGTGACTTTTTTAGCATTCGTGTTTTCGAGTTTGTATAATTTTTCAGTTCCAACATCGTTGCTAACAACCTGACTGTCTTTATAAAGCGAATATTCTTTGGTCAGGAAATCAGGATATTTTAAGTAATTGACAATTAAAGTATCTGAATTTGGAGTAAATTTTTCGTTTAAAAGTAAAGTTCCTTTTTGAAAATCGATTTTATAAAACGTAGAATCTACGGGTTCATTTTTAGTATTTAAGAGCTGAAAGAAGCTGGAATTGATACTGAATTTTTCCAAATGAATAGTGTCTTTCGTTGCGATTACTTTCTTTGTCTGGTACGGAGATTCCGTTTCCTGAGCCCGAAGTCCGGAAAACCAAAACAGCACCGTTAGAAACAGTAATTTTTTCAACATAAACACTTTAACTCTAAAAAGCCAAAAGTAGTATTTATAATTGGGAAATTGAGAAGCTTTTAATGCTTCATATTATTGTCAATTAGAACATTATTCTGTTATTTTAAAATAGTTGCAGCATCATAAGTCAATCTTTTTTTTAGCTTTGTTACAAGATATAATCAACTTAATTTATGGATACTAGCAAAGAACTTTTATTCTTTTTTAGTGCTTTGGGGGTTTTCAACGGAATAATTCTCGGGATTTACTTTTTCTTTTTTACGAAGAAAAAATACCTCACGAATTATTTTCTGGGTGCACTTTTGTTCGCTTTAAGCATAAGAATAGGTAAATCTGTATTTGTATATTTTGATTCGACGTTGCCAAAAATGTATCTGCAATTGGGGCTTACGGCTTGCTTTTTTATTGGTCCGTGTTTGTATTATTTTTTAAAATCGGCGGTTGAAGAAATCAATGTAATGCCAAAATCCTGGAAAATTTCATTGCTTTTTTGGGGAATTTTGATTGTTACCGTTGGTATTTTATATCCGTATGAAGATTATCCAAAACTTTGGGGACGCACTTTTATTAAAATTATTTATTTGCAATGGTTCGTTTATATTATTTTTTCAGGGTATACGATTAGAACAATTCTGAAAAAAATAATAGATCCAAAACAAAAAACAACTCCTGCCGAAGTGTGGTTTGGAATGCTTTTTCTGGGTAATTTTCTTTTGTTTCTTTTTTATTTCCTTTCAATTATGGGCGCTCCGGGCGCAACATATATAAGTGGCGCGGTGGTTTTCTCTTTCATTTTATATCTCATTATTTCGATTCTTTTATACCGAAAAAAAACTGACGATTTATTTCTGCTAAACAATCAAAAATATTCAGGAAAGAAAATAGATTCGGCAGAAGCCAAAATTTTATCTGAGAAATTAGAAAAAATAATGACCGACAAAAGTTTATACAAAAACCCGAATTTGAGTTTGCAGGATTTATCTCAGGAACTTACTATTTCGAGTCATCAATTATCGCAGTTTTTAAATAATAATCTGGGAAAAAATTTTACCAGTTTTATCAACGAATTCAGAATAAATGAAGCGTGCAAAATTATCACTTCAAATGATAAACTGACTTTAGAATCTATTGGTTACGATGTTGGTTTTAATTCGAAATCGACATTTTTTGCCGCCTTTAAAAAACATACCGGAACCACGCCTTTAAATTATCAGCTTCAGGCTTTACAAACTTAAGTTTATGAACATTGGTAAAGAAATATTATTCTTTTTTGGTGCTTTAGGAGCATTCAACGGATTTATTCTGAGTACGTACTTTTTGTTTTTTACGAAAAAAAAATATCTTTCCAATCTTTTTCTTGGCGCGTTACTTTTGGCTTTGAGTATCAGAATCACAGTTACGGTTTTTGTGTATTTTAATAATGCTTTGCCTAAAACGTATCTTCAAATCGGGCTTTCGGCTTGTTTATTAATTGGTCCGTTTTTGTATTATTTTTTAAAATCCGGAATTCATTCCTTAACCAGTATTCCTAAAATCTGGAAATATCATTTGGCAATTTGGCCAATTTTAATTTTTACAATTGGTTTTTTATTTCCTTATCAAAATTATCCCATTTTATGGAACAACTATTTTGTGGCTCTTATTTTTCTGCAATGGTTTACATACATTTTTCTATCAGGTTTTGAAAACCGAATATTACTTCAAAAAATAATTCAAAATTATGATGAAACAGCTCCGGCAGAAAAGTGGTTCGGAATGGTTTACTTCGGCAATGCGATCGTTTTTTTGTTTTATTTTCTTGGCTTTGCAAGAGTTCCGTTTATTTCGTGTGTTACCGGCTGTGTCTCATTTACTTTTATCCTGTATTTGGCTTTCCTGATTCTTTTACACCGAAAAAAAACAGACGATTTGTTTCTGCTAAACAATCAAAAGTATTCGGGAAGGAAAATAGATTCGGCGGAAGCCAAAATTTTATCGGAGAAATTAGAAAAAATAATGACAAACAAAAGTTTATACAAAAATCCGAATTTGAGTTTACAGGATTTAGCACAGGAACTTAACATTCCGAGTCATCAATTATCACAGTTTCTAAATAATAATCTCGACAAGAATTTCACGAGTTTTATCAACGAATTCAGAATAAATGAAGCTTGTAAAATCATTATTTCAAATGATAAACTGACATTAGAATCTATTGGTTATGATGTTGGTTTTAATTCGAAATCAACTTTCTTCGCCGCCTTTAAAAAACATACCGGAAGCACGCCTTTAAATTATCAGCTTCAGGCTTTGCAAGTTTAAAACGAGTATGAATTTATAAATTCGTACTCCTGAATTCTCTTTCCATTACCTCGTTTCGTGGTTTTGAGCTGACTTTTGTCACTACAAAAAGTCAAATCTCAATCATCAACATTATGAAGTTTTTAATTTCAATTTTCATTTTTATTTATTCTTTTCTTTTTGCCTCAAATGCAAAAGCTCAAACTACAACAGCAATTCCAACGAAAGTTGAATCTAAAAATAATGAGTTAAATGAAGTCATTATTAAAAGACAGGCGCCGTTATTAAAATATGGAGCAAATGGCACTATCGATGTAAACGTTGCCAATACATTATTGGCCACAAGCAGTTCTGTAAATGAAGTATTAAGCAGGGTTCCCAATGTGGTAGTTGCCGAAGGACAAATCAGCGTACTGGGAAAAGGCGAAGCGATTATTTACCTTAACGGAATTTTGATTAATTACGAACGTTTTGCTGCAATTCCGGTTTCGCAGATTTTAAAGATTGAAGTCATTTCAAATCCGTCTTCAAAATATGATGCCGAAGGAAAAGCGGTGATCAATATTATTACCAAAAGAAATATCGAAAACGGAATACTGGGAACGGCGACGCAGCAAATTACAAATTCAGAATTTGCCGGAACAAGTACCAATACACTTTTGGATTTTAATTATACCAAAGGGAAGTTTTCGTTTATGACCAATTACGGATTGCAATTAGGAAAAGGCAGAGAACTTTTGTTCACTACAAGAACACGTCCAAATCCTGATGAATTTATGCGATCTCAACTTACTACAGATTGGAAACGTCAGTTTAATAATTATTCCAATTTCGGGTTTGGTTTGCAGTATGCTTTTTCTGATAAAGATTATATTTCTCTCGCGTATAGCGGAAATATCGAAGATTTAGGCGGAGCTGTAGAAAGTCGAAATTCTATTGAAGATAGTGCCGGAACTAATTTTTATGCTACGGATATTGCCAAAAATGATGTTCTGCTCAATCAGTTCATCAATTTAAATTACAATGTGATCACAGATTCTAAAGGTTCATCCTTATTTATAGGAACCCAATATTCGAATTATAACGGAACGGTACAGGATTTTATTGATGAAAATAGTTTGGTTGATGAAGTAAATGTCGAACGATATTTGAAGAATAATGTAGCGAATGGTATAAATATAATTATGGCACAAGCGGATTATTCCAAAAAAAACAATAAAAACGCCAAACTCGAAACTGGTGCAAAGTACAGTTATGCAACTATAAATTCAGGAACTGATTTTTTAATTGCAAATCCAAATGATATGATTTTTGAGTTGGATGATGAACTCTCAAGTGATTTCTCGTATAGAGAAAAAATAGGAGCGGCGTATTTTAATTACGGAAATTCGATTGGCGAAAAGGTTAATTTTTCGGTTGGTGCCCGAGGTGAATATACCAATTATGATTTGTTTACAAACGCAAACGGAATTCAGAAATTCAGTAAAAGTTACGGTAATATTTTTCCCAACTTGCTTTTAAATTTCGATTTTTCAGATGATTTAAAAGCGCACGCATCGTATGTTTCCAGAATTACCCGACCAAGATATCAGGCTTTAAATCCGTATGTTATTTATCAGGATCCGTTTACTACAATAGAAGGAAATCCAAATTTATTGCCCGAAAAAATTCATGCTTTTGAAATTGGATTAATGTACAAAAAGTTTGATTTTAAATTGGGATATACCTATAAAACAGATCCCATTTCTGCCGCAGCTTTACGTGGCGATACACCAAACAGTTATATTTTAAGATCTTTAAATCTGGAGAAAGAGCATTCTTATTTTGCTTCAATTTCACGATCGTTTACAGCAAAATGGTGGACTTCTACCAATACTATAAGCATGAATTTAACGAAAGCCGTCGATAATGTATATGGATACGCTTTGGGACCGGTAAAGCCGCAAATATATTTGTATTCGAATAATACTTTTACGATTCCGGATTGGTTTAAAATTCAATTGCTTGCTTGGTATTTAGGCGATAAAAGTTATGGTTTGAGAAGCGACAATAGCCGATCGACGGTTACTTTAGGAATCGAAAGAAACTTTTTTAAAGATGCCTTAAAAATCAATTTTACGGCAAACGATATTTTCCACGATTTCATGGTTTCAGGAAATTATACAGTCGGGCAAACCGAAATATATTATCACAGAACATACACAACAAATTACTTTAGATTTATCGCAACCTATAGTTTTGGGAATTCGAAGAAAACAAATTATAAGAAATCTGAGATTGGGGAGACTGAGAATAATAGGGCGAGGTAAAATAAAAAAGGTTTCACGAAAGTGAAACCTTTTAATATGAATTTTAAATTAACCTGTGTTGTTTGTCATTTCGACGAAGGAGAAATCTCCGCAAGTAACCCACATGCAAATTCGTCAATCTTTGTCGAGCTTCTCGTGGAGATTTCTCCTTCGTAGAAATGACATAAACGAGAAAAAACTTTGCGTCTTCGAGTCTTTGCGAGAAATAAGTTAACATTATTAATTAAAAAATTGCACTCTTAAATGCAAAACTCTTAATTAAGTTCTTTAGTCACAATTTGCATTGTTTCTCTACTTACTTGTTTCAATAAAACAGCTTTGTTTTCTTCAACAGTTTGTGCTGCATTTTCTGTAAAGTGACGAATTGTATATAAAGTTACATTTTCGCTATAATCAACTTTGAATTTTTTCGAAAGAATGGCATTCAAATCATTGAAATTCCCAAATTTATCTTCAACACAAACAGAAAAACTAATCGCCGAATTCTGAATTAAGTTTACTTTGATTTTAAATTCGTGGAATAAACCGAAAATCTCACTGATATTTTCTTCCATAATAAAAGAAAAATCAATTGAGGAAAGAGATATCAAAAGCTGTTCTCTTTTTACGATAAAACAGGGATATTGCGGCTCTAAATCAACACCTTTAGAAACACAAGTTCCTTTTAATAACGGATTGATAAAAGATTTTACATAAAGCGGAATCTCTTTTTTCTGTAAAGGCTGTAACGTTTTTGGATGAATAACCGTTGCGCCGTAAAAAGCCAATTCGATAGCTTCACGATACGAAATTTGGTTTAGCAAACTCGCATTTTCAAAATAACGCGGATCGGCATTCATAACTCCGGGAACGTCTTTCCAGATTGTTACGCTTTCTGCTCCAAGGCAATAAGCAAAAATTCCGGCTGTATAATCAGAACCTTCACGACCCAAAGTTGTAGTGAAATTATTTTCATCGGCACCTAAAAATCCCTGAGTAATGTTCAGTGTTTTTCTTGGTACATTTTGACTAATGTTTTCTTGCGTAGCTTCCCAATCTACTTCTGCATCTCTGTAGTTTGCATTTGTTTTGATGAAGTTACGAACATCAAGCCAATTTGTCTGAATACCCATAAAATTCATAAAATGACTCAAAATTGTAGTCGAAATCAATTCTCCAAAACTTACAATCTGGTCGTAAACAAAATTGTAATTTGGTGATTTATTATGTGCTAAGAAATATTCCAATTCAGTAAATTGATCGTTTACCGCAGCAAAAACTTCGTGCTTTTCATCTGAAAATAAATCTAATAATATCTGATTATGATAATTTTTAATTTCCTGTACAGAGGAATTCAACTCTGGTGACTGATCAAAATAATTCTTGATCACAACTTCAAGAGCATTTGTGGTTTTTCCCATTGCAGAAACTACCAATATCACATCTTCATAACCCACTTTTTGTAAAACGTCGTATACGTTTTTAATTCCCGCAGCATCTTTTACCGATGCACCACCAAATTTAAATACTCTCATTATTAATTTTAGATTTTTAATTTTAGATTTCAGATTAACTGAAAACTGCTTTTTTTTTATGTTTTAATCTGTGGCTAGATATTTTTTAATTTTTCTCTAAGAAAGAATTAATTCCTGTTTCGTCCATTTGAACAACCTGCCATCCGTCAAGAATTCTTGCGCCAGAATTCTTGTAGAAATTTACCGCCGGTGTATTCCAGTCCAGAACATTCCATTCTACTCTTCGAACGTTATCTCTTTTACCTTGTTTCATAATTTCGGCATAAAGTGCAGTTCCCAAACCGGTACCACGCATTTTTTCCTTTACAATTAAATCTTCAAGGTGTATTGTTTTTCCTTTCCAGGTCGAGTAGCGGTAATAGTATAATGCGATTCCAACAATTTCTCTTTGTTGTGCTTCATTTCCAATCTCGGCTACAAAAACATGAAATAGTGGATTTTCACCAAAACCGTCACGTATTAAATCTTCTTCGGTTATAACGACAGCTTCAGGCTCTTTTTCGAATATTGCCAGTTCCTGTATCAGTTCCAAAACCGCTTTCATGTCTTCAGGATTTCCTTTTCTAATATTCATTATTCTTATTATTAATTCTTTATAAGCTAAAAATGCATTTTTTTATTCGCTACTTCTTACCTTTAATTAGCAAATATATAATAGTAGCAAACTAACAAAATAATTTTTAAATCATTCTCACAAAAAAAACGATATTTGTGACTTAAAATTAAAACTACAACGATTTAGTAATGGAAGAACGCAATAAAACACTGGGAGAGTTTATTATTGAGAACCAAAAAGCATTTCAATATTCGTCGGGGGAGCTTTCCCGAATTATCAATTCTATACGTTTGGCAGCCAAGGTTGTCAACTATAAAGTAAACAAAGCTGGATTAGTGGATATTATTGGCGCTGCTGGCGAACAAAATATTCAGGGAGAAGACCAGCAAAAATTAGATGTGTATGCCAACGAAGTATTTATCCAGACGTTAATTAACCGCGAGATTGTCTGTGGAATTGCTTCAGAAGAAAATGACGATTTTATTACTGTTCAGGGGAGCGACAACAGTCATAATAATAAGTACGTGATCTTAATGGATCCGCTTGACGGATCTTCAAATATTGATGTAAATGTTTCTGTGGGAACCATTTTTTCGGTTTTCAGACGAATCACACCAATTGGTACTCCGGTTACAAGCGAGGATTTTTTACAACCGGGAGTAAACCAGGTGGCGGCAGGATATGTAATTTATGGTACATCGACTATGTTGGTTTACACAACGGGTTTTGGCGTAAACGGTTTTACACTAAATCCGGCAATCGGAACATTTTATTTGTCACATCCAAATATGAAATTTCCAAAAGACGGACATATTTATTCGGTAAACGAAGGAAATTATGTTCATTTTCCGCAAGGCGTGAAAAACTACATTAAATATTGTCAGCGTGAAGAAGAGGACAGACCGTATACTTCAAGATATATAGGAAGTCTGGTTTCTGATTTTCATCGAAATATGATCAAGGGCGGAATTTATCTTTATCCAACAAGTTCAAAAGCACCAAAAGGAAAATTACGTTTGTTATACGAATGTAATCCGATGGCATTTATTGCAGAACAGGCAGGAGGAAAAGCAACAGATGGTTTTGGAAGAATTATGGAAATCCAGCCAACCGAGTTGCACCAAAGGGTTCCCTTTTTCTGCGGAAGTTATAATATGGTAGAAAAAGCAGAGCAGTTTATGGCGGAGGCTGAATAGTTTACAGTCTCAGTTTACAGTTACAGCAACCCGACAGGTTTTTAAAATCTGTCGGGTTTATCGTTTAGCCTAGTCTCAGTTCTCTCAGTTTTAGTAAATAGTCACAGTCACAATTTTTAGTCTGGACTTAAAATAGCAAACCCGACAGATTTTCAAAATCTGTCGGGTTTATCGTTTAATTTTCATTTTAGTTTTTAGACTCAGTTCAAAACCGTAAACTGCAACTGTTTACCGTGACTGAAAACTGCGACTAAAAACTGTATACTACTTATGCATATGCTGCATTTCGTAAACGAAAGTATCAGCATCTACTTTTTTGTCTACTAATGACAATGCTTTTGCAATGATATAATTTACGTTGCTTGGCGTAAAACCTAAAGCAATTCCTAGTTTTCTTAGCATCACCTCTTGTTGGTCTTCTAAATGATGATCAACATGTACCATTCTTGTTAAATCGTATAAACGCTCTAATCGTTGAACATGTAAATAAGGTGGGTTGATTGGGTATTTTAAAGGATCGTTTAGAATTTCTTCGTATTCAGTCTCTGAAATTTCTAAACGAGAAGCTAATTTATCCAAGAAACTTTTTTCTTCAGGAAGTACAATTCCGTCTGCTAATGCTACACGAACGATTGCTGAAAAGTGACCTTTATTTCTTTGTTTGAATTCGCTATCGAATAAATCTGAAAATGACATAATTAATTAGTTTTTATGAAACAAAGATAAATGTTATTTTAAATTAATAATTTTAATTTTCTCATAAAATTTAACTTTATTTTCTGCGTTGATTTAATATCGGGGTATCTAAAATTTTTCAAAATAAATCGTAAGTTTACAACCCCTTAATCACAAATACCATTACACCTATGTCAGAATTTTGGATTTATTTTCAGATAGGATTAAAGCATGTTTTAGATATTCACGCTTATGATCACGTTCTTTTTTTAATCGCATTAACAGTTCCGTACACCTTTAAAGACTGGAAAAGAATCTTGCTTTTGGTTACCGTTTTTACAGTTGGACACACCTTAGCTTTAATACTTTCTGTTTTTGGAATCGTTGCCGTAAAAGTAAGTCTTGTTGAGTTCTTAATTCCAATTACGATTTTAATAACCGCATTTTATCATCTGTTTACAGCAGGAAAAGCAACTAAAAATGACGGACTTAATTTGATATTTTTCGTAACCTTATTTTTTGGTATAATTCACGGACTTGGATTTTCGAATTATTTTAAAACAATTTTAGGAGGCACCGCAACGTCAAAATTACTACCTTTAGGGGAATTTGCATTAGGTATTGAAACCGCGCAACTTGTGGTTGTATTTGTGGTTTTGCTAGTGTCATATATTGTACAAACAGTTTTTCGTTTTTCAAAACGCGATTGGGCGCTTGTTATGTCGGCTTTTATTATCGGAGTTGTGGTTCCGATGATTGTAGAAAGCCCAATTTGGAACAGATAAAATTAAATGGAAGTAAAAAAATTAAATAAATACGATAAAGCATATCTTCGAATTGCAAAAGAATGGAGTTTACTCTCTTATTGCAAACGAAAACAAGTAGGAGCGATTATCGTAAAAGACCGAATGATTATTTCTGATGGTTATAACGGAACTCCATCCGGTTTCGAAAATTGCTGTGAAGATGAAGAAGGATTAACGCGCTGGGATGTTTTACATGCCGAAGCAAATGCAATTTTAAAAGTTGCAAGATCAACACAATCCTGCGAAGGGGCAACGTTGTACATTACACTTTCGCCCTGTAAGGAATGCAGTAAATTAATACATCAATCCGGCATAAAAAGAGTCGTTTATAAAGATGGATATCGTGACGATTCAGGAATTCAGTTTTTGATAAAAGCAGGTATTGAGGTCGAACATATTCCTGTTTTAGAAGAATAAATGAAAATTAATTCAACATATTTACCTATTGTTATAGGAGCAACTTTTGCTCTTGGCACCGTCCTCGGAAGCATGATGAATGCTCCTGCCGATGATCAGCTTTTGGCTAAAACCAGTTCAAAAACAAAGCTGAACAAACTAATTGATTTTATCAATAATGAATATGTTGATAAGGTCAATACAGATTCTATCGTAAATCTTACCGTAGACAATATTTTATCCAAATTAGATCCGCATTCTGTTTATATTCCGCCAAGCGAACAGGCCGAAGTCGCAGAAAGTATGAAAGGTGATTTCGTGGGAATAGGAATTAACTTTTATATGTATCGTGATTCTGTTGCGATTATCAGGCCGGTTGAAAATGGTCCTTCGGCGAAAGCCGGATTAAAATCAGGAGACAGAATTTTATTTGCAGGAAAAACGAAATTGTTCGGACGAAGATTGCCGTCAGATAGTTTATTTTCGAAATTAAAAGGATTAAAAGGTTCTGAAATCGAATTGACGGTTTTTAGAAAATCGGAAAAAAAGAAACTCAAGTTTAAAATAAAGAGAGACATTATTCCGCTAAAAAGTGTCGACGCTTCCTTATTATTGGATAATAAAACCGGCTATATCAAAATCAATCGTTTTGCAGAAACTACTTTTAAGGAATTCAAAACCGGATTAACAAGATTAAAGCAAAACGGAATTCAGTCACTCGTAATTGATCTTCGCGATAATGGCGGCGGTTATATGGAAGAAGCTGTAGCTATTGCCGATGAATTCCTGAAAGACAAACAATTGATCGTTTTTACCAAAAATAAAAACGGAACAACTGAAAATACCTACGCCACAAAAGCCGGAAGTTTTGAAACGGGAAAAGTGTATGTTTTAATTAATGAAAATAGTGCTTCGGCAAGTGAAATTTTAGCCGGTGCTATTCAGGATAATGATCGCGGAACCATTGTTGGCCGACGTTCTTTTGGAAAAGGTTTGGTACAGCGCGAAATGGATTTCAGCGATGGATCTGCAGTTAGGTTAACCGTGGCGAGATATTACACGCCAACCGGAAGATCTATTCAAAAGCCGTATAAAAAAGGAAACGAAGAATATTATAAAGAATCTGAAGATCGCATAAAATCCGGCGAACTTTATGCCAAAGACAGTATAAAAGTAGCCGATTCTTTAAAGTTTAAAACACCAAAAGGCAAAATCGTTTACGGCGGCGGCGGAATTGTTCCGGATGTTTTTGTGCCAATGGAAGCGGAACACGGAAATGAAAATGTGGCATATTTGCTGCAAACAGGAATAGTTGGTCATTTTGTTTTTGAAGAATTAGATAAAAACCGAAATACTTTTGCCGGACTTCATTTTAATGAATTTTTAGTTAAGATGAAAAACTCGGATGCTTATTTCAAAAAATTCCAAAACTATATTTTAATGACCGGTTTAGATTTGAAATTAGACAAAACAAAAACATTGGTAAATCGCTATATTACTGCAGAATTTGCCCGCCAATTATATGGTGAATTGTATTATTATGATGTTGTTTTGAAAGAAGACGCGATGATTAAAACAGTTTTAAACCCGAAAAAATAATTAATTTTTTTGATATGAAAACAGCAGAGGTAGTAAATGCGGAAATCGAACTTTTAACGGCAATCAAAAAAGCAGATGTTTCAGTTTTAGAAAAAATGCTTCACGATGATTTGTTATTCAATTTACCCGACGGAAATACAATTACAAAAGAATTAGATTTAGAATCGTATCGTTTGGGTAAGATGCAAATTGAAACACTGGAAGCTTCAGATCAAACTATTAATATTATTAATGATGATGTTGCAGTTGTTGCTGTAACGGTTTCCTTAAGGGGAACTTATGATGGTAATCCAATAGTTGGTGCTTACCGTTATATCAGAGTCTGGAAACAATTTAATGAAGATTTACAAGTTATTGCCGGAAGCTGTGTTGCATTGCAATAATTTAAATAATAATAATTTTTTAAAGCATAATATAACATTTGGAGTTGCAATCTTAGCGAACTTTACCAAATAAAATAATTTTAAAAACTTAGCAAACCTTGCGTTAACCTTAGCGATCTTTGCGGTTAAAAACACAAAAAGCAAATATGAAAAATTTAAAAAGAATAAGTGCATTATTAATCTTAATGGCATTTGTAATTTCTTGTACAGCTATGAAAGATACAAACAAGACCGTTTCAGGAAAAGTAGAATCTATAGAATCTGGAAAAGACGGTTACACAGCAAAAGTTATTACTGATGCAAAAGAAGTTTATTTTGCAACAATCAGCATCGTAAACGTTGGCGGACCACAAAACTACAAACAAGTTAAAATAGGAGATCAGGTTTCACTAAAAGGAGAAATCTGGAAAACTGATGATGAGAAACATATTAAAGTACAGGAGATTGTTTCAGTAAAATAAATAAAATAATTTTTTAAACCATATAAGTCATATAAGTACATTTAATTTATGCGTAAAGCATTTATGTTAACTTATATGACTTATATGGTTTAATATTTTATAATGTTTCTTATCGAATGCTGTCGTGAGCGTGAGTTTGTACGCCGTTATTCCATAAAGTAAGAATATCGGTTGCAACAGCAGCGCCACTTCCTGCGGCAATAGCAAGTTGACTTCTCCAGCCAGCAAGAGTTCCAATCACATAAATGCCATCGGCAACTTTATGATCGTCGTTTTTAAGCTGGATACGCTGTTTTTCTGGTAATGCTTTTTTGTGAGGTTCAATATATTGCATTAAACCTTCGATATCAAAAGTATTGGCAGAGCCAATTCCTATAACGATACTTTTGGTTTTATAGGAGTTTTTATTCGTAACTACAGTAAATTCAGGATAAGATCCTTCAACTTTAATTACTTTCTCATTTGCAATCTGGGTAATGTGCGGATAAGTCATGGCTAAATCCTGAGTGCTTTCAATAAGCAAATCAGATCCTAGCTTACCTGGCGTTATTCCGTAAGCATTATAAAAGATGGCTTCTTGTAACGAAGAATTCTTTTGATGTGTAAAGATTCCGATTTTTTTATCGGTAACAAAAGCTTTGTTTTTGGCAGATCCTAAAACGAGTGCGCAAGACATGCCTGAAACGCCCCCGCCAATAATTAAAACATCGAACATATTATCGACCATTCATTTTTTCTTCAATTCTTTTTGAAATTCTAAAAATCAAAAGAATTAAAACGGCACAAAAAGAAGCAGCAATTCCAATAAAAGCTACAGCACTGTCACCCTGAAAAGGATTTTTAAAATCTAGCAACGTAATATTAAAAACGATTAAAGCTAACGCTAAAAGCACTAAGATGGAAGTGAAAATTTTCATAAGGTTGTTTGTTTGTCTAAAATAATAAGTAAAACCGTTGACATAAAATGTCTTAAGTCGTATTTAGAAATTTTATTGGAGGTAAATTTATAAAAATAAATGTTAGACGAACAAACCTTTAACATTAGCAGCGAATAATTTAACAGCAATTGCTAAAAGGATTACTCCAAATGTCTTGCGAACTACGCCAAGTCCGTTTTCTCCTAATAAATCTTCGATTTTTTTAGACGATTTCAAAACAATATAAACCAGAATAATATTCAGTAAAATAGCAATGATAATATTAATGGTATGAAATTGAGATCTAAGAGATAATAAAGTGGTCATGGTTCCGGCTCCGGCAATTAACGGAAAGGCCAATGGAACGATAGAAGCAGATCCGGGTTCTTCATCGCGAAAAATTCGAAGTCCTAAAATCATTTCCAAAGCAAGAAAAAATAACACAAATGAACCGGCAACAGCAAAGGAATGGACATCGATACCTATTAAGTTAAGAAAACCTTCTCCAACGAAAAGAAAAACAATCATTATTGTTCCGGCAACAATAGTCGCTTTCTCAGATTCAATGTGACCTACTTTTGCTCTTAAATTCACAATAATTGGAATAGAACCTACAATATCAATTACAGCGAAAAGCACCATTCCAACAGTAACAATTTCTTTAAAGTCGATTTCTAACATATTACTTTGATTTTAAGCGTTTAAAATTTTTGCAAAGGTAGATAATAAAGGTAGCTGTTTTTTTGGCAGATTGTATTTTTGTTATAAAAACATGTTTAACAGGTTAAAAAAGTGATATTTGTAACAATTGATTGCTTTGCCACAGAGATTCACAAAGATTTTCACAGAGTTGCGCAAAAGGTTTAATTTTTAGGATCCACAAAGATTAATTTTTAAACTTCAGAAAATTATAATAAATCTTTGTGCATCTCTGTGAAAAACTTCGTGCAACTCTGCGGTAGAATTATACGGAAAATTTAATCTCATTTCATCTGCTTTCTTTAACTATCTTTGCACTTTATAAATTTCAGTACTTTATTATCATGTTTCAATTAGGTAAAACCATTATTTCAGAGGATATTCTTGAAAAAGAATTTGTGTGCAACTTGTCGGCTTGTAAAGGAGCTTGCTGTGTTGACGGAGATGCCGGTGCGCCTTTGAGCGAAGCAGAGACTAAAATCATGGAAGAAATTTACCCAAAAGTAAAACCTTTTTTAAGAAAAGAAGGAATTGCTGCAATCGAAGCGCAAGGAACCTGGGTAAAAGGAACTGATGGAGATCTTGAAACACCATTAATAGATGAAAAAGATTGTGCTTACGTTATTTTCGACGGAAAAACTGCGCTTTGCGGAATCGAGCAAGCTTACAATCAGGGAATAGTTGACTGGAAAAAACCGGTTTCGTGTCATTTGTATCCAATTCGCGTAAAAGACTTCACAGAATTTGCTGCAGTTAATTATGACAAATGGGATATTTGCGATGATGCCTGTTCTTTAGGAAAAGAATTAGAAGTTCCGGTTTATAAATTTGTGAAAGAAGCCCTGATTCGTCGCTTTGGCGAAGATTGGTATTTAGAACTCGAAAAAGTCGCTCAGGAACTTAAAAATTCTTAAAAAAATAACTGTAGAAAATACGCTTTTCATACAGTATTTTTTAACTCAATAAATTAAAGTTTTAACTCTAAAAAAACTTTTAAAAACAATTAAAAATTTCTTGCTTTTTATTGTAAAAAGTCTATATTTTACGGCACTTAAGGATAAATAGGTGGTTTTAAAACACTCATTTTCAATAATTTAAATATTGTCTGAAAAATAGACTACTTTTTTGCCGTTGTTAAAAACTACGTCAAATTGTGAATAAGTTTGGCTTTCATTTTTAGCTATAAATGACAATCTTTGTACTACTCTGAAAAAGCAAAAAATCAGTAAAAAAATTAAACATAAAAGCCATGTCGCAAGTCGAACCAATTTTACAAGAAAACAAGAACCGTTTCGTTATTTTTCCTATCAAACATCATGATATTTGGGAATGGTATAAGAAAATGGAAGCTAGTTTTTGGACTGCAGAGGAAATTGATTTGCATCAGGACTTAACTGACTGGAATAATAAACTGAATGATGACGAAAGATATTTCATTAAACACATCCTTGCGTTTTTTGCAGCTTCTGATGGAATCGTAAATGAAAACCTTGCTGAGAACTTTGTAAATGAAGTTCAATATGCTGAGGCAAAGTTTTTCTACGGATTTCAAATCATGATGGAAAACATTCACAGTGAAACCTATTCATTGTTGATTGACACTTACGTGAAAGATGAAGCAGAAAAAGCAGAATTATTCAACGCTTTAGAAGTTTTTCCTGCTATCAGAAAAAAAGCAGACTGGGCTTTAAAATGGATTGAGTCAGATTCATTTGCAGAAAGGCTTATTGCTTTTGCAGCCGTTGAAGGGATTTTCTTTTCAGGAGCTTTCTGTTCTATTTACTGGTTGAAAAAACGTGGTTTGATGCCAGGTTTAACTTTTTCTAACGAGTTGATTTCTCGTGACGAAGGCGTACATTGTGATTTTGCAGTGCACTTGCATAATCATCACTTGATTAATAAAGTACCAAAAGATAGAATTAAAGAAATCATTGTTGATGCTTTAGATATCGAGAGAGAGTTTGTAACAGAATCGCTACCGGTAAGTTTAATTGGAATGAATGCGACTTTAATGACGCAATATTTAGAGTTTGTTGCTGACAGACTTTTAGTAGAATTAGGTTGCGAACGTGTTTATGGATCAGCGAATCCGTTTGATTTCATGGATATGATTTCTCTTCAGGGAAAAACCAATTTCTTTGAAAAACGTGTTGCCGAATATCAAAAATCCGGTGTGATGAACACAGATAGTGATGCTCAGAAAATTTCATTCGATGCAGATTTTTAGACAACAAAAATATTTTAGTGTTTTACCCCAAATAAACACCGATTAAGATTAAAATTTTATAACAAAACATTTTTAGAATCTCTTTTCCCAAATCGAAGATTCAATAATTTTCAACGCATTTTCGGTCTGATTTCAGATTGGAATAGGGTGGCTATTGAGAATGCCGTAATTCTCAAAAAATAATTAAAAAACACACAATGTTTAAGTCCCTAAATTCGTTTTCTAGTGACTTTCATTTTTTCAATAAACTAAAAAAAGTAAGCTTATGTATGTAGTAAAAAGAGATGGCCACAAAGAGCCCGTAATGTTTGATAAGATTACAGAAAGAATCAAAAAATTGTGTTACGGGTTGAATGAACTCGTAGATCCTGTTAAGGTAGCCATGAGAGTTATCGAAGGATTGTATGACGGAGTTTCTACATCTGAACTTGATAATCTTGCAGCAGAAACGGCGGCATCTATGACTATTGCACATCCTGATTATGCGCAATTAGCAGCTCGAGTGGCAATTTCGAATCTACACTCAAATACTAAAAAATCTTTCTCAGAAACGATGAAAGATATGTACAACTACGTAAATCCAAGAAACGGACAAGAGGCACCGCTACTTTCGGATGAAGTATTTAAAGTAATTCAGGAAAACTCTGCTTTCCTTGATTCGCATATCATTTATACAAGAGATTTCAATTACGATTACTTCGGATTTAAAACTTTAGAGCGTTCGTATTTGTTAAAAATCAACGGAAAAATCGTCGAAAGACCACAACACATGTTGATGCGTGTTTCGGTTGGAATTCACTTAGACGATTTAAAATCGGTAATTGAAACGTACGATTTAATGTCAAAAAAGTTCTTTACACACGCAACGCCAACGTTGTTTAATGCGGGAACTCCAAAACCACAAATGTCTTCTTGTTTCCTTTTGGCAATGCAGGATGATAGTATTGATGGTATTTATGATACATTAAAACAAACGGCTAAAATTTCGCAATCTGCGGGAGGAATTGGTCTTTCTATTCATAACGTTCGTGCAACAGGATCTTATATTCGTGGCACAAACGGAACATCAAACGGAATTGTGCCAATGTTGAGAGTTTTCAACGATACAGCTCGTTACGTAGATCAGGGTGGTGGAAAACGTAAAGGAAGTTTTGCGATTTACATCGAAACATGGCATGCTGATATTTTTGAATTTTTGGATTTGAAGAAAAATACAGGAAAAGAAGAAATGCGTGCAAGAGATTTATTCTTCGCGATGTGGACATCTGATTTATTCATGAAACGTGTTCAGGAAGATGCATCATGGACTTTAATGTGTCCTAACGAATGTCCTGGATTATACAATGTTTACGGAGAAGAATTTGAAGCCATGTATTTGGATTATGAATTTAGAGGAAAGGGTAGAAAAACGATTCGTGCACGTGAATTATGGGAGAAAATCCTTGAATCACAAATCGAAACCGGAACTCCTTATATGTTGTACAAAGATGCAGCAAACCGTAAATCGAATCACAAGAATTTAGGAACAATTCGTTCTTCTAACTTGTGTACTGAGATTATGGAATACACCTCTAAAGATGAAATCGCGGTTTGTAACTTAGCTTCTATTTCGTTGCCAATGTTTATTGAAAACGGAAAATTCGATCACGAAGCACTTTACAACGTTACAAAACGTGTAACCCGCAACCTGAACAAAGTAATCGACAGAAACTATTATCCTGTAAAAGAAGCAGAAAACTCAAACATGCGTCACCGTCCGGTTGGATTAGGAGTGCAAGGTTTGGCAGATGCTTTTATCATGTTGCGTATGCCGTTTACAAGCGATGAAGCAAAAACATTAAATCAGGAAATTTTCGAAACATTATACTTCGCAGCCGTAACCGCTTCTATGGAAATGGCAAAAGAAGAAGGACCATATTCTACATTTGAAGGTTCTCCAATGTCTAAAGGAGAATTTCAATACAATATGTGGGGAATGAAAGATGAAGAATTATCTGGTCGTTGGGACTGGGCTTCATTAAGAAAAGAAGTAATGGAACACGGAGTTCGTAACTCATTATTGGTTGCACCGATGCCTACTGCTTCTACTTCTCAAATTCTTGGAAACAACGAAGCTTTCGAACCATATACATCAAACATTTACACACGTCGTGTATTGTCTGGAGAATTTATCGTAGTAAACAAACATTTACTGGAAGACTTAGTAAAATTAGGTTTATGGAACGAAACGTTGAAACAGGAAATTATGCGTCATAACGGATCAGTTCAAAATATTGATGTGATTCCGCAAGACTTAAAAGACCTTTACAAAACGGTATGGGAAATGTCGATGAAAGACATTATCGATATGTCACGTCAAAGAGGTTATTTCATTGACCAATCACAATCATTGAATTTGTTCATGCAGGATGCAAACTATTCTAAATTGACGTCAATGCACTTTTATGCTTGGCAATCAGGTTTAAAAACAGGAATGTATTACCTAAGAACAAAATCAGCAGTTGATGCGATTAAATTTACATTGAACAACGACAAAAAAGAAGAAGTTCCAACTCTAGTTGCAGCAACCGAAGAAATCAACGTTGAAGATTATAAAGCGATGCTTTTGAAAGCTCAGGCTGCAGATCCGGAGGATTGTGAAATGTGTGGGTCTTAATTTTTTTTTAGAAGAAAGATTATAGAGTAAAGAAAAAAGATTTATTCTTATATAATAGAAAGCAGTTATTGTAATGATAGCTGCTTTTTTTTAATTTAAAAAGTGATTTTATGAATAGAACTCCTCCACTAGAAGTACAGAGAATTTTACGAAAAGAAAATGGTTATAAATGTGTAATTCCAAACTGTGAGATTCCATATTTAGAATATCATCATTTTAATCCACCTTGGCATATTGAAAACCATCATAATCCGGAGGGAATGATAGCTTTATGTCCTCAACATCACCGACAAGCTGACGGTGGAGCTTATACTAATGCTCAACTTGATAAATTTAAAGTTAATGCACGACAAGAATTTGAAAAAGTTAAAGGGGAGTTTCAATATTTAAGAAATCAAATTTTACTTATTGCAGGAGGAAATTTTTATTTAAACAATAATATTGAGGTTTCGATAAAAATGAGGCCGGTAATTTGGTTTGAAAAAGACGAAAATGATTATAAATTGCTTAATATAGAGCTTTTAGACCAGAATAATAATATCTATTTTAAAATAGAAAATAATGTTTGGAATGTAATAAATAATGTAAAAGATATTGAATGTCCACCAAATGGAAGGAAGTTAAATATAAATTTTAAGAATGGTGATAATATTAAACTAGGGTTTAAAGAATTAAAAAATGAAGAAGATATTCTTAAAATTAATTCTAGTAATTTTAATTTTTTAAATTCTGTTAAAAATATACTTCCTATTACTGTCTTAAGCTTAGAAATGAAATTGGAAGATTCAAAGATTAATTTCAAAAAAGATAAATCCTTAATTGGAAATGCAAGTATGGTTGGATGTTTTGCTTCTAATAACGCTATTGGATTATGTTTGTAATTTGGCATAATTAATTATGAATTGTTAAGTTTCAAAACGACAATATTAATAAGAAGAATTCGTTTTAATTATACCAAAGACTTTTGCAACCTTAGCACCGTAGCATCTCAGCGCCTTTCAATTAAACCTTTAAGAGAAAGTCAAGTCTTATTTCTAAACAATTCCTGCGTTATGAAAAAAAGCAATCTTTGGTCGTTACGATTGGGTTTTTCCGGCAAAGAGGCCGATAAAATCGAAAAACTAGGATTAGAAAAATTTCTAAAACATTCTTTTGATTCAAAATTTGACACACAGCTTCCTGCTTTTTTAGATGACGATCCCAAAACACTTTTGGAACTTAAAGAACTACGCGAATCCATAAAAACCGCCGACTCTGAATTCAAAAAGAAGATTCTAAAAAAAGAAATCTATTCAAATGTAGAATTGAAAAAATGGTGGATCGCCAAAATGCGAAATGATGAATTTCCCTTACGCGAGAATATGGTTTGTTTTTGGCACAATCATTTTGTTTCAACTTCCCAAAAAGTAAAAGTCAATTATTGGATTTACCAGCACAATATGATTTTGCGCGAACATGCTTTTGGAAATTTCAAGGAATTAACGAGACAGATTATAAAATCGAATGCAATGGTAAAATACCTGGACAATGTCGATAATAAAAAAGGCAAATACAACGAAAATCTAAGTCGGGAATTACTGGAATTATTTACGATCGGAATTGGAAATTATTCTGAAAGTGATATTAAAGAAGGTGCAAAAGCTTTAGCTGGATTAAATTATGGCGATGACGATGCGGTTTATAGAAAAAATATAGAAGATAATAGTGATAAAACCTATTTCGGGAAAACCGGAAACTGGAAAGCAGATGATTTGGTTGATATTATTTTCGAGCAGAAAAATATTCCGTATTTAATTACCCGAAAAATTCTAAAATGGTTTGTTTATGATAATCCACCAGAAGATTTGGTGACGTATTATGGAGATTATTTCAGAAAAATAAAGTTTGAAATCGAACCATTATTGACTAAAATCTTTACTGAAGAATATAAAAAAGAAAATTCCGGAACTAAAATCAAAAATCCGCTTGTGTATATTTTACAGCTAATTGAAGAATTAGAAATTAAGGATTTTGATAATGCCATTGTCCTATTTTTTCTGAAACAGCAGGGAATGGATTTATACAATCAGATAAATGTAAAAGGTTGGGACGGCGGAAATTCCTGGCTGACTTCTCAAATTTATCTACAACGGAATAATACCTCAGATTTGCTTTGCAGCGGACGAAGTGTTACAAGAAAAGTTTTGAATACTATGGCTAAAGCCGATGAAAAACCAAAAACCGAATTAGAAAAAATAGACGTGAAAATCGATTTTGATTCAGATGGAAATAACAAAACCATTATTACTGAATTATCGAATAGACTATTGTTTAAAGTAAATGATTCGATGCAAAAAGACATGGAGAATTTACTGAAATATGATTTTGACCCAAAAGCCGAACACGCCAATTTTGCTGTAATTCGGTTATTTAATTACATCACGAAATTGCCCGAATATCAAATTGTTTAAAAACGTAAGATCATGAACAGAAGAAATTTTCTAACATTAACAGGAACTTTTACAGGCGGATTATTGGTGCTTCCTGATTTTTTGCATGCTTTTGGTTCACAGAATAATTTGGTAACCGGGGAGCAAAGTATTGTTTTTGTTCAGCTGAACGGAGGAAATGATGGATTGAATACTTTTATTCCGTATGACAATCCGCTGTATTATGATTTGAGAACGAAAATCGCTTTGAATAAAGATGTTGTCGTTGGAAAAAATAAAGGAATGGCATTTCATCCTTCGTTAAAAGATTTTGCTCAAATGCAACAAAACGGCGATTTAACAGTGATTCAGAATGTGGGATATCCGGAGCCCATTCGTTCCCATTTCAGAAGTCAGGAAATCTGGCAAACCGCAACTGATTCTAACAAATATATAAATGAAGGCTGGCTTGGAAGATATTTGGATCTGCAATGTAATGGTCATCAGGCAACAGCCGGAATAAATCTGGATTCTATTGATAATTTGGCTTTAAAAGGAATGGAACCGAACTCTATTACCGTAAAAGATCCAAATCGATTTAAGGTAAAATTGAACAAAGACGAAAATGTAAAATTATCTGATAATCCACAATTGGATTTTGTTCGAAAAATCGCCAATTCAGTTACCGAAGGTTCCGATGAAATTCAGAAAGCATTAGCAAAATCAAAAATAGAAATCAGTTATCCAAAAACAGGATTATCTAAAAACCTCGAATGGATTGCCCGACTGATAAAAGGAAACCTGAATTCGAAAGTGTATTATACGTCACTTGGAAGTTTTGATACGCACGACAATCAGCTAGCGATTCACGAAAGAAAATTGACCGATCTGAATGATGCATTGTACAGGTTTTATCAGGATTTAAAACAGGCGCAATTGATGCAGAATGTTACCGTTGTTGTTTTCTCTGAATTTGGAAGAAGAGTAAAAGACAACGGAAACGGCACAGATCATGGAACTGCAGCACCAATGTTTATCATCGGTGGAAATAATAAAGGAACCATTTTAGGAAATAATCCAAATTTAGCAGACTTGGATAACGGAGATTTAAAATATGAAATTGATTTTAGAAGTGTATATGCTTCTTTATTAAAAGAAAAAATGAATTTTGATTATTCTAAAATTGGGATTAGGAATACGCCGGTTTCTGGGTTGTTCTAAGACTTTAAAAATAGCCACGAATTCACGAATTATTTCAAATCATCTTGGTTATAAATTAAAATTCGTGAATTCGTGGCGAAAAAAACTTAGGTCGTAGACATTCAGAATCTCAGTGCCGTACTAAAATTCAATTATATAAATCGTATTTTAAGCTCATTTTTTTATAATATCATACAAAAGGAATATAATTTGTTAAGAAATCCCTTTTTGTTTCATAAAATGCAATATTTTTTTTGGTGCACTGAAATTAATTTATACATTCGCAGAGAATTTATTGAAAAACACAAACAAAATGTCTAATAACCGTTTTTATTTTAGCAACTCTTTTTATTTCTTCTTTAGTAGAAGTGAGGATTGTGCTATGGTTATTTGAGAAAATTAAAAAGACAAATAAAACTAATATACAATCCTGATGCAAATCAGGATTTTTTTTTGAATATATGACAACGAAAATTGCAATACAAGGTATAAAAGGTTCTTTTCATCATCAGGTTGTAAAGGAGTATTTCTCTGAAAATGTGGCTATTGATGAGTGCTTGTCCTTTGAGGAATTGGTTGATAGCCTGCTTTCAGGAAAATCAGATCAGGCAGTAATGGCGATTGAAAATTCGATTGCGGGGCCAATTATTCCGAATTATGCTTTGATCGATAAGAATAATTTACACATAATTGGAGAACATTATTTAAGCATTCACCAAAATTTAATGACTTTAAAAGGTCAGAAAATTGAAGACATAAAAGAAGTTCATTCGCACCCAATGGCAATATTGCAATGTATGGATTTTTTGAAACAGTATCCAAACATCAAATTGGTTGAAGATAAAGATACGGCTGAAACAGCAAGAAGAATTCAGGAAAAACAATTAACCGGAATTGCAGCTATAGGAAGTAAAACAGCTTCGGAAATGTATGATCTTGAAATTATCGCGCCGGAAATTCAAACGATCAAAAATAATATGACCCGTTTTGTAATTATCAAAAAACAGAATTCATTTTTACCGGAAAGCGAAATCAACAGAGCTTCTATCAAATTTGAATTGGATCATAAAAGAGGAAGTCTGGCAGCAGTTTTAAATGTAATGAGCGATTGCAAATTGAATTTGACAAAAATTCAGTCGCTTCCAAAAATTGAAACACCTTGGAAATATTCGTTTTTCGTAGATGTGACATTTGAGAAATACGAAGATTTTGCAAAAGCCAAAACATTACTAAATATTATGGCAGAATATTTTAAAATTCTGGGTGAATATAAAAATACTAAACCTTTGAGTGAGTCATAAAGTTGGAAAGTCGAAAGTCTTAAAGTCAAAAAAAGCATAAAGCTTACGGCCTAAAGCCTAAAGCAATATAAAAAGTCAAAAGAAAGAATAAAAGCCTAAAGCCTACAGCTTAAAGCCTAAAGCAAAAAATAATGATTACAACAGCAAAAAGATTAGATACAGTTGAAGAATACTACTTCTCATCAAAATTGAGAGAAGTTCGTCAGCTGCAGTCTGAAGGAAAATCTATCATCAATATGGGAATTGGAAGCCCTGATTTGAGTCCGTCGAAAGCAGTAATTGAAGCGGTTGCCGCAGCAATTCAAGATGAAAATGGGCACGGTTATCAGAGCTATCAGGGATTACCGGAGTTGAGAAAAGGAATGGCAGATTTTTATCAGAATCAATTTGGTGTTGAGTTAAATCCGAATAATGAGATTTTACCTTTGATGGGTTCGAAAGAAGGGATTATGCACATTTCGTTAGCCTTTTTAAATGAAGGTGATCACGTGTTAATTCCGAATCCAGGTTATCCAACGTATACTTCGGTAACCAATTTGGTTGGAGCAGTTCCGGTTTATTATGATTTGAAAGAAGAAAACAAATGGGAACCGGATTTTGAAGCTTTAGAAAAACTGGATCTTTCGAAAGTAAAAATCATGTGGATGGGTTATCCGCACATGCCAACAGGAGCAAGAGGAAGTTTAGCGTTATTTGAAAAATTGGTTGCTTTTGCTAAAAAACACAACATATTATTGGTCAATGATAATCCGTATAGTTTTGTTCTGAATGATAATCCGATGAGTTTATTGCAGGTTGAAGGCGCAAAAGAAGTGGCTTTAGAATTAAACTCTTTAAGCAAAACGTTCAACATGGCTGGCTGGAGAGTAGGAATGGTTTTGGGAAATCCTGAAATTATCGATGCAGTGCTGAAAGTAAAAAGCAATATGGACAGCGGAATGTTCTACGGAATTCAAAAAGGTGCAGTTGCCGCTTTAAATTGTGATAAATCATGGTTCGAAGACCAAAACAAAATTTACAGACGCAGAAGAGAATTAACAGAAAAACTAGCGGAAAAATTAGGCTGTGAAGTATATAAAGAAGGAGTTGGACTTTTTGTCTGGGCAAAATTGCCGGAAGGAATCGAATCAGCAGAGAAGTTCATTGACGAAATATTATACGAGAAACATATTTTCATAACACCGGGAACAATTTTCGGGAGTAATGGAGAAGGATATATTAGATTCTCGTTATGTGTAAAAGAAGAAAAAGTACAAGAAGCGATAGACAGATTTTAGAATCAAGAAATAAGAAGCAAGATTTTAGACTTTAAGATTGCGAACCTTGCGTAAATCCTTACGGACTTTGCGGTTAAGAAACAAAAAATAAATATGAAAGTATACGTAATAGGAATAGGGTTAATAGGAGGCTCGATGGTGCTGGACATCAAAGATCAACATCCGAACGCGACTATTTTTGGGATTGACAGCAACGAAAAACATTTGCAGGAAGCAATTGATTTGGGTGTTATCGAGAAAGCAGGAAGTTTTGAAGATTTGGCTGGAGCCGATTTTGTAATCGTGTCGGTTCCCGTTGATGTGGCACTGACGGTTTTACCTAAAGTTTTGGATTTGGTTGGAGATAAAACGATTGTTTTTGAAGTGGGTTCAACTAAAAAACCAATTTGCGAAGCAGTAGCAAGTCACCCGAAAAGAAGAAACTTTATAGCCACGCATCCAATTGCAGGAACAGAATTTTCGGGACCTTCGGCAGCGATAAAAGGATTGTTTCAGGGAAAAACTAATATTATTTGTGAAGTGGAAAAAACCACTTTTAAACTGCAGGAAAAAGCATTGAAGCTTTTCGCAGAAATAGGAATGAGGATTCGATATATGGACCCGATTTCGCACGATAAACATATTGCTTACGTTTCGCATTTGTCGCACATTAGTTCGTTTATGCTCGGAAAAACCGTAATGAACAAAGAAAAAGACGAACAGGATATTTTTGACATGGCGGGAAGCGGATTTGAAAGTACCGTTCGTTTGGCAAAAAGTTCGCCCGCAATGTGGACACCGATTTTTAAGCAAAACAAAGAGCACGTTATTGAAACATTAGAAGAATATATATCAAATCTCAGTCGGTTTAGAGATTTGCTAAAAGAAGATAATTACAATGCCATTTTTGAAGAAATGGAAAGCACAAATAAAATAAAAGAAATACTAAACGGATTAACAACAACTAAAAAGTAAATTAGAATTAAGATGGAAAATAAGAAAGAAATGAGAAAGTGGTTAGAAGATTTCAATTTAAATCACCCACTTGTGATAGCTGGACCTTGTAGTGCAGAAACGGAAGATCAAGTATTAAAGATTGCTCATGAATTGAAAGATTCAAAAGTTAGCGTGTTCAGAGCAGGAATCTGGAAACCAAGAACGCGTCCGGGAGGATTTGAAGGTGTTGGAGAAATTGGTTTAAAATGGTTGCAAAAAGCTAAAAAAGAAACTGGCTTATTGATGGGAACTGAAGTTGCAACTGCAGCTCACTGTAAACTGGCTTTAGAACATGATATCGACGTTTTATGGGTTGGTGCTCGTACAACTGCAAACCCTTTTGCTGTTCAGGAAATTGCTGATACTTTGAAAGGAACTGACAAAATCGTTTTGGTTAAAAACCCTGTAAACCCGGATTTAGCTTTGTGGTTAGGTGGTGTTGAGCGTTTACACATGGCTGGAATCGAGAAATTAGGAGTTATCCACAGAGGTTTCTCTACTTACGAAAAAACAAAATACAGAAATATTCCAGAATGGCAAATTGCTATCGAATTACAAAATAAATTCCCTGATTTACCATTAATCATCGATCCATCTCATATTACCGGAGATCGTAAAATGATTTTCGAAGTAACGCAAGAAGCTTTAGATTTGAACTACGATGGTATGATTATCGAAACGCACTACGATCCGGACAATGCTTGGTCTGATGCTGCACAGCAAGTTACTCCAGACGTTTTAAAACAAATCATTAAAGATTTGACTATCAGAAAAACGGATGATACTACAGATCAATACACTCAAAAAATGACAAAACTAAGAGCTAACATCGATGTTCTTGATGCTAACTTATTAGAGTTGTTAGGAAAACGTATGAAAGTTGCTGACGAAATTGGTCAGGTGAAAAAAGATGCAAACGTAGCGATTCTTCAAAATAATCGTTGGAACGAAATCTTAGGAAAAATGATTTTAGAAGGTGAGAAAAAAGGTCTTACTGAGGAATTCGTTTTGAGAATGTTCAAAGCAATTCACCAGGAAAGTATTGGTCACCAGGAGAAAATTTTCAACGCATAATTTTTTCTAAACCATATAAGTGATATAAGTTAATTTAGGATTTTGGAAACATTGAATTTAAATTTTCTTATATCATAATTTTAAAAATAGATTGTTTTTAAATCCCCATTTCTTCAAAGAAGATTTGGGGATTTTTTGTTTTGTATAACATAGCCCACGGTTTCAACCGTGGGGACAATAAATGCGATTATAAATACGAGCCAACGGTTGAAATCGTAGAGATAATGAATACGATTATAAATAGGTCCCTACGGTTGAAACCGTAGGCTATGTTTAAAATTATTCATTTATCTTTGCAAAGATTTAGTTTTCAATCTGAAATCTAATCCCGAAGTTTCGGGACAACAATTTAAAATTAAAGAATGACAGGACTCGTATATAAATCTACAGGAAGTTGGTACACCGTAAAATCGGAACAAGGCGATTTTATAGAATGCCGTATGAAAGGGAAGTTTAGGATGAAGGGTATCAAAAGTACTAATCCTATTGCTGTAGGCGATATTGTCGATTATGAATTGGAAGAAACTTCAGATGCGGTAACCGGAACGATTTTTAATATTCACGAAAGAAAAAATTACATCGTTCGTAAATCGGTTAACCTTTCGCATCAAATGCATATTATTGCGTCGAATATTGACCGCGTTTTTTTATTGATCACGATTAACAATCCTCCGACGACTTTCAATTTTATAGATCGTTTTTTGGTAACGGCCGAAGCTTATAATATTGAAACAATTTTAGTTTTTAATAAAATAGATACTTTTGACGAGCCAACGCTCGAAGATCAATTGTATATGCAATATGTTTATCAGCAAATTGGTTATAAATGTCTTCGCGTTTCTTCGACAGAAATGAAAGGAATTGATGAACTGAAAGAAATGATGATTGGTAAAGTAAGTATGTTCTCAGGACATTCCGGAGTTGGAAAATCGACTTTGGTAAATGCGATGGAGCCTTCTTTACATCTTAAAACCAAAACAATTTCTGAAGCCAGTAAACAAGGTCAGCATACCACGACTTTTGCTGAAATGTATGATTTATCTTTTAATGCCAAAATTATCGACACTCCAGGAATTAAAGGTTTCGGAATTGTCGATATGGAAAAAGAAGAAATCAGCGGTTATTTTCCTGAATTTTTCAAATTAAAAGATCAATGCAAATTTAACAATTGTTTACATAAAGAAGAACCGCATTGCGCGATTAAAGCAGCTTTAGAAAGAGACGAGATCGCCTGGTCCCGTTATAATAGTTATTTGAAAATCCTCGAAGGCGATGAAGAAAATTATCGTACGGACACTTATGATGAGGATCGTAAAATTAGCGATGAAACCAGAAACCAGAAGTAAAAACAGTCGAAAGTCAAAAGTCTAAAAGTCATAATGTATATTCCAGACTTTAAACTTTATGACTTTAAAACTTTAAGACTAAATATATGAGAGTTGTTCTTCAAAGAGTTTCCCAAGCGTCAGTAACTGTGGAAGGAAATAAAACTGCGGATATTCAAAAAGGGTTATTAGTTTTAGTTGGAATTGAAGGTGCGGATACTCACGAAGACATCGATTGGTTGGTTGGGAAAATCATTAAAATGAGAATTTTTGGTGATGAAAATGATGTGATGAACTGCTCGGTTCAGGATATCGATGGCGAAATAATTGTTGTAAGTCAGTTTACACTTCATGCTTCTACAAAAAAAGGAAACCGCCCTTCGTATATAAAAGCTTCAAAACCGGAATTTGCAATTCCCATGTATGAAAATTTTGTGAAGTCTTTAGAAAAAGAATTTAATAAAAAAGTGCAGACTGGAATTTTTGGTGCAGATATGAAAGTCAGTCTGTTAAATGATGGTCCCGTAACTATTTTAATTGACAGTAAAAATAGGGAGTAAAAAATCATAAACATTTGTTAAGAATTTCTAAAAATAATATATATTTGGCGAAATTACTGACTAATGAAAAACCCCGTTTTTACGTTATTTTTTCTCTTATTTGCCTTTATTTCTTCAGCTCAAAAGAGCGAATATCCAGTAACTACAATTTCGGACAGCCTTAAAGAAAACGCTGATGCCGTGATACGCTTAGATCAGACTGATATTACGATTTTGTCGCAACGCAGCCTGAATACCAAAAACCATTGGGTTGTTACCGTTTTTAATAAAAAAGGTTTTGATGGTATTAATGCTTATGAATTCTATGACAAATCAACATCAATTAAAAATATAGAAGCCATTATTTACGATGCTTTTGGTAAAGAAATCAAAAAAATAAAAAGAAAAGATTTCAAAGATCAAAGCGTTGCTGACGGAGGTACGCTTTTTTCTGATAATCGATATCTTTTTCTGGATTATACGCCAATTTCTTATCCTTTTACAATTGAGTTTAATAGTGAAATTCAAACTTCATCAACAGCTTTTATTCCCAGATGGATGCCTTTAGGAGGGTTTAATACCAGTGTAGAAAAATCGATACTAAATGTGATTTATACTGCAGATTTAGGATTCAAAAAAAAAGAGCTTCAGTTTTCAGGATTTAATGTAACGAAAACAACAGATACAAGTACGCAGCTTTCTTATACGGTCACCAATATTTTAGCACAAAAAAAAGAAGATTATAGTCCATCGTACAGAGATTTGTTTCCTAAAGTTATGATGGGCTTAGAACGTTTTCATTTAGAAGGTGTTGACGGAACTGCGACAAACTGGGCTGATTTCGGGAAATGGTATTCTGAAAAAATACTATCAGGAACAACTGATTTACCGGAAGAAACGAAAGCAAAAATCAAGGCCATTGTTGGTAATGAAACAGATCCAGTAAAAAAGGCGAAATTAGTCTATGATTTTGTGCAAAAAAAATCAAGATATGTAAGTATTCAGGTTGGTATTGGCGGCTGGAAACCTATGTTGGCAACAGATGTTGATCGATTGGGTTATGGAGATTGTAAAGCATTAACAAATTATACAAAAGCACTTTTGCAGGCTGTCGATGTTCCTTCGTATAATACGGTTTTGTATGGAGATAGTTATAAAACGAATATAGAATCGGATTTTGTTTCGATGCAGGGAAATCACATGATTTTATCTATTCCAAACGGAAATCATTATACGTGGTTAGAGTGCACAAGTCAGGACGATCCTTTTGGATATCAGGGAACTTTTACAGATGACAGAGATGTTTTGGTAATAAAACCCGAAGGCGGAGAAATTGTACGAACCAATATTTATGATGATAAAGGCAATACCCAAATTGATAAAGGCAATTATACGATTGATGAAAGCGGAAATTTTTCAGGAGCATTGTCGATCATTTCAGAAGGGTCTCAGTATAGTTCAAAAACTAAAGTTGAAACGATGCAGCCTACAGAAAAAGAAGCGCATTACAAAGACTATTGGAGTAATATTAATAACCTGAAACTCGGAAAAATAACTTTTGTGAACGATAAAGAGAAGATTCGTTTTACAGAAAATGTTCAGTTAAGTGCTATAAACTATGGAGCAATTTCTGCTAATAAATTAATTTTTCCGGTAGATGCTTTTAATCAGGACAGAAGTAATATTAAACGAATTCGAAACAGAAAAAATCCATTTCAAATTCAGCGTGGTTATTTGGATACAGATGAAATCGAGATCAATTTACCATCAGGTTTTACAATCGAATTTTTGCCTGCAAATTATGAATTGAAAGGAAAATTTGGTGAATATAAAACTGAAATTATCAAAAAAGAAAATAACAAACTCGTTTACAAACGCTCTATGTTTTTAAATAAAGGAAAATATTCGAATAAAGAATATGATGAATATCGCCTTTTTATGGAACAGGTATCAAGAAACGATAATGCCAAAATTATATTAACCAAAACAAACTAATACAGCCAAAACCAATGAAATTTATTAAACCCTTTTGTTTGTCAATTCTTTTGTTACTGATTTCAAACGTAACAGCGCAGGAATTTAAATTAGGAAAAGTTTCTGTAGCAGAATTGGAAGAAAAAGTACATCCAAAGGATACCGCCGCCGCCGCCGCAATTTTGTATAAAAAAGGAAGCTCAAGAATCGAATACAATCAAAATGACGGTTTTGTAATGATAACAGATGTTGAAACCCGAATTAAAATCTATAAAAAGGAAGGCTACAGTTGGGTCAATCATAAAGTTTGGTATTATAACAACAGTAATTTATCTGAAAAAGTTTCTTTTAGCGATGCGGTTACTTATAATTTAGTTGGCGGTAAAATCGAGAAAACGAAATTAAAGAGCGAAGGAATATTTGATGAGGTTCGTAATAAATTTAGCGGGCAAAAAAAGATAACGATGCCTAATGTTAAGGAAGGCTCCGTAATAGAATTTAAATATACGCTTAGAAGTCCTTCGAAAATGATTCGAGAATGGGATTTTCAAACGAGTATTCCAGTCAATTATTCTGAGTTTACAACATTTATTCCGGAATATTATACTTTCAATTCCAGACAAAAAGGATATATTTTTCCTAAAGTTGTTGTGGAGAAAAATAATAAATCAATTTTGATAAACTCTAAAGAAAGAGTTTCTTCAGGAGGATTTGGAGGAGGAGCAAGCAGAACAGAATTTTCTCAGGATAAGATTGATTATTTAGAAACGAAAACAATTTATTCAGGAGAGAATTTCCCGGCAATGAAAGAGGAATCTTTTGTAAACAATATTGATAATTATACGGCAAGTGTTCAGCATGAATTATCAATGGTGAAATTTCCTAATGAATCAATGAAAATGTATTCTACAGATTGGAATTCGGTAGTAAAAACAATTTATGATTATGATACTTTTGGCCCTGAATTAAACAAAACAGGTTATTTTGAAGATGATTTAAAAGTGCTTTTAGCCGGTAAAGATTCTCCGGAAGAAAAAATTACAGCGATATTAAATCATGTAAAATCAAATATAAAATGGAACGGTTATTATGGTTATGACTGCGATAATGGCGTGCGAAAAACATACAAAGAAAAATCAGGAAATGTAGGCGATATCAACTTAATGCTTACCGCTATGCTGCGTTACTCTGGTTTAACAGCAAATCCTGTTTTATTGAGCACGCGTTCAAACGGAATTCCTTTATTTCCAAACAGAACAGCCTTCAACTACGTTATTGCGGCAGTTGAAACTCCAGACGGAAATATTTTACTAGATGCGACAGATAGATTTTCGACACCAAATATTTTGCCTTTAAGAACATTAAACTGGCAGGGAAGACTGATTAGAAAAGACGGAACTTCTGAAGAGGTAGATTTGATGCCAAGCAAACCATCAGGAGATAATGTTTTTATTAATTATAGTATTGATCCTGAAGGTAAAATTACCGGAAAAGCCAGAAGACAATGTACTGATTATAATGCGATGATTACGAGAGATAATATTTCTGGTTTAAAAGAAGATGAATATCTGGAGAAACTGGAAAATCAAAATAATAAAATTGAGATCAGCGAATATTCTAGAACAAACGAAAAAGAAATTTTACTGCCGATAATAGAAACATATTCGTTTACAGGAAATAATTTATGTGAACAAATTGGTGGCAAAATTTACGTTAATCCGATGTTGTTTTTTACCAATGAAAAAAATCCGTTTAAACAGGAAGTTAGAGAATATCCTGTAGATTTTGGTTTTCCGTTTGTAGACAGATATAATATTACCATTCAAATTCCGGAAGGTTTTTCTGTTGAAAGTTTGCCTGCGCCTTCTGTATTGGCAATGGAAGACAATTTAGGAACCTTTAAGTATAATATAGCAGTCAATGGAAATGTTTTGCAATTAGTTGTCGCGCATCAAATTAATGAGGCGATTGTTACAACTGAAAAATATGAAATGCTAAAAGAATATTACAAAACAATGATTGCAAAAGAAACGGAGAAAATTGTTTTAAAAAGGATATAGTTAGATTGAAAGATTACGCTAATTTTGTTTGAAAAATATAACAATGGATTTAAAAAATGCCCAACTAGACGTTGATACCTGGATAAAAGAACACGGAGTTCGCTATTTTAATGAATTGACCAATATGGCACAGCTTACCGAAGAAGTTGGTGAAGTTGCCCGAATTATCGCGCGCAGATATGGTGAACAATCTGAAAAAGAAAGCGATAAAAACAAAGATTTAGGTGAAGAACTGGCTGATGTTGTTTTTGTAGTGTTATGTCTGGCAAATCAAACCGGAATAGATTTACAGGCCGCTTTCGATAAAAAAATGGATTTAAAATCTATTAGAGACAAGGATCGTCATAAAAACAATGATAAATTGAAATAATTGTGAAATATCAGTTATAAACTTTGAATTATGAGTTTTGAATTTTGAATTATGAATGGGGAGTGGTAAATTGCGTGCCTGAATTACGTTTCTAATCCATCATAATTCAAAACTCACAACTTACAATTAAAAAAATGAATTTAAAATTAAGCACGAATTCACCATTCAACATTGATAACTCTCAATTAAATATAACAGGTTCAAAAAGCGAAACCAATCGTTTATTGTTACTAAAAGCATTATTTCCGAATATTACACTTGCCAATACTTCAAATTCTGATGACAGCGAAGTAATGCAAAAAGCTTTAGTTGGAAATGACGAAATTGTAGATATTCATCATGCCGGAACTGCAATGCGTTTTTTAACCGCTTATTTTGCTGTAAACGAAGGCAGAGAAGTTGTTATGACAGGTTCTAGCAGAATGCAGGAACGCCCCATAAAAATTTTGGTTGAAACTTTAGCTCAATTAGGAGTTGAGATTTCTTATGAAAAAGAAGAAGGTTATCCGCCAATAAGAATTAAAGGAAAAAAAGTTACAGCTTCCAAAGTAACTTTGGCTGCAAATGTTAGCAGTCAGTATATTTCGGCTCTTTTGTTAGTTGCTTCAAAACTTGATAACGGTTTAGAATTGACTTTAGAAGGAGAAATCACTTCAATTCCGTACATTAAAATGACTTTGGCTTTGCTGAATGATTTAGATATTCAAACCAGTTTTGAAGGAAACGTGATTAAAGTATATCCAAAAACCGAAGTTGCAACTAAAGAAATGGTTGTAGAATCGGATTGGAGTTCAGCATCTTACTTTTTTAGTTTAGTAGCTTTGGCCGATTCAGCTTCGATAACATTAAGCAGTTATAAAAAAGACAGTTTGCAAGGCGACTCAGAATTGGTTTCACTTTACGAAAAAATGGGAGTTCAGACTACGTTTCAGAACAATAAAATGACCCTGGTAAAACAGGCGAATTTTAAATTTGAAACCGTAAATTTCGAATTAAACAACACGCCGGATATTGCTCAGACAATTGTGGTGACATGTTTAGGTTTGGGAATTGGCTGTCATTTAACCGGACTTCATACTTTAAAAATTAAAGAAACAGACAGATTAGAAGCACTTCGAATTGAATTAACAAAATTAGGTGCCAATATTTCTGTAACCAATGATTCGTTGACATTATTGCCTTCAGAAAATATCAACCATAATGTGAAAATTGCCACTTACAACGATCACAGAATGGCAATGGCATTTGCACCTTTAGCAATTAAAATTCCAATTATCATAGAAAATGCCGAAGTAGTTTCAAAATCATATCCTGATTTCTGGAACGATTTAAAAGCATTGAATTTCGAAGTTTTAGAATTGTAATTTTTTTTACCATATAAGTAATATGAGTTCATTTAAATAAAATGAGCTAATTGCATAGCCTTCAGTTTTAACTGGAGGTTTTTTTTATGGTTGTTTTTCGGCTTTAGCCAAACAAAACATTCCCACAATTTTCAAGAATCCAAATTAAATAGAACTTATATTACTTATATGATAAAAAATACAACCCCGAAACGCCACTAAATCAACGACTTTTGAAAATAAACAGCAAAACACTTGACAACGCCTATCTCACAATCGTATATTTGCACACGATTTATAATTTTAGATAGAAAATCTAAAATCTACACTCTAAAATCAACAATGCCAATATGAAATTATCACATTTTCAATTTAACTTACCAAAAGAACTTTTAGCGGAATTCCCGGCAGAAAATAGAGATGAGTCTCGTTTAATGGTAATCGATCGTCAAAAACAAACTATAGAACATAAAATGTTTAAAGATGTTATCAATTATTTTGATGACGGAGACGTTTTAATTCTTAACAATACTAAAGTTTTCCCTGCACGTTTGTATGGAAACAAAGAAAAAACAGGAGCAAGAATTGAAGTTTTCTTATTAAGAGAATTAAATTCAGAGCAGCGTCTTTGGGACGTTTTGGTTGATCCGGCTCGTAAAATCCGTATTGGAAACAAACTTTATTTTGGTGACGACGATTCGTTAGTTGCAGAGGTAATTGACAACACGACTTCTCGTGGTAGAACTCTACGTTTTTTATATGACGGTTCTTACGAAGAATTCAGAAACAAATTAACAGAACTTGGAGAAACTCCAATTCCTAAATACATCAACAGAGAAGTAACTGCTGAAGATGCTGAAAGATACCAAACAATTTACGCAAAAGAAGAAGGAGCTGTAGCAGCGCCAACTGCAGGTTTACACTTCTCGAAACACCTTTTGAAAAAATTGGAAATCAAAGGAGTAAATTTTGCTGAGGTAACTCTTCACGTAGGTTTAGGAACTTTTAACCCGGTTGAGGTTGAAGATTTATCGAAACACAAAATGGATTCTGAGGAATTGATTATCAAACAGGAAGCCTGCGATATTGTAAATGCAGCTAAAATTGCAAAAAAACGTATTTGTGCCGTTGGAACAACTTCAATGCGTGCAATCGAAAGTTCAGTTTCATCTCAAAATACTTTAAATCCTTATGAAGGATGGACAAATAAATTTATTTTTCCTCCTCACGATTTTAGTATTGCAAACTGTATGATTACAAATTTCCACACACCAAAATCAACATTATTAATGATGATTTCTGCTTTCTGTGGACATGATTTAATGAAAAGAGCATACGAAGAAGCTATCAAAGAAGGATACAAATTCTATTCTTATGGAGATGCAATGTTGATTCTGTAATTAGAATTATCTTATAAAAAGACCCGACAAGTTTTAAGACCTGTCGGGTTTTTTGTTTTAGTCGCAGTCACAGTTTTCAGTCACAGTTTGGAAACTTAAAACTGTGACTGCAAACTTAAAACATGTTAATTTTCGATAGAATATCTTAAAAGTTGTTATTTTTACCTTTCAAAAAATACACAATGACTTTTCAAAATACACGCGAATTCGCGAAAAAACTTGACTCACAAGATACTTTAAACCATTATCAGGATCAATTTATATTTCCAAAAGTAAATGACAAACGCGTTATTTATTTTACAGGAAACTCTTTAGGCTTACAGCCAAAACGCACGAAAGCTTATATTGATGAAGTAATGAATGACTGGGCAGATTTAGCTGTTGAAGGTCATTTTTATGCCGAAAAACCATGGTGGGATTATCAGGAAAGATTTGCAGAACCATTGAGTAAAATTGTTGGTGCCTTACCATCAGAAGTTACGGTGATGAATACTTTGACCGTGAATCTTCATTTACTGATGGTTTCTTTTTATCAGCCAAAAGGCAAACGTTATAAAATTATCTGCGAAGAAAAAGCTTTTCCTTCAGATCAATATATGTTTCAAAGTCAGGTTCATTTTCATGGATATAAAACAGAAGATGCAATTGTAGAAATTAAAAGACGTGAGGGTGAACACAATATTCGTCTTGAAGATGTGCTGGCTAAAATTGAAGAAGTTGGTGATGAACTGGCTTTGGTTTTAATTGGTGGTGTAAATTATTATACGGGACAAGTTTTTGATATTAAAACCATTACAGCTGCCGGACATACAGCAGGCGCAAAAGTAGGCTGGGATTTGGCACACGCTGCGGGAAATATCAAATTAGAACTTCACGATTGGAATGTAGATTTTGCTGCCTGGTGCAGTTACAAATACATGAATTCAGGTCCGGGAAATGCTTCTGGTTGTTTCGTTCACGAAAAACACCACAATGATCCTGATTTACCGAGATTTGCCGGATGGTGGGGACACAATAAAGAACGCCGCTTTAAAATGGAACCAACTTTCGATCCGGTTCATGGAGCAGGAGGATGGCAAATTAGTAATTTACCGGTACTTTCTTTAGCGCCATATTTGGCTTCGGTAGAAATGTTTGCTGAGGTTGGAATGGATGCCTTAATCGTAAAGAGAGATCATATAACTTCTTATTTAGAATTTATTTTGCATGAAATTGACAAGGAAGTAAAAGGCAATTTCGAAATTATTACACCTTCAAACCCTGAAGAAAGAGCTTCACAATTATCTGTTTTTTTACATGGAGAAGGAAGAAGTTTATTCGATTATTTAATGAAAAACGGCGTTATTACAGATTGGCGCGAACCTAACGTGATTCGTTTAGCCCCGGTTCCTTTGTATTGTTCTTATGAAGATATGTTTGATTTTGGGCAAATTCTGAAAAAAGGAATTTTAGAGAAGTAAAAATGTAGTAAGGCTTTTTCACGCAGATTTTACAGATCTAAGCAGATTTTTGAAGAAATTTTCTCAAAAAATCTGCTAAAAATCGATTCTAAATCTGCGTGAAAAACACTCCCCAAAATAAAAAAATCCGTTTTAATCCGCGTTTTGCTTTAGCAATCCCTATCATCCGCGTTTCTACTATATAGTAATCTTCAAATTCTATAACCTTTCCTCAAAATCGTGTAACTTCAACAAGAACTATCTCCGTTACTTTGTATAGTATAATAACTTAAAACTACAATCATGAAAACTGTATATATATTACTAGTAGCCCTTTCAATTGTTTCTTGTCAGAATCAATCAAATGCGGATATGAAAAAAGCGAAACAGGCAAGTATAGATTCCATGAAAGTTGCAATTGAACAACAAAAAGTTATGGATTCGATGAAAACTGAAATGGCTAAAATAAAAGAAGAGCAAAGAGTAGAAACTCAAAAAGAGGTTGTGGTGGTACATCAACAGGCAGCAAATGGAAATGCAGCGACTACAACAACTACAACTAAAAAGAAAGGCTGGAGTGCTACTGCTAAGGGTGCCGTAATTGGTGCTGGAGTTGGTGCTGCAACCGGAGCAATTGTGAGTAAGAAAAAAGGCGAGGGTGCCATTATTGGTGGTTTAGCCGGTGCTGCTTTAGGAACTGGAACAGGTGCTGTTATTGACAGCAAAAATAAAAAAGAATAATTTTACATTCTTTAGATATATAAAAACCCCAAATTAATTTTTAATTTGGGGTTTCTTATTTTATGCAATTTCCGGTTGCTGAATAATAATTTGTGCCAGCTCAGTTTTAAAAGAATCAAATTGTTTTTTGATTTTTTCTACATCGTTTTTAAAATACAATACTGATGAAAATAAGCTTTGATAATATTCAATTCCTTCTAAAAGATTTGCTTTAAAAGTATTCCATTTTTTTAATTGATTTGCGGATATTTCTCCGGAAACAGTTTCAACTTCGTTTCTAAAATAATCCACATACATTTTTAATTCTTTTACAAAAAGATTAGGGCGGTCATTGGTTCTTAAAACCGACTTATTTCCGTAAATGTGTTGCAACATATCACGTAATGAAACTTCCTGATCAAAATAGGCCATATTGGGTCCGGGACAAATAACAACGCCTTGTGCCTGCCCTTTTATTTTAATGTCATTTTCTAAATAAGAGGCATTTGCTAAACCAACACACAAACATGATTTTTCTGTAATTTTAGCTTTTGCGTTCTCAAAACCATTAATTGAAAGCGTATTTCTAATGTCTTCTAATTCAGATAATTTTATATCCTGATATTTTTTTGACGCTGTACAAATTCCATGCGGATCATATTCTTTACTTAATGCCAGGAATTTTTTTGGACAGGAGCTTCCTGCTTTATTTTCCTGAATTCGTTTTTGTTTCAGGATTTCGTTTGTTGTTCCTTTCAGAGTATTAAAGGGAACTCCTAAAGGCGAAATATGACTTAAATATAAATCTTCTTCTTTGGCATTTATCAATAAATTTCTTGTGGTTTTATCCACAGAAGTTGCTTCGGGTACCAATAAAAATGGAGAACCCCATCCAACAGAATCTACATTATAATTGGCTAATAAAAACTCATGTTCTTCTGCTGTTCCTACGCCGCCCTGAACTGTTATTTTTAGAGGTAAAGGCTCATTGGGTATATGTACATTTTTTTGCTGTAATACCTTCACCATTAATTCGTGCGCAGACTGAATTAATTGTTCTTTTTTCTGTTTAAATTCTTCCAGGATTGTGCCTAATAATAGTCCGTCTGTAGCGAAAGCGTGTCCGCCACAGTTTAAACCTGATTCGATACGATATTCAGAAACCCAAAGTCCTTTTTTGGCCAGGAAATTTCCCTGAATCATGGCAGATCTGAAGTCGCTTACTTTTAGAATGATTTTCTTTTTAAGTTCATTTCTCTCATTTGGAAAAAAATCTCCAAAATTCTCGAAATAACTGTAGAGTCTCGGATTCATTCCTGCTGAAAGCACAACGGAAGATTCAAGATTACTTTTGGCAAAACCTCTTAAAGCGGCATGCGCATCATTAAATTCAATAGGAAGCTGTTCGTTTTTAACAAAATTATCTTTGTCCAGTTTCGTCATGATATTCACGTCAATTTCTCCGGGGAAAAGATTGGTTTCGATGTAATTCTGAATGTTTTCTTTGAATAAAATTCCGTCTTCAAATAAATTTTGAAATCCTTTTTTAATGTCAGAAGTATTGGGCAATGTTGCTATAAAATTCTCCAGAGCGGTTTTGCTTTCAACTAATTCTGTTTTAAAACTTTCAAACTTCTGTTTTACGATTGTATCAACTAAATTTAGGTAAGATGTAATTCTTTCAGCACGATAATCGTGAAATTTCTGACTTATTTCTTCGTATGGAAAATTGAATTTAGTACTGTAAAAATTACGCATCTTTTCAATTAAATCATCATCTGCTATAGAAATTACGGACGAAATACCATACTGTGCCACTCGAATAGGGCTGTCAATAGTATAAGCAAGTCCCATTACCGGAATATGAAAAGTATGTAAAGGCCTTTTTTTCATTTGTTTTTCAAATTAAAATAAAAGCAAATGTTGAAAAAAATAATAAAGAAAAACCTGATAATTATCAGGTTTGAGATTCCTTTATATAGCCCGCGGTTTCAACCTTGGGATACAATGTATTTCCCAATACGTCTCCCAAGGTTGAAACCGTTGGCTATGTCAATAAATAAAAATTCATTATATATTTTCGCGAATTGATATTCCATTTTATCAAAATAAAAATTTGCGGAAATTCGTGACGAAAACTAAATCAAAATCTTCTTCAAAGATTCAGCGATACTTCTCCATAAAAAGTTATAAAATGATTTTTCCTGAATTCTTTCAAGTTCGACATCGGCAGATTTTGCTTTGTCTTTTGAGTCGTTTTTGACCAGTAAATTAACAATGGCTGATTTTAGTTTTGCTTCTTTTTCAGGATTTTTCTTTTTAAATAATTTGACCTTTAGATCGTCATAATCTAAAGAAGCATTCCCTTTTGAAATATTATCATTTCCATAAAAGTCAAAACGGTATTTATTAAAAACACCTGTAAATGAAGCATTCATGTACGGTTTGCTGAATCTTCCCATTGCTGCAACATCAAAATTGGATATTACGCCCTGAATATGAAAACTGTCTTTGAGATCCAGAACATTAAAATTCCAATTTACATTTAAAGGCGATGTTTTCATGAACACGCAATTAACTTTGATTTTTACGTCGGCGGTCTTTTTTAGTCCAAAACCGCTTCGCAAGTTTGTTGCCTGAAGATTAAATTGATCAAAATTTAAAACCCCGGGACCTTTAGAAAAATCAATTTCTTCTTCGTAAACGAGTTTTGATTTCAAAACCTGCAAAGTATCAATCTGAAGCGGGAATTTAATATTTCGTAATAAATGATTGTAAAGATATTTTTTGCTTAAATCATCTTTGGGCATTTTTCCGCGATAGATATTGGCATCAAAATGATTGATTACAAGTGAATTTGCTTTAAAGAAAAAACGATCATTTTTAAAACCCCAATCCATTTTTTCAACGTGGGCAGAATCGAATTTCAGCGTGTAAATATCCTTTTCCTTATCTAAACGCTTAATAAAATCTGGTCGGTTAAATTGAGGAAGATGAGAGAAATTATTTATTTTTAAAAAGTTTTTTTCGGTACTTATTTTACCAATATTAATATGATAAAAGGCACTTGGTCTGTAGAATAAACTATCCATAACCAGAGCATAACTTTTATATCGAAGCGGAATCTTTTCGTTTAAAGTAGCATCGGTTATTAAAATACCTTCGAGTTTTAAGATAATTTTTTTAACGCTTAAAATTGGTTTTTGAGAATCTAAAGAAACAACATCGACTGTTCCGTCGTTTAAATAAATATTCGAAACGGCAATAATTTTTCGGAAGGGTTCAATAATTTCACTTTTAATGCTTTTGCTGTTATTCAAAAGTTTCTCGCCTTTTTTGTATAAAATCACTCGGGGTTTATTGATAATGATACTTTCTGCCTGAATGATATCTCGAAAAGCCAAATCCCAAATATTAAAATGTTTTATTGTAATGGATTCAATTTTAGAAAAAAGTCCGTTTTTGCTGTCTTTAGGCTCATTTTTCGGGCTTATTAATAATGTCTGGGCGTAAATATTTCGAGAAAAAAGTGAGACTTCTATTTTTTCATAATTGATGTTGTAAGCCGTTTTATTTTTTTCGTGAATAATAATCGGTAATTGTTTTTTTATCCAATAATTCAATCCAAAATTGATCAAAATCAAAAAAAGAAGAACTGAAATTACACCGATTGCTATTTTTTTATAGATTGACATTTATCGTATTGGTTTTAATACATAAATTTAGAGATTAAAAAAACATGTTTCTTATAAGATTCGATCTTTAAGTTACATCATTACGTAATCATTATTTGCTTAATCTATTGAATATGAAAATCATTAAAAAAATCCTTTTGGTTTTAGTAATCTTAATTGTTCTTTTGGGAATTACTTTGTGTGCGTATGTTTTTCATCAAAAGCCAAAATACGAAGGAGAATTACATCTTAAAAACCTTCAGAAAGAAACAACGGTTTATTTTGATGATTTTGGTGTTCCTCATATTTATGCCAATTCTGAAAAAGATGCAATGACGGCTTTAGGTTATGTTCACGCACAGGAAAGGTTGTGGCAAATGGAATTATTACGCCGAATTGCTCCAGGAAAATTATCTGAGATTTTTGGATCGGTCGCACTCAAAAATGACATGTTTTTCTCTGGAATTGGTATCGAAGAGGCTTCGGCGAAAGCCATAGCAAAACTGGATAAAAACAGTAAAAGTTATCAATTAACGATGGCGTATTTAGACGGAATTAATCAATATTTAGAGGAAGGTGTTACGCCGGTTGAATTTACTTTGGTTGGTGTAAAAAAAGAAAAATTTACGATAGAAGATGTGTATAATATTTTTGGATACATGTCTTTCAGTTTCGCGATGGCGCAAAAAACAGATCCTTTATTAACAGATATTCGCAATAAATATGGGGCAGAATATTTGAAAGATTTAGGAATTGAAGGCGAATTTAATACGACGCAAATTAAAAGTTCAAAAGAGAATATTGACGAATATACCGCGATTTCAAAATCGGTTGCGGCCTTGTTGGATAAATCACCGATTCCGCCATTTGTGGGAAGCAATAGCTGGGTTGCCGGACCTAATAAAACGAAAAGCGGAAAAGTTATTTTTGCGAATGATCCGCATATTGGGTTTTCGCAGCCGGGGACTTGGTACGAAGCGCATTTGGTAACGCCCAAGCATGAATTATACGGCTGTTATCTGGCCGGAACGCCGTTTCCGTTATTGGCACACAATCGCGATTATGCTTACGGATTAACGATGTTTGAAAATGATGATATCGATTTTTATCAGGAAAAAAATAAAGCTGGAGATTCAACTCAATATCAAACACCGGATGGTTTTGCGAAATATCAATTGATAAAAAAAATAATTAAGGTAAAAGACAGTTCTGATGTCGTCTTAACAGTAAAATCAAGTCGTCACGGACCTATTATGAACGATTTATTGGAACGTTTAGATCGTAAAAATCCAATTGCAATGTCGTGGACTTATACGCAACAGCCGATTCAGATTCTGGATTCGGTTTATGGGCTTTCGCACGCTAAAAGCAAGGAAGATTTTAAAAAAGCAGTACAATTAGTTGCAGCGCCGGGATTGAATGTAATGTATGGCGATGCTAAAGGAAATGTGGCGTGGTGGGCGACGGGAAAATTGTACAAGCACAATAAAGGCGTGAGTTCGTATTTTATTTTAGACGGCACAAGCGGAAAAGATGATATTGCAGAATATCTGGATTTCTCTAAAAATCCATCGGCAGAAAATCCGGAATGGGGTTATGTTTATTCTGCAAATAATCAGCCGGAAGCAGTTGATGGCTTTTTGTATCCGGGTTATTATTTGCCGGAAGACAGAGCGAAAAGAATTTCGGCCTTAATGGATGCAAAATCAAATTGGGATAAGGAGGAAATCAGTAAAATGATTTTTGATAATACCTCTGATGTTTCGCCGGGAGTTGCTCAAAATTTAATTTCGAATTTAAATACGAATTCGCTTTCGATAGAAGAAAAACAAGCAATTGGAGTTTTAAAAGCATGGAAAGGAACCCATAATTTAGAAGACATTGCACCAACAATTTACAACAAATGGATTTATTTGTATCTGAAAAATACTTTTGAAGACGAAATGGGATCTGATAATTTTAATTTATTTCTTGGAGTGAGTTTAGGAAAACAAATTATTGCGAGACAGATTGTAAATGAAAATTCGCTTTGGTGGGATAATGTAAAAACGAAAAATGTAAAAGAAACCAGAAACGAAATTGTATCAAAATCATTTCATGAAGCCATTACAGCGCTTAAAAAGCAATTAGGAAACAATGTTCCGGATTGGAATTGGGGAAAAGTTCATACCGTAGAACACGAACACCCGCTGGGAAAAGTAGCAGCTTTACGTAAATTATTTAATGTTGGCCCATTTGCAGATCCGGGATCGAATGAAGTAATCAACAATCAGTTTTTTGGTTATAATGCAGAAGGGAAATATTATGTCAAAGGCGGACCTTCAACCAGAAGAATAGTTGATTTTGCAGATGTCGAAAACAGCTGGAGCATTTTGCCAACCGGACAATCCGGAAATCCTTTCAGTAAACATTACAACGATCAGGCCGATATGTTTGTTCATGGAAAATTCAGAAAAATGAAATTGAATAAGGATGAAATTATAAAAACTTCGACCAAATTGGTTTTCAAACCAGAGAAAAAATAGCTTTTTTGAAGTTGCTAAGGTTCTGAGTTGCTAAGATTCTAAGGTTTCTATAAAAACTTAGAATCTCAGAACCCTAGCAACTTAGTATCTTATTTAGCTAAATATTTTCCTTCAACAACATCTTTGGCATAAATATCCAGATTGTTAAGCAGGACTTTGTTGGTTGTCATTGCGTTTGTGGTTTGGTAACCCGTATTTTTTTGATATTCTTTCAATAATGTTTCTAATTCGACTTCGTTGTAAAATGCAAACATATTATAAACTGCATCCCTAAAGTTTTTAAAGTTAACGGTTTCTGTAATTTGTACTGTTTTTTGCTCGTTCCATTTTTCTTTATAGGCCATTTCGTGTATTTTGGTTAAGCAATAATCAACAAAATAGGTTTTGTAATTGGTTACATCAATAATTTTATTGACAATAATAGTGTTTTGCTGAGTTGGCATTGGCGCTTTAGCAACTGATGTTTGAGAAATACAAATAGCAGGAACAAACATCAATAATGCAAGAAAGAGAAAGTAGTTTTTTTTCATAGGTTATCTTAAAATTGATTACAACTTTTAGCTTGTAAATCAGGTTGATTTAGGTTTTAAATATTATTTTTTGGGCTTGGCTAAAATAGTTTTTTTGTTCTGAATATTCAATGGAAAAAATGAGTTTTAAATAAAAAATCCGATAAAACAGATTTTAAAAAATGTACTATCGGAGTTAGTAAGATAACGATTACGAATCATAGTTTCCGTCTTTTTGTTTTCTCGAAGTTCGCATTGCCTTTACGACTTTCAGGTTTTTATCTTTTGATAGTTTTTGATATTCAGGAGTTTCCATTCCGTATAAGGCAATTTTTCCGTTTTCGTTATTGTGAATTCCCCAGCCGTAACGTTTGGTTAAAGGCGAAGCTCGAAAACACGCCTGACCTTTCGAGAAAAATTGTTCTCTGGCTTGCTGATATTCTGATTGGGTCAAATCATTTTTATCGGCAAAAACCTGAAACAAAACATCGTCTGATGAATATTGATAAGGATTTTTGCTGATCATTTCAAACTCAATATTGGCAACGGTTTTTTTGTCGGCTTTTTGCTGCGGAATTTCCCCTTTTACAATCGGACAATCTTCTGCAACTTCAATAAAAGTATTCTGATAATTTGTAGTGTGAACTTTCATATCATTTATTGATTAAATAGGTTAGCTAAAATAGTCATTTTCAAATAAAAAAAACTCTAACAATCCAGTTTTAAGCTGAATTATGAGAGTTAATTTGAATGATTTATTCTTCGTTTTTGATTATTTCTTTTTCAGAATTTCTGCCAAAACTTCTTTCCCATGTTCGTTTTTAGGATCAAGTTCTATCGATTTTTTATAATTCGCAATGGCTAATTTTGTATCTCCATCGGCTAAATAAGCTTCGCCTAAACTATCATACGCATTTCCGGATTTAGGAAAAGCTTCTACATTAATTTTGAAAATTTCGATTGCTTCTTTCTTTTTTCCGGTCATTAATAATTGATATCCAACATTATTCATGTCGTCTTCCTTAATGCCATAAGTTGCATCGGTTTTTAGTTTTTTATAAGTTTCTGTTCCCGTTGCTGCACCTTTTTCTGTTAATACATCTAATAATTCAAATGCCATTGATTTTTTTGGCTGATTAAAAGGCTGATTGTATAAAATATTTCTAATAGATTCTGTCATTTCACCCAAAACAGTTCTTCCTGTATTATTTAATAAAACAATAAGAATTTTGTCAGATGGAACGCGGGAGATATTGGTGTTAAAACCATTTATTCCGCCGCCATGTTCAATAACTTTTACCTTTCCTTTAGTTCCGTTTGTTACATCTCTAAGAAACCATCCATAACCATAAGCTTCATCTCCTTGTGCGATATAAGGTTTAAACAAAGATTCCATTGATTTTTCTGAAAGTAATTTGTTGGTATAAAGCGCCTGATCCCATAAATATAAATCTTCTGCAGTTGAATATAAAGATCCTGCAGCATACGGAATACTCATATCGATATAAGAAGAATTGACAATTTTTTTGCCTTGTTTTTCATAGCCTGCGGCTCTGTTTTTTATAATAATATCGCTGTGATCATAACCGGAATTGACCATTTTTAAAGGTGTATAAATAGTTTCCTGTAAATACTGCTCATATGTTTTACCGGTAATTTTTTCAATAATGTATCCCAATAAAAAATACCCGGAGTTGCTGTAAGCGAATTTTTCTCCAGGCTTAAATTCAAGAGGCAAATTCGAAAATGTTTTCACAAAATCTGCAGGCAAATATGCATTTCGTGCCTTTTCATTCATAAAGTTGGGGGCACTGGTATAATTTGGAATTCCCGATGTATGCGTTAATAAATTATGAATGGTGATTTTGTCACCCGTTTCTTTTGGATAATCGGGTAAATAAGTTGTAATAGGAACGTCAAGTTTTATTTTTCCTTCTTCAGCCAGTTTTACAATTAAAAGCGCCGTGAATTGTTTGGTAATAGATCCTAATCTGAATTTAGTGTCTGACTGGTTTGGAATATTCCATTCCATATTGGCAGAACCGTATCCTTTTTGCAAAATAACCTTTCCGTTTTCAGATACAAGTGCAGATCCGTTAAATAATCCGTATTGATTGTATTGGCTTAAAAGAGCATCAATTTGTTTTGCTTTATCCTGCGCAGACAAATTAAAGGCAGATAATACAAGAAAACAAACTGCTATAAGTTTGATTGATTTTTTCATTTGATTGAAATGGGTTAGGGTTAATGAATGGTTTTTTGATTTTGAAATGATGAATGAAACTCTTCTAATTTATTTAGACGACTATTCTTTCATTTTGTTTCAAATATCAATCAATTTTTTATCATTTCTCCCAATTTATTTTAAAAACAATAAAAATTTAAGATTATTTCTTTATAGGTCTATGTTCATAACTCACAATTCGTTTCAGTATCCAATTGTCTTCTTTCCGTTCCCAGATATGAACAAATTTACCCGTCCCAACTGGAATATTATTGACTAGAAAAGTATGTTCGCCCAATTGTACCGCACCAAAATCGCCCAATTTATCGATTGTGGTGGAATCTAATTTCCGGGTAAATTTTTCAGTTCCTGCACATTTTTCGGCCAATGATTTTATTTCGTTTCCTTTAGAAGTATTTAATCCGAATCGATCGTCGTAAAACTCGATATCTTCGGCTATTATTTTTTTAAAAATTGCGGCATCACATTGATTAAAGGCAACATCAAAAAGCAAACTGTCCATCTTTAGAATTTCATTTTTCAGAAGATCCATTTTTACCATATCATTATTGGTTTGGCCTTTTGCCTCTCTGCTCAAAAACAATATAAAAAAGGCTAATGTGTTTATCATTCGTGTCATAGCTTTTTTATATTATTTCGTTTCTATTTCAATTATTTTTTTTCCGTTTTCGCCTAAATAATGGTTGACAATTTTTTCGTAAATCTTATAGCCGTCATCAACATTGGTAAAAATAAGCAAGCCCTGTTTTGTTTTTGGAAGCAATAAAAAAATCGTCTGAACACCTTTGTCTGCACCACCATGTGAAAGTGCATAATTGCTGTTTCCTAAATCGTAAATTTCAAAACCCAACCCGAAATATTTGTTTTTCTTTGTCTCAATTTGATGCGAAATCATGTCGTTAAAGACTTTTTCGCTCAAATCATCGCTGTTCATTACGCTGCATAAAAAAGTTCCATAATCTTCAATTGAAGTTAATAAATCATCGGCAGCATTTGCGGTTTTGTTTTTGGTTGGTTCGTAGGCAACTCCTTTGTTGCTATAATTAATCGCATATCTTGAAAGATCGATTTTATCATTCCAGATTAGTTGTGTATCGCTCATTTTTAACGGATCAAAAACCAATTCATTTGCTAGTTGATCTAATGTTTTATGAAATTTCTTTTCTAATGCTTTTCTCAAATATTCGAATCCTTCTCCGGAATATTGATATTTTGTTCCCGGTTTAAACTTAAAATCTAATTTCCCGGATTCGTTCATAAATCTCCAATTCGGAAAACCGGTTTGGTGACTCAGAATAATTCTTGTCGTCAGCAATTTTGTATTTGGATCGTTTGCGATATCCGGATCTGTCCAATATTTATACAGTGGCTCGTCAAGATTCCATTTTCCCTGACTTACGAGTTTTAGCGTTACGATTGCCGTTACCGGTTTTGTCAATGAAGCTACATTCCAAATGGTATTATAAGGAGCTGAAACACCTTTTTTAAGTTCGCCAAACACTTTTACTTGCTGCAGTTTTCCGTTGTTAATTACGCCAATTCCCAATGTTGGAACATTATTTTGTGATAGCCATTTTTCAATTTCTTCATCATTATCAAAAATATCAGACTTTGTTTCGGCCATTTGAGAAGACTGATGATCATAGCTGAGGGATCTGCGCAATTTCCAGATTCCGTTTTCTAATATCCACAGATGCGTAAATTTGGCTGTACTGCCAAAATTTTCTTTAGCGGCCGCCAGAGATTCATTATTCTCTGCAAACTTTTCATAAAATTGATGAATGCCTATTTGAATAGCGCCATACAAAACACCTTTTTTGTATAAAGGATAAATTTCGGTACTGTTGGGGATTAGATATCTTCGGGATTGAAATTTATTTATAGAACCACAAAGACCTTTTTTAATGTTTTTCAGGAATAAAGTCTTGTCAGAAATACTGTCTTTGTCATGATAAAATTCGAAATTATCACTTATAAGGTTTTCAAACTGTGATATATCGCAAGTATTAAAACCAACATTAAACAGAAGACTGTCTTTTGACATGATGGTTTTGTACAATGTTGAAGTTTTTTCTTCCTGAGAATATCCAAAATGGAATTGAAAGAGGAATGTCCCCACTAAAATTGCTTTTAATGGGAAAAATGACGGATTGATTTTCATTTTATGATTGATTTGATTGATGATTTGCAATATTAGTACAATGAAAATTTTTAAAATTGTACAAATGCGAATTATTCTCTTTTTTTCGAAAGAAAATAAGAACCGGCATTGAATGTTTTTGGAGTTGTTTTCATCACATCTTTAAATTGTTTTATAAAATGCGACTGGTCAAAATATTTGTTATAAAGGGCAACATCGGTCAGATTTAATTTTTCCAGACCAATATTCACCATTTGATCGATTGATTTCCTGAATTTCAGAATCTTAATGTATTTTTTGATTGTAAGTCCGGTTGCGATTTTAAATTTAATTTGCAATAATCTTTGTGAGACATTTAGAATGTTTCCAATTTCCGAAACCGTAATTTCTTCGTTATGAATTTTAATGATTTCACAGATTCTCTCTACAAGATTTTTGTTTGAATATGAATTATTTAAATCTTCAAAATACGTATTAATTATATCCAGTAAAACTAAAATATTGCCATTTAAACCAGAATTAATTTTGTGTTTAAATGGCAATTCATTTTTATTAATCCTGATAATTGAATCGGTAAAATTGCTTAAATTATAATTAGGAAACATCGAAAGCGTCCAGGCATGCAATTGAATTATGGTGACTTTAGTTTTCGGCTGAATGTTTACCAAAACTTTATTCGTCATTTGCGAACAAAAATAGAAACCTTCTGGCATTTCATATTTTTGTTTGCTTGTATGAACTTCGATAGCATTTCCACTCACAATGGCGAGATTAAAACAGCCGTTTGGTAAAACGAGTTTGTTTTCAATCAGGCTTTCGCCGATGCTATTATCGAGGCACCAAATTTTATTGACAAACCTTTCGCAATTTTCACTTACATAATATTCTGAATATAGGTTCATTTTGAGATTATTATGTTGAGATTGTTTCAGATTTATTTTTTTCCTGTAAATAATTCTACGCTTGATGTTTTCTTAAACGGATCATTAAAGAAACTCATTAAAACCATATTAAAGAGTTCAGGTTTTTCGTAAGCACCAAAATGAGTGGCGCCCGGCATTACAAAAAAGTTCGAGTTTTCGATATTATCAAAAATTTTAATCGAATGCTCTAATCGTATCACATCTCTGTCGCCCGACATAATAAGAACCGGACATTTTATTTTTTGCAGATCTTTCTCAGTAATATTAGGCTGATGCGCCAATAAAGTGTAGAGGTTTTTGGTACGAGGATCTTTGGTTACTTTTAAAGTATCCAGAACCATTTGATCAATTTCGTTAAAAATGGCTTTTTTCCCCGGAAATATATTCGCACCAAAAGTGGCTACTTTCCCAGTTTTATCCGGATGATTTATAGCTAGCAAAAGACCTAGAATTCCGCCATCGCTTTGTCCCCAAATATTGGCATTTTTAATTTTAAGTGAATCTAATAAAACACTTACATCATCAGCCATTTGCACATAATTCAATTGTTTTTTCGAATCATCTACAGATTTTCCGTGGCCTCTGCTGTCAATTGCGATAACCTGAAAATATTGTTTAAAATATTCAATTCTGCGAGTGTGACCTTTTATTGATCCGCCATTTCCATGAAGTAAAACCAAAGGCTGACCGCTTCCGTAAACTTCATAATACATTTTGATGCCGTTAATTTGTTTGTAATGTCCCGCTTCAGGATTATTTCCATATGGAATTTTGATTTCTGTCTGCGCAGAAAGAGTTCCAAAAGTTAACAAGAGAATTGAAAATAGAATGATTGATTTTTTCATTTGATTTGATTGATTTGATTGATGATAGTGATGTCTAATAATAATTAGACGTCATAATTTTGTTTTTGTTTCAGTTTTGATTGAGAAATAAAATTAAGATTTATGATTGGAACAGTTGTGAATTATATTTGTGTTATAGTATGATTTTAAAAATTTTCATTTTCCATTTTTTCAATGACCCATTTTTCTCCTTTTGCTTTTCTGAATGCGAAATAACCTTCCGGTAAATCGGCAATTTCGAGTATTGTATCATCTATTTTTATGATTTGTCCTAATCCAACCAGCATTGCGACATCCATATAATTTTCAACTTTATCATTACTGTAAAATTGCCATGTATTATCTTCTGCATAATGATAAACGCTTGTTATTTCCTTATTTTCTAAAACTACAAACTTGGTTGTGAAAACAACTGTTTTTTCTGATTCCTTAAATTTTTTTGTAATCGGTTTTTGGCAAGAACTAAAAACCCCGAAAAATGATAATAATGGAAAGATTAATTTTTTGAAGTTTTTTCTGTTTGTCATTTTTTGATTCTTTGTGTGAAGTTTTAGATTAGGTCTTTTGCAATGCTAAAATAGCATTTTTTTCCTGGCAATTTGTAAGTTGGATTTCAGCTAAAATCAGAAAAATATTCTCCTTTGGTGTTTTTCCATTCCTCCAAAATAATACTAAAATAAACATCATCTTTACTTTTTCCTTCAGAATCAAGATAGTTATTTCTAAAGATTCCTTCCTTTACAGCACCTAATTTTTCGATAGCTCTTTGAGATTTTGTATTCTCTAAATCAGCACTAAATTGTATTCTTTTGAATTGAATGTTTTCGAAGCCAAAATTCAGTAATTCGTATTTGCAGGCTTTGTTTAAACCGGTTCCCTGAAATTGTTTTCCGTACCAGGTCCAGCCAATTTCGCATTTTTGGCTTGCGTGATTTAGATAACCATATCTTGTACTTCCGGCAACTTTGTTGGTTGCTTTATCGATAATTAAAAACGGATAACAAATTCCGTCGGCTTTTTGTTTTAAGGTATTTTTGATGTAATTTTCGAAGTCTGTTTCAGTTCGCACGTACATTCCCATAAATTTCCAGATTTCATCATCAAAAATTATTTCTTTGAGTTCGGTGTTTCTTTCGTTCTCAAATGGAAGTAATAAAACGCGTTCGTTTTCTAAGATTATATTTGATTGTAATAGTTCGCTTTTCATATGATTTTGTTTTAATTGTTTGCCACGAAGTGATAAAACCGTAAAGTTTTTGCGCAATCTTGTCATTTCGAAAATGACAATAAATGAGAAAAAACTTTGCGTCTTTGCGCCTTTGCGAGATTATTCTTCAGCGAAAATAATCCTTTTCGGATTTCTAATAAATCCATAAAAACAGGATTTTGTTATGAAAACGGGATTTGCATGCTATATAAATCATAAATATTTCCTTTATTTTTAAGGTCTTGTATAATTATTACTTATTTTTACGATCTTATATTTAGATTTTTCTTGATGCAAACTTCACTAAAAATTGCCGTTGTAGGTTCTGGATTGGTAGGATCGTTATTGGCAATTTATCTTAAAAAAGCAGGTCACACCGTTCATGTTTATGATCGTAGCCCTGATATTCGAAAAATAAATTTTTCTGGGCGTTCCATCAATCTGGCGATGTCAAATAGAGGCTGGAAAGCGCTTGATGGCGTTGGAGTTGGCGATTCGGTTCGTGAAATTGCGATTCCGATGGACAAACGGGCGATTCATTTGGTCGATAAACTCAATTTTCAGAATTACGGGCAGGAAGGCGAGTCTATTTATTCGATTTCGAGAGGAACTCTGAATAGAAAAATGATCGATCTTGCTGAACAAGCCGGAGCTGAATTTCTTTTTGATCAAAAAATCTGGGATGTTACGCTAAGTGATGCGACTTTGCACATTGGAGAAACCGAAAGAGGCGAGTGGGAGGAAAAGAAATACGATATGGTTTTTGGTGCCGATGGTGCTTTTTCGAGAATCCGTCACAGAATGCAGCGTCAGAGTATGTTTAATTATTCGCAGGAATTTTTAAATATGGGATATAAGGAATTGAATATTCCGGCAAATAGTGATGCAACACATAAACTGGATAAAAATTCTTTTCATATTTGGCCTCGGGGCGAATATATGCTGATTGCGCTTCCTAATCTTGACGGAAGTTTTACCTGTACTTTATTCATGCCCTTTGAAGGAGAAAATTCATTTACATCGCTTACAGATCGAAAAATGGTAGAAGATTTCTTTACGAAAAACTTTCCGGATTCGATTGAAGTGATTCCGAAACTCGCAGAAGATTTCTTTAAAAACCCAACAAGTACTCTGGTAACAATGAAATGTTTTCCTTGGACTTATGAAGATAAAATTGCCTTAATTGGAGACGCTTGTCACGCTATTGTTCCGTTTTACGGACAAGGAATGAATGCTGGCTTTGAAGATATTTCGGTTTTGAACGAAATGATCGAAAAGTACGGTGATGACTGGATTAAGATTTTCTCTGAATATCAAATTTCACGCAAACCAAATGCCGATGCAATTGCCGAACTTTCGTACCGCAATTTCATGGAAATGAGTACGAAAACTGCCGATGAGAAATTCTTGCTTCAAAAGAAAATCGAAAAAGCATTCTCTGATAAATATCCTGAAAAATGGATTCCGCTTTACAGCCGTGTAACTTTTAGTGACCGACCGTACGCCGAAGCTTTGGCGATTGGTGATTTCCAAAACGGAATTATGGAAGAAATTCTAAAAATAGACAACATCGAGAATATCTGGAACACTCCCGAAATCGAAAATAAGATTTTAGAGTTGTTGCAAAACGCATAATTTTTTCACCATATAAGTTATATATGCTCATTTTAATCTATGCGAAAGCATTATAATGAACTTATATAACTTATATGGTGAATTTTTCACCCTATTTTTTGAAGATTTTGGTTAGAACGCCAAAAACACCTCTTATAAAGGTAGCGCTCGTAACAACTTTCAAAACAGATTTTCCAACAACACTTGCAGTACTAGGTTCTGATTTTGATGATTTTGTTGGAGCTTGTTCTTCTTGTTCGGCGGCTGCCTGAGTTGCCTCTTCAATTTTTTTGGTTAGAATTTCGTACGCACTTTCGCGGTCAATTTCTTCATTGTATTTCTTTACTAATTTTGATTTACTGTTAATCGCATCGATTTCATCAGCAGTTAAAATGTCCATTCGGCTCATTGGTGCTCTCATCATTGTGGCGACAAGCGGTGTTGGAACTCCTTTTTCATTCAAAGCAGTAACCAAAGCTTCTCCAATTCCCAGATTAGTTAGCAATTCATCTGTTTTATAGTATTGTGAAGTAGGGTAATTATCAGCCGTTTTTTTAATCGCCTGCCTGTCATTTGCAGTAAAAGCCCTTAACGCATGCTGAATTTTTAAACCTAATTGTGCCAAAACACCACTCGGAACATCCATTGGGTTTTGTGTTACAAAATAAACACCAACACCTTTGGAACGAATTAATTTTACGATGGTTTCAATTTGTTCTAATAAAGCTTTGCTGGCTTCGTTGAAAATTAAATGCGCTTCGTCAATAAAAATCACCAACTCCGGTTGTTCTGCATCGCCTTTTTCGGGCATTTTCTGGTAAATTTCGGCCAATAAACTCAACATGAAAGTCGAGAATAATTTTGGTTTATCCTGAATATCCGTCAGGCGGATGATGTTTACGTAGCCTTTTCCGTTTTCATCGATTCGCATTAAATCATCTATTTCAAAAGATAATTCGCCAAAAAACAAATCACCGCCTTGCTGTTCCAATTCGATTATTTTTCTCAAAATTGTTCCGGTTGTCGCGGTCGAAATCTTGCCGTAACTCTGGCTGATTTCATCTTTACCTTCTTCGGTAATATAATTAATGACTTTTTTAATGTCTTTTAAATCCAATAAAGGCATTTGTTTGTCGTCGCAATATTTAAAGATTACAGCAACTACACCTGCCTGAGTGTCATTTAAATCAAGGATTCTTGAAAATAGAACTGGCCCAAACTCAGAAACCGTTGCGCGCAGCCGAACCCCGTTTTGTTTGGACAATGACATTAACTCAACCGGAAATGAAGATACATTATAAGGTATGTTTATTTTGGCATGACGTTCTGTGATAAAACCTTCTTCTTTTCCTTCTTCGGCTATACCACTAAAATCACCTTTTATATCCATCATTAAAACAGGAATCCCGGCGTTTGATAATTGCTCAGAAAAGACCTGAATTGTTTTCGTTTTTCCAGTTCCTGTCGCCCCGGCAATTAATCCGTGTCGATTTAAGGTTTTTAGCGGAATTTTTACGTGAGCCTCAGCAATTGCTTCGCCGTCAAGAATAGCACCTCCAAGAATAATGCTGTCACCCTTTGATAAATAACCATTGTTTATATCTTGAATGAAATTTTCTTTTTTATTCATGTTTTTGTTTGTAATTTAGATGATTATAAGAGTATTGCTTTGTTTTTTAACTATTTGTATGCTTTATTTTTAGTAGGAAAAAGCTTTTTCGCGTTAAAAATATAATAAAAAATAATTTCGCAACTTTTTAAGAAGATATCAACGGAATCTTTGAATATTTACTAAAACGTTGTAATTTTCCCATAATAAGTCCCCTTTTTTGGGTTATCAAAAAAATGATGCCGGCAATTTAATGAGATATTTTTTAAATTGACGTTAAATTTCCTTCAATAAAATTAAAAAAAGTTTTTTTATTTAAACTAAACGTATAAATTTGCTCCTCTACAAGTTAAATATAACTAAAAAATAAAAATTATTTAAAACTATTAAAATTTAAAAAAATGGCAAACGTTAAAGTTAAAAAAGAAAGCACTTCGAATGGGGGAGGAATGATTACTGGAATCATTATTGTAGCGTGTATCTTGGTAGGGGTGTTTATTTGGAAAGTAATCATGGGAGATGCTTCTAACTTCGAAGGAGGTAATCCTGAAACAGGTCACCCAATCAATACATTAGGGCAAGTATATAAAGGAGGATTTATTGTACCAGTATTATTAGGTATGTTTTTAATGGTTGTCGTGTTTTCTATTGAAAGATTTATCGTTATCGGTAAAGCAGCTGGAAAATCTAACTTAGATAAATTCATGAAAAGCGTTCAAGGAAGTATTAAAGAAGGAAACATCGAAGCTGCAATCGCTTCTTGCGACAAACAACAAGGTTCAGTTGCAAACGCAATTAAATCTGCTTTGATTAAATATCAAGACGTTAAAAAAGAAGGTTTCAACAGTGAAGAAGCTTCAGAAGTAATCCACAAAGAAATCGAAGAGGCAACTTCATTAGAAATGCCAATGTTAGAAAAAAATATGACTATTATCTCTACTTTAGTATCATTAGGAACTTTAGGAGGATTATTAGGAACTGTATCAGGTATGATTAAAGCGTTTGGTGCGTTAGCTTCTGCTGGAACTCCAGACCAGGCTGCTCTTGCAACAGGTATTTCTGAGGCACTTATCAACACTGCAACAGGTATCTCTACTTCAATCTTAGCTATCGTTGCTTATAACTTCTTTACTGCTAAAATTGATGATTTAACTTACTCTATTGATGAGGCTGGTACTACAATTGTAAATACTTACAGAAGATTCAGAGGAAGTTTGAAACAATAATTAATTTTTGATATTCCTAATTTTAATTAATTGTATCAAAATAAAATAAAAGATAATGGCTAAAATAAAAATGAAAAAAAAGTCAACATCGACAGATATGACTGCCATGTGCGATGTTGCGTTCCTTTTGCTTACGTTCTTTATTTTGACCGCTACTGCTAAGGTGCCTGAGGCACTTCCTGTAGATACACCTTCATCTACTATTCAAATTAAATTACCTGATACGGATTTAGCTACGATTATTATAGGTAAAGGTAAAGACGGGAAAAGTAAAATATTTTTTGACATCAAAGGAAGAGAAGTTCGTAAAAGAACTCTTGAAGGAATGGGTCAAAAATATGGAGTTACTTTTTCTGAAGATGATAAGAATCAATTTGCTTTAATGGATGACTTTGGTGTTCCGGTTGCAGGTTTGAAACAAATCATTAACATGAAAGCGGCTGATAGAAGTAAAGCGAATCAACCAGGAATCCCGATTGATTCTTTAGACAATCAATTAAAAGATTGGCTTTTGATCTCAAGAAGAGCTACAATTGATCTTGATGACAAAGAATTGCAAATTGCGATTAAAGGTGATGCAAAGCAAGATTATCCTTCAATCAAAAAGATTATGGATATTTTGCAAGATCAAAAAATCAATACTTTTAACCTGGTTACTGGTTTGAGAACTAAAGACTTTTAATTAAAAAATATACACTAAAATGGCTGAATTAAATACCGGCGACGGTGGTGGCGGAAAAGGTGGTAAAGTAAGAAGTAAAAAGCAAAACTCTAAAGTAGATTTAACTGCGATGGTGGATTTGGCTTTCTTATTGATCACATTCTTTATGTTAACCACTACGTTGTCAAAACCTCAATCGATGAGTTTAGGTTTGCCAGATAAAGATGACAAGAATCCAGAGAATACGGATATGAAGGTCGATGAAAAGCGAACCATGACTATCATGATGGGAGAAAATAATAAACTTGTTTATTATATGGGATTATTAGATACTCCTATTGCTGGTCCTAAAGATATTGCTTATGGGAAAGATGGTATTCGTAAAGAATTATTAGCTCGTAAAAAATCAGTAATTGAATATACTGGTACTAAAGAGAAAGGGATTATTGTTATCATCAAGCCAGGTAAGAAATCAAATTATAAAAACTTAGTAGACATTTTAGATGAAATGGCTATTACAGGAGTTGCAACTTATGCAATTGTTAATGATTTTTTACCTAAAGAAACCGAATTGTTAGAGAAAAAATAAGCGCAATCTTATTTTGTCAATAACCTAATAATCAAGAAAAATGAAATTAGATATAATTAAAAATCAGTGGCTTGATATCGTATTCGAAGGACGTAATAAGATATATGGTGCCTATGAGCTAAGAAAATCAAACAGCAAAACAACGATAAAAGCACTTATCATTGGTTCTGTTATTTTCGCTCTTGCTGTTGCAGCACCGCTTATTGCGAGTTTTTTACCAGATTCTGGTGATGACGTTGAGAATAACAATGTGAAGCTTACTACGATAAAATTGCCTCCAAAGAAAGAGGTTGTAAAACCTAACACACCTCCACCTCCACCACCTCCGCCAAAAGTGGATCAGGTGAAGTTTGTGAAGCCGGTTGTTGCTAAGACAGAAGAGATTACTGAGGAGCCACCAAAAATTGTGGAACTAAAAGAGAAAAAAATTGGTTCAGAAACGATCAAAGGAGATCCGGATGCAGTTTTAACTGTGGATGAGCCAGTTGGAAAAGGACCAGTTACAGAGATCATTCAGGAAGATAACAATGTTTATAATACTGCTGGTATCGAAGTAAAACCAGATTTCCCTGGAGGAATTGAAAAATTCTACAAATTCGTAGGAAACAATTACAAGACTCCGGAAGAAGAAGGTTTAAAAGGTAAAGTTTATGTTACTTTTGTAGTTGAAAAAGACGGTTCATTAACCGACATTAAAGTTTTAAGGGATATCGGTTACGGTACAGGAGCAGAAGCAATTCGCGTTCTTAAAAAATGTCCAAAATGGACTCCCGGCGAACAAAATGGTAAAAAAGTTAGGGTTCTTTACTCACTGCCTATTACTATTCAATCTGCAGAATAATGTTAAAAGATATGCTTAATAATATTCAGAAGAAATCGCTCAAAGAGCGATTTCTTCTTGTTTTAGGAATACTGTTTTTTTTAATATATCTTGTGCTTGGTTTAATGATTATGTTTTGGAAGAAATTACCATTAAACATGGATCCAATGTACAGATATGCTTTTGGGGTTTTATTAATAGTATATTCAGGTATACGTTTTTTAAGATTAATTAATTCAAATACAGAATAGTTATGTTTAAATATGCTAAAGTTTTTGCTTTGATAACTTTTGTCTTTTTGTTTGCCATGTGTAACCAAAAAAGCAAAAGTGAATCTGATAAAGAATCAATTTTAAAAGGAGCTATTGATGTCACTGTTGATGAAACTATTAAGCCAATAGTAGAAGATCAGGTAGCTGTTTTTGAAGGTACTTATGATGCAAAGATTTCAATAAAAACAAGATCAGAGGCAGAGTTGATTAATGATTTGGCCAATCAAAAAGCTAAAGTTGTAATTACAGCAAGAGATCTTACTCAGGAAGAAAGAGACAGATTTGTTAAAAATAAGATAAATCCGAGGGTTACCCCTTTTGCAATTGATGCAATTGCTTTAATTTCGAATAAGAGCAATAATGATACATTAATTGCGTTGAAATCAGTAATCGATTTTATGCAGGGCAAATCAGATCCAAGAATTAAAGGATTGGTTTTTGATAATCCAAATTCTAGTACAGTACGTTATATGAAGGATTTGGCAAAAGTGAAAGAAATTCCTGCAAATGGTGTTTTTTCATTTAAAACAAATGATGAAGTGATCAAGTTTGTTTCTGAAAATGACGGGATGATTGGTATTGTTGGTGTTAACTGGCTGTCGCAGCCAACAGCAAACATGCTTGAGATAATAAAGAAAATTAATGTTTTAAGTGTTAAGGGATTAAAAGATGACAAGTATTATAGTCCGACACAAAATGATCTGGCTGAATTGAAATATCCTTTGGCACGTGATTTGTATATTATAAACTGTCAGGGATATACTGGTTTAGGAATGGGGTTTGCTTCATTCATCTCCGGAGATATCGGACAACGAATAGTTTTAAAATCTGGATTACTTCCTGTTAGAACTCCGGGAAGAAAATTACAAATTAGAAGTCAAATTAATAACGATAAAGAATAAATTAATTACAATTAAAGATGAATAAATTTAAAATTTTTAGTCTTGCCTTAGTTGCTTCAGTTTCTGTTGCAAAAGCGCAGGATATCAAAGAAGCTAAAAAAGCAATCGATGCAGAGCAATTTCAAAAAGCGAAATCATTGCTGAAATCAATTATTAAAGCAAAACCATCTGACGGTGAAGCAAATTTTGTTTTAGGTACTGTTTACTTGAACCAGGCTATTGTTGATTCTGCTAAAATTTATTTCTTAAATGGATTAGAAGCGTCTGATAAGAAGAACTTAAATTATATTGGATTAGGTCAAATAGATCTTGATAGCAAAAATGCTGCTTCAGCTACTGCTAATTTTGGTTTAGCTACAAAAGATATGAAACGTAAAGATGTAGATGAATTTATCTACATTGGTAAGGCATACACAAATTCAGTTAATCCTGATTATACAAATGCTGTTGCCACTTTGAAAAAAGCATTGGCAATCGAGCCGCAAAATGCTCAGGCGCTTTTAGCAATTGGAGATGCTTATTACGGAGCAAACAATCAAAATGATGCATACAAGGCTTATCGTGATGCATTTACTGCAGATCCAACACTTTTAAGAGCAAAAATGCAATTAGGTGTTTTATTAAAAGGAGCTAAATCATACGAAGAAGCAATTAAAGCTTTTAATGAAGTTATAGCCTTAAATGCTAATTATGGTCCTGTTTACAGAGAATTAGCTGAAACATATTACAAATGGGGAAGAAATAAACCTTCAACCTCTAAAGTTAATATGCAAAATGCAATCACAAACTACGAAAAATATTTAAGTTTAACAGATTACTCTTTAGACTCAAAAATGCGTCACGCAGATTTCTTAATCTTAGTTAAAGATTACAAAAATCTTGAGGTAGTAGCAAATAAAATGATTGCTGAGGATAAAGTTAATCCTAGAATTTTCAGATACTTAGGATATGCAGCTTATGAAAACGGAAACGTGGATGTTGCTATTAAATCTATCGAAGATTATATTAAAGTGCCTACAAACAAAGTAATTGGCAGAGATTATTTATACTTAGGTTTATCTAAAATTAAAAAAGGTACAAATGCTGAAGGTGTAGTTGATCAGGCTGCGTTTGATGCTGGTGTTGCCGACATTAAAAAAGCAATTGAATTAGAACCTTTAGTAGTAGAAGAACTTGCAGATTTTGGAAAAGCTTTGTTTGGTAAAAAACAATTTGCTCAGGCTGCAACTATTTTTGAACTTGGAGCTAGTAACAAAGAATCTAAAAACTACTTAGATGACAATGTTTATTATGGTATTTCATTATACTACTCAAATGCAGGAAAAGCAAAAGGAGCTGTAGATGCTGCTGGATTAGCTAAGGCAGAAGAGGCTTTTGACAGAGTTTTAGTTGCTTCTCCTACTTATGATGAGGCTTACTTATACAAAGGAAGAATCAACAACTTATTAGAGAAAGACGATTTAATTATAAAAAACTACGAAGAGTATGTTACTAAAACAACTGCAAAAGGTGCAGAAGAATTAGCAAAACCTGCCACAGTTAAAAAAATAGTTGAAGCTTACAATAGTATCGGTGCTAGTTATGCTAACACAGATAAAGCTAAAGCAATTGAATATTTCAACAAAACTTTAGTTTTAGATCCGGCAAACAGCTACGCTGCTCAATCAGTTAAGGCTTTAAAATAAATAAAGCTTTCTAATTAAATACAAACCGACAGTTCAAAGATCTGTCGGTTTTTTTTGTTCCATATTTAAATGACTATCTTTGCACTTTAAAATGAAGTAATGTTATCAAAAGAAATACAATTAGAAGTAAATAAAGGAGCAATGTTGCCTTTGATGGAAGAATTTTACACCATTCAGGGAGAAGGTTTTCATACAGGAACAGCTGCTTACTTTATACGAATTGGGGGTTGTGATGTAGGTTGTCACTGGTGTGATGTTAAGGAAAGTTGGAATGCAGAATTACATCCGCCAACTAGTGTTGATTTAATTGTGAAAAATGCTTCAACTTATGCTGATACTGTAGTAATAACCGGCGGTGAACCGTTAACCTGGGATATGACATTGTTGACTCAGGAATTAAAAAATAAAAATCTAAAAGTTCACATAGAAACTTCAGGTGCGTATCCGCTTACAGGTTTTTGGGATTGGATTTGTCTTTCACCTAAAAAAAACAAACTGCCCACTCAAACTGTATATGATAATGCACATGAGTTAAAAGTAATTATTTACAATAAACATGATTTTATTTTTGCCGAAGAACAAGCGGAACTGGTAAATGACAAGGCTATTTTATTTCTTCAGCCAGAGTGGAGTAAGAAAGAAGAAATGACGCCGTTAATTGTTGATTATGTAATGAACAATCCTAAATGGCGAGTTTCTCTTCAGACACATAAATATTTAAATATTCCATAAACAAAAAATCTCTTCGCACGAAGAGATTTTTTTGTTTAGAGACATGACACATTGTGTGTAAAAAAAGTATCCAAATATTTTATTGCCAGTTTTTGTATTTCTTCAAAGAAGTAATATGTGTCAAATGATGATTTCCATGCCAAGCATAAAGACCAATAATTTGTTTGATTTTATATTCTGAATTATTTTCCGGATGAATAAAAGATTTTTCAAGTTCTTCTTCTGATAGTTTTTTCATTAGAAATGTCAACCTTGCATGCAATCCTTCTAATAAAATCAAACTTCCTTTTATTGGCATTTGTAAATTGTCAGGCAAAGCCGACCATAAATTTTCATCATACGGTTTTATAACCGGATTATTTTCTGTCAATGTCCATTTTAATCTGATAAAACAATTCATATGACTTTCTGCACAATGATGAATTACTTGTCGAACGGTCCATCCGCCAGGACGATATGGAGTGTCAAGTTGATCATTATTTAGATCTAAAGTTTCTTTTTTCAATCTTTCAGGGAAAGATTCAAGCTCTGCAATGTTGTTTAAAATATAATCTGATGAATAAGAAGTTGGAGCGATAAATTTTCCGATAGGATATTTTAAAACTTCTAAATCTAAATTTTCCATGAATTTTATATGATTTTTAAATTGAAAGTTTAGCCAGGTAATCATAATGTTCGCCTTCTAAAACAAGCTCACATTTTAAGCCATTTGCAGTTGCAGCATTTTGAAGTGTATTGTAATCAAGATATAACCAATCAAAAGGTTCTTCTTTTTCTCCTTTATATGAAATATTGAAAACCAATTCACCATAATAATCATTATTTGACGGAATCCATTTTCCGCCGTCTTCATCTTCGTCAAACATATATATTATATCAGAACTATCTAATAGAATTTGTCCGCCTTCATTTAAAAGAGACTTTAACTGGGATAAATATTTATTGCAGTTTTCTAATTTTCCAAAAATCCCAACACCGTTCATCAATAATATAATAGTGTCAAATTTTTCTCCTTCATAATCTAGTATATTTTGAACTTTAGCATTTTTTACACCTCGAAGTTTACAAGTTTCTATTGCTTTTTCAGAAATATCGATAGAAGTAACGGCTAGATTACGATCATTTTGCAATGATAAACTATGACTTCCGGCTCCACAGCCCACGTCTAATGTTTTTCCACTGGCTAATTGCAATGCTTTTTGCTCAATTATAGGCATTTCATTATAAGAACGGAATAAATAATCGACACTCATTTCATCCTCTTCAGAAATAGTGGTTTCGGTAATAATATCTTCAGGTGAATTATTGGTCTGAAAATCAAACATCGCTTTTCCAAAAAGATCTTTCATGGTAATTTAGTTCAAAGTTTAAGGTTTCAAGTTTAAAGTTGTTTAATTTTGCACATCAACTTTAAAAATTAAACTTGAAACAGATTTTAAATAACTTAAATAAGTTAGCCAAAGATAAGCATATCGAAAACAAAAAGTATTTTGATAAGCTGAAAAAGAAACAACCGAAGAATTTAGATTACGTTATGCAGGATTTGCATGATGCCGAATTTAAAAAAACAGATTGTTTGCAATGTGCCAATTGTTGTAAAACAACAGGCCCGTTATTTACTTTGGCGGATATTGAAAGAATTTCAAAATCTTTCAGGCAAAAACCACAGCAATTCATTGATCAGTATCTTCGAATTGATGAAGACAAAGATTATGTTTTAAAAAATGTTCCCTGTACTTTTCTTGATAACGAAAATTATTGTATGATTTACGATGTTCGACCAAAAGCATGCAGAGAATTTCCACATACAGACAGAAAAAAGTTTCATCAAATTGCAGATCTTACCTTAAAAAATGTAGCCATTTGTCCGGCAGCATATAATATTGTCGAAGAAATGAAAAAGAAATTACCTTTATAAGAACCTTAAATAATTCGTAATTGTTTTTAGTAACAATTTGTTTTTGCTTTTTTAAATGTATTTTTGAATTAGACGATCTAAGTAACTTAATAAATCAATAAGAAACTCATAAATTGAATTTAGAATATTTTATAGCTAAAAGACTTATTACTGCCAAAGATTATAAAAGCAGTATATCGGCACCTATTATTAAAATTGCCATTTCAGCTATCGCTATTGGTATTATTATGATGTTGGTTTCAGTTGCAACCGGAATTGGGTTGCAGCAAAAAATACGCGAAAAAGTTTCTGCCTTCAATGGTCAGGTTATTATTTCGAATTATGACAACAATAATTCAGAAGTGACATTAGTGCCAATTTCTAAGAAACAAGATTTCTATCCCAATTTCAAGTCAGTTCCGGAAGTAAGCCATATTCAGGCAATCGCAAGCAAAGCTGGAATTATCAGAACAGAAAATGCATTTGAAGGAATTATTTTCAAGGGAGTAGGAGCAGATTATGATTGGAATAATATAAAAGAGTATTTGGTAGAGGGAAAATTGCCCGATTTTTCCAAATCCTTAAATGAAGATGTTATAATCTCCAGATTTCTCGCAGATAGATTAAATTTAAAAGTAGGTGATAACTTCAATACCTTTTTTATTAAAGAAGAACAAGGCAAGATGCCAAATAGCCGTCGATTCAGAATATCAGGAATTTTTAATTCGGGTTTTCAGGATTTTGATGCAACATATATAATAGGAGATATTCGTCACATCCAGCGAATCAATAAATGGACACCCGATCAGGTTGGTGCCTTCGAAGTTTTTGTAAAAGATTTTAATAACATCAAAACAACCGGAAATCAAATCTACGAACAGACATCATCAAGTTTAGACACTAAAACCATAGTCGAGAAATACAGTTATATATTCGATTGGCTTCAGCTTTTTGATTTTAATATCATCGTTATTCTCGCCGTTATGATTTTAGTAGCGACTATAAATATGGTAGTAGCGTTATTGGTTCTCATTTTAGAACGTACGCAAATGATAGGAATTCTAAAAGCATTAGGAGCAAATAACTGGACTGTGCGCAAAATATTTTTATACAATGCGTTCTACCTTATCATAAGAGGTCTCTTTTGGGGTAATTTAATAGGGATTTCAATATTGCTCATTCAACAGCAATTCGGAATCATTCAATTAAACCCTGAAAACTATTACGTAAATCAGGCACCGGTTTATATTAATTGGGGTTATATAATCTTACTAAACTTAATGACGATCACAATTTGTTTTCTTGTACTATTAATTCCCTCCTATATTATAACCAAGATTTCTCCGGTCAAAGCCATTCGTTTCGATTAATCATATAAAGTAAATTCACTCTTCCCAACCCGACAGGTTTTCAAATCTGTCGCGTTTGTTTTTATACCTATATAAGGAGAAGCAGTTTCGTCCAGCTGAGCGAAGTCGAAGCATGACCCAATTGGGATTTGGACTCGAGCGCTAGCGAACAGTTGAAGCAATTTGAAGAAATTGTAATTTGAATAAAAAGGAGCTGTTTCCCGCTATGCACTACAATCTTTTTCTTTTTAAAGGAAAAAGAAAAAGGATTTCCTCCCGAAACCTTGGGACTATCGGTGCTAGGGCAGTAGTTTTCAAAAGAAACATTTGGTCAATGAGGGAGAAACGTAAAGGAAAAGAACAAAACTTAGTGCCTTTGCGTCTCTGCGCGAAACCAAACGAGGCTCCAATTCCAGCTTTGCGAACCTTGCGATA
>Ga0247741_1000064_pt1 | contig 84189 bp, 77 predicted proteins | sample UWRJL213509R2_FD_180945 | JGI IMG/M metagenome (GOLD analysis project Ga0247741, IMG submission 180945) | Plant litter microbial communities from Arlington Agricultural Research Station in Wisconsin, United States - UWRJ-L213-509R-2 | ecosystem: Environmental > Terrestrial > Plant litter >... | reverse complement strand
AAAAGCCCTTCAATAATCCGCCATTCGACATCCGAAAGATCGCCACGAGCCAAAGCAGCCTCCTAAAAGACAGCGTTGAATCATGCTTCAGGTGATTTGCAAACCCACTTTGTCAACAGGACCTAAGAGACCTGACGGTTTGATAAGAGCCTTTGGAATGAGTGGGCTGCAGATCGTCACTGGGATGAAAAGCGTTGAGCGTAAGTTCGGCGTCGATCTTGGTTGGTCAAATCCAACGCCGCAGGGGCGCAAGGCTACGGAATACGATCAATTTCCAGCCTCCCTCCGCGCTGAGGCATCTCGGATGTCCGAATTTTATGAAGTTTTTTACTGCTTGGAGAACTCCATTCGCAATCTGGTATCTGATATCCTTATGGAGGCAGAAGGAGGCGATTGGTGGAATAGTTCTCGAATTGACGAGAAGAGAATTAGAGAGCCGACGCAGATTCGCAGAAAAAAAGAGATTGACAGCGGCGTTACTGCCCGATCAGACAGGTTGATCGATTATACAACATTTGGTGAGCTTTCTCAGATTATAACCGACAACTGGGATCTGTTTGATCCTGTCTTTAACTCGAAGTCGGCGGTAAGTAACGTATCAAATCAGCTAAATTTGCTACGAGGCCCTATCGCTCACTGCAACCCGACTGACGAACTGGAACAAGATCGACTGAACTTGGCGGTGCGATCTTGGTTTAGGCTGATGTCGTGACATCACTTCGATCCGAAGCGGGCAGCGGATATTACAAGCGATCGTTCCAAAAGTGTCCCCTATATTTCTGCCCGGTATTTTTGCGATTTTAGCTGTTGGCCGCGCCTCAGCGCGAATTGCGTGATCGTAGCACCTAGAATCGCTCAGGCCACCTCTGCATCGCATGGAATATGGCAACGACATCAACGTGTCCCGCGTTGAGCCGATAGGCGACGACATAAGGAATATCCGCCAGAACCAGTTCCCGCGTACCGGCTATGCGACCGGGTCGTCCCAAGTTTGGCTGATCCCGCAAAAGGTCGATGGAGCCCGTAAGTCGGGCGATGACGCGCCGAGCGGCGGCGGGGTTATCCTGCCCAATCCATTTACCGATGTGCTGTAGATTACGGAGTGCCCGCCTTGTATATCGGACAGGCGCCATCAGGCGCCGCGTGTCGTTACGCCATAGCTGGCGAAAACCGTATTCACCTCGTCCTCGGTCGCAAACTCTCCCCGATCGGCTTCGGCAAGACCGGCCTCGATTTCGGCCATTTGCCATTCTTCGCGGGCGAGAAAATCCTCGATGGCTTCGGCGGCGACGCTGTCGGCCGGCTTTGACAGTTTGTCCGCCAGCCGGTCGAGGCGAGCGGCTGTCTCGTCGGGGAGATGTACGGTGATCGCGTTCATGGAGAACCTCCGGTTACGCTGATTATGAAAGTTTCGTTCTTGCCGTCAAGTTGGTGGAAGCACCCTACCGCCCCGGCCGCCCGGTCTTGCCCTTCGTCCGCTTCTGCCGCTTCACATCCCCCGCATCCTCATAGCTCCCGACGCCGTCCTTGCCGCGCACCAGCGGGCGCGGGTCGTCGCGGGCTTCGCCGATCTCCGGCTGGCCCTCGAGCAGCGGCGAGAAGCGCTTGGTGCTTCTGGCGGCGTCGGGCTTGGCGGGCAGGGCGCCGGTCACGGGTTTTTCGGTGCGGCCGACGGTCATTTCGTCGAGGTCGTTTTTGCGGAAGGTGCGGGCAGGGACTGATGTGTCGGTGCCGGGGCCCATGTCGTCGAGGGTGGGTTTCTGGAAGAGAGGTTTGGCGTTCGCGGCTTTCCCCTCCCCAACCCTCCCCACAGGGGGGAGGGAGTTCGTTGCGGTTGAGCCTGGGTTGAGGGATTCCTTCGTCGCCTTGGCGTTGCGCTTGATGCCTTCCATCGCCTTGGATTCCTCCCTGGCCATCGGGTCGTCCATGATGGCGAGTTCGGTGGCCTTGAGGCGTTTGATTTCGTCGCGCAGGCGGGCGGCTTTTTCGAAGTCGAGGTCGGCGGCGGCGTCGCGCATGGATTTTTCCAGCGCGTTGAGATGGGTCTGCAGGTTGGCGCCCACCAGATTGCCGCCGTCGGCGAAGCCCTTGCCCGAAGCGCCCGAGATGTCGGCGCGGACGTGGTCGCGCTCGTAGACGCTGTCGAGAATGTCGGAGATCTTCGCCTTCACCGATTCCGGGGTGATGCCGTGCTCGGTGTTATACGCCACCTGCTTTTCGCGGCGGCGGCTGGTTTCCTCCATCGCCCGCTTCATCGATCCCGTGATGTTGTCGGCATAGAGGATGACCTTGCCGTCGACGTTACGCGCCGCACGACCAATGGTCTGTACGAGGGACGTTTCGGAGCGCAAAAAGCCTTCCTTGTCGGCGTCGAGAATGGCGACGAAGCCGCATTCGGGAATGTCGAGGCCTTCACGCAGCAGGTTGATGCCGACGAGGACGTCGAAGGCGCCGAGGCGGAGATCGCGGATGATCTCGATGCGCTCCAGCGTGTCGATGTCGCTGTGCATGTAGCGGACGCGGACGCCCTGTTCGTGGAGATATTCGGTGAGGTCCTCGGCCATGCGCTTGGTCAGCACGGTGCACAGCGTGCGGTAGCCCTTGGCGGCGGTCTCGCGGATTTCGCCGAGCACGTCATCGACCTGGCTGCGGGCCGAGCGGACCTCGACCGGCGGATCGATCAGGCCGGTCGGGCGGATCACCTGTTCGGCGAAGACGCCGCCGGACTGGTCCATTTCCCAGCCGCCCGGGGTGGCCGAGACGGCGACGGTGTCGGGGCGCATCGCGTCCCATTCCTCGAAGCGCAGCGGCCGGTTGTCCATGCAGGACGGCAGGCGGAAGCCGTATTCGGCCAGCGTCGCCTTGCGCCTGAAGTCGCCCCGGTACATGCCGCCAATCTGCGGCACGGTGACGTGGCTTTCGTCGAGGAACAGCAGGGCGTTGTCGGGAATGTATTCGAACAGCGTCGGCGGCGGCTCGCCGGGGGTGCGACCGGTGAGATAGCGCGAATAGTTCTCGATGCCGGCGCAGGAGCCCGTCGCCTCCAGCATCTCGATATCGTAGCGGGTGCGCTGCTCCAGCCTTTGGGCCTCCAGCAGGCGGCCGGCCTTTTCAAGTTCGGCTAGGCGCAGGCGCAGCTCTTCCTTGATCGACTTGATGGCGCCGTTCAGCGTCGGGCGCGGGGTGACATAGTGGCTGTTGGCGTAGATCTTGACGCTCTTGAGGTCGCCGGTCTTCTGGCCGGTCAGCGGGTCGAACTCGGTGATGCTGTCGATCTCGTCGCCGAACATCGAGATGCGCCAGGCGGCATCCTCCAAGTGGGCCGGGAACAGCTCGATGGTATCACCGCGGACGCGAAACGAGCCGCGGACGAAATTGATGTCCTGGCGCTTGTATTGCTGGGCGACGAGGTCGGCCAACAGCTGGCGCTGGTCCAGCCGGTCGCCGACCGTCATCTGGAAGGTCATGGCGGTGTAGGTCTCGACCGAGCCGATACCGTAGATGCAGGAGACCGAGGCGACGATGATGCAGTCGTCGCGCTCCAGCAGCGAGCGGGTGGCGGAGTGGCGCATGCGGTCGATCTGTTCGTTGATCGAACTTTCCTTCTCGATGAAGGTGTCGGAGCGCGGCACATAGGCTTCCGGCTGGTAATAGTCGTAGTAGCTGACGAAATATTCCACCGCATTGTCTGGGAAGAAGTTCTTGAACTCGCTGTAGAGCTGCGCCGCCAGCGTCTTGTTCGGCGCCAGGATGACGGCCGGGCGCTGGGTGGCCTCGATCACCTTGGCCATGGTGAAGGTTTTTCCGGAGCCGGTGACGCCGAGCAGCACCTGGCTGCGGTCGCCGTTTTCCAGGCCCTCGACGAGGTCCTTGATGGCGGTCGGCTGGTCGCCGGCGGGCTCATAGTCGGAGACCATGCGGATCTCGATGCCGCCTTCGGATTTCGGCGGCCGGGCCGGACGATGCGGCGTCCACATCTTGCCGTCCTTGAACAGCGGATTGCCGCTCTCGATCAGCGCCGAAAGGGCTTCCACCGTGGCGGTTACGGCGGTGCCGGCCTTCAGCTCAGCGGCTTCCTCCAGCGTCGTATCCATGCCGGAAACGGGGTTGAGGCCGGCGGCGGCGCGGGTCTTCGGGTCGGTCGAGCCGCCCATCGACGTTCCTCTGGCGGATTTGGATGCCGCGATCTCCACCTTCTTGCGGTGCTTGCCGGCCTTCGAGGCGATCTGCCGCTGGGTCTCGACACCGGATGCCTCCGCATCGGCCTCCAGCTGCTTCACCCAATCGGCGACGGAACCCTCGAGCGGGGCACCTTCGAAACCGGATTGGGGAGTTTCCGCGAAACCATCGGGGGCGGGGGACTTTTTCGGAGATCTGGCCATGGCCGGAATATGGAGAGAGTCACGGCGAAATGGAAGAGGGGAAGAGTACAAAAGGGAAACGGATTTTGTGGTGGGGGGTGTGTGGTGGGACTGTTCCACATCCACCCTCATTCTCGCCCTTGTGGCGGGAATCCAGCGCGGTCACGTCCGTGACCGCGGTAGACTCCTTTCACGGCGCGGACGCGCCGTGACTGGATTCCTGTCACAGGGACCGGGGGCTGATGGGCGCGTGCGGCAGTCTTCTCGCGCCCAACCGACCATTGCACAAACCATTCCTGTGTGCGGCTACAAGCTCCGCAGGAACGCCAGGGACGGCATGAAGAAGTATTCGCCGCCTTTCATCGTCACCGCCTGCGGCGTCGCCGTGGTGGTTGATATGGTCGAGCCGCCCCAGGCGACCGGACAGTGGATGTCGGGGCGCGGGGTGGGGCTCTGGCCGATTACCAGGTCGAGGCCCGGCGCACCGGCGCCCGGTGGCACGCGGGGGAAGCCCGGATTGTTGGCCCATGTCGATTGCGCGAACTCGAACTGCTGGGCGATATCCGCGTTGAAGGCCATGAACAGCAGGCCGACATCCTTGCTCGGCTTGTTCTCGATGCGGCCGTCATTGGGCTGGTCGGTGCGCACGCCATAGGTCTGGCCGCGGCGCGCCATGATGTGGTGCCGTTCGTTTTCCACCGGTTCGAAGCCGCCGGAGCCGCGCGGATTGACCTTGCGGATATGGGCGAAGAACGGACACTTGGCGCCGTTCGGGTCGCTGTCGTAGTCGAAGTCGTTGGGCACGGGATGGTGGCTGCCGTCGGCGAACTGGGCGGTCAGCGGCGTGCCGTCCTCGAAGCGGCCGACCAGCATGGCCCCGGCGCGCTCGGCGTCGTCGCCCTTCAGGTGCAAGCGGCGGGCCAGCGCCTTCTCCTCCTTCTTGAACAGCTTGACGTTCTGCTCGAGCTTCCGGAACACGAAATAGCTGCCGAAGTGTCTGGTCGGATCGGGGGCGGCGGTGTCCGGTACGATCACCCGGTCGAGACCGAAGGCCGGATCCCAGTTGCCGGTGCCGTCGGTGGTCAATCGCTCGTCGTCGATCTCCTCGGTGAGGAACAGCGGCTGGCTGCGGCCGTCGACATAGCCGAAATGCTCGATGCCGTCGCCGTTGCTGTTGTGCAGGCCGTGGCCCTTCTCCTTGCCGAGGATGGTGACGCCGTGGGCGCCGTCGATCAGGTGGTGCACGGCGGTGAGCGCCTTGTTGCGGGTGCCGGACATCTGGTCGCCGACCAGCACGACGGCGTGGATGACGCCGCGCAGATGTGGGTCCCAGGCGGCGGGGGCGGGGTCGTTGAGCGCCGCGTTCTGCATGCCGGATCGGAACGAGGCGTCCGGCGGCACCTTCGGATCGGGGATCTGCAGGAAGGCGTAGCCTGTACTGGTGATGCCGACGCCGACATAGGGCGTGCCCTTCTTGCCTGTCGCCTTGAAGGCCTTGAGCTCCTGCAGGTGGGTTTTCGCGGATTTCAGCAGCGGCGCCGCCGCCGGTGTTTGCGTCAGCGATTTCAGGAAGGCTTTGGCGCCGGCGGGATCGGTGAATTTCAGGAACAGGATCGTCAGGAATTCGCGCGTGTGCGCCTTGACGATATTGGGCTGCAACTCGTCGAGCATAACGGCGGCGTCGCCGACGGCATTCTCCCACGAGATCGGTTGTGTCCTGTCGAAAGGCATGGCTTCTCCTCCACGGGGCTGGTCGGCCTAGGATGTGAGCGCGGAATGCGGAATCTGTTTAGACCGACAATTGAATTGCGGATGTCATGCAATGTGTCTCAGGTCTGATGCTGTCTCTTGCGGGCAAGCAGTATCGTCGCCGTCAGTCCTCTGACGCGCGGTTGCCGGTTCCGGCGAAATCTATTTGTGCTTGCTTCCCTCGGTTGCATATGCAACTTAGCATATGTATCTCATATTTTTGCTTTTCCCGCAATAACTATTTAGAACCAGCCGCTTGGCGGAAAATTTTGCTCCAAAATGAAACGGACTCTCGCCGCGCGCTGGTCGGTGTCGCGGTGGCCGCTGTTTCGCGATCACGACAAATGTGATGGAACAAGGACAGCAGGGCTGACGTTTTCGACGCGCTGCCTCACCTCAGCGTCGAACCCGCCCGTTTCAGGGCTCGCCTCTCTTCGACGGCATCCGGAATCCCCCGCCTCGCCGCCGCTTTCGGACGGAGGATCCGTGATGTCCGCATTGGAAAGCCTGCGCCGGCTGACGCCGCAGCAGCGCAATACCGTCATCGCCAGCTATCTCGGCTGGACGCTTGATGCCTTCGATTTCTTCATACTCGTGTTCGTGCTCAAATATATTGCCGAGGAGTTCCACACCGACATTCCCGCCGTGTCGGTGGCGATCCTGCTGACGCTGGCGATGCGGCCGGTGGGCGCGCTGCTGTTCGGCCTCGCGTCGGACAAATATGGGCGGCGGATCACCTTGATGGTGAACGTGCTGATGTACTCGGTCTTCGAATTCCTGACCGGTTTCTCCACGGGGCTCACCATGTTCGTGGTGCTGCGCGCACTCTACGGCATTGCCATGGGCGGCGAGTGGGGCGTCGGCGCCTCGCTGGTCATGGAGACCGTGCCGGAGGAAAGCCGCGGCATCGTTTCCGGCATCCTGCAAGCCGGCTATCCCTCGGGCTACCTGCTGGCTTCGATCGCGTTCTTCCTGCTGTTTCCTGTCATCGGTTGGCGCGGCATGTTCTTCGTCGGCGCGGCTCCGGCGCTGCTGGTGCTCTATATCAGGCGCAGCGTCGAGGAGAGCCCGGCGTTCCTCAAGCAGCAGAAGCAGGGGCGGCGGCCGTTCCTGACGGTGCTGCGCGAGAATATCCCGCTGTTCGTCTGGTCGGTGCTGCTGATGACGGCGTTCAACTTCTTCAGCCACGGGACACAGGATCTCTATCCGACGTTCCTGGAAACGCAGCGCAGCTATGACAGCTACACCACCGGCGCCATCGCCATCGTCTACAATATCGGTGCAATCTGCGGCGGGCTGTTCTTCGGTGCGTTGTCGCAGCGGATCGGGCGGAAAAAGGCGATCGTCATCGCGGCACTGATTGCCGTGCCGGTGGCACCGCTGTGGGTCTATGCGCCGGGTCCGGTGCTGCTGGCCATCGGTGCCTTCCTGATGCAGTTCTTCGTGCAGGGCGCCTGGGGCATCGTGCCGGTGCACCTGAACGAGTTGTCGCCGGACGAGGTGCGCAGCACCTTTCCCGGCTTCGCCTACCAGCTCGGCAACCTGCTCGCCTCGGGCAACGCGACCATCCAGTCGGCGCTCGCCGCCCACTGGAACGGCGACTATGCCTATGCCCTGCTGATCGTCGCCGGCATCGTGGCGATCGTCGTCGCCGCGCTGGCAGGGTTCGGCTACGAGAAAAAGGATGTGCGCTTCGGCTCGGAGGATGCCGGAGCGCCGCACCGCGCCATGCGCGCGTGAGCGGCAAGGGGCGGCCTCGTTGCCGCCCCTTGCACCAATCGGCGGCGCGATGTATCCCGCTTGAGGTGGATGTTCTCCACCTGAGGTAGGTTTTCCGCTCGCTGGTTGTCCGGCGTCTTTCAGTCGGGTCGCATCGGGTATGGCGTCGCGACAGCAGAGCTTGATGGGTTTCGCCGTGAATTTCGCCTTTATGCTGCCGGTCATGATGCTGACCTTCGGCTGCACTTTTCTGGTGGTGGCCAGGTTCGGTTCGCGTGAGGCGCGCCACTGGGCGCTGGGGTTCCTGTCTGCTGCGGTCGCCTTCGCCGTGCCGATGCTGTTTTCACATGCGCCGATCCCGCTGCAGGCGATGAGCGCCGAGGCTTTGTTTTTGCTGGCTTTCTACGGCTATAGCGGCGCGTTGCTGGCACGCTTTCGTCGTCCGCCAAGCGTCAGGCTGCGCGCGATCTTCTGCGCGGTCGCCTATGCCGGGCTGGCTTATGCCGTGCTGGTGCTTCAGAGCCTGCCGGCCGAACTGATGCTCAGCGATATCGCCTGTTCTGCCCTGCTGATTTTCGCGATCGGCGCCTGCGTGCACGAGGCGCGGCAACCGATCGACCGGATTTTGCTCGGCGTGGCATCGCTGATCGTCGTGGAGACAATCGTTCGCAACGTCGTGCTGTTGGCGGTTTTTGCGCCGGAAGGCGGGCTCGAGAGCTTTGCTGATTCCACCTATGCGTTTGTGATGCAGGCCGGAGCTTCGGTCATTGCGCTTCTTTTTGCACTGTCGGCGCTAGCCGCGACGACGCTCGATACGGTGGCGCAATATCGCGATGCCGCGGAGCGGGATTCGCTGACAGGGCTGCTCAACCGCCGCGGCTTCGAGGAGACGGCTCGACGGCTGACGCTGCGCGGCGCGCTGCATGGGGCCGTCATCCTGTGCGATATCGATCACTTCAAGCGGATCAACGACCTTATGGGACATGCGGCCGGCGATGCGGTCATTGCCGGTCTTGCCGATCTCCTGCGGCAGCGGCTGCCGGCGGGCGCATTCGCGGCCCGGTTCGGCGGCGAGGAATTCGTGGCCTTCGTGCCCGGCGCCACACTCGTCGACGGCGGCAAGTTCGCCAATGCGATCCGTCTGGCATTTTCGGCGGCCGATCGGCCGGAGCTTGCGGGCGTGGGCAAGATCACGGCCAGCTTCGGCGTCGCGGCGGTCGCGTCCGGCGATCCGTCGCTCAGCGAGAATATCGGGCGGGCCGACGCGGCGCTCTATGCCGCCAAGGATGCGGGGCGCAATCGGGTGATGCTCGAGGGCACGCCAGCGCGGGAAGCGCCGGCCATTCATGTGGCGTCTTAGGGGCGGGATACCGCCGTCTTTTCCGGTGCAATCGCCGTGCGACCGAACAGGAACAGCGCCAGCGCGAAAATGGCGACACCGCCATGCACCCAGTATGCGAGGCTGTAGCCGCCCTGGTTGGTGAGCCAGCCGGCGACGATGTTGCTCAGGGAGGCGCCGATGCCCTGCACGGTCATCACCGCGCCAAGACCAACATTGAAGCGGCCGGTGCCGGACAGGATGCGCTCGGCTGCCACAGGCGTGGCGATGCCGATCAGGCCGGCACCGACGCCATCGAGAAACTGAACCGGATAGATCGAGGCGAAGCTCAATATGCTGCCGGCGATGGCGCCGCGCAGCGGCAGGGCGCAGAGCGCGATGATGAACACCGTGGCGAGGCCGAAGCGCCTGATGAGAAAGGGCGCGGCCAGCGCCATTGCGATCATCGACAACTGCGAGACGCCGGTCACGATCGCCGTGGTGCGAAACGGGGTGCCGAGCTGGATCGAGAAATTCTGGGCGATCAGGCGGCTCATCGGCGCGTTGCCGAAATGGAAGATCAGCAGCGTCAACGCGAGGAGAATAAGGCCGCGGGAGCCGGCGATGACCGAGTAGCCGGACGGTCCCGGCGCGCCGTCGTCATGAGCGAGGCCACGGGCGACGTTGTTGTCGATGTGGCGAGGATCTATCGCAAGGATCGCGACGATCGTGGCAATCGCCGTCAGGATCATCAGGACGATGACGCCGGTGAGGCCGTAGAACGCGGTGGCGACGTAGACGCAGGCGAGCGAAAAGACATTGCCGGCGTGGTTCCAGAACTCGTTGCGTGAAACCTGATCGGAAAACGCGTGCTCGCCGACCAGGCCGAGCGTCAGTCCCATCAGCGCCGGGCCGATAACAGCACCGACGATTGCCGTCATCGACTGGCCGCCGAAGACGGAGGCGTTGCCGGGACTGGCGAGCGTCCATAGCGCTGCCGCGGTGACGAGGATGACAGGAACGATGATCAACAGCCGCTTGTGGCTGGACGCATCGACCAGAGCGCCGAACAACGGCGTGGCGATCAGGCCAAGAATGCCGCCGAGCGTGGCGACGATGCCCAATGTCATCGGGCTCCATCCGTTGGTAGCCAGGAAGCCGTCGAGAAACGGGCCGAGCCCGTCGCGGGCGTCGGCAAGGAAGAAGTTGAGGGTGGCGAGCGCAACCAGCGATCGGCCGGAAAGGCCTGTTTTCGAAACCGTGTGCACGCCCTATCCTCGCTGGCTGATCTATTGACCGAGACCGCCAGCTGACCCTTGAGAGTGTCATGGCTTCCGGTGCTGCCTCAAACGACAATCGGTCAAAAATGTTCCGGCCGGATCGGCTCGCGCAACGGCGCCGCGCGATATATTTCGCATCGATCGCAACACCACTTGAAGACCGCCAATTCGGCGGTACATGCTGCCGCCAGCTTCAACTCTCAGGAATCACCCATGCCCTTTGCCCTCAGCCCCGCGGCCATCTGGCCGGTCGTCATGCTGCTTGCCTCCAACGTGTTCATGACGTTTGCCTGGTACGGGCATCTCAAGCACAAGGGCACGGCGATCTTCATCGCCATCCTCGTCAGCTGGGCCATCGCCTTCTTCGAGTACTGTCTTGCGGTTCCCGCCAACCGCATCGGCTCGGCCGTCTATTCCACCGCGCAGCTGAAGACCATGCAGGAAGTGATCACGCTGCTGGTGTTTTCCGGGTTCTCGGTGTTCTGGCTCGGCGAGAGCCTGACCTGGAACCATGCGATCGGCTTCGCGCTGATTGCTGTCGGCGCATCGTTCATCTTCCGCGGCTGATCTTCCGCGCCGATGACTGTCGTTTAAGCGCTGAAATTCAGTAAGTGCTTGAATTACAAATCGTCCATGTGCGGATCTTGCCGCAATTTCTGACCATTCTGCGCGGAGCCTGTCACCGACGAGGGATACGGAGGTGACGGCCGATGAGTCTTTCCTTTCCGACGATGGCGGTCATTCGCTTCGGTTACGGGTTTCGCCCCGGCGAGGCGGTGCCGCAAAGCAGGGATGATCTGCTGCAGCAGGTGGTGACCGGGGTGAAAACGCCGCCGGCGTTTCCTATCGGCGGTGTCGAGGAGCGGCACGCGCAGATTGCCCGGAGGCAGATCGAGGTCCGCGATGTCGGGCGCCACAGCCCCGACGACGAGACGCAACGCGACAGGCGCAAGGCTTTGCAGCGGCAAGCACAGCGTGCCTTCCAGCTCGACGCAAACGCGCGGCTGATGCAGGCCGTCGTGTCGCCGAACGGGTTTTACGAACGGCTCTCGACTTTCTGGACCAATCACTTCTCGACCAGCGCCAACAAGAATCTGGCGATGCGTCTGCTCGTGCCGCTCTACGAGGCGGAAGCGATCCGGCCGCGGATCGGCGGCCGCTTCGCCGATCTTCTCAGGAGCGCCACCGCGCATCCAGCGATGCTGATCTATCTCGACCAGGTTGAATCGCTCGGCCCCGGCTCCAAGGTCGGACTGCGGCAGAAGAAGGGGCTCAACGAGAACCTGGGGCGGGAGCTTCTCGAACTGCATACGCTCGGCGCCGGCAGCGGCTACACGCAGGCCGATGTTCGGGCGGCGGCCATGGTACTCACCGGCCTGACCATCGACCGGCAGGAACTCGACATGATGTTCCGTTCCAACATCGCCGAGCCGGGTAGCCATCAGGTGCTCGGTGTCAGCTATGGCGATGCCAAGCGCCAGCCGGGAGATTATCTGTCGTTGCTCGATGATCTTGCCGCCAATCCGAAGACCGCGATGCATATCAGCAGGAAGCTGGCCGCCCATTTCATCGCCGACCAGCCGGACGAGCGGCTGGTCACGGCGATGACGACGACGTGGAAGAGCACCGGCGGCGACCTGAGCGCGGTCTACGCAACGATGCTCGATCACCCGGCGGCATGGACCGATGCGGGCGCCAAGGCGCGCCAGCCGTTCGACTTTGTGGTGGCTGGCCTCAGGGCGCTGGATAGCGGCGCGGGCAGCGGCGATGTGGTGGCATTCCTGCAGGCAAACCAGGATGAAGACGATGCCGACCTCATGGCCGGAGGGATGGCCGGAAACGCTATGGCCGATCAGGCGATGGCGAATGCTCCGTCGACTCCCCAGATGTCTCCAGACAAAGAGACGATCATCAAGCGTCGCAAGGCGATGCAGACGGCGCGGGCGCTGGGGCAGGGCGCATTGCGGCGGATGGGGCAACCGATATGGCTGCCGCCGAGCCCGGCGGGCTTCGAGGAGAGCTTCTCGGCCTGGATCACCGCCAGCCAGCTGGCCGAACGGCTGAGCTGGGCGCGGCGTGCCACGACGCAGTTCGGGCAGGGGCTCGATCCCCGCGACTTCCTGAAGGCGACACTTGGCGAGGCGGCCCGCGACGACACGATCCGCATCGTCAGCCAGGCGCCCAACAAGACCACCGGCCTGATGCTCGCCCTGGCATCGCCGGAATTCAACCGCCGATAGGAGCATCGACATGAGTGATTTCACGCTGTCCCGCCGCGGCTTTCTCGCATCCGCCTGCTGCCTGGCGGCGACGCCGATCTTCACGCCGGTGACCTTCGCGGCGATGCCCGGCGACAACCGCTTCGTTACGATCGTGTTGCGCGGTGCGATGGACGGGTTGGCGCTGGTGCAGCCTTACGGCGATGCCGGGTTTGCCGCGTTCAGGCCGACGCTGGCGCTGATGCCGGACACGGGGCTGCTCGACCTCGACGGGCATTTCGGCCTGCATCCCGCCGCCGCCGGCCTGCTTCCTCTATGGCAGAGCCGTGAACTGGCCTTCGTTCACGCGATCTCGACACCCTATCGCGACCAGCGCAGCCATTTCGACGGCCAGGACATGCTGGAATCGGGCGGCGAGCATGTGGCGGAGGAAAAGACCGGCTGGCTCAACCGGGCGCTCGCGGTGATCCCGCGTTCGGATGCGCGGAAGGCGATCGACGTCAATACGTCAACGGAACTGATCCTGTCCGGTCCGAACAATGTCGATGTGTGGGCGTCGGATTCAGATCTTGGTCGCGCGCGCGACGAGACGCAGTTCCTGACGCGGCTCTATGCCGGCGATCCGGCCTTCGCCAAGGCGATGGAAGAGGCGACGCGGGCCAACAGCGCCTCGATGATCGCCGAACCTGGCGGGCCGCGTGGGCAAAAGGTGGCGGATGTGGCGGCTCTTGCCGGCAACATGCTGAAGGGCGACTACCGGATCGCCAGCTTCTCGATCAATGGCTGGGACACGCATGTTAGCCAGGTCGGCCAGTTCAAGCGGCCGGTGCAGGATCTGACGGAGGCGATCACAACGCTCAAGGCGACGCTCGGGCCCGCGCTTTGGGCGAAGACCGTGGTGCTCGGCATGACCGAGTTCGGCCGTACGGTGCGCGAGAACGGATCCGGCGGCACCGATCACGGCACCGGCGGCTGCGCCGTGCTCGCCGGCGGAGCGATCAATGGCGGACGGATGCTGGGACTCTGGCCGGGCCTCAGCGACCAGCAGTTGCTCGACCAGCGTGACCTGACGCCCACCGCCGACCTGCGCGAACTGGCAGCCGCCATGCTCTATCGTCAGTTCGACGTCTCGGCCGGCGACCTGACAGGCAAGATCTTCCCCGGCGTCAGCTTCGACCGCAACTCGCAGTTTCTTCGCGTCTGAAGGTCGGCGATCGGTTCGTGTGATCGATGTTCACCGTTCCACGTAGGCCCGCAAACGATCGAGCGCATCGTCCCACTGGCGGGAGACGCCGTTGAGGTAGGTGCGCATCGTTTCGATCCGCTCGGGACGAAAGCCGTAATGGCTTTCGCGGCCGACTTTCGTGGCGTGAAGAAGGCCAGCCTGCTCCAGGACGTTCAGGTGCTTGGTGATTGCCTGCCGCGTCAGGCCTGAGCCGCCGGACAGGCCGGCGATTGAGCGCGGCTTGCCGTCGCTAAGGGTCGTCAGCAGCGAAAGGCGGGTCGGGTCGCCGAGCGCGGCGAAGAGGGTGGCCGCTGATTCGGTGCCGGCCGTGAGATCGGTATTCGGCATCATCGGCTGAGATGATCCTTGATATTGCGGATCTGCTCGGCCCATCCGCCTTCGTTCATGCGGAAGGCTTCTGCGCGGCGGTATTCGGGAACATTTTCGAAGCCGGATTCGGTGATCGTCAGGCGCGTGCCGGTCGCGGTCGGCTCCAGGCGGAACTCAACGAGCGTCGGCGTTTCGCTGCTGTAGTCGATGGCGGGGTCGACGGCATAGGGCCGCCACCGGAACGAGAAGAGGTGCGGCGCGTCCATGCGCTCGACAGTGACCTCCCAGCGCAGATGCTCGTAGCCGGGATATGTGATCCGGCCAGACGCGACCGCGCCGGCAACGAATGGAGCGTCGAGCTTGACGCGAAACCATTCACCGAATTCGCGGTAGTCGGTAATGGCCTGCCAGACGCGCGCGACCGGGGCACTGAGTTCAACTGTCTTTTCGACGCTATCGGACATATCGGCAACCTCCTGGTTGCCTAATGTCACGCGGTACGTTGAAAAAGGCAACCAAAAAGTTGCCTTTCTCGGATGTCCGGTCTGCAATTATTCGGCGGGGACGGCCTTCGGCTGGCCGTTCTCGTCGAGCGCCACCATGATGAAGGTGCCTTCGGTGACTTTTTCCATCTTGTTGTAGCGGGCCCGGGTTGCCCAGGCCTCGATACAGAGGGTGATCGACGTGCGGCCGACGCGTTCGATGTCGGTGTAGATCGACAGTGTATCGCCGATCTTGACGGGAAGCGCGAAGGCCATCTCCTTGACGGCGGCAGTGACGACGCGACCCTTGGCGCGCTCGGCGGCCGAAATCCCGGAGGCAAGGTCCATCTGCGCCATCACCCATCCGCCAAAGATATCGCCGGCCGGATTGGCATCGGCGGGCATCGCCATGGTTCTGAGGGTCAGCGTGCCTTTCGGCTTGGGCTCTTCGGTCATGGACGCTCCTGTGCGGCGGTTGAAAACGCGATTCCGGCAAAGCGTAGCGTATAAGCGCATCGACCGATATCAGTCGTGGCGACAAAGTGCCGCCCGGCCACTCGTCGGTATGGCATATGCAAGACCAATGCGATCAGGATTGGTTGGGTTTGGAAAGCATGCTGAACACGGCCGGCCGGCATCCATCTTCCGCGAATATTCGGCCGCGCCTGTTCATAAGCGGGAATATCCCGCGGATTAACCACGTTCCTTAGGGGTTCATTCAGCGTCTCGGAGCAGTTTGCGCCGGAGTGGCTGGGAAACCACATAGTCGAGGTTCAAACATATGACCTATACCGGGTTGCTTCTTTCCGCGGTCGTCGCCGGCCTGATCACCATCCTTGCAATCGGCAGCCGTCCCGCCACCGAGGCCGCGTCCAACTGGCCGCAGATGGATCTGTCGAAGACGGACCGCATCGTGACCGGCAGCGTACCAGCGCAGCGATAACTGCTGATTGCTCCGGGGATATCGCTCCGGCGCTTCCAACGTCCCGGGCCGATCGTCCCGCCGGTCCACCTCGGCGGTACTGATATCGGGGCGTATTTGCGGGTGATGCGAGAAATTGCCCCCATTATTGTGGGGTCGAGAAAGAACATGTTAACTTGCTCAACATAAAAGAGTGACGTGCTCAAGGCAGTATTCTGATGGATAGCTCTAAGTCGCGTTACGATGTCATTTGTGATCCACTGGATATGTGGATGGTCTGGGATCATCAGGCCGAGGAACCCGCATGCTTTGGCGGTCAGATCCTCCATGGCCTGACCGAGCGTCACGCCACCGAGGTGGCAAAGATCATGAACGAGATCTACGGCTCCGACGCACCCGCACGCCGCGCTCCCAAGGAGCTGGCGGACGACACGACGTTTCGCTACGTCAGCTGATCCTTGTCCTCAGTCGCCTGTTTCTCCCATGCCGATCGCTAGGGGCGCGCATTTCCGTGGTCTCCGCATGATGATGCAGGCTGTTTCAGTCGTGGCGACGAGGTCGTTGGCCAAGCGTTCATCCCCTCCATAATCTTCGCCGGTGACATTGCAGCCCGCAGGGTAAGCTTTCGTTCACCGTTTTTTATTAAATTTGGACTGAAGTTTTTTGGTCACTGCCGATCTTCGGAAGCGATGAGAGTATGGCGTTTGTTTCCATCCTGCGGCGTTACGTGCTGCCCGTGCTGCTTTCGACAGCGCTGACAACGTGTTCGACGGACGCTCTCGTCCCGCCCGGCAGCGTGGACAGCGGCACGAAGGTCGGCTCGATCTCACCGCCCGGCCGCATCTCCGCCCCCATGAGAATGCAGGGCAGTGCCACCCAGCAGGCCTATCCCCTTTCCAGCCAGCCCGTCGGCACGGCGCAGGGATCGGTCGATTATCTCGATACGCCCAATCTCGCTGGCACAGGTCAGTCGGCGCAGATGCCGCGCATGAACAGCGACCAGGCGTCCGCCGGTGCGCGCGGCGTGGCCGGGCAGTTGCCGGGCCAGCCGCAGACATGGGGCGGAACCCAGGCGCTGGCGGTGCCGCCGGGTGGCGTCAACATGGATACAGAACTCGGCGCCGAGCCTGTGACCGGGCTGGCGCAGGAAGAACAGCAGCAGATCGCCGAAGGACAGTCCGACCAGCCTGTCGTCGATGGGATCGGGACCGACAATCCGACGCAGCTGAACCGCTCGCGGGCGCCGCAGCCCGCAAGCCAGGCGGCGATGGGGCAGGCTCAGGTCTGGGGCGACGGCAGCGCAGTCGTGGCGCCGGCGCGCGTGCCAGAAGAGGATGAGAGCCAGGAAGTGGCGATGCTGCGGCCGAACAATCCGATGGGCCAGCCGCTGATGAGCCAGCCAGCGCCTGTCGATCCCGGTGTGATGCCGACTTCGGAACTCTCGTGCCGCCGCGAACTGAAGCGGATGGGCGTGGTGTTTAGCGACAAGCCGCCGATTTCCAACGGGCCTGCGTGCCAGGTGCCTTATCCCATCTCGCTGCAGGGACTGTCCGGCGGCATCGGCGTGCGGCCGGCGGTGACCTTGAACTGCCAAGTGACGCTCGCCTTCGCCAAGTGGGTGAAGAACGAGCTCGCGCCGTCGGCGCGGTTTCGCTACTGGTCCGGTATCAAGACTATCCAGCCGCTCGGCGGCTACAGCTGCCGTCGCATGAACAACAGCCGGCAGAAGTACAATCCGATGTCGGAGCATGCGCGCGGCAACGCGATCGACGTCGGCAAGTTCGTGCTGAAAAGCGGCCGCGAGATCGACATCCGCAAGAAAGGCCTGTTCTCCTTCCGCGAGGGCCGGCTGCTGAAGGCCGTTCGCACCGACAGCTGCAAGTACTTCAACACCGTCCTCGGCCCCGGCAGCAATCCGGAGCACTGGAACCACTTCCATTTCGATCTGCGCGAACGCAAAAGTGGCAAGGTCTATTGCGACTGAGCCGGCACCTGGTCGATCCTGGCAGGGTCGACGCAGGGTGGGAATCGATCTAGATGGGCTTCCTGTTTCGAGAGGAGTTGCCGATGGTCGAGGGTAAGCGCCCGAATTTTCTGTATTTTATCGCAATCGTCTTGGTTGCCGCCATCGCCGTATTCGGCGGGCGTTGGTACGCCTATGTCGCTTATGCCAGCGATCCGTTCGACGAAGTCGGCATCAGCCTCAACATGAAAATGCCCGATGCCATTCGCGCCAAAGGCTGCGAGATGCTGAAGGCTCGCTTCGAAGGCAAGACGCTGCCGCCGGCCGGCTGCGCGGTGAACGGCGCCTGGTAAAACGAAGCCTGCCCGGTGACGAAGCCCATGACGCCTTGGGCCGGTAAGTGTCACTGGTCGATGACACACTCATACGTAGGCAATCCGGGAATTGATTTCCGGATTGCCTCGTTTTCGGGCAAATGAATACTCTGTTCGCAGCAGATGGGATGTCAAATCATCCGGGAACGGCTATATAGCGGCGAAATCCGTTCAAGAGTGTTCCTGCATGGCCCCCATCATTTCGATCCGCAATCTCACCAAGATCTATGGCAACGGCTTCCAGGCGCTGAAGGGCATCGACCTCGATGTCGAGAAGGGCGAGATTCTCGCGCTGCTGGGGCCGAACGGTGCCGGCAAGACGACGATGATCTCGATCGTCTGCGGCATTGCCAATCCGAGCGGCGGCACGGTGCTGGTCGGCGGCCATGACGTGGTCAAGGACTTCAGGGCAACCCGCGCGATGATCGGCCTGGTGCCGCAGGAGCTGACCACCGATCAGTTCGAAACGGTGTGGAACACGGTGAGTTTCTCGCGAGGGCTGCATGGCAAGAAGGCCGACCCGGCGCATATCGAAAAGGTTCTGCGCGACCTGTCGCTGTGGGACAAGAAGGACAACACGCTGCGGCAACTGTCTGGCGGGATGAAGCGTCGCGTGCTGATCGCCAAGGCGCTGAGCCATGAGCCGGAGATCCTGTTCCTCGACGAGCCGACGGCGGGCGTCGATGTGACCTTGCGCAAGGACATGTGGCAGGTTGTCGAAAAGCTGCGGGCTGCGGGCGTCACCATCATCCTGACGACGCATTACATCGAAGAAGCGGAAGAGATCGCCGATCGCGTCGGCGTCATCAACGGCGGCCAGCTGCTGCTGGTCGAAGACAAGACGGCGCTGATGGCCAAGCTCGGCCGCAAGCAGTTGATCCTTGAACTGACCGACCCGCTGCAGGCCCTGCCTGAGGTGTTCGCCGGCAACGGGTTGACGCTGTCTGCGGGCGGCAACCGCCTGACCTACGAGTTCGACGCGCAGAACGACCATGAAAGCATCGCAACGCTGCTGACGCGGCTCAGCGAACACAACATCCATTTCAAAGACCTATCGACGCAGCAGAGCTCGCTGGAAGACATCTTCGTGGCGCTCGTGGGAGGCGCAAAGTGAATTTCGAAGCCATCAAGTCCATCTACTACTTCGAGATGGCCCGCACCCGCCGCACGCTGCTGCAGAGCGTGGTGTCGCCCGTCATTTCGACCTCGCTCTACTTCATTGTCTTCGGTGCTGCCGTGGGGTCGCGTATCCAGGAAGTGGAGGGCATCTCGTACGGCGCCTTCATCACGCCCGGCCTGATCATGCTGACGCTTCTCGGCCAGTGCATCGGCAACGGGTCGTTCGGGATCTATTTCCCGAAATTCACCGGCACGATCTACGAGGTGCTGTCGGCGCCGGTGGCGATGACCGAGATTCTGCTTGGCTATGTCGGAGCGGCGGCGACCAAGGGGTTGATGATCGGGGTGATCATCCTGTTGACGGCGAATGTCTTCGTCGATGTCAGGATCGAGCATCCGTTGATGATGGCGCTGTTCTTCGTGCTCACCGCCATCACCTTCAGTCTGTTCGGCTTCATGATCGGGCTTTGGGCCAACAATTTCGAGCAGTTGAACCTGATCCCGATGCTGGTGGTGCCGCCGCTGACCTTCCTCGGCGGCAGCTTCTACTCGATCAACATGCTGCCGCCCTTCTGGCAGGCGGTCAGCCATTTCAATCCGGTTCTCTACCTGGTCAGCGGCTTTCGCTGGAGCTTCTACGGCATCGCCGACGTCAACCCGCTGATCAGCCTCGGAATGATCTCGCTGTTCCTGGCGCTGTGCCTGGGCACGCTCGGCTGGATGTTCCGGACCGGTTACAAGCTGCGCAACTGACCGGCTTCAGGGGCGGTCCGCCGCACTCTCTGTCGATGCGTTCGGGCTCGAGCCCGAGCGGGTGCTGAACGTCATGTAGATGACGATGACGACGATCGCGCCGAGGAACAGCAGGCTGGTGTAGATCGTGCCGAATCCGAGGCCACCATAGTCCGTCGGCTGGGATAGCAGGTCCCCGAAGGACGCGCCGAGGGGCCGAGTGAAGATATAGGCCAGCCAGAATGCCAGAATGCCGTTCATGCCGAGGCGATAGTGGCTGAGCGCGATGGCACCGATCACCCCAAGAAACAGCAGCGCCGTCGTCAGATAGCCGAGGCTCATCGTCTCCGCGATCAGATCTCCAGCTGCCGTTCCGAGCGCAAAGGTGAACAGGATCGCCAGCCAGTACAGCGTTTCGCGCCTGTCGGTGTAGATCGTGTGGATCGACAGCGTTCGTTCCAGCCAATACCAACCGAGGAACGTCAGAGCCAGAACGAGGGAAAACCCTGCTGTCGTGACCTCGAGCGGTACGCCGAAGTTGTCGACGAGGTTGTCGGTCACCAGCGTGCCGACGATGCTGATCAGAACCACGGCGGCCCAATAGGCCGCGGGAACATAGCGTTTCAGCGAGAACTGAAAGGCGATCGCGACCGCAAGGATTGCCGTCATGATCAGCGAGGTCACCGTCAATCCCAGTCCGAGATTGACGGCTAGATAATCGGCGGCCGTCTCGCCCATGGTGACGGCCATGAGTTTGATCAGCCAGAAGTCGACGGTAACGTCGGGGACGCGGTTGGCGGGCTGGCGGGCGGGGGATATGGCATTCGTCATCAGGGCTACTCCGGTTTACTTGCCCATGATCTTCATGGCTTCCGCGAGAAACTTGTCGGATCGCGCATCGTCATCGGCGTTGCAGCGCTCGACGGCCTTGGCTTCGAGGTCGTCCACCTTCTTGATGTCGGCATCGCCGAGCTTGGCAGAGGCTTTGGTGGCACGCATCTCCTTGAGCATGTCCTCGCAGGGGGCGGATGCGGCATGCGCCGGTATCGACACAACAATGAAGCCGAGGGCGACGAAGGCATTCAGAATTCCGGCGGCGGCGATGGTTTTCATGGTGATTTCCTTTGGTTCCAGTGTTCATCCGATTGCCGTCGGTACTGTTTTCTCCGGCCGGCATGGCAGACGATAGAACCGCGGTCATACGACCGCCTTGCCGCAACCATACGGTTTCGTAAGCTTTGCGAACTGTGGTGGAGTTCCGCCTGGAAACAGCTAATCTGGTGCTATCGGATGTCGGCGCTGGCGGGCAACTCGCAGCAAACGGGATGGAATGGGCGACGCGGATGTGGATACTGCTGGTCGAAGATGACCGACGGGCGGCCGAGTATGTGGCGCGCGGTTTTACGCAGGCCGGTCACATCTGCGACGTCGTCCATGACGGGCATGACGGCCTGTTCCAGGCGACGCGAGAGGCCTACGATCTCGTCGTCGTCGACAGGATGCTGCCCGGTCTTGACGGGCTTTCGCTGGTCAAGGCCTTGCGGGCGGCGCGTATCAGTACGCCGACCCTGTTTCTGACGTCGATCGGCGGCGTCGATGATCGTGTCGACGGGCTGGAGGCGGGCGGCGACGACTATCTGGTCAAGCCCTTCGCCTTCTCCGAGCTTTTGGCCCGGGCCAACGCCCTGGCGCGCCGTCCGCGGCTGCAGGAGCAGAAGACGGTGCTCAGGATCGCCGATCTCGAACTCGACCTCTTGCGCCGCCAGGCGACACGGGCCGGGCAGGTGATCGAGCTGCAACCGCGCGAGTTCACGCTGCTGGAGGTTTTGATGCGCGGCGAGGGGCGGGTGCTGACACGGACGATGCTGCTCGAGCGCGTCTGGGATTTTCACTTCGACCCGAAAACCAGCGTCGTGGAAACCCATATCAGCCGTTTGCGAGCCAAGATCGACCGGCCGTTCGAGGTGCAGCTTCTGCATACGGTGCGCAACACGGGCTACAGCCTGCATGCGCCGCACTAGTCTCTTCCGCAGCACGCCCTTCCGGCTGGCACTGACATTCGGCGTGCTGTTCATCGCCGCCTTCCTGGTCGCCGGGGCGATAACCTATCACATGCTGAACAGCGGTCTGGCACGCCAGCTCGACGACACCGTCAACGAGACCTTTGCGGCCGTCGCCTCCACCTATGCGCAGAACGACGTCGAGGATCTGATTGCTGCCGTCAACACCTATTCGAGCCTGCGCTCTCCGGATCAGGGCGTCTTTTCGCTATCGGGTGGCAATGGCCAGCTGCTGGCCGGAAATCTCGCGCCGCCAACGCTGAGCGCAGGTCTGTGGACCGTCGGGGCGGAGGCTCTGGGACTGCCAGACGGGCACGCCTATCGTGTCAGGGTCGGGACAGTGGGTGGCAATCGCCTTGTGGTCGGCCGCAGTTTTTCCGAGAAGGAGAGGCTGGCGCAGATTCTGCTGGTAAGCCTCGGCTGGGCTGCCGGCGTCATTGTCCTGATCGCCGTCGGCGGCGGCGTGTTTCTTGCCGCGAGAGCACAGAACCGGCTGGACGCCGTCGCGCGCACCATGGTGGATGTTTCCAACGGAGACCTTTCCAGGCGCATCGTGCTCAAGGGAAATGGCGATGACGTTGATCTGGTCTCCAGCCAGATCAACCATGCACTCGACCGGCTCTCCAGCCTTGTGGAGGGCATGCGGCAGGTGAGTTCGGATATTGCCCACGAGTTGAAAACGCCGCTCAACCGCTTGACGTTGATGCTGGCGGAGGCGGCGGACAGAGGCGAGCGCGGTGAACCGGTTGGCTCTCTGATCGCCGAGGCCACCGCGGAAAGCGATCACATCAATGCGACGTTCGAAGCGCTCCTGCGCATTTCCCAGATCGAGGCGGGAGCGCGGCGTACTCGATTTCAACCGGTCGATCTGGCGGCGCTGATGGCCGCGGTTGCCGAAATCTATACGGATGTCGCTTCGGATGCGGCGCAGACCTTGCTTTTTTCAGCGCCCGACTGTGTCGATGCGACGGTCATGGGCGACCGCGAGTTGCTGACCCAGCTGTTCGTCAATCTTGTCGAGAACGCGATCAACCATAGCGGCGCCGGCTCCCGGCTGGTCATCGGCCTGGCGCTGGAGCCACAGGGTATTGTTGCCAGCGTGACGGACAACGGCCCTGGCATTCCTGTCGGCGAGCGGGAAAATGTCTTTCGACGTCTCTATCGGCTGGACAAGAGCCGATCGACGCCGGGCAGCGGCCTCGGTCTCAGCCTTGTGCGGGCAATTGCAGAGCTGCATCAGGCGCAGGTGTCGCTGGAAGACAACGCGCCAGGTACGAGGGTGTCGGTTCGGTTTGCGCGCGCCGGTGACTGACCTTGGTGGGCGTGCGCGCGGTTCTCTCGCCTTATGCTGTGCATGAACCGGCGACATCTTGGATTTTGAATGGCTTGCGGTGCGGGGAAAGCGTCATATGATCGCTCTCACCCGATTTCCTTAAAGCTCTTCAGTTTTCCGGTTCAAGCATTGTCCTTCGATCTCGTCATTTCAAATGTCCGCCTCGGCTCCGTTCCGGATCCAGTCGATATCGCCATCGCCGACGGCAAGATTGCCGAGATCGACGCGTCGATTGCCCATTCCGGTCTTGTCGAGGACGGGCAGGGGATGTTTGCCTTTGGCGGCTTCGTCGAGAGTCATATCCATCTCGACAAGGCGATGATCCTCGACCGCTGTCTGATCTGCGAGGGAACGCTTGGCGAGGCAATCGCGCTGACGGCAAAGGCAAAGGCCGGCTTTACCGAGGCCGACGTCTATCTCCGGGCAAGCCAGGTGGTCGAGAAGGCCATCCTGCAGGGAACGATGCGGATGCGCAGCTTCGTCGAGGTCGATCCGCGGGCGGGGTTCCGCTCGCTCGACGCGCTGCTGCGGGTGGGGCGCGACTACGCTTGGGCCATCGATATCGAGCTTTGCGCCTTTGCGCAGGAGGGGATCACCAACGAACCGGAAACGGCGGCCATGCTGGCGCAGGCGCTGGAGAAGGGTGCGCATCTGGTCGGCGGCTGCCCCTATACCGATCCCGATCCGCAGGCACATGTCGAGGCGATCTTCAAACTGGCGCTGCGCTATGACGTCGACGTCGATTTTCACGCCGATTTCGATCTCGACCCCGACAATTCCATCCTGCCGACGATCGCTGCCGAGACCATCCGGCACGGCTATCAGGGGCGGGTGTCGGTGGGGCATGTGACCAAGCTCGCGGCAATGACATCGGAGGCCCTGAAAACCGCAGCCGGCCTCCTCGCCGAAGCCGGCATTGCCGTGACCATCCTGCCGGCGACCGATCTGTTTCTGACCGGCCGCGGGCTGCAGCGGCTGGCGCCGCGTGGCGTGGCACCAGGCTCGGTGCTGAGCGCGCAAGGCGTCCTCGTCAGCCTCGCCAGCAACAATATTCTCAACCCGTTCACGCCATTCGGCGATTGCTCGCTCGCCCGTATCGCCAATCTCTACGCCAACGTGGCGCATCTGGCGCGCGACGTCGATATGGAGCAGGTGTTTTCGATGGTGACGGCCAACGCCGCGCTTCAACTGCGCGCTCCTTACGGCATGAGCGTCGGCTCTCACGCCGATATCGTGCTGATCGATGCGCAAAGCGCCAGTGACGCGGTGCGGGCGATCGCGCCGGTCGCGGCGGGCTGGAAGCGGGGGCGCAAGACGTTCGAGCGGCCGCGGGCCAAGCTCTACCGGCCGTAAGCGCGGTCAGTCGCGCATCCTGAGTTCGTCGGTCTGCATCTGCAGCGAGCCGAGCGTCTCCAAAAAGCTCATCCCCAGCAGGCTCTGGTCGAGCTTGCCGTCCTCGGCGACGCTGGCGGTGACGTTGTTGCGGACGATCGGGCCGATCGCCACCTCCGACAGTGTGACGGGCGCCGCCTGCGCGCGGCCGTTGGCGGTCATCACGTTCATCGAGTAGGTGAGGTTGTCGGGGATGATGCCGACGCGTTCGGCATCATCGCGCGACAGCGCCACCATGCTGGCACCGGTATCGACCAGCATCGAGATGGTCTGGCCGTTGATCTCGACGTCGGCTTCGAAATGGCCGTTCAGCAGCTTGTGCAGGATCACCTCTTGGCCGCCTTCGCTTGTGGTGACGACGACGGCGCGGCCGGGCACGAGGCCGGCGAGCAGTCGGTTGCCGATGGCGGCTGCGTCCTGCCGGTATAGATAGGCGGTGGCGAGCGCGAGGATAAGCACCAGCCAGATCATCATGTGGCGCACGGTTTCGCCGACGCTGATGCGACGACCCCAGATGCCGGCCGCAAGCATCAGCGCGATCGGCAGGAGATACATCATCCGGCCGAAATCATCGGTTCTGACGCCGAGTATCTTCGGGCTGTCGTGGTTGAGGAGCAGGATTATCAGGCCGATACCGAGACCGCCAAGGCCGATCGTCATCCTGTTCATGCCGGCTGCTCCATCCGATTGGCGGCGACGCGCTCTGCGGCCTGCGGCATTGCTCTCAAGCGGGCTGGAAGCGCGCGCATCAATGCCTGCCTCTCCTGATCGGAAAACGCCGTCCAGCCGCCTATCTCCTCGATCGTGCGGCCGCAGCCGACGCAGAAGCCGCTGGGTGAATCGATCGCGCAGACGTGGATGCAAGGGCTCAGCATGACAGATGATATCGTTGTTTCACAATGCCATGGCAAGGGCGCAAAGGGCCGCGGCTTCGGAAATCTGCGCTGCGGCGCCCAACGTGTCGCCGGTATGGCCGCCAAGCGCCCTTCTGACGATCCCGCCGAAGATCAAGACCGCTATGCCCGCCGCCAGCAGGCTGCAGACGAGCGGTAGCAGACCGAGGCTCGGCCAGATGAACAGGGCGGCCAGCAGGCAGCCGGAGACCAGCGCCGTCTGCATGATACCCTCACTTGGCCGTCCGACGGCGGCAGCGACGCCGTCGCTCTTTGCGGGCGGCAGCCGCTGCCAGTGCCAGACCAGCGCGCAGCGGCTGATGCAGCCGACGGCCGGCAGTGCCAGCGCGGCGGCGAATGGCACGGTGCCGCGGGCAATGGCGGCGATTGCGGCGGCGCGGATGGCGAAGGAGAGGATGAGCGCGATGGCGCCATAGGTTCCGATGCGGCTGTCCTTCATGATCGACAGGCTGTGGTCGCGGTCGCGTCCGCCACCGATGCCGTCGGCGCAATCTGCGAGACCGTCCTCGTGCAGTGCGCCAGATACGATCGCCTGGACGGCGAGGGCGACCAGCGCCGACATCAGCCGGTCGGCATGCAGGCAAAGCATCAGGAGCAGCACGATTGCGGGCAGGAAGCCGATGAGAATGCCGGCGACCGGGAAGGCGCGGGCGACGCGGTCGAGCTTGCCGTCATAGCCCGCAAAGGCGGATTTCGGCATCGGGATACGGCTCAGGAATGCGACGGCGCGCGCGATGTCGGCCGCATAGGTTGCGATGTTCATTCCGTGTCTGCCCCCGAGACCGTATGCGGCGCTTTTGCAGTTGTTCCGCTGCTCGGCTGCCTTTAAGAGAGTGGCCGTGAAAGAAGCTGATTTGCAGCCAAAAGACAAGTTTATAGACGAGACAAGGAAGCCGCATTCATGAGCGTTTCAGGCCTGCCGTTCGACGATTTCCGCGCCCTTCTGCGCGATCTGCCCGGTCCGGACGCGCGGGCGCTGGTGGCTGCGCGCGAGCGCGATGCGCAGCTGACAAAGCCGCCCGGCGGCTTGGGACGGCTCGAGGAAATCGCCTTCTGGCTGGCCGCCTGGACGGGTCGCACGCCGGCCGTCAACCGGCCGCTGGTGGCGATCTTTGCCGGAAACCATGGTGTCGTCAAACAGGATATCACGCCGTTTCCGCCATCTGTGACGCAGCAGATGGTCGAGAATTTCGCGGCCGGCGGCGCGGCTATCAACCAGATCTGCGTGGCCTATGATCTCGGCCTCAAGGTGTTCGACCTGGCGCTCGAGTATCCCACAGGCGATATCACCGAGGAGCCGGCATTGTCGGAACGCGATTGCGCCGCCACCATGGCCTTCGGCATGGAGGCGATCGCCGGCGGCACCGACCTCTTGTGCATCGGAGAGATGGGCATCGGCAACACGACGATCGCCGCGGCAATCAACTACGCGCTTTACGGCGGCAATGCGCGCGATTGGGTCGGCCCGGGCACCGGTTCGCAGGGCGAGATGTTCGAGCGCAAAGTCGCGGCCGTCGAGAAGGCGGTGGCGCTGCACAGCGATCATCTCGACGATCCGCTGGAAATCATGCGTCGTCTCGGCGGCCGTGAGATCGCCGCGATGGCAGGGGCCATTCTGGCCGCGCGCGTCGAGAAGATCCCGGTGCTGATCGACGGCTACGTCGCAACCGCCGCGGCGGCGATCCTGCAGGCGGCCAATCCGTCGGCGCTGGATCACTGCCTGATCGGCCATGTCTCGGGCGAACCTGGACATCTGCGCGCCATCGAAATGCTTGGAAAGACGCCGCTTCTGGCGCTCGGCATGCGGCTCGGCGAGGGCACGGGCGCGGCACTTGCCGCCGGTATCGTCAAGGCGGCCGCGGCCTGCCACTCCGGCATGGCGACTTTTGCACAGGCAGGCGTCACGAACACGCATTGAGTTGTGAGAAGCTTCGAGGAGCTTCAGGTTCGTGACAGGTTTGTGACGGAAGGGTTGCGACGGGGACCGTGAACCGGTATTCGCATTTTTCTGATATAGCGCGGCAGAGATTGCCGCCACCGACCTGACGACGAGGACGCCCGATGAAGCCTGCCGTGACCAAACTCACCGGCATCAGCCACTTTTTTGCCGCCGCCAGCTACTCGCTCGGCGGCTTCAAGCGACTGATCAAGGAGGCTGCGTTCCGGCAGGAGCTGTTGTTTGCCGCCGTCGCGCTGATCCTGCTTCTGGCGGTCGGCGCAACGCTGGTCGAACTGATGATCGCCGTCATGCTGTTCCTGGTGCTGTTCGCCATCGAGGCGCTGAACACGGCCATCGAGGAAGTGATCGACCGGATTTCGCCGGAGATATCAAGCGTCGGCAAGCATGCGAAGGATCTGGGGTCGTTCGCGGTGCTATGCATGTTGGCAGCTTGCGGGCTGTTTTTGCTGTTCACGGTCGGCAAACATCTGTTGCTTGGCTGATTAGGCACGACAACTTTCCGATGTAATCGGTTGTTGCTACATCTAAAGCGCCTCTTTTGCGTGTGTATAATGTGCGCCATCGTTCTTCCGTTCCGAGTGTGGATGGAGGCCGACGATGGCGGTAAACAGCTTTTTAGACACTGACAGTCCCGCTCGTGAGGCAGAGGAGCGCAACCGACATGCGGTGCTGCTCACTGCCGTCGGTGCAGCTGCGACCATAGCGACGCTCATTTTTATGGCTTTCGCGCAGTTCAGCGGGTGGGTCGCGGCGGTTGGCATCGGTGGGCTCATCGTCTTCGTCGGGATTTCGATTGGCGGGTTGCTAGGCTTTCTCTTTTCCGTTCCACGGATTCTTGCGAAAGACAGCCCATCGCCAACTCCCCCGGTTGCCGCTCCGACCGCAGCTTCGCCATCGACTGTTTCGGCCCGGACGGCGCTGAAGCGAGAGCGTCTTTTGAGCTCCAACACCAATCTGGAGCGGATCTCCGAGTGGTTGACGACAATGCTGGTCGGGGTGGGGCTGACACAGATAGGCTCGCTGGATCGAGCGTTCGGCCAGTTCAGCTATTTCCTGAGCAGGAGGGCACAGGTTTTTGAGTTAAACGGACACTACAGCGCCGGTGCACTTCCCGCTGTCGGTCCGTTTCTGTTGGTCTGCGGCCTCGTGAGCGGTTTCATCTTCTTCTATATCTATACCCGGATATATCTCTCGCCGCTCTTCCAATGGGTTGAGGAAATCTTGTTCTCTGAGGACGTGGCAATGGAACGTCTGGAGATTGCTGTTCCAGATTTTCAGGATGCCGCGGCAAGCCTGGCTGTAGATTCCGACAACATATCCATGGCGTACACATCGGCGGCGAACGAAATCTCCATCGACGATAGCCTGAATGTGATTCAGAATCTGCTCTATGAGCCTGAAAGCTACAATAGGGCGATCACGCTCGGCAACAAACTGGTAAAGACACCTGCGGTCAAGCTCGCGCGATACTGGTACCTGATGGCCGCCGCATACGGCCAGAGACATCACGCGTTGAAGACCTCTGGCTCCTCGGAGAAGGAGCGGCTAGTGGCACGTCGCGCCGTGCTCGACGCCGCGCGCAAGGCGGTTCGCCTGAACCCTTCGTATAAAGCCAGACTCGACGAGTTAACGGATGTGAATTCCTACGACAATGACCTTCAGGACTTCGCCGACGATATGGAGTTCAGCAGGATCGTTGCATAGCCGAGCTCAGGCAAAGCTCTTGCGCTTGCGCGACACCGCATAGGTGTCCTCGACGGCGGGGACCGATTGCAGCACGCGCTTTGCCGGCAGGATGGCGATGACTTCGGTGCCTTCACGCAGCTTGGATTTCAGCAGGAACTGGCCATCGTGCTTGGCGAGGATCGCCTGGACGATCGGCAGGCCGAGGCCGGTGCCCTGTTCGGCGCTCTTGATGGCGATCGAGCCCTGACCGAAGGCGGAGAGCACGACCGGGATTTCTTCCTCGGGAATGCCCGGGCCGTTGTCCTTGATCGATATGTACTGGCCGCCGCCGGCCGTCCAGCCGACCTTGACGTGAACTTCGCCGCCCTGCGGGGTGAATTTCACGGCGTTGGACAACAGGTTGAGGATGACCTGGCGCATCGATTTCTCGTCGGCCCAGACTGACGGCAGTTCCATCTCAAACTGCTGAGATATGGTGATGTTCTTGCCGCGGGCGCGCAGCTGCACCATGCCGATGCAATCCTCGGAGATGTCGAGGAGCGAGACGGCTTCCTCGTTCAGCTCGTATTTCCCGGCCTCGATGCGCGACAGGTCGAGGATTTCGTTGATCAGGTTGAGCAGGTGCTGGCCGGAGCGATGGATGTCGCCGGTGTATTCCTTGTAGGTCGCGTTGTTGAGGGGGCCCATGACTTCGGCCGACATCACCTCGGAGAAACCGAGGATCGCGTTGAGCGGGGTGCGAAGCTCGTGCGACATGGAGGCGAGGAAGCGCGATTTGGCGAGGTTGGCTTCTTCGGCGCGGCGGCGGGCCTCGTCGGACATCGACTTCGCGACTTCGAGTTCGGCGATCAAGTCGTCCTTCTCCGCCTGGTAGGAGAGAATCCGGAGGTTTTGCTGGAACAGGCGGTCGCTGATGTAGTGGAAGAAGATGACTGTGGTCGTCAGCGTTGCCGTGAGGCTGATTTCGAGGATTTCGCGGGAGAGGCCGGATTTGACGACCAGCGCAAGGACGACCGGCGAAAAGGTCGCGAGGACGCAGGCCGTCAGCATATAGTTCCACATCGCCGTCAGCGACAAGGCGATCAGCAGGGTGGCGCCCTTGTAGAGGACGAGGTTCGACGGCGCACAGCCCGTGCAGTCCTGGATCGCGAAGTAGGCCCAGCAGCAGCCGATGGCGAACTGGCCGGACAGCAGAAGCCGACGCCATTTGCGGGCGCGCGCCAGCGTCATCTCGTGCTTGCGGGCGCGGCGGGCTAGGAAGACGTTGGCGGCATGGGCCGTCAGCGTCAGGATCGCCCAGAGGAAGATCTGCGTGTTGCCGGTGAAGTAGATGCCGAGGATGGCGATAATGATAACGAACAGCGGAACGATGGACGCTCCCTGCAGCACGGCATTGATATAGAGGGAGAGCACGTCGCGATCGAAGGCGCCGCTTGGCGCATGGCTCGACTGAAGACGCTCACGCGTGACCCGCACAGCCTTGGAAACAGGCTTGTTGCGGTGACTACGTGATTTATCGACGATATTCTTGTCGGTCGATGTGCTTACGCCGTTACTCATTGTACACGTGACGCTTGAACTGCAGGTGCTTAAATCTTAGAGGCCAAATATTAAGAAGTTGTTTGCCAATTTTCCCAAGGCTTTGTTTTCGAAGGAGGCGAAACCGTGACACGCGGGTTTCGGACGATTCGCGATGGCGTGACGGCTTTTGCGTTGCTGGCGGCGATCTGGCTGATTGCCGCCAAGCTCAATGACGGTGCCGAGATTGCCCATTCCGGCCGGTTCCATGCCGCCGACGGCGACAGCCTCGCGATCGGCGACGAGCGGATGCGGCTGAAAGGCATCGATGCGCCGGAACTCAGCCAGACATGCGAGCGCGGCGGCGCGCGATGGGGGTGCGGGCAGGAGGCGAAGCGGATGCTGCAGAGCCTTGTTGCGGCGGCGGATACGCGCTGTGCCGGGACCGAGCGAGATCGGTTTCAGCGGTTGCTGGTGATTTGCCGTGCGCAGGGCGTCGATATCAACGGCACGATGGTGCGGCGGGGCATGGCGGTGTCCTATGGAGCCTATGCGGGGGAGGAGGCGCAGGCTCGCTCTTCCAAGGTTGGCCTGTGGGCTGGGACGTTCGAGATGCCGCGGGTGTTTCGGGATCATCGGGGCGAGGGCGAGAATTCCAGCGGTCGTTCTGGGTTTTTGCAATGGTGACCGACGGGCTCGATGCCTTGCGCGAGGAGATCGCCCGTTGTCGGATCTGTCGCGAGACGCCGCTTCGCGGCGATGCCTATCGCCTGCCGCACGAACCGCGCCCGGTGGCGGTGATCTCGACGACGGCGCGGGTGCTGATCGCGGGGCAGGCGCCGGGTCTCAGGGTGCACGAGAGTGGCGTGCCGTTCAACGACGCCTCGGGCGACCGGTTGCGGGACTGGCTCGATGTCGACCGCGAGACTTTCTACGACCGCGACCGCTTCGCGATCGTGCCGATGGGGTTCTGCTTTCCGGGCTATGACGCCAAGGGTAGCGATCTGCCGCCGCGCCGGGAATGCGCGCCGCAGTGGCGCGAGCGGGTGCTTGCGGCGATGCCGCAGATCGAGCTGGTGCTTGCCATCGGACAATATGCGCAGGCCTGGCATCTGGGCGGGCAGCGGCGGGAAAACATGACGGAAACGGTGCGTGCGTGGCAGTCGATCCTTTTTGCCAACCGGCCACCGGCGGTCTTGCCGCTGCCACATCCGAGTTGGCGCAACTCGGGATGGATCAAACGAAACCCGTGGTTCGAGCGCGAGCTGTTGCCAACGCTGCGTCAACGGATCAATATGCTTGTGAACTGAAACAAATTTCTTTCAAGCGACCGGAATCGCGCTATAGATAGAAAATAATTCGTAGAGGTTGGGGTATATGGACCGTCTTGATCGTAAAATTCTGCGGCTTCTGCAGGAAGATTCAACTTTGGCGGTTGCCGACCTGGCCAAGAAGGTCGGCCTTTCCACGACGCCGTGCTGGCGTCGTATCCAGAAGATGGAAGAGGACGGCGTCATCAAGCGCCGTGTCGCCATCCTGGATCCGGAGAAGGTAAACACCAAAGTCACGGTGTTCGTGTCGATCCGCACGGCCACGCATTCGATCGAATGGCTCCGTCGGTTCTCGGAAGTCGTGGCGGAATTTCCAGAGGTTGTCGAGTTCTACCGCATGAGCGGCGACGTCGATTATCTCTTGCGCGTGGTGGTGCCAGACATTGCGGCCTATGACGCCTTCTACAAGCGGATGATCGCCAAGATTGAAATCCGCGACGTCTCTTCGGCCTTCGCGATGGAGCAGATCAAGTATTCGACGCAGCTGCCGCTCGATTACATGATCCTCGACAGCTCGAAGTCGAACGAAGACTGAGTTCAGCCTTTCAGACGGGCGAGGATCTTCTCGCTCGTCAGTTCTTTTACCGCATCCTTGCCGATCCAGCGCGCGGTCTTGTCGTCGCTTGCCGCCATTTCGCGTGCAAGTGCCAGCGCAGGCGCGTGACAGGTTCGGCTGCGCTTGCCGATATTGCGGAGCGCCCAGTTGACAGCCTTGCGGACGAAATTGCGCGTGTCGGTGGCGTAGGCCGCGATCAGCGGCAGGAAGACGAGCAGCGTCTCGTCCGGTTCTTTCTTCAGGTGAACGGCGGCGCTGGCAATCATCGCGAAGGCGGTGCGGCGGACGAATTCACGATCGTCCCTTGCAAAATCATTGATGAGTACGAGCAGGCGGGCCTCGACGAAGAGGTCGGCGGCGGTATCGACGATCTCCCAGGAATTGAAGTCGTCCGCCCATCGTCGCGCCTCAGCCTCGGTCAACTGTTTCGGATCGGCCGTCCAGAGTGCCAGCAGCCGCGCCTCGCGGATATTGCTGTCCCACAGCATATGTGCCCGCGCGTGGTCCTTTTTGGCCGCGCGGGCGATTGCCTGAAGATCGGGATTGGAGATGCCGAGCGCCGTGTCTGTGACGATGGCGAAGCGGCGCATAGCCGAAATCTTCTCCGCCGAGCGCAGCGTGCCGAGATGTGCGATCAAGTCATCTGCGCTGGAGGAGGGGCCGATCATTTTTCGAGGCGGGCGAGCAGCGAGGATGTGTCCCAGCGATTGCCGCCCATGGCCTGCACATCGCCGTAGAACTGATCGACGAGGGCGGTGACGGGGAGTTTGGCGCCGTTGCTGCGGGCCTCGTCGAGAACGATGCCGAGATCCTTGCGCATCCAGTCGATGGCGAAGCCGAAGTCGTACTTGCCTTCGTTCATCGTCTTGTGGCGGTTTTCCATCTGCCAGGAACCGGCAGCCCCCTTTGAGATGACCTCGATGACTTTCTCGATGTCGAGGCCGGCGCGCTTGCCGAAATGGATGCCTTCGGCCAATCCCTGAACGAGACCGGCGATGCAGATCTGGTTGATCATCTTCGTCAGCTGGCCGGCGCCCGGCGCGCCCATCAGGCCGACCATGCGCGCGAAGGAATCGATGACCGGCTTTGCCATGTCGTAGTCGGCCTGATCGGCGCCGCACATGACGGTGAGAACGCCGTTCTCGGCACCGGCCTGTCCACCGGATACCGGCGCGTCGATGAAGCCGATGCCTTTCTCTTTCGCGGCGGCGTAGAGCTCGCGGGCGACGTCGGCGCTGGCCGTGGTGTTGTCGATGAGGATCGCGCCTGATTTCATCGTCTCCAGCACGCCGCCCTTACCCGATGTCACCGAGCGGAGATCGTCGTCGTTGCCGACGCAGGTGAAGACGAAGTCGGCATCTCTGGCTGCTTCAGCCGGCGTCGGCGCTGCGGTGCCGCCGAATTTCTCGGCCCATGCGGCCGCCTTCGAGGCCGTGCGGTTATAGACCGTGACGTCATGGCCGCCTTTCACTTTCAGATGACCCGCCATGGGAAATCCCATAACGCCGAGACCGATGAACGCGACTTTTGCCATGTGCCTATCCTTTTCATGAATGCAGGCATGAGGATTAGCCGAAACCGGCACGGGCGGAAAGCCGCCGATGCGGGTTGAACCGTTCGTCGTTGGAACAAAATTCCGTCCGGAGGCCGAAAATCGGTCAGGATAATTTCAAGGGCGCCGAAAATCACAATGGTTGTTGTCGATCTAATTTATGGAATTCATCAGACTTCCCTCATCGCAATCGCGGCGCCTCCCGATAGAGGAGTGGGGCGCGCCTGATGAAAAGGGGAAGACCATGATTTCACGCCGACAGACACTGGGGCTTTTAGGCGCCGCCGCCGCTACCGCCGTGCTGCCCGCCATCAAGCCGGCGAGGGCGGCGGCCACCGAATTCCGGATCGGCTGGCAGAAGAACGGCGTGCTGGCGCTCGCCAAGCGCCGCGGCGCGCTGGAGAAGCGGCTGGCCGACAAGGGGATCACCGTCAGCTGGTCGGAATTCACGTCCGGCCCGCCGCTACTCGAAGCGCTCGGCGCCGGCGCGCTCGATTTCGGCGCGACGGGTGACGTGCCGCCGCTGTTTGCACAGGCGGCTGGTGGCCAGCTCTATTATGTCGGTACCTATCGCGGCAGTGCCGCCGGCTCTGCCATCGTCGTCCGCAAGGATTCCGACATCAAGACGGTCGAGGATCTGAAGGGCAAAAAGGTCGCGTTCAAACGCGGCTCGAGCGCCCACAACGTCACCGTCAAGATTCTGCGCAAATCCGGCCTGAAGATCGACGACGTCGAGGCGATCGATCTGTCGCCGCCCGACGCGGCTGCTGCCTTCAAGAACGGCAGCATCGATGCGTGGTCGATCTGGGACCCTTATCTCGCCATCGTCGAGGCCGATCCGCAGACGCGCATCCTGTCGACAGCCGAGGGGATCGTTCCCTCCTACAGCTATTTCCTCGCCAATGCGGGTTTCACCGATGCCAATGGACCCGTGATCGTCGACGTCATCGACGAGCTTCGTACCGTCGGCCGCTCTGCGCAGGGCAAGCTTGACGACACGGTCAAGGACCTGTCCGAAATCACCGGCGTGCCGGCAGACATAACACGCGTCGCCCTTACGCGTCCGGGCGCCGATCTCGGTGGCGTCTCCGTGATCACCGACGATGCTGCGGCCTATCAGCAGGCGCTGGCCGACGAGTTTTTCAGTCTCGGAATCGTGCCGAAACAGCTGAAAACGGGCGATATCGTCTGGCGTCCGAAGGCGAGCTGACAGCGCTGATTAAAAAAGCGGCTTTCTCGATCCGCGGCATGGGCTGGTGGCCTGTGCCGCGGAACAGGCAAAATTATTCTCCAAATCCCGCCTCATATGAAATCGTAGAATGTCGATCTAATTGGTAGGCTATGAAATCATTGCCTCCTTGAAGACACGCAGCGCCCGGGAGCGCGGTCATGAGGAGAGTGGCATCCATGTTCACCCGCAGACAGACATTCGGCCTTTTGGGCGCCGCCGCAGCCACCACAGTGCTGACGCAGGTCTGTCCGGCGCTGGCGGCCGACGTGACCTTTCGGATCGGTTGGCAGAAGTTCGGCGTGCTGGCATTGGCGCGGCGCACCGGGGCACTGGAGAAGCGACTGGCGGCAAAGGGCGTCACCGTCGAGTGGAATGAATTCACCTCAGGGCCACCGCTGCTTGAAGCTGTCGGCGCCGACGCGCTCGACTTCGGCGTGACTGGCGACGTCCCTCCGCTCTTTGCGCAAGCCGCGGGCGGCAACCTTCTTTATGTCGGTGCGTATCGCGGTCCGGCAGCGTTTCACGGGCTGCTGGTCCACAAGGATTCGCCGATCCAGACGATCGAGGACCTGAAGGGCAAGAAGGTCGCATACAAGCGCGGATCGAGCGCTCATAATTTTGCATTGAAGGTGCTCGCCAAGGCTGGCCTGCAGCTGTCCGATATCACGGAGATCGACCTGCCGCCGCCCGACGCCGGCGCCGCCTTCAAGAATGGCGCGATCGATGCCTGGGCGATCTGGGACCCGTTCTTCGCCGTCGCCGAGGCTGATCCACAAACCCGCGTCGTCATCACCTCGGACGGCCTGCTCGACAATTGGGGCTATTTCCTCGGCAACGGCACGTTTACGAAAGAGCATCCCGATATCATCGCCGATGTGATCGACGAACTTGCCAAGGTGGGCGCCGCCGCGCAAGCGGATCTTGACGGCACCGTCAAGACGCTGGCTAGCATCACCGGCGTTCCCGAGAACATCACCCGCGTGACGCTGACGCGCAGCCAGGCCGATCTCGGCAAGGTCTCGCTCGTTCCCGACGCGGCGCTCACATACCAGCAGGCGCTGGCCGACGACTTCTTCAAGCTCCGCGTCGTGCCGAAGCAGCTGACCGTCAGCGATATCGTCTGGCATCCCGCAAGCTGACCCCAATTCGGACAGGAGGATCATTTCCATGAGCACCACGCACGATCCCATCAATTTTCTCTGGTTCATCCCGACCTCGGGCGATGGCGCCTATCTCGGCTCCAACGAGCTGAACCGGGCGCCTGAATTCGGCTATCTCACACAGATCGCCCAGGCAGCCGACCGGCTCGGCTATTCCGGCGTGCTGCTCCCTACGGGCGTCTCCTGCGAGGAATCCTTCGTGACGGCGGCGGCGCTGGCCACCAAGACGGAGAAGCTGCAGTTTCTCGTCGCCATTCGCCCCGGCACCGCGTCGCCGGCTTACTATGCCCGCCTGGCGACCACGCTCGACCGGATTTCGAATGGCCGCCTGCTGCTCAACATCGTCGTCGGCGGCAGCCCGGGCGAGCTTGCCGGCGACGGCATCAATCTGGCGCATGACGAGCGTTATGCGCATGCCGACGAGTTCTTCACGGTGTTCGAGGAACTGCTGGAAAAGGGTGTGGCCAGCTACGACGGCAAGTATATCAAGGCGACCAATGCCCGCCTCGGCTTCCCCTCGGTACAGACGCCGCGGCCGCCACTTTATTTCGGTGGTTCGTCGGATGCGGGGATCGATTTCTCGGTCGGGCGCGTCGACAAGTATCTGACTTGGGGCGAGCCACCGGCACAGGTGGCCGAAAAGGTGCAGAAGGTGCGGGCTGCCGCGGCCGGCAAGGGCCGCGATGTCAGCTTCGGCATCCGTCTGCACTTCATCGTGCGCGAGACCGACGAAGAGGCATGGGAGGCCGCGGACCGGCTGATCTCCAAACTCGATGACGAGACGATCCGCGAAGCGCAGGAACGCTTCGTCAAGGAGAGCGATTCTGTCGGCCAGCAGCGGATGGCGGCGCTGCATGGCGGTCGTCGCGACAATCTCGAAGTATCGCCTAATCTCTGGGCCGGCGTCGGTCTGGTGCGTGCCGGAGCCGGCACCGCGCTGGTCGGTTCGCCGAAGACGGTGGCCGCACGGCTGCGCGAATATCAGGATGTCGGCATCGATACGGTGATCGGCTCCGGCTATCCGCATCTGGAGGAGGCCTATCGCGTCGCCGAACTGCTGTTTCCTGAACTTGGGATCACCCGCGAAGAGCAGCGCCATGGTTTCCAGAGCGATTTCGGCAAGCGCCAGGTGTTCGGTGGCGGCAGCCATGGCGGCAACCTGAAAGTGGTTTCCGGGTCCTGATCGACAACGCTACGCCGCTCAGCGGAGCTGTGCGGCGTCATAGGCGGTGCTTGCCTGCGGTTTCCGGAACCCGGGCTAAGGCAATAAAATCGAGGAAGAATTGATGTCGACATTCGATACGCCGATCGGCCGGGCGCTGACAGAACGCAAGACCGTCAAGGCTGGCTTTCGCCTGTCCCGGCCGGCGCGGGCGACGTTGCTCCCCTATCTGGTGCCGGTCGCCATCATCGCTTTCTGGCAGCTTGGCTGTTCCGTCGGCTGGATTTCCTCGCGCATCATGCCGTCGCCGGCAGATGTGGCGCGCGCTTTCTGGTCGACGACGCTGACCGGCCAGCTGCCGCACGACATCCTGGTCAGCGCGGCGCGGGCTTTCGGCGGGCTGCTGGTTGGCGGGTCGATCGGCTTCCTGCTCGGGATCGCCAACGGCGTTTCCAAGGTTTCCGAACAACTCACCGACACGACGCTGCAGATGTTGCGCACCATCCCGCATCTGGCGATGATCCCGCTGGTCATCCTGTGGTTCGGGATCGGCGAGGAATCGAAGCTGTTCCTGACATCTCTCGGCGTGCTGTTTCCCGTTTATCTCAATACCTATCACGGCGTCCGCAACGTCGACCGCGACCTGATCGAGATGGGCCGCGTCTACGGCATGGGCAGTTGGACGCTGTTTCGCAAGGTGATCTTTCCCGGTGCCCTGCCGTCGATCTTCGTCGGGCTCCGCTATGCGCTCGGCATCATGTGGCTGACGCTGATCGTGTCGGAATCGATCGCCGCCTCGTCGGGGATCGGGCACATGGCCAACAATGCCCGCGAGTTCATGATGACCGACGTGGTGGTGCTGGCGCTGGTGATCTACGCGCTTCTCGGCAAGCTGGCCGACGTCGTGGCCCGCGCGCTCGAACGCCGGGCGCTCCGGTGGAACCCGGTTTACCAGAAGTAGGAGAGACGCCATGACCATTGTCGCCCATGAGCGCTTCCAGAGCCCGGCAGATGCGCCAGACTACGAAATCGATCGCGTCAACCCGGTCGGGGCGGGCGCTGCTGCGATTACGCTGAAGGGGCTGGAAAAGAGCTTCGGCGGTAACCGGGTGCTACGCGGCATCAACCTTCATATTCCGGCCGGCCAGTTCGTGGCGGTGATCGGCAAGAGCGGCTGCGGCAAGAGCACCTTGCTGCGAATCCTGATGGGGCTGGATGCGCCGACAGCCGGCGAACTGCATTTCGAGGATGCCGCTGGCACGGACACGCAGGCCAACGCCCGTATCGTCTTTCAGGAGCCGAGATTGCTGCCGTGGCTGAGTGTTGCCGAGAACGTGGTTGTCGGGCTTGGCGACAAGATCGACAAGCGCGTGGCGCTGCGCGGGGCGGAAGCCGCGCTGTCGGAGGTGCAGCTCAGCGAGAAGACCGGCGACTGGCCGTCGCAGCTCTCCGGTGGGCAACGGCAGCGCGTGGCGCTGGCCAGGGCGCTGGTTAGCAAGCCGGGCGTGCTGGCGCTCGACGAGCCGCTCGGCGCGCTGGATGCGCTGACGCGGATCAGCATGCAGGAACTGCTCAACCGTGTGTGGCGAGAGCTCGGCTTTACCGCCGTGCTGGTCACCCACGACGTCAGCGAAGCGGTGCATCTCGCCGACAGGGTGATCGTGCTCGACGAGGGACGGGTAGCGCTTGACCTTGCCATTCCCCATCCACACCCGCGCCGTCACGGCAATGCCGATCTGGCCGAACTCGAAGGACGCCTGCTGGCCGCCATTCTCGGATCTGACGGCGGGCATTGAGCCGCCACTGGATCTGATCCGGGACGCTACCGCCTTCGGCTGTCAGGCCTCCGGCCGAAACCGGATTGGCAGATTTTCCCGGTAAGGGTAGTACTGGAAGAACGGGATGGCCTCGTCGAGGACGCGGGCGATGGAGGGGCGCTGCAGCAGCCTGCTATAATAGGCCGCAAGCTTCGGACGGCTCAAGCCGAAGGGCAGCAGCGTTTCGGCGTAAAAGAGGCCCGGCGCGGCGGCGCAGTCGGCCATGCTGAAGCTGCCGCCTGATATCCAGTCGCTGCCGCCCAGATTTTTCTCGATCACATCGTAGGACCGGCCAAGTGCTGCTCGCGCTTCCTCGGCGCGCGCCTCGCTGCCATCCGGCCGCATCCGCTCAGCGACCACCTGCTGCATCGGCTCCTGGACATAGAGATCGAAGAAGCGATCCCACAGGCGGACATTCAGCGCGTCATCGAATGCCTCGGGCACGAGCCTTTCGGAACCGGGGTAGTAGCGGTCCAGATACTCGATGATGATCGATGTCTCGAACAGCGTGCGATCACGCGCCTCATCGCGCAGCGCCGGCATCTTGCCGAGCGGGGAGACCGCGAGAAACGTCGTGCGCGACGCCTCGTCGCCTAGGTTGACGAGAACGCGCTCGAACGGCGCGTCGATTTCGTAGAGGGCGATCAGGACCTTGTGGCAGAACGAGGCGAGCGGATGCTGGTGCAGGACGAGTGTCATGGAAGCGACCTTTCGAACCATCCGGAATTTTGTCCGGCTGGTTCGATTTCACCACGTCGCCTCGTCAGCGGCAAGTCTCGACAAAAGTGAGAGCTATTGAGCCAACTTCGCCACCACCAGATGCCCCGGTGTCGGTTGCCCGTCTTCCATGCGCACGTTGATGTCGGTGATTTCCACGAGTTCGAATCCGGTCGCGGCCAGGCGTTCGCGGACGTAGGTTTCCGAATGGGCGAAGCGCTGGTGGGGGCCAACCATGTAGGCGCGGCCGGCGAGGGTTTCGTCGGGCAGCGTTTCGGAGGAGAAGATGAAGAGGCCACCCGGCGTCAGGTTTTCGGCGGCGCCGAAGAACAGCGGCTCGAGACCGCCGAGATACGGCAGAACATCGGTGGCGGTGATAATGTCGAAAGGGTCTTCGTCGTTGTCGTCGAGAAAGTCCTCGACTTCGGCGACGAACAGGGTCTCGTAGAGATCCTTCTCGTGGGCGATCTCGACCATGTTTTCAGACAAATCGATGCCGGTCATCTCCTCGCAGAGATCGCGCAGCGTGCCGCCGGTAAGGCCGGTGCCGCAGCCAAGGTCGAGCAGACGTTTGAACGGGCCGAGGTTGAGGGCCTGCAGGCGCTGGCGCACCAGCATCGGTACGTGATAGCCGAGCTGCTCGACGAGCACATCCTCGAAGACTTCTGCGTGCTGATCGAACAGGGTCTCGACATACGCGTCCGGCGCCTTGGCGGGCGTCTCGCCACGGCCCATGGCGGCGATGCGGACGGCGGCGCCGCCGTGATCCTCGGGATCGATCGCCAGCACTTCCTCATAGGCCTTCACGGCGGCGTCGACGTCGCCCGCCTTCTCAAGCTCGAGGGCGCGGTTATAGGCTTCCGCGAGCGCTTCTTCGTCGATCTTTTTGGCCATGTCATCCACCGCTGTTCTATCCGTTGCGCAGCCTCTAAGGCGACTGGACGGCTTTTGCAATGGTGACGTTGGAGGTTCGGGCCGCGGCAGCTCCGGCTGGGCCAGCCTCAGTTGATGATGAACTCGCCCTTCAGTGCGCGCCATTCGCTTGCCGAAATCAGCTTGCGGTGGATGTAGCGCACTGAATGGAGTGGGCCGTCGAGCTTTTCCTGCCAGAATTTGAGGAAGCCGCGCATCTCCGGGAAGTCCGGCGCAAGGTCGTAGTCCTGCCAGATGTAGCTCTGCAGGATCGCCTGGTGATCGGGCATACGATAGATGATCTGCGCGGTCGTCAGGCCGTAGCCCTGAAGCTGTCTTTCCATGTCCCGGTGCATGTCTTCGCCTCGCTTCCTGTTTCCATCCGACGCTTATTAGCGTCCAGTGAAATGGAAGCATGCCATGGTTAACCGAAGCTTGCGAGAATGCCGGGATTTTTGATTTAGCTGACTATTTTCAATGGTTTGGCAGCTCTCTTATCCGAGTGCTGCCAAACAGGTCAGCGTTTCAGATGGCGCGTCAGGCGGCGTTCTATCCAGTCCCAGAGGTGGCGCAGCGCCTCGACCATGGCAAGGTAGAAGATCGCGGCCCAGAGATAGGTCTGGTAGTCGAAGGTGCGCGAGAAGGCGTAGCGCGTTTCGCCCATCAGATCGAGAATGGTGATGATGGCGACGACCGCCGAGCCCTTGATCAGCAGGATGATCTCGTTGCCGTAGGGCCGCAGCGCCACGATGAGGGCTTGCGGCAGGACGATCTTGCGGAAGGCGATGGCCTTGTGAATGCCGAGCGAGGCGGCGGCCTCATGCTGGCCACGCGGGACGCTCTCGATGGCGCCGCGCAGGATCTCCGCCTGATAGGCCGCGGTATTGATGGTCATCGAGAACAGGCCACAGTACCAGGCATCGCGGAAGAACCACCACAGGCCGACGGCTTCAAGCTGCGGGCGGAACTGGCCGAGGCCGTAATAGATCAGGAAGAGCTGGGCCAGAAGCGGGGTGCCGCGGAAGACATAGACGTAGGCGAAGGCGAGGCCGCCGATGATCTTGTTCTTCGACATGCGGGCAAAGGCCAGCGGCAGCGATAGCACGGCACCACAGACGACGGACACGGCGACCAGCGTGATCGTGGTCATCAGTCCGTGCAGATAGCGCGGGCCGTAACGGGTGAATTTCTCGATGTCCCAGCCGGTGATGATCATGGCGACCAGCGCTACGGCGAGGACGATCCACAGGCCGACGACCACGCAGCCGGTGAAGCGCGCCAGCGTCATCGGCTTTTCGAGGTTCTTCGGCGCCGGCTGCGGGGGGATCAGAACGTCAGCGTGGCTCATCGGCGGATCTCCGAGCGTCTTGCCCAGCGTTCGATGTAACGCAGGCCGAACGAGGAAATGATGGCGAGGCCGAGATAGATGCCGCAGGCTAGCGTGTAGAACAGGAAGGCTTCCTTGGTCACCTTCACGGCGACGCCGGTCTGGCGCAGCACGTCGGCAAGGCCGATGATCGATACGTAGGAGGTGTCCTTCAGGAGGATCATCCAGAGATTGACAAGACCGGGGAGGGCGACGCGGATGAGCTGCGGCAGGATGATCAGTAGCATGGTGCGGCCGCGATGGAGGCCGAGCGCATCGCCCGCCTCGTACTGACCCTTTGGAATGGCGCGAAAGGCCGACAGAAGCACTTCCGAACAATAGGCGGAGAACACCACGGAAAGCGCGATGACGCCGGAGAAGAAGGCATTGATCTCGACGCGCCCGTCATAGCCGACCCAGGCCAGGACCGACTGGATGAGGATCTGCATGCCGTAATATATGATGAAGAGCGTCAGCAGTTCCGGCAGGCCGCGAAAGATGGTGGTGTAGATGCCGGCAGCGAGCCGCACGGACTTTTCCTCGGATTGCTGGCCGAGTGCGACGAGGAAGCCGATCAGCAGGCCGATGGGCAGCGTAACGAGAGCGACGCCGACGGTGACCTTGAGGCCGGCGGCGATCTCATCGCCCCAGCCGGTATCGCCGCAGGCGAGAATCGTCGACTGGCCGAGCCATGTGAAAATCCCGACAGGTCCGCAGAGCGGATCAAACACATATCCAATCCAGGCCCAAAGCGAACCCAGCGCGGAAAATAATCCGCCCATGCCACGTTTCCCCTCGCGGCTTTTGCCGCGTTCATCTTGTCTTCTTTGTCAAACAAAAATGGCGGAAGGGCAAGCCTTCCGCCATCGCATTTGTTAGTGGCCTACAGGATTATTCTTCGCCGTAGACGTTGAAGTCGAAATACTTGTCCTGGATCTTCTTGTAGGTGCCGTTGGCGCGGATCGCTGCGATCGCGGTGTTCAGCTTTTCGCGCAGCGGATCGCCCTGGCGCACGGCAATGCCGGCACCAACGCCGTTGATTTCCTTGTCGACCGGAAGCGTCGTCAGGATCTTGCAGCAGGCGCCTGCGTCCGACTTGACCCACTGCGATAGTACGACGACGTCGTCGATGACGGCATCGACACGGCCGTTGGAGATGTCGAGCTTGTACTCGTCAGCCGTCGGATAGAGCTTCAGCTCGGTATCGGGCAGGTGCTTTTCGGCGTAGTTCGAGTGGGTGGTCGAGGTCTGCGCGCCGATGGTCTTGCCCTTCAGGCCGGCCACGTCGGTGACGGTGGAGTCCTTCGGTACGGCAACGGCCGGAGGCGTGTTGTAGTACTTGTTGGTGAAGTCGACGAGCTTGGAGCGCTCCGGCGTGATCGACATGGACGAGATGATCATGTCGAACTTCTTGGCGTTGAGGCCAGGAATGATGCCGTCCCAGTCGCTGCTGACGATGGTGCAGTCGGCCTTCATTTCCGTGCAGAGCGCGCGAGCGATGTCCATGTCGAAGCCGAGGAACTGGCCGCTGGCATCGACGTATTCGAAGGGCGGGTAGGTCGAGTCCGTACCGATGACATACTTCTCGCCATCAGCCATGGCCGAGCCCGCGAAGAGCGACATCGCGGCGATCGAGGCGGCTGCGAGAAAACGGGTGGAGATATGCATTTGAGTCCTCTCTGTTGGTTGCCGTACGCCTCTCTTTTTTCGGGAAGGCGTGTAGCAGGGCGCTGCTTTGCAACGCCTTGGCGCGATAATCAAACCTTTTTTGCGAAGATTGCAACTGGATTCGCAGACAGATTGTGCGTTGCAAATTGTGGCAAAGATGAACGTTTGCAAACCGTCATATTCATACCGGGTTAATGGGGCACTTCGTAAGACCAATGGAACGAATCCTGTAGTGATCTGTTTAGAGACGCTCCATTGCGAACTGAAAAGAGACGCTCTCCAAGACGTCTCTAAGAATAGACAAGAAACGAGGAGACCTCATGGGAATGAAATCCAGACTGTTTGCCAGCGCGGCATTTCCGCTTCTTTCGCTGTCGCTGGTGCTGCCTCCGGCGCATGTTTTCGCCGCAGCACCAAGCGTCGAGCAGCCCGGTAGGGTACAGCGTGCCGTCGCCGGCAGCGTCGAGGTGGCGCAGGACGCACCCACCGACGAGGAATTGCTGAAGAAGCGCCAGCAGCAGGAACAGGAACAGCAGCAGGCGCCGGCCGAGGCTCCTAAGGCGCCGGAACCGGCTGCCGAGGCACCACCGCCGCCACCGAAGCAGGAAGCGCCAGCCGAAGCTGCGCCGGCAGCCGAGCCCGCCCAGCAGCAGGAGGCACCTGCCGAGAAGCCGCGCAAACGCGAACCCGCTGCCGAACAGCCGGCCGCAGAACAGCCTGCGCAGCAGGAAGCGCCGGTGGAGAAGCCACGCAAGCAGAAGCAGCCTGCAGCTGAGCAGACGCAGGAGCAGGTAGCGCCGGCGGACGAACAGCCGGCCGAAAAGCCGCGCCGCAACAAGCGTGACAAGCAGCCACAGGCGGAAGAATCCGCGCCGCAGGATCAGGCAGCCCCACAAGCCGAACCAGCTCAGCCCCAGGCCGAACAGCCGCAGGGCGAAGAGCAGAAGCCGGCGCGCAAGAACGGCAAGCCGGCAACGGCCGAAGGTGGCGAACAGCCAGCCAAGCCGCCACGCAAGAAGCCTGCCGCGGAAGCACAGCCTGCAGAGCCCGATGCGCAGAAGCCGGCTGCCGAGCAGGCCGCGCCTGAAAAGCCCGCCACCCCACAGGACAAGCCACAGCAGGAGCCTGCCGCTGGAAAGGCACCCGTTCCGGCACCGCAACCCGGCGAGGCACAGGCGCCCGCTCAACCCGGCGAGGCTCCGGCCCAGCCGCAGGGCGAACAGGCCGCGCCCGGGCAGCCCAATCCGGCGCAGCCTGCCGACGGTTCCGCTCAGCCTCCGGCTGCCGGCCAGGCCGAGCAGGCCATTCCGGCGCCCGAGAAGGTGACGCCGCAGGAGATCGAGCGTCGCAAGGAGATTGCCGCCGATCCGGGCAAGAGCACGGAGACCGTCGTTCTGCCGGTGCAGAATGGCGCCGCGGTTCTCGACAGCGACAAGGATGCCGACCGCTCCGGTGGCGTGCAGTCTCGCCGTGACCGCGACAAGCAGCGCGGCCAGGAAGAGCAGGTGCGCGTGCCGAAGTCGGACGCCGACGCACAGTTGGCAGCGCCAGGCGGTGCCAAGCCGGCACCGGTGAAGATCGAAGCGATCACCAGCGAGCAGGGGCAGCGTCTCGACCAGCGGCCGCAGTTCGCCCGTCCCGATGGTGCGCGCTACGGTGAGCGGAGTGACGACAACCGTGTCATCATCCAGTTCAACAACCAGACCTATGTCCGTGGTGACGACGACCGCCGATTCCTGCGCGATGGCGAGCGTCCGACCTATGAACAGCTGCCCCGCGACCGCTTCCGCGAGACGATCGATCGCGACGGCTACCAGATCGTGACGGTGCGCAACCGCTACGGCGATATCATCCAGCGTTCGCGGATCGACAATCGCGGCCGCGAGCATGTGCTCTATTACACGCCTGACCTCTACGATAATCCCGATCGCGACTACTTCGAGGATCCGGGTGCCGATCTGCCGCCGATGCGCCTGCGCATTCCGCTGCAGGACTACATCATGGACACCAGCCAAGACGACGGTCGCGATTATTACGACTTCCTGCGCGAGCCGCCGGTCGAGCCGGTCGAGCGTGTCTATTCGCTCAACGAGGTGAAGTACTCGGCCCGTATTCGCGACAAGGTGCGTCGTATCGATCTGGATACGGTGACGTTCGCTACCGGCAGCGCCGAGATTCCGATGAGCCAGGCGCGCAGCATGCGCAAGGTGGCGGATGCGATCAACGCTGTGCTGAAGAAGGATCCGACGGAAACCTTCCTGATCGAAGGTCATACGGACGCTGTCGGTTCGGACCAGAGCAACCTGATCCTGTCGGACCAGCGTGCGGAATCGGTGGCCAACGTGATGACCGATGTCTACGGCATTCCGCCGGAAAACCTGGCGACGCAGGGCTATGGCGAGCGCTACCTGAAGGTCAACACGCAGGGACCGGAGCAGGAAAACCGCCGCGTCACCATCCGCCGCGTCACGGCGCTGGTGCGTCCGGTCGCTTCGCGTAACTAAGGCAAGGCCTGACAATTGAAAGACGAGAAAGCCGCCGGGTGACTGGCGGCTTTTTTCATTGCCGTGGAGGCAGCGCTATAGTCGTCGCGATGAAATCGGCGATGGCATTCGTGTCGTCGAGGTCGAAAACGGGCAGGGCAGTATCGCTGACCGGGTGGTCGGCGGCGATGGCGACGATATGGGGGTCGCCGGGTGCCAGCGGCTCGCGGTTGGCGGCTTGCAGGCGACGGGCTTCGATCTTCGGGATCGGTTCGCGCTTGTAGCCTTCGATCAGCACGAGATCGCAGGGGGCGATGCGGGACAGGATTTCCTCGAAGGTCGGTTCGGCGGCGCCGCGCAGTTCGTGCATGATGGCATAACGGGTGCCGGAGACGATCGTCACCTCATGCGCGCCGGCCTGCCGGTGGCGGTAGCTGTCGGCGCCGACCTTGTCGATGTCGAAATCATGGTGGGCGTGCTTGATGGTCGAGATGCGATAGCCGCGGCGGGTGAATTCCTCGACAAGCCGGACAGCGAGCCCCGTCTTGCCGGAGTTCTTCCAGCCGGAAATTCCGAAGATGCGCGGTCGCTCGTTCACGCCATCACCTTGATCCACCGCTCCGCCTCCGCCAGATCATCAGGCGTATTGACGTTGAAAAAAGGATCGAGGAGGCTGGCGCGCGTTGGCCTCAGCGGGAAGGCAACTTCCGTAACGTCATGACGTAACAGGAAGTCCCTGACGCGGCGTTTCTCGTCGTGGGTGATCCAGTTTTCCAGCTCGTTGACGAGCGAAATCGGCCAGAGACCGAAGACCGGGTGGCTGCGGCTTTCTGATGTCGCGATGGCGATCTTGTCGGGGGTGTCGATGACGTCGGCCAGCCAGTCGACGAGGTCGCTGGGGAAGAACGGGCTGTCCACCGATACGGTGATCACGTGCGTGACGGCGGCGAGGTTTGCACCGTGAGCCATGGCCGCATGGATGCCGGCCATCGGTCCGGCCTTGCCGGGGATGATGTCGGGCAGGAAGAGCGGGCTCCACTGATCGGTCATCCTGTCGGCGTTGACGGCGACCGAGGAGACCTGCGGTGTTAGCCTAGCGATCGCATGGTCGAGCAGCGTGCGGCCGGCGAGCATCACCGCCGCCTTGTCGCGTCCCATGCGCGTCGAGCGTCCACCCGCCAGGATGATGCCCGGGATATTGGCTCGATCAAGCGTGAATTTGGTCGTCTTGCCGTCGGACATCAGACAGGGGTTCTCGGTTCGGACTCTTGCGCCACCGGCGTGCCGTGGCGCTTGGCTTCACGATAGAATGTATAGAGGCCGGAGGCGATGACGATGGCGGCGCCGATCAGCGTCCACCGGTCCGGCACTTCGGCGAAGAACAGCCAGCCGAGCAACGCCGAAAAGATCAGGCTGGTGTAGCGCAAAGGCGCGACGAAGGAGATTTCACCGACGCGCATGGCGAGGATAACGGATTGGTATCCGATCAGCACCAGCACAGCCGCCAAGCCGATATGCGACAGCGACGTGCCGCTCACCGGCTTCCAGCCACCGAGAACCGGTATTAACAGGGCGCCGAACAGCGAGACCGAGACCGCGGTGATCACCGTGATCATCAGCGAGGGGACCTCCCGGCTGATGCTGCGTGTGGCGAGGTCGCGGCCGGCAGTGACGAGCACGCTGGCGATGCAGAGAAGCGCTGCCGGCGTAAACCCGTCCACGCCGGGACGCACGATGATCATCACGCCGACGAGGCCGGCGACAATTGCCAGCATGCGGCGCCAGCCCACGGGCTCGGCGAAGAACAGCACGGCACCGAAGGTCACCACCAGCGGCAGCGATTGCAGGATGGCCGACGCGTTGGCGATCGGCATCATACCCAGGGCCGTGATGTAGGTGACAGCCGCCAGGATTTCGCAGATGACGCGGACGGCGACCATCGGGTCAAGCACGATCCGCCAAGAGCGCAGAGCGCCCATCTGGCGAGCGATCAGGTAGACCAGAACACTGGTGAAGACGCCGCGCAGGAACATGATCTGGCCCGCGTTCATTTCCGATATCACCGACTTGGAGAGCGCGTCGCTGGCTGAAAAGCCCGCCATGGCGACCGTCATGTAGAGCGCACCCTGAGTATTGCTTGACCGCGGCATAAAGACTTCCCGATTCCATCCCGCGGGTCTTGTAGTGCCGAACACAACCGATGGGAATCAAATGAAAGCCACAGACGCAATAATTCGATTGCGCAATGCAAAATGAATTGTCGCTAATATTCCGGAGGGCCAGATTGTTGTGGCGCTATATGGCATGCGCGGTGGTTTCGCGTAAAATTCAGCCGCCAGTGACGCTCATGTGGCGGCTGACGGCGGGGCGGTTGTTGGTGCGGTCGATGATGAAATCGTGACCCTTCGGCTTGCGCGAAATCGCCTCGTCGATGGCGGCATAGAGCAGGCCGTCGTCCTCGGTGGCGCGCATCGTGGTGCGTAGATCAGCGGCGTCGTTCTGGCCGAGGCACATGTAGAGCGTCCCGGTGCAGGTCAGCCGCACACGGTTGCAGCTCTCGCAGAAATTATGGGTCATCGGCGTGATGAAGCCCAGCCGGCCGCCGGTTTCCTCGACGTTGACATAGCGGGCAGGGCCGCCGGTGCGGTAGCCGATCTCGCTCATGGTGAACTGCTGCTCGAGGTCGGCGCGCAGCTTGGAAAGCGGCAGGTAGCGGTCGGTGCGATCTTCCTCGATCTCGCCCATCGGCATGGTTTCGATGACGGTCAGGTCCATGCCGCGGCTGTGGGCGAAGCGGATCATGTCAGGCATCTCGACGTCGTTGAAATCCTTGAGGGCGACGGCGTTGAGCTTGATCTTCAAGCCCGCCTTCTGCGCGGCGTCGATGCCTTCCATGACCTTGTTGAAATCGCCCCAGCGGGTGATCTGGCGGAACTTGTCGGGGTCGAGCGTATCGAGCGAGACATTGATGCGGCGCACGCCGCAATCGTAAAGCTCATCGGCAAAGCGGGCGAGCTGCGAACCGTTGGTGGTCAGCGTTAGCTCGTCGAGGCCGGAGCCGATCTGCTTTCCGAGTTCGCGGACCAGATGCATGATGTTCTTGCGCACAAGCGGTTCACCGCCTGTGAGCCGGAGTTTGCGCACGCCCTTGGCGATGAAGGCAGAACAGAGCCGGTTTAGCTCTTCCAGCGTCAGAAGATCCTTCTTCGGCAGGAAGTTCATGTTCTCGGCCATGCAATAAGTGCAGCGGAAATCACAGCGGTCGGTTACCGAGACACGCAGATACGTCACGGCTCGTTGAAACGGATCGACCATCGGCCGCGCGTCGGCCACGAGCGGCGTGGCGTTGGTTATGGTTCCGACCTTGGTGTTCAACGGGATCTCCGATTTGGAACTAATGTGCGTATAGCGGTCTGCAACGTCAAGGCAAGAGCCGGTGAAATCGAGCTTGCCTCGAACAAAGCCTTTGCTTACTCCTCGACGGGAAGAGGAGCACCACCATGACCGACATCTGGCCGACCGAACTGAAGGTATCCAAGGACCGTCAGCGCCTGATCGTCAGTTTCGACGATGGCGAGAGCTTCGAACTGTCGGCCGAGATGCTGCGTGTTCTGTCTCCTTCGGCCGAGGTGCAGGGGCATGGACCGGGGCAGAAGCTCACGGTGCCGGGCAAGCGCAACGTGGCGATCCTCTCGATGACACCGACCGGCAACTATGCCGTGCGGATCGGCTTCGACGACATGCATGACAGCGGCATCTTCACATGGAACTACCTGCGCGAGCTTGGCGAGAAAGGTGAAACGCTGTTTGCTGCCTATGAGGATGAGTTGCGCCAGAAGGGGATGGACCGCGATACGTCGGCCAAACCACGGTAATTGTCATTGTAAGGTCATGTTAGGCGGCTAATTGCCAGCCAATCGCGCTTCAGGGAACGATCATGAAAATTATCGAGACAGTGGAAGAACTGGCGGCAATCTATGCCGGTGGATTGTCGCAGGCATCCGTGGCCAAAGTCACGAAATACCTCACGCCGCTGTACCGCCAGATGATCGAGGCCTCGCCGTTCGTCGCGCTGGCGACGGTCGGGCCCGAGGGGTTGGATTGTTCTCCGCGCGGTGACATCGGTGGCGTTGTCCGGATCATTGACGAGAAGACCGTACAGATGCCGGACTGGCGTGGAAACAATCGGGTGGATTCGCTGTCGAACATCGTCCGCGACCCGCGGCTGGCGCTGATGTTTCTTGTTCCCGGCTCCAACACGACGATGCGGATCAACGGCCGCGGCGTGGTGTCCGACGATCCGGAGTTGCTCGCTTCCTTCGAGATGGACGGCAAGCATCCGCGCACGGTCATCGTGGTTACGATCGAGGAAGTCTATTTCCAGTGCGCGCGTGCGCTGATGCGATCGGAGCTCTGGAACCCGGAACATTTCGTCGATCCACAGGCATTGCCGACGCCCGGGCTGATGCTGAAGGCTGCGACCGAGGAGTTCGATCACGAGACCTATGATCGCGAATGGGCCGGACGAGCGGCCAAGACGATGTGGTGACGAGGCCGAGCGGGCGAGAAGGGGCTGACGTTAGCCCTTGTAGATCAGCCAGCTCTTGGTGAATTCCTTCTGCATTCCGTCCTCGAACAGAACGGTGCAGTTGCGGCCGGAATTCTTGGCGCCGTAAAGCGCGACATCCGTCTTGTGGTAGAGTTCTCCGGCGTCTTCGGCGCTTGAGGCCATGCAAATGCCGGCGGAAACCGTGACCGGACCGTAGTTGACGCGGGTGCGCGAGTTCTTGAACGGCGTCGCTTCCAGCGTCCGGCGGATGCGCTCGGCCATGCTCATCACTTCCTCGGCCGTGTTGCCTTCGATGATCAGCGCAAATTCCTCGCCGCCCGTGCGCGCCACGAAGACGTCCCTGCGGACGTTGGCGCGGATGACGGAGGCGACGGTCGCCAGGATCTTGTCGCCAACGGGGTGGCCATAGGTGTCGTTGATCTTCTTGAAATTGTCGATGTCAGCAAGAACGAGCGCCGTGACCGGACGCATGGCCGGGTTGTTGAACACGGCGGCGAGACGGTCGTCGAAGGCGCGGCGGTTCGACAGGCGGGTCAGCGAGTCGGTGTTGGCGATGCGCTTATACTCGTCGAGTTCCTTGCGGACCTGATCCATCTCGTTGGAGCGCTGGACGACATTTTCGACCGTGCGCTCGCCATGTGCCATCGTATTGCCGGTGGCTTCGGTCAGTAGGTCGAGTGCGTTCTGAATGAGGTCAGCGCTGGAGGCGTTCTTCGTGTTGATGCGGTTATAGGTTTCGCCGAGCAGCCTGTTGTAGCTTTCGAGCGATGTCTGTTCCTGGCGGAGAACGCGCAGGACTGCTTCAAGCTCGGCGGCTATGCGGGTGTGGGCCTCGTCGAAGGCTTGGCCGGGGCCGTGATTGAAATGCTGGGCGCCGATCGCATCCAGCTCTTCCTGGGTTGCCTGGTTGCCAAGCGCTGCGAGATCGCGCGTCAGGGCAGGATTGGAGCCGATGTAAGCTTCGTAGAAGAGTTCATAGTTTCGCGGGATCGGAGCTACGCCCATGGAGCGCATCGCAAAAGTGATCTGGCTCGCCACGTCGGGAACCTGCGTCTTTGGCGCAACAGCCGTCGTCATCCGGCTACTCCTCTAATAGATCTCAAAAGCAGTCTCTTCTTTCTTAGACTACAATTGTTTGGAAATGATTAAGGTTAGATATACCAGAGATTACATGTCAGATTTGTTGTTACTCGGCCGCTTCTTCTTATGATTATGATTTTTATACGATAATTTACATAGGTCCAAAAATGGTCTGCGCGCAAAAGGCGAATTTTTATCGCGATCGTTTCGCAGCCGGTCGCGAGTGACGTTAACGCATTGCGGCCGACCCGATTCCGTAAGCGCATTTCCCGCAAGCCCACTCTCTTCAGTGAGTCCGTGAATTTCGAACCGACATAGAAAAACCGCCGCATGGGCTGCGGCGGTGCAGTGATCGTATCTCGAGTGTACTGTCGTCGCGGCGTCGACTTACTTGGGGCCGATCATCGTCTCTGGGCGGACATACTGGTCGAATTCCTCGTTGGTGAGGTAACCGCCACCAACAGCTTCCTCGCGCAGCGTGGTGCCGTTCTTGTGGGCGGTCTTGGCGATCTTGGCGCAGGCGTCGTAGCCAAGCTTGGAGTTCAGCGCGGTGACCAGCATCAGTGAGTTCTCGACACCCTTGCGGATGTTGTCTTCGCGGGCCTCGATGCCGACGACGCAGTTGTCGGTGAAGGAGACGGCGGCGTCGCCGAGCAGTTGTACCGACTGCAGGAAGTTGTAGGCCATCATCGGATTGTAGACGTTGAGCTCGAAGTGGCCCTGGCTGCCGGCGAAGGTGAGTGCTGCGTTGTTGCCGAAGATGTGGGCGCAGACCTGGGTGAGGGCTTCCGACTGCGTCGGGTTGACCTTGCCAGGCATGATCGATGAACCCGGCTCGTTTTCCGGCAGCGACAGCTCGCCGAGGCCAGCGCGCGGACCGGAACCGAGGAAACGGATGTCGTTGGCGATCTTGAAGAGCGCCGTTGCCGCGGCATTGATGGCGCCGTGGGCGAAGACCATCGAGTCATGCGAGGCGAGCGCCTCGAACTTGTTCGGCGCGGTGACGAAGGGCAGGCCTGTTATCGCGGAGATTTCCTCGGCGACCTTTTCGGCGAAGCCGATCGGGGCATTGAGGCCAGTACCGACGGCTGTGCCGCCCTGGGCGAGCTTGGAGAGCGCCGGCAGCGTCAGTTCGATGTTGGCGATGGCCGACCCGACCTGCGCGGCATAGCCGGAGAATTCCTGGCCGAGCGTCAGCGGCGTCGCGTCCTGGGTGTGGGTGCGGCCGATCTTGATGATGTGGCTGAACTCGGTGACCTTCATGTCGAGCGCGGCATGCAGATGCTTCAGGCCCGGCAGCAGGTGATGGACGATCTGTTCGACGCAGGCGATGTGCATGGCCGTCGGATAGGTGTCGTTCGACGACTGGCTCATATTGACGTGGTCGTTCGGGTGAACCGGCTTCTTCGAGCCCATCTCGCCGCCGAGCATCTCGATCGCACGGTTGGAGATCACCTCGTTGGCGTTCATGTTCGATTGCGTGCCGGAACCGGTCTGCCACACGACCAGCGGGAAGTGCTGGTCAAGCTTGCCGTCGATGACTTCCTGGGCTGCGGACACGATGGTCTCGCCGATCTCTGGCGAAAGCTGGCCGAGCGCCATGTTGGCGCGGGCGGCGGCCTGCTTGACGATTCCAAGCGCGCGCACGACCGACAATGGCTGCTTCTCCCAGCCGATCTTGAAATTGCCGAGCGAACGCTGCGCCTGGGCGCCCCAGTACCTGTCGTTCTGCACTTCAATCGGGCCGAAAGTATCGGTTTCGATACGGTTGGAAGTCATGGCCATGCCTTTCGTTCACGTAAGCGGCTGTAAAGATGCGGTCTTATAGGTCTGAAATGGCGGGATGAAAACGGGGGCGCGGAAAAATATGGACGCGCATTCTCAGTTTGCGCGCGGCGATCCGTGGTTTTTCGGACACGCCCTACTTTTTATGGAGTATCGGCCGTTTTGGGCACTGTGTGCGACCATCAAAATCAAGTAAAAAATTAACCAATAATTTCATAATTTTGTGTGAACTGGGAGCATGGCGACGGGCTTGTCACGTTACGAAAGAGTGAACTCTTCGAGGCTGGCGATGGCGTCCTGTTTCTGCCATGTCACCGTCAGGCGACGGATGAAGTTAAAGTTTTGAGCTGGGCGAAGCCCATGACCGAAGACAGCATGACACTGGGACTGGAAAAAGCATGACATTCTTCTTGAAAGGTGCGGTTTCCGCACTCGCACTTTCCTGCGGTATGGCGGCGATGGGTGTGGCACCCGCGCATGCCTACACGCTGATGGACATGATCCGCGGCGATCGCGCCCGCACCCAGAGCACCATCATCAATCCGACCCCCGAGGTATTGCCGCCGCAAGCCAACACCAATGCGCCGCTGCCGAAGGTTTCCGCGCCGCGGTATTACACCTACAAGCCGGATGCGATGCGTCTGGTCGATACCGGCAAGTTCACCGATCCCGTCGTCACTGGCGCGGTTGCCGCTGTCGGCGCGCCAAGCGATGCGACGCCTTCGGTGCAGCGTCGATATCTGATCGATGCCAAGGTCCGCGCGCCCGTGGATGTCGCCAAGGCGCTGGAAGGTTACTATGGCGATGCCAAGAACCCGCTGGTCTGGCTGACCGGCACCGAAGTCAACGATCGCGCCAAGGCAGCGATGGGCTTTCTTGCCAGCGCAGCCTCCGTCGGTCTCGACCCCGCCGATTATGCGGTAGAGGTTCCCGCGGTCGATCCGGCCAATCCGGATCCCGCAATGCGCGACCGCGCGCTGACGCAGTTCGAACTCGCGCTTTCCGCCAAGGTGCTGGCCTATGTGCAGGACACCGTTCGCGGCCGCGTCGATCCGAACAAGCTGTCCGGCTACCACGATTTCGCCCGCAAGACGGTCAATCTCGATCCGGTCCTGAAGCTGGCGCGACTGAGCCCCGATGTCGGCGCCTACCTCGCGAGCCGCTCGCCGAACGGTCCACAGTTTGTCGCGTTGCAGGCCGAACTTGCCAAGCTGAAGGGTGAGGGCGATGCCGAGCAGCCGATCAACATCGCGCTCGCTGGTGTTCTGCATCCGGGTGAGACCTCGTCCGAAATCCCCAACATCGTCAAGGCGATCAGCAAGCATGGCTCGGCGGCGCTGAAGAGTGAAAACGCCGCGACGCTTGCCTCGTACACCGGCGGCAGCGACTACTCGCCTGAGATCGTCTCGTTGGTCGAAGCGTTCCAGAAGGAGCGTGGCCTGAAGCCTGACGGCGTTGTCGGCCAGGCGACCGTGCGTGTGATGACCGGTGGCGACACCAACGGATCGAAGATCGAGAAGCTGGTTGTCGCCATGGAGCAGGCGCGCTGGCTGCCGGCCGATCTCGGCGCACGCTACGTCTTCATCAACCAGCCTGCTTTCATGGTCTACTACCACAACGACAACAAGGAAGAGTTGGCGATGCGCGTGGTCATCGGCCAGCCGTCGCACCAGACGTTCTTCTTCCAGGACCAGATCCAGACCGTCGAGTTCAACCCGTTCTGGGGTGTTCCGCAGTCGATCATCATCAACGAGATGCTGCCGAAGCTGCGTTCGGACCCGAACTATCTCGACCGCATGGGCTATGAAGTCGCGGTCAACGGTCGTGCCGTTCCGTCGTCCAGCGTCGACTGGTACGGTTCGACATCGAACGTCTCCGTGCGCCAGCCACCGAGCGGTGACAATGCGCTTGGCGAGCTGAAGATCCTGTTCCCGAATGCGCATGCGATCTACATGCACGACACGCCATCGAAGGGCTTCTTCAAGCGTGACATGCGGGCGCTCAGCCATGGTTGCGTGCGTCTTGCAGACCCGCGTGCAATGGCGGCCGCCGTGCTGAACACCACAGTCGACAAGATCGGCCAGGAGATCGCGACCGGCAAGAACCACGCAGTGCAGGTGCCGCAGAAGTTCCCTGTCTACATCGCCTATTTCACGGCATGGCCTGACAAGAACGGCGTCGTTCAGTATTTCAACGACGTCTACGATCGCGATGCCTACGTCCAGAAGGCATTCGACGCCACGACGAAGGCGCGCGGCGCACAGATCTGAGTTTTAGCGCTGCGCGGCCATTTGGTCGCGCAGCATCAGACTGCCGACGGAGCTTTTCGGGCTGCACAGGCCTCGACCTCCCTCATTCCTGTGCTTGTCACAGGAAACCAGCCACGGCGCGTCTGCGCCGTGGAAAGACTCCTTCCGCCCAAGGACTTGGGCTGACTGGATTCCTGTGACGAGCACAGGAATGAGGGAGTTTTCTGGTGCCCACGGTGGCCAAATCAGGCGTTGGCATTGCTGAGCCAAGAGCCTTTGCCCCAAGCCGGCGCTATAAGGCCTGCCGCACGCTCGACGTTTCTGTGCCCGAATTTTACCCCGCGTGCAGGAAGCGGATCGCTTCGTCTCGGCGGAACAGATAGAGCAGGGTGCGCACGGCGTTGCCTCTTTCGGACGTCAGGTCCGGATCGCGATCGATCAGATAAGCGGCGTCCTTGCGCGCAATCTCCAGCAGATCGGCATGGGCCTCGAGGCTGGCGATCCTGAAGCCCGGTGTGCCGGATTGACGCGTTCCCAGCAGTTCCCCTTCACCACGCAGTTTCAGGTCTTCCTCTGCAATCCTGAAGCCGTCCTCGGTGTCGCGCATGATGGTCAGGCGTGCGTGGCCGGTTTCGCCGAGCGGTCCGCGATAAAGCAGGATGCAGGTCGAGGCCTCGTCGCCACGGCCGACGCGGCCGCGCAGCTGGTGCAACTGGGCGAGACCGAAGCGCTCGGCGTGCTCGATCACCATGATCGTCGCGTCCGGCACGTCGACACCCACTTCGACCACCGTGGTCGCGACCAGCAGGCGGATCTCGCCTGACTTGAAGGCCAGCATAACGGCGTCCTTCTCGGCGCCGCTCATGCGGCCGTGGATCAGGCCGATTCCGGGGCCGAATGCCGAGGTCAGGGTCGCGTGGCGTTCCTCTACCGACATCAGGTCGCTCTCTTCGGATTCCTCCACCAGTGGGCAGATCCAGTAGGCCTTCTTGCCGTCAGCCAGAGCGCTCTTCAGGCGGCCGACGATGTCGCCAATGCGTTCGGTGGGAATGGTGATGGTCTGGATCGGCTTGCGGCCGGCGGGCTTTTCGGTGAGCTTGGAGACGTCCATGTCGCCGAAGGCGGCCAGCACCAGCGTGCGCGGGATCGGCGTTGCGGTCATCACAAGCATATGCGGCGTGATGCCCTTGGCGGTGAGGCGCAAGCGTTGGTGGACGCCGAAGCGGTGCTGTTCGTCGACGACCGCGAGCATCAGGTTCTTGTAGTTCACCGTATCCTGGAACAGCGCATGCGTGCCGATGACGATCTGCGCTTCGCCCGATGCGATGCGTTCGAGGATTTCATCGCGCTCGCGACCCTTGGTGCGGCCGGTGAGGACCTCGATGCGCAGGCCTGATGCGGCCGTGTATTTGGCGATCGTCGCGTGGTGCTGGCGGGCGAGGATTTCGGTCGGGGCCATCAGCACGGCCTGGCCGCCACTTTCGATCACCGCCGCCATCGCCATCAGCGCTACCAGCGTCTTGCCGGAGCCGACGTCGCCCTGCAGCAAGCGCAGCATGCGGTCGTCGCCGGCCATGTCCTTGAGGATCTGGGCGATGGCTTCGGTCTGGCTTCCTGTGGGAGAGAAGGGCAATGCCGCGAGGATCTGGCTGCTGAGCTTGCCCGTCGCATGCACCGGTTGGCCGGCGACCTTGCGCAGCCGCTGGCGCACAAGCGCCAGCGACAGCTGGCCGGCCAGGAACTCGTCATAGGCGAGGCGGCGGCGGGCGGGAGCCTGCGGGTCGATGTCGCTGGTGTCGCGCGGCTCGTGCAGCATGTGGAAGGCGTCGGCGGTGGACGGCAGGCCCTGTTTCTGCGCCAGCGCGGCGTCGATCCATTCCGGGAAGGCGGGTGTCTTTGGAAGCGCTGCTTCGATGATCTTGCGCAACGTCTTCGGCGACAGGCCCGCCGTCAGCGGATAGATCGGCTCGACCAGCGGCAGGTTCTCGGCCTCGCTTGCCTTGACGATGTAATCCGGGTGGACCATCGAGGCGCGGCCGTTGAACCAGTCGACCTTGCCGCTGACGGTGACCTCCTCATCGATGGGCAGCTGCTTTTCCAGCCAGGTCGCCTGGCCGCGGAAGAAGACCAGTGTCAGTTCGCCGGTCTCGTCGTGCAGGACGACACGGTAGGGAACGTTGCTCCTGCGGTCTGGCGATGGCTGGTGGCGGTCGACGCGGCCGGTGATGGTGACGATGGCGCCTTGCGGGGCGCGCGCAATGCCCGGCTGGTTGCGCCGATCGATCAGCGAATGCGGCGCGTGGAAGATGAGATCGACGACGCGGCAATCCTCCGGCGTCTCGCGGCCAAAGAGCTTGGCGAGCAGGTCGGCGATCTTCGGGCCGACGCCGGGCAGGCCGGAAACCGACGAGAACAGGGGATCGAGAATGACGGGACGCATGGCGGCAAAATGCGACGAACAATGCGGTCTTGGCAAGGCTGACAAGCCGCTTTCGAGGGTCTATAGAGGCGCATCAACAGGAAGCTTTGCCATGACAGGTGTCACACTCTCGAGCGCCGATCTCGATCCCCGCCGCCGCCGGATACTGTTCCGCTGCTGGCATCGCGGCATTCGCGAGATGGATCTGGTATTCGGCCAGTTTGCCGAGAGGGAGCTTGCCGGCCTGTCGGAGGCCGAACTCGATGAGTTCGAGACGATCATGGCGGAAGAGGACAATGATCTGGTGCGCTGGATCATGGGAACCTGGCCGGTGCCGGAGCGTTTCCACACGCCGATGTTTACGCGGCTCTGCGCCTACAAGCCCGATTTCGAATACCCTGCCGATACCCTGCCCAGGAATGCATGATGATACCAGGTTTTGATGCGAAGAAGCTGACGGCGCTGAACGTGCCGCTGACGATCGGCAATGTGCCGGCGGGCCTGGAGCCGATGCTGCTGGCCGAACTGGCCCGCACCGGGCAGCCGGTCGCCTACGTACTGTCGGATGGCCAGCGGATGGCTGACATCGAGCAGATGCTGAGCTTTGCTGCCCCCGACATTCCGGTGCTGACGCTGCCGGCCTGGGACTGCCTGCCCTATGACCGCGTGTCACCAAGCGCAGACACCTCGGCGCGCCGGTTGGCGGCGCTGAGCGGCTTGATCGCCTACCAGAAGAAGCCGCATGCGGCGATCGTGCTGGTCACCGTCAACGCGCTGCTGCAGAAGGTGGCGCCGCAGGAGGTGATCGACGGATTGGGCTTCTCGGCGCGGCCTGGCAACCAGATCAAGATGGACGACATTGCCGGCCGGCTGGAGCGCAACGGCTTCGACCGCGTCGCCACCGTTCGCGAGGTCGGCGAATACGCGGTGCGCGGCGGCATTCTCGACGTCTTCGTTCCCGGTTCGGAGGAACCCGTGCGATTGGATTTCTTCGGCGATACGCTGGAGAGCATCCGCAGCTTCGATCCGGCCAGCCAGCGCACCACGGGACAGGTGCGTTCGCTCGATCTCAACCCGATGAGCGAAGTGACGCTGACGCAGGACACGATCAGCCGCTTCCGCAAGAACTACCTCTCGACCTTCGGCGCGGCCACTCGCGACGATGCGCTTTATCTGGCGATTTCCGAGGGCCGTCGCTATCCCGGCATGGAGCACTGGCTGCCGCTGTTCTACGACAAGCTCGAGACCGTATTCGACTATCTCAAGGGCTTCCGTCTGGTCACCGACCATACGGTGCGCGAGGCGGCGGAAGAACGCTCGAAGCTGGTGTTCGACTACTACGACGCCCGCCTGAATTCCGCCAAGCCGGTCAAGGGCATGTCGCAGGGTACGCCCTACAAGCCCGTGGTCCCGGGCCAGCTCTATCTCGACGGCAAGACGTTCGCTGCGACGCTCGATGCGTTCGACGCCATCCGTATGACGCCGTTCAACGAGCATGAGGGCGAGGCGAGGCGGGTCGTTAATCTCGACGCGCGACAGGGTGAGCGCTGGGCACGGCCGAGCGCCGAGGCTTCAGGCAATGCCGAGCGCATCAACGTCTTCGACGCCGTCGTCAAGCACGTGGCCGACCGGCGCGCAAATGGTGACAAGGTGCTGATCACCGCCTGGACGGAAGGATCGCTGGAGCGGCTGCTGCAGGTGCTGAATGAGCACGGGCTGGAGCGGGTCAAGCCGATCGCGGCGTTCAAGGAGATCGACAGTCTCGGAAAGGGCGACGCGGCGGCGGCCGTCTACAGCCTCGAGGCCGGTTTCGAGACCGGCAATCTCGTCGTCATCGGCGAGCAGGACATTCTCGGCGACCGCATGGTGCGCCGCTCGAAGCGCCGGAAGCGGGCGGCCGATTTCATTTCCGAGGTCGCGGGTCTCGATGAAGGTTCGGTCGTGGTGCATGCCGAGCATGGCATCGGCCGCTTCATCGGCCTCCGGACCATCCAGGCGGCAGGTGCGCAGCATGCGTGCCTCGAGCTGCAATATGCAGACGAAGCCAAGCTGTTCCTGCCGGTCGAGAACATCGATCTTCTTTCTCGCTATGGCGGCGAGGGGACGGAAGCGCAGCTCGACAAGCTTGGCGGCGGCGCATGGCAGATGCGCAAGGCAAAGCTCAAGAAGCGCCTGCTTGATATGGCCGACGGTTTGATCCGCATCGCCGCCGAGCGCCTGACGCGGCATGCGCCGGTGCTGACGACGCCGGAAGGGCTCTATGACGAGTTCGCGGCGCGCTTCCCATATGACGAGACCGAGGATCAGGACACGGCCATCGAGGCGGTGCGCTCCGACCTCGGTGCTGGACGTCCGATGGATCGCCTCGTGTGCGGCGACGTCGGCTTCGGCAAGACGGAGGTGGCGCTGCGCGCGGCCTTCGTGGCGGCAATGAACGGCATTCAGGTGGCCGTCGTGGTGCCGACGACGCTGCTGTCGCGCCAGCATTTCAAGACCTTCTCCGAGCGCTTCCGCGGGCTGCCGGTTCGGGTGCAGCAGGCTTCCCGCCTGGTCGGCTCCAAGGAGCTGGCGCTGACCAAGAAGGAGATCGCCGAAGGCAAAACGGATATCGTCGTCGGCACGCATGCGTTGCTCGGCGCCGGTATTCAGTTCGCCAATCTCGGGCTGCTGATCATCGACGAGGAGCAGCATTTCGGCGTCAAGCACAAGGAGCGGCTCAAGGAGCTGAAGAGCGACGTGCACGTGCTGACACTCTCGGCAACGCCGATCCCGCGCACGCTGCAGCTGGCGATGACCGGGGTGCGCGAGCTATCGCTGATCACCACGCCGCCGGTCGACCGCATGGCGGTGCGGACCTTCATCTCGCCGTTCGATTCGCTCGTGATCCGCGAGACGCTGATGCGCGAGCATTATCGCGGCGGCCAGAGCTTCTATGTCTGCCCGCGCCTGGCCGATCTCGAGGATGTGCATGCCTTCCTGCAGTCGGATCTGCCGGAGCTGAAGGTCGCCATCGCCCACGGACAGATGCCGGCTGGTGAACTCGAAGATATCATGAATGCCTTCTACGAGGGCCGCTACGACGTGCTGTTGTCGACGACGATCGTCGAATCCGGCCTCGACGTGCCGACCGCCAACACGCTGATCGTGCACCGCGCCGACATGTTCGGCCTGGCGCAGCTCTATCAGCTGCGCGGTCGTGTCGGGCGTTCGAAGGTGCGCGCCTTCGCGCTGTTCACCCTGCCCGTCAACAAGGTACTGACCGCGACTGCCGAGCGGCGTTTGAAGGTGCTGCAGTCGCTGGACACGCTCGGCGCCGGCTTCCAGCTTGCGAGCCACGACCTCGATATCCGTGGCGCCGGCAACCTGCTCGGCGAGGAGCAGTCGGGCCACATCAAGGAAGTCGGTTTCGAGCTCTACCAGCAGATGCTGGAGGAGGCGGTGGCCGAGGTGAAGGGCGTCGACGAGATCCAGGATACCGGCTGGTCGCCGCAGATCTCCGTCGGTACGTCGGTGATGATCCCTGACGGTTACGTGCCGGATCTCCATCTGCGCATGGCGCTCTATCGCCGTCTCGGCGAGATCACCGATCTCAAGGAAATCGATGCCTTCGGCGCCGAGATGATCGACCGCTTCGGGCCGATGCCGATCGAGGTGAAGCACCTCCTGAAGATCGTCTATGTGAAATCGCTCTGCCGCATCGCCAATGTCGAGAAGCTCGATGCCGGGCCGAAGGGCGTTGTCGTGCAGTTCCGCAACAAGGAATTCCCCAACCCCGCCAATCTGGTCGGCTATATCGCCAAGCAGGGATCGATGGCGAAGATTCGTCCCGACCACAGCGTGTTCCTGACGCGCGACCTGCCGACGCCGGAAAAGCGGCTGCAGGGGGCGGCTGTTATCATGACGCAGCTGGCGGAGATGGCGAAGTAGGTTCTTCCCCCTCATTCTCGCCCTTGTGGCGGGAATTCAGCGCGATCAAGGACTTGATCGCAGAAGGCTCTTTTCACGCGCGGACGCGCCGTGGCTGGATTCCTGTGACATCCCGTGGGCAAAGCCCTAGGTTGGCACAGGAATGAGGGAAAAGAAAAAGGCTCAGTTCATCCCGGCGCGGGCTTCGGCCTTGGCCTTGGCGATGTCGCGGAGTGCGCTAGTGATGACGTCGGGCGTCTGTGCGCCGCTGACGGCGTATTGCTGGTCGAAGATGAAGAACGGCACACCGTTAACGCCCATCTTCTGTGCCGACTCGATCTCCTCGACGACAAGGGTCTTGTCGGCATCGGAGGCGAGTAGGGACGCGGTGACCGCGCGGTCGAGGCCGGACTTCTCGGCGATGTCGAGCAGCACTGCGTGATCGCCGACATTCCGGCCTTCTTCGAAATTCGCTTTGAATAGCCCGTTGACGACCTTGTCCGCCTTGTCGCGATCCTCGACCATTGCCCAATGGATCAGGCGGTGGGCATCGAGCGTGTTGGGGCTGATCTTGACCGCGTCGAAATCAAAGTTGATGCCGACTTCGCGGCCGAGTTCGGTCAGCATCTTGTGGCCTTCTGCGACGCGCACGGCCCCGCCCAGCTTCTTTTCCAGTGCTGCCTTGTGATCGACGCCCTCAGGCGGATAATCGGGATTCAGCCGGTAGGGGCGCCAGTTGATATCGACGCCGACTTCGTCCTGAACCTCGGCGATTGCCAGTTCGAGCCGCGCCTTGCCGACATAGCACCATGGGCAGACAACATCCGAGACAACGTCGATGACTATGCGTTCCATGGGCTTTCCTTTCCGGGATTGCTGGCCTGATCGTCAGGTGTTTGCAGCCATCTAAGCGCTGCGACGGCCAAGTTCAACCGGGCAGCAAAAGGGAACCACCTGCTACTGGACGCTTTGATCCCACCAGGCCGGCAACTGGTAGCCATAAAGCGGCACCGTATCCGGATGACCGATGCGCTTGCTATGCGCCACCCACTGCTTGTCGACGTGGTAGAGTGGCAGGACGTAGTGGCCTGATAGCAGCAGGCGGTCGTGGGAGCGCACGGCGGCGGTGAAGTCCTCGGCGGAGCGGGCCGTCAGGATATGCTGGATCAGCGTATCGACATCGGGATCGGCAACGCCGGCGAAGTTGTCGGTGCCCTCACGGTCGCGCGATTGCGACGACCAGCGGCCGACCTGCTCGATGCCGGGCGACAGAGACGAGGTGAAGGATTTGACGACGATATCGTAGTCGAAGGTGTTGGTGCGGCTCTGATACTGCGAATCGTCGACGGTGCGGATCGAGGCAGTGATGCCGAGCAGTTGCAGCGAGCGCTGGTAGGAGACCGCAAGCTTTTCCTGATCGGTATTCTGCGTCATGATCTCGAACGCGAGCGGCCGGCCCTCGGCGTCGCTCATTTTGCCATTCTTGATCGTGTAGCCGGCCTGCTTCAACAGTTCGACCGCCTGCTTCAGCACGTTGCGGTCTCTGCCGGAGCCGTCGGTGACGGGCAGCTTGTAGGTGCCTTCGAGAATGGCCGGATCGATTCGGCCCTTGATCGGGCCGAGCAGCTTCAGTTCACGCTCGTCCGCGGGCACGCCGAAGCTTGAGAGATCGGAGTTCTGCCAATAGCTCTGCGTACGGATGTATGCGCTGGAAAACAGGTTCTTGTTGGCCCATTCGAAGTCGAAGATCAGCGACAGACCTTCGCGCAGCTTGACGTTGGCGAAGACCGGGCGACGGGTGTTGAAGACGAAGCCGAACATGCCTGATGGCAGCTTCGGCTCGAACACGTCCTTGACGACATTGCCCGATGTGACGGCCGGGAAATTATAGGCGCTCGCCCAATGGCCGGGGCTGCCATCCGGATAGACATCGACGTCGCCCTTCTTGAACGATTCGAACAGCGTCGTGTCCTGCAGGAAATACTGCACTGATATCTGGTCGTAATTGTCGAGGCCGACCTTGGCTGGAATGTCCTTGCCCCAGTAGTTCGGATCGCGCTCGAAGGTTATGCTTTCACCCGGCTTCAGCGACTTGATCTTGTAGGGGCCGGATCCGATCGGCGGCTTCAGCGTCGAGCGGTCGAAGGCATCGGCGTCGATCGCGTGTTTCGGCAGGATCGGGGTGGAGCCGGCGAGAATCAGCGGGAATTCGCGGTCGGCCTTGTCGTTGAAGGTGAAGCGGACGCTATGATCGCCAACCTTCTCCATCTTCTCCACGGCGTTGAGGCGGGTGCTGAAAGGGACGCGGCCTTTTTCCTTGAGGATATTGAAGGAGAAGATGACGTCGTCAGGCGTCACCGGCTGGCCGTCCGACCATTTCGCATCCGGGTTCAGATTAAACTGGATGTAGGTACGGTCATCGTCCCATTCGACCGACTGCGCGAGCAGCCCGTAGAGTGTGAACGGCTCGTCGCGTGAGCGCAGCATCAGGGTTTCGTAGACGAGGTTGCCGTATTCCGGATCCCACATGCCACGCGCCGTCGTGCGCATGCTTTTGAGGATGAAGGGATTGAGGTTGTCGTAGGTGCCGACAACGCCATAGGCGATCTTTCCGCCCTTCTTCACATCCGGATTGGCATAGGGAAAATGTGTGAAATCGGCGGGAAGGGCCGGGGTTCCGTGCATGGCTATCCCGTGCACCGGTTCAGCGTGAACGACTCCGCAAAACAGGGCGAAGGCAAGGGGGAGAACGATCCGGAGCATAGTTGAAATCCTTTCCGGAAAACGGCACGATTCGGCGGAAGACTATCACGCCAGCCGCGCAATTCACTATGCGCAGCAAATTCTTTGAGACGATCTCCAAATCGCCAAAGAAACACTGGAAATCTGCGACGCTGCGATGTAACAGGGACCCCGAAGTCGGGGGGTCATGCATTTGCCTCATTGTTTTAAGAGGTCAGATGCGAACAACCCTGTTGGTGAGGATGGCATATCCGCTGTCCCAACGGGATATCAGGAGACGGAATTCGTTATGATGTTCAAGTCTGAAAAGAAAACACGGGCAGCTCTGTCCGTCATGGCAGTGATGCTTGGTGCCGTAGCGGCTCCGGTGTCTTCTTTTGCGCAGGACGCGTCTGCCGACGGCGCTCAGGCTGCCGGCGCGCCTCGCATGGGCTGGTACAAGACCTGCAACAAGCAGGAAGACAATGACGTCTGCGTCGTTCAGAACGTCGTTCTGGCGGCCGGCGGACAGCTCGTCACGGGCGTTGGCCTGATCACCGTTTCGGGCAAAGTCAACAACAAGAGCCTGCAGGTTTCGGTTCCTCCTGCACGCCTGATCCCTCCGGGCATCGGCATGCAGATCGATGGCGGCAAGCCGCAGAAGATCGACTACCTGATGTGCATGCCTGACCGTTGCGTTGCGCAGATCCCGCTGACGGATGCCATGGTCGCCAGCCTGAAGAAGGGCACCGATCTGGTCCTGACCTCGATCAACTTCCGCCGCGCGCCGAACCCGATCAAGATTTCGCTCGAAGGCTTCACCGGCTCGTTCGACGGCGAAGCGGTTTCTGCTTCCAAGCTCGCCGAAAGCCAGAAGAGCCTGCAGGACAGCATGCAGAAGAAGGCCGACGAAGCGCGCAAGAAGCTTGAAGACGCCCAGAAGGCTGCAAAGGCTCAGTAATTCCGAGCCTATCGATTTCGTTGAAAAACCCGGCCGGAATGCCGGGTTTTTTGTTGTGCATGTGTTTGGCTAAAACCTTGTGTGAGGCTCCGTTCGACGGAAACCTGGCAAAGAAAAACCCCGCCTGTTAGGGCGGGGTTCAAATGCGACCTGGCAACGATCCTAATGGGTGAAGCTCATCTTGGGTTTAAACTGTCCCGTCGGTTCCATATCGAAAATCTGATAGACCTGCTCGTTTCGAAGCGGCTCGCCGCTTTCGTCATTCATCAGGTTCTGTTCGGATACATAGGCGACGTATTCGTTTTCTTCGTTCTCGGCGAGCAGGTGGTAGAAGGGCTGGTCCTTGCTTGGGCGCACTTCTGCGGGAATAGAATTCCACCATTCTTCCGTATTCGCGAATTCCGGGTCAACGTCGAAGATGACGCCGCGAAACGGGAAGACCTTATGCCGAACCACTTCGCCGATACTGAACTTAGCTAGTTTTTCTTTCATGGTACGACTTCCTTTCATCACCTGATTTGGTGATTGGTCTGACGCAAATCAAGATTTGTGCGAGAACTCGTCACATGAGCGTCACATCCGCGGAAAGCTTCGGTGACATCTAGAAGGCAAGAAGCCCCGGCTGACCGGGGCTTCTACTGTTATCAGGCAGAATAGTACATGTCATATTCGACCGGATGCGGTGTCATGTCGTAACGCATGACTTCCACCATCTTCAGCTCGATGAACGAGTCGATCTGGTCGTCGTCGAAGACGCCGCCGGCGGTCAGGAACTTGCGGTCCTTGTCGAGGCTCTCGAGTGCTTCGCGCAGCGAAGCGCAAACCGTCGGGATCTTCTTCAGTTCCTTCGGCGGCAGATCGTACAGATCCTTGTCCATGGCCTTGCCGGGATGGATCTTGTTCTTGATGCCGTCGAGACCGGCCATCAGCATGGCTGCGAAGGCGAGGTACGGGTTTGCCATCGGGTCCGGGAATCGGACTTCGACGCGCTTTGCCTTCGGGTTGCTGCCGAAGGGAATGCGGCACGAGGCCGAGCGGTTGCGAGCCGAGTAGGCGAGCAGAACCGGTGCTTCATAACCCGGGACGAGACGCTTGTAGGAGTTCGTCGACGGGTTGGTGAAGGCGTTGAGCGCCTTGGCATGCTTGATGACACCGCCGATGAAATAGAGGCAGCTCTCCGACAGGCCCGCATATTCGTCGCCAGCGAAGCTCGGCTTGCCGCCCTTCCAGATCGACATGTGGACGTGCATGCCCGAACCGTTGTCACCGAAGATCGGCTTCGGCATGAAGGTGGCCGTCTTGCCGTAGGCATTGGCGACCTGGTGCACGACGTACTTGTAGATCTGCATCTTGTCGGCGTTGCGAACGAGCGTGTCGAACTTGATGCCGAGCTCGTGCTGGGCGGCCGCCACTTCGTGGTGGTGCTTTTCGACGACCACGCCCATTTCCGACAGAACTGTCAGCATCTCGGAACGCATGTCCTGGGCACTGTCGATCGGCGGGACCGGGAAGTAACCGCCCTTGACGCGCGGACGGTGACCGAGGTTGCCGGTCTCGTATTCGGTGTCGTCGTTGGACGGCAGTTCGGTTGAGTCGAGCTTGAAGCCGGTGTTGTAGGGATCGGCCTTGTAGCGAACGTCGTCGAAGATGAAGAACTCGGCTTCCGGGCCGACGAAGATGGTGTCGCCGATGCCGGAGGCCTTCAGATAGGCTTCCGCCTTCTTCGCGGTACCGCGTGGATCGCGGTTATAGGCTTCGCCGGAGACCGGATCGAGGATGTCGCAGAGAATGACCATGGTGGACTGCGCGAAGAACGGGTCCATGTGAACCGTTTCCGTGTCGGGCATCAGCACCATGTCGGATTCGTTGATGGCCTTCCAGCCGCCGATCGAGGATCCGTCGAACATGACGCCATCGGCGAACATGTCTTCGTCGACGCAGACCACGTCCATCGTCACATGCTGCAGCTTGCCCTTCGGATCGGTGAAGCGCAGATCGACGAACTTGACGTCGTTATCCTTGATTTGCTTGAGGATTTCGCTTGCGGTCGCCATTAACTGGTTCCTTTATTGTGTGATGGCGAGACGTTGGTCCCGCCGATAGACCAAAAAGGTCAGATCGCATCGACGCCGGTCTCACCGGTACGAATGCGAATGACCTCTTCGATATTGGAGACAAAAATCTTGCCGTCGCCAATACGGCCGGTCTGGGCGGCCTTGCGGATCGCGTCGATGACGGCTTCCGCATTCTCATCGGCGAGGACGACCTCTACCTTTACCTTCGGCAGGAAATCGACGACATATTCCGCACCACGGTACAATTCCGTGTGGCCTTTCTGGCGACCGAAGCCCTTTGCTTCCGTGACTGTGATCCCCTGCAGGCCAACTTCCTGAAGGGCTTCCTTCACTTCGTCCAGCTTGAAGGGCTTAATGATCGCTTCGATCTTTTTCATGAGAAAATGACTCTCCGCTTCTCCCGTTATAGCAGGCTCATACCCACCCCCCGACATGATGCAGTTATCGTGCCAGTTGGAAAGCGGAATCTTTGTCAAAATGGACCGCAGACGCGGAAAGTCGAGCAATTTTGAGCATTCTCAACGATTTTTTTGTCAAAACACAGAGGAAATGCGCGCGAAGAGCTTAAAGTTGGAGCGAAATCGAGAATATTCGCATTGGTTCATGCTCGATCTGGCTCCAGGTTCTGAGGTCAATAAATATGCAAATGGCTATTTTGTAGGCTTTTACATTTGCGTTCAACAGGTTGTTTTTTAGGCGGTTTCTGGTTGAATGGATGCATGTCTCAGGATTTCTCCCATCTCCTTCTTTCGCCCGCTGAAATGGCCGCCGTCGATGCCGCTGCGGCGGCCTCGGGCATCGACAATTTCGGGCTGATGCAGCGCGCCGGGGCCGGCGTCGCGGCAAGCTTCCTGCGCTTCTATCCGGAGGCCGCACGTGCGGTGATCTTGTGCGGTCCGGGCAACAATGGTGGCGATGGCTATGTTGCGGCCCGCTGCCTTCAGGAGAGCGGGGTTTCGGTGGCGCTGTTCCACCTTGGCGATCCGGCTGCCCTGAAGGGGGATGCGGCGCGGGCGCGCGCGAATTGGGAGGGGACGAGCCAGCCGCTGGAAGGCTACCAACCTTTGGCCGGCGACGTGGTGATCGACGCGCTGTTCGGCGCTGGGTTGGCCCGCGCGGTGCCCGATGCGGTCAGCGACGTCATTGCGCGTGTCACGGAGGCTGGAACGCCGGTGTTTGCCGTCGATCTGCCATCCGGTATCGACGGACGGACGGGGATGGTGCTCGGAAGCGCTTTCCGAGCCGAGCGGACGATCACCTTCATGACCCGCAAGCCGGGCCATGTGCTGATGCCGGGCAGGGAACTGAGCGGCATACTTGAGGTGCTTGACATCGGCATACCCCAGCGCATCGTGCGGGCGCAGGCCTCCGGGCTGGTCGCGGAGAACCGGCCGGATCAATGGCTGCATCTGCTGCGGGCGGAAGGGCAGGAGACACACAAGTACAAGCGCGGCCATCTCGTGGTTTTCTCCGGAGAGGCAGGAAAGACCGGGGCAGCGCGGATGTCGGCCATGTCCGGCTTGAAGGCGGGCGCGGGACTGGTGACCATTGCTTCACCCGGCGAGGCACTGGCGGAGAACGCCGGGCACCTGACGGCCATCATGCTGCATGCGATGGACAGTGAGGCAGACCTGCTGGAGTGGCTGACGGACGAGCGGCTGCGTAGCTTTGTGCTCGGGCCGGGCTTCGGCGCCGGCGAGAAGGCCCGCCGTTTCGTTGCAGCCCTGCGTGAGCGCCATCTCGTCCTAGACGCGGACGGGATCACCTCGTTTCGTGAGAATCCGGATGAGCTGTTTTCCCTGTTTGCCGGGGGGCCGACGCGGCTGGTGCTGACACCGCATGAAGGCGAGTTCTCGCGGCTGTTTCCCGATATCGCCGCCGACACCGGCATGGGCAAGGTCGACAAGGCTCTAGCGGCGGCTGCGCGTGCCAATGCCGCGATCGTCTACAAGGGCGCAGACACCGTGATCGCGTCGCCGGATGGGCGTGCGCTGATCAACACAAACGCACCTATCTGGCTGGCCACGGCCGGATCGGGCGATGTGCTGGCGGGGATCGTCGGGGCGCTGATGGCGCAGGGGCTACCCGCAGTCGAGGCCGCCGCCGCCGGTGTCTATCTGCACGGCGAGGCGGGAATGCGGGCCGGTAAGGGGCTTACCGCAGAGGACCTTGTCGGACACGTGCTGCCGCTATAAGGCGCGTCAGCCGCCGACTTCCTGCTGCAGCGCAATGGCTCCGAACGGGGCGTTGACCTTGCCCTCATGGATGATGAAGACGAAGACGTCGCGCGGTTTGACGTCGACCTTGCGCTGTTGATCGATCAGGGGCATATCGTCCGGCACCTTGCCTTCCGCCCAGCTTTCCAGCCGCTTCGCCCAGGCCTTGAGATCGTCCTCGGGATAGCAGGTCCTGATGTCGTCAGAGCCTTTTTGCAGACGCGTGTAGACGAAATCCGCGGTGACATCCGCAATCATCGGATAGTCGAAATGCTCGGCGACGACAGGTGCGACACCGTATTTTTCCAGCAGAGCTACGAACTCCGGCACCTTGAAGCTATCATGCCTGACCTCGACGACATGCTTCAGCGGCAAGCCGTCCTGTTTGTTCGGCAGCAGTTTCAGGAACGCCTCGAAATCATCCGGTTCGAACTTTTTGGTCGGCGCAAACTGCCAGAGGATCGGGCCGAGATGCGGGCCGAGTTCGACGATGCCCTGGCCAAGAAACCGCTCGATCGATTCACCGGCTTCGGCCAACACCTTTCGATTGGTGCTGTAGCGGCTGGCCTTCAGCGAGAAGACAAAACCATCCGGCACGTCGGCGGCCCACTTGGCGAAGGTCTCGGGCTTCTGCGAACCGTAATAGGTGCCGTTGACCTCGATCACCTTCAACTGCCGGCTGGCGTAGTTCAGTTCGTCCTTCTGCTTGAGATCGGACGGAAAGAAATGATTGCGCCATGGCTCGAAGGTCCAACCGCCGATGCCGACGCGGATCGTGCCTGATTGTGTCATGAAGTCCTCCTCGTTGAAGTTCGCCTTGCGGCTCGCTATTATTGTGAAGATCGATCATCAAAGAGCATTGCGATGGCCATCGTAACCGTACCAAAAGCTGATACCGAACTGTCCGACATCCTTGCCCGCGCGGAAGCCGGTGAGGAAATCATTCTCGCGCGCGACGACAAGCCGGTGATGAAGCTTGTGCCGATAGAGACAGTAAACGCGCCAGTCCGTGGGTATGGCCGTTTCGAGCATCTCCGTGACGAAATTCCTGACGACCTCTTCCTCACGCCGATGTCCGAGGACGAGTTGGCGGCATGGGAAGGTAAATATTCTTTTCCTGGCGACAACGGCGAATGAGCGTCTTGCTGGATACGCACACGCTTCTTTGGTGGCTTACCGCCAATCGCAAACTTAGTGAAAGGGCCAAAGCCGCGGTCGAAGATCCAGCCGCAACCCGATATGTCAGCGCTGCAAGCGCGTTCGAGATCACGAACAAGTTTCGTATCGGAAAACTCGATATTGCTCGACCGGTCGTCGAGAATTTCGAATCTGTTTTGGCTGAAGGACATTTCCACAAGTTGGATATTACCACGTCGCATGCTTTCCTCGCCGGTCAGATGGCCGGAGTTCATAAAGATCCTTTCGACCGCATGCTCGCCGCGCAATGCCGGCTTGAAAATCTTTCCCTTGTCACCATCGACCCCGCCTTCAGCGAATTCGGGATCAATATCATCTGGTAGCAGCGGATTATTCCGCCGCTTGCACCTTCTTCACCGGTCGACGTTCCAGCAGTTCCTTGAGGAAGTGGCCCGTATAGGAGCGTTGCTCCTTGACGATCATCTCCGGCGTCCCCGACGCGACGATCTCGCCGCCGCCGTCGCCGCCTTCGGGGCCGAAGTCGAGGACCCAGTCGGCGGTTTTGATGACTTCGAGATTGTGCTCGATGACCACGACCGAATTGCCCTGGTTCACCAGTTCGTGCAGCATCTCGAGCAGCTTGGCCACGTCGTGGAAGTGCAGGCCGGTCGTCGGCTCGTCGAGGATGTAGAGCGTGCGGCCGGTCGAGCGCTTCGACAGTTCCTTGGCCAGCTTGACGCGCTGTGCCTCGCCGCCGGACAGCGTATTCGCCTGCTGGCCGACCTTGATGTAGCCGAGGCCGACATCCTTCAGCGATTGCAGCTTGTCGCGCACGGCAGGCACCGCCGCGAAGAACTCGACGCCTTCCTCGACGGTCATGTCGAGCACGTCGGCGATCGACTTCTGCTTGAAGGTGACGTCGAGCGTTTCGCGGTTGTAACGCTTGCCGTGGCAGACGTCGCAGGTCACGTAGACGTCCGGCAGGAAGTGCATCTCGATCTTGATGACGCCATCGCCCTGGCAGGCCTCGCAGCGGCCGCCCTTGACGTTGAAGGAGAAGCGGCCCGGCTGATAGCCGCGCGCCTTGGCTTCCGGCAGGCCGGCGAACCAGTCGCGGATCGGCGTGAAGGCGCCGGTATAGGTGGCCGGGTTGGAGCGCGGCGTGCGGCCGATCGGCGACTGGTCGATGTCGATGACCTTGTCGATATGCTCGAAGCCGTCGATGCGGTCGTGATCAGCCGGGATTTCGCGGGCGCCCATGACGCGGCGGGCGGCAGACTTGTAGAGCGTCTCGATCAGGAAGGTGGACTTGCCGCCGCCCGATACGCCGGTAACCGCCGTGAAGACGCCGAGCGGGATTGCGGCCGTGACGTTCTTCAGATTGTTGCCGCGGGCGCCGACGACCTTGATCTCCTTGCCCTTCTTGATCTTGCGACGCTCGTCGGGAACCGGCACACCGAGCTCGCCTGACAGGTATTTACCTGTCAGTGACTTCGGGTTGGCCATGATGTCCTGCGGCGTGCCGTGGGCGATGACTTCGCCGCCATGAATGCCGGCGGCCGGGCCGATATCGACCACGTCGTCCGCCTGCATGATGGCGTCCTCGTCATGCTCGACGACGATGACGGTGTTGCCGATATCGCGCAGATGCTTCAGCGTTTCCAGCAGGCGGGCGTTGTCGCGCTGGTGCAGGCCGATAGACGGTTCGTCGAGCACGTAGAGAACGCCGGTCAGGCCAGAGCCGATCTGCGAGGCGAGACGGATACGCTGGCTCTCGCCGCCCGACAACGTTCCCGAGTTGCGTGACAGGCTGAGATATTCGAGGCCTACGTCGTTCAGGAAGCGCAGGCGGTCCCTGATCTCTTTCAGGATGCGGACGGCGATCTCATTCTGCTTGGCGTTGAAGCTTGCCGGCAGCGTCTCGAACCAGTCGCGGGCGATGCGGATCGACATGTCGGTGACCTGGCCGATATGCATCTTGTTGACCTTTACCGCCAGCGCTTCCGGCTTCAGACGGAAGCCGTTGCACGACGGGCAGGGTGCGGCCGACATGTAGCGCTCGATCTCCTCGCGCGCCCAGGCGCTGTCGGTTTCCTTCCAGCGGCGCTCGAGATTGGTGATGATGCCTTCGAAATTCTTGTGGGTGGTGTAGGAGCGGGCGCCGTCGGCGTAGTGGAACTCGATCTTCTCGTCGGTCCCATTGAGGATGACACCCTGCACGGTGGCGGAGAGGTCATTCCAGCGGGCGCCGAGCTTAAAGCCGAAGTGCTTGCCGAGGGCTTCCAGCGTCTGATTGTAATAGGGCGAGGACGACTTGGCCCATGGCGCGATGGCGCCGTCGCGCAGGGTCCGCTCGGGCTCGGGCACGATCAGGTTGGCGTCGATCTTCTGCTGGGCGCCGAGGCCATCACAGGTCGGGCAGGCGCCGGCGGGGTTGTTGAAGGAGAACAGGCGCGGCTCGATTTCCGAGATGGTGAAGCCGGACACAGGGCAGGCGAATTTTTCCGAAAACAGCACGCGCTCATGCGTCTCGTTCAGCGACTTGTTGGCGGAGCCACCGGCGGATGTCTCTTCCGCGGGAAGCGGCTTGTCGGCGAATTCGGCGATGGCGAGGCCGTCAGCCAGCTTCAGCGAGGTCTCAAGACTGTCGGCGAGGCGCGCGGAGACATCGGCGCGCACGACGACGCGGTCGACGACGATATCGATGTCGTGCTTGTACTTCTTGTCGAGGGTCGGCGCATCGGCGATCTCGTAGAACTGGCCGTCGATCTTGACGCGCTGAAAGCCCTTCTTCATCAGCTCCGCCAGCTCCTTCTTGTACTCGCCCTTGCGACCGCGCACGAGCGGCGCGAGGATGAAGAGCCGCGTGCCTTCCTCGAATGCCAGGATGCGGTCGACCATCTGGCTGACGGTCTGGCTCTCGATCGGCAGGCCGGTCGCCGGCGAATAGGGAACGCCGACGCGGGCGAAGAGCAGGCGCATGTAGTCGTAGATCTCGGTGACCGTGCCGACCGTCGAGCGCGGGTTGCGCGAGGTGGTCTTCTGCTCGATCGAGATGGCCGGCGACAGACCGTCGATCTGATCGACGTCCGGCTTCTGCATCATCTCGAGGAACTGGCGGGCATAGGCCGAAAGGCTCTCGACGTAGCGCCGCTGCCCCTCCGCATAGATGGTGTCGAAAGCCAGCGAGGATTTGCCCGATCCGGACAGGCCGGTCATGACGATCAGCTTGTTGCGCGGCAGGTCGAGGTCGATGCCCTTGAGATTATGCTCGCGCGCGCCACGGATGGAAATCGTCTTCAGTTCGCTCATCGTCTTCTGCTTCTGTGCTGGAACAAGCCCCTTATTTAGTGATGCCGGCGGGCGAGTCGAGGCTGATTGTCCAGATGTTGCAAGGTTTTCGATTCTGTTGACAGGATCATAGGGATAAAATAGAACAAATAAAGAACAAAATTCCTTGTGGATGACGCGGCCATGGACGTCCATTGCCGCTGCTCTATGGTTTAAGGTGCACCGATTGTTTCAAACGCCGCCGGGCAGGGCGGCAGGTAGGGTGAAAAGTATGGCTGGCAGCGTAAACAAGGTAATTCTGATCGGAAACGTGGGTGCAGACCCCGAGATCCGTCGGACGCAGGACGGCCGGCCGATCGCCAACCTCCGCATCGCGACGTCCGAGACCTGGCGCGACCGCAATTCCGGCGAGCGCAAGGAAAAGACCGAGTGGCACACCGTCGTGGTCTTCAACGAGGGCCTCTGCAAGGTCATCGAGCAGTACGTCAAGAAGGGCGCCAAGCTCTACATCGAAGGCGCGCTGCAGACCCGCAAGTGGCAGGACCAGCAGGGCCAGGACCGCTATTCCACGGAAGTGGTGCTGCAGGGCTTCGGCTCGACGCTGACCATGCTTGATGGTCGCGGCGAAGGCGGCGGCGATCGCTCCAGTGGCGGCTACGGCGGCGGTCGCGGCGGCAATGCCGGTGGCGGTGACGACTTCGGCGGCGGTGGCGGCTATGGCGACGATTACGGCGCACCGTCCAAGTCGTCCGGTCGCGGCGGCTCCGGCGGTGGCGCAGGCGCTGGTTCCGGCGGTGGCGGCAACTTCTCGCGTGATCTGGACGACGATATCCCGTTTTGATCCGCGAATGGATTTATGCTTGGAGAGCGGCGCGCCTTGTGGTGCGCCGTTTTTCGTTTCGGCTCTAACCGGCGCTCACGATGCCCATCGTCGACTTGATGCCGTCGACCACGAATTGCGTGGCCAGCGCCGCCAGGATGACGCCGAGCAGGCGGGTCAGGATGGCGCGGCCGGTAACGCCCAGGAAGCGGTCGACGCGCTCGGCGATCAGCAGAGCCAGAAACAGCAGCAACAGACTGGCGGCGATGACGATGATCAACTGGGCCCGCTCAAGCGAGCCCTGCATCGATCCGGACAACAAGATGGTGGCCGAGATCGCGCCTGGTCCGGCGATCAAAGGGATAGCCAAGGGAAAAACGGCAATGTTCTGGATGTGGTCCTTGGTGATCGCCACTTCGCTTGTCTTTTCCTTGCGGTCCTGGCGCTTCTCGAACACCATTTCGAAGGCGATCCAGAAGAGCAGCAGGCCGCCGGCGATTCTGAAGGCGCCGATCGATATGCCGAGCACACCGAGAACGCTGGCGCCGAACAGCGCGAAGACGGCCAGGATGATGAAGGCGATGATCGAGCCGCGCATCGCCACCTGCTTGCGCTGAACGCGGCTCATGCCGACCGTCAGCCCGAGAAAGATTGGGGCAAGGCCTGGGGGATCGATGGTGACGAGCAGCGTGGTGAATGCATTGATCAGTTGGTCGGCGCTTGCCATCGTCTCTCCCTGAAGCCGCATGGCGGCGTGGCGGCAATTCATTGTGCTGCTTAGACACCGTTTTGGCAAACGTGTTCGCGATCCTCGCAGACAGGTTGACCGGCGTCGCGGCGGATACGGGCGTGAGTGCGAATCGATCATCGGCGGCGTGAGGATTTACTGTAACGTACTTCCTCCATCCCCAGACATGCGCATGCTGCCGCCATCAGCGGAGATTGTCGATGACCTGGAAGCACCTCCCCATCTGTCTGGCGATCGCCACGGAACTCCTGATCTGCGGTTCCGCCGGCGCGGCAAACCAGTTCTCCGACGAGGATGTCAGTGACGCCTATATCTATCTGCTCGGCCGCCTTCTGGTCACGCGGCAGCAGCAGCTCGATTTTCAGGAGGGCTTCAAGTGGAACGAGATCGTTCACCGGGAGCCGGGCAAGGTGGATTGGCCCAATCCCAATCTCGATGTCGCCTATTCGGAGGCCTGGATCGCTGTCGATGAAACGAGCTGCACGATCGCGACCGTGCCCGAGGTCAGCGACCGCTATTTCACCGTCCAGATTCTCAACGGCTGGGGAGAGACGCTGGCGAATATCAACGAGCGTGTCTTTCCGCGAAAATCGTCCGGTGATTTCGCGATCTGTCTTCGGGATGCGGAGGTCAGCCTCCCTGCAAATGTTACCTCGCGTATCGACCTACCTGTGAGGCAGGCCCGTGTGCTGGTGCGCGTTGCGCTTGGCGGCGACAGGGACAAGGCTATCGCGCTGCAGCACCAGTTCGCGTTCCGGGCGACGTTCGCTCCGAAGGCGCCAGAGATTCCACAGACGCCGATCTTCGCGCTGGAGATGCTGCCGGGTGTTGAAGCGTTCGAGGCTGCAGCCGTGGCGCTCGACAGCGAGCCCGATCTCAATCCCGGTCTGCAACCGCTCGCCGACCGCACTCGCGCCATCGGTGCCGCCGTGAGCGATCCCGCCGAGCGTGCGCGCATCGACGCGGTCATTCATGACAGGGCCTTGGAGGATTTCGCCAAGGCAGGCCCGCCGATCGGGCATGGCACCATCAACAACGGCTGGGCGCGGCCGGCAACTGTAGGCGTCTATAACATCGACTACATTACCCGCACGCTGATCAACTATGGCGGCATCTGGGCCAATATCGCACCAGAGGTCATGTATTACAGGGCGAGCACCGACGAAACAGGGGCCAAGCTCAGCGGTAACAACGTCTATACGCTGACCTTCCCCAAGGACGCGCTTCCGCCGCGTTTCGCCAAGTATTTCTGGTCGGTGATCGCGGTCGATACCGCACACTTCCGCGTCCTGCCCAATTCGCTGGAACGGTACCTGATCAACGAGCAGTCACATCCGCAATTCGGCAACGACGGCTCGCTGACGCTCTATTTCGCCGCCGAGAAACCTGAGGCCGCGCCGGATGGAAACTGGCTGCCGACGCAGAAGGGGCAGGACTACCGCCTGACATTCCGTTTCTACGGTCCGCTGGACGGCGTTTCCAACGGCACCTACTGGCCGCCGGCGTTGGTCAAGCTCGGCCAGTGAAACGCCCGGAAAAGTGCTTCTCCATGAGCTTTAGCAGGAGCCGCCGTTGCTTTGACGGCCGGCTTGCTCGTTCCTGGTGATGCATTCCCTGTATTATTTCCGGCAACTCTGCTAGGACGGCGCCTACTGCCACGACAAAGGGACGGGCTTGCCGTTATTGAGCCGCAAAAGCCTGTTCAAAACTCCCGCCGAAATTGGCTTCCCGCAAGCCTTTCCGCTATAAATCTTCAAGTGATTCTAGAAGAGATCGTGATCCGTTTTGACTGAGCAAACACCCCCCGGCGGCGGGAAGCTCCCGCCAGGCATCGAGCCCATCTCCATCATGGAGGAAATGCAGCGGTCGTATCTCGATTACGCGATGAGCGTTATCGTCAGCCGCGCACTTCCCGATGTGCGCGACGGCCTCAAGCCTGTGCATCGGCGCATCCTCTACGGCATGTCCGAACTCGGCATCGACTGGAACAAGAAATACGTCAAGTGCGCCCGCGTCACCGGGGACGTGATGGGTAAGTATCACCCGCACGGCAACTCGGCGATCTACGATGCGCTTGCGCGCATGGCACAGGACTGGTCTCTTCGCCTGCCGCTGATCGACGGTCAGGGCAACTTCGGCTCCGTCGATGGCGATCCGCCGGCGGCCGAACGTTACACCGAGTGCCGCCTGGAAAAGGCCGCGCACTCGCTGCTCGACGACCTTGACAAGGAAACGGTCGACTTCCGCGACAACTACGACGGCACGCTCTCCGAGCCGGTCGTCGTTCCCGCGAAGTTCCCGAACCTGCTGGTCAACGGCGCGGGCGGCATCGCCGTCGGCATGGCCACGAACATTCCGCCGCACAATCTCGTCGAAGTCATCAACGGCTGTATCGCGCTGATCGACAATCCGGCGATCGAGCTGCCTGAGATCATGGAGATCATTCCGGGCCCGGACTTCCCGACCGGCGCCAAGATCCTTGGCCGATCGGGTATCCGCTCGGCTTACGAGACTGGCCGTGGATCCGTCATCATGCGCGGCGTTGCCGCCATCGAGCCGATGCGCGGCGACCGCGAGCAGATCATCATCACCGAGATTCCGTTCCAGGTGAACAAATCGACGATGATCGAGAAGATGGCCGAACTGGTGCGCGACAAGCGTATCGAGGGCATCTCCGACCTGCGCGATGAATCCGACCGCCAGGGTTATCGCGTCGTCGTGGAGCTGAAGCGCGATGCCAATGCGGACGTCATCCTGAACCAGCTTTACCGCTACACGCCGCTGCAGACCTCCTTCGGCTGCAATATGGTGGCGCTGAACGGCGGCAAGCCGGAACAGCTGCAGCTGCTCGACATGCTGCGCGCCTTCGTTTCCTTCCGCGAGGAAGTCGTTAGCCGAAGAACGAAGTTTCTTCTCCGCAAGGCGCGCGAACGCGCCCACGTCTTGGTCGGCCTGGCGATCGCGGTCGCCAATATCGACGAGATCATCCGCACGATCCGGCAGGCGCCGGATCCGCAGACGGCTCGCGAACAGCTGATGACGCGCCGCTGGCCGGCAGCCGACGTCGAAAGCCTGATCCGTCTGATCGACGATCCGCGCCATCGCATCAACGAGGACCTGACGTACAACCTCTCGGAAGAGCAGGCACGCGCCATTCTCGAACTGCGCCTGGCTCGCCTGACGGCTCTCGGTCGTGATGAAATCGGCGACGAACTCAACAAGATCGGCGACGAGATCAAGGATTACCTCGATATCCTGTCGTCACGCGTTCGCATCCAGACGATCGTCAAGGACGAGCTTGCCGCGGTTCGCGAAGAGTTCGGCACGCCGCGCCGCACCGAGATCCTCGATGGCGGCCTCGAGATGGACGATGAGGACCTCATCGCTCGCGAAGACATGGTCGTAACGGTCTCGCATCTCGGCTACATCAAGCGTGTACCGCTGACCACCTATCGCGCCCAGCGCCGTGGCGGCAAGGGCCGCTCGGGCATGACGACGCGCGACGAGGATTTCGTTAGCCAGCTATTCGTGCTCAACACGCATACGCCGGTGCTGTTCTTCTCCTCTCGCGGTATCGTCTACAAGGAAAAGGTCTATCGCCTGCCGATCGGCACGCCGACATCGCGCGGCAAGGCCCTGATCAACATGCTGCCGCTGGAACCCGGCGAACGCATCACCACCATCCTGCCGCTGCCCGAGGACGAGGATAGCTGGGCGACGCTCGACGTGATGTTCTCGACGACGCGTGGCACCGTGCGCCGCAACAAGCTCAGCGACTTCGTCCAGGTGAACCGCAACGGCAAGATCGCCATGAAGCTCGAGGAGGAGGGTGACGAAATCCTTTCCGTCGAGACCTGCACCGAGCATGACGACGTGCTTCTCACGACAGCGCTTGGCCAGTGCATCCGCTTTGCCGTGGACGATGTCCGCGTCTTTGCTGGCCGCAACTCGATCGGCGTTCGCGGGATCAATCTTGGCGATAACGACCGCATCATCTCGATGACGATCGTCGGCCATGTCGATGCGGAACCATGGGAGCGGGCCGCCTATCTCAAGCGCGCGGCCAACGAACGTCGCCTGACGACGGGTGAAGCTGAAGAGATCGCGCTTGTCGGTGAAGAAGTCACCGAAGAGGGACAGCTGACTGACGAGCGCTATGAGGAATTGAAGGCACGCGAACAGTTCGTGCTGACGGTCTCCGAAAAGGGCTACGGCAAGCGCTCCTCGTCCTACGACTTCCGCATCTCCGGCCGTGGCGGCAAGGGCATTCGTGCCACCGACACCTCCAAGACCGGCGAGATCGGCGAACTGGTCGCGGCCTTCCCGGTCGACGACGGCGACCAGATCATGCTGGTGTCTGATCGCGGTCAGTTGATCCGTGTGCCTGTCGGCGGTATCCGCATCGCCAGCCGCGCCACCAAGGGCGTCACCATCTTCTCCACCTCCAAGGATGAGAAGGTCGTTTCTGTCGAGCGCATCAGCGAGCCGGAAGAGGTAGAGACCGACGAGGCGCTGGAGAACGGTGATGAGACTGCAGTTGTGCCGGGCGACGAGCCATCGGCAGATGCGGCCGATGAAACACCGCCTGACGCCGAGGCATAGCTCGACCGTTCACGTTGAAATCAGAATTTGGGAGGCCCGGATCTGCAAGCATCCGGGCCTTTTTTCGTTTCGAGTTGCCGAGGCTTTATGGGGTCGCGTCTTGCGAGAGCAAAACAGCTCAGTTGACGTGCAGAGCGGCATACAAACACGCTAACCCCGCTTCTTAGACCAAAGTACAATTGGGTGGATGTGGTTGATTTGACAAAGAGTTTCCGTGGCCGCCAGGCGACCGGAGACAGATAGAATAGAAATTCCGCTCGATGCAACTTTTTGGCGATTCTCCAGCTTGGCGAAAGGCTCCGACTCCAATATCTATCTAGGGATGATTTAGGAGGAATTGATGCAATCGTATTTGATGCAGTCGTTGGAAACGTTTCACGCCTCGGACACGCTCCAGAGCATCGATATCGAACAGAAGCGGGCGCTGATCATCTCGGCTGCCAAGGCAATCCACCAGATGCATCTCGAACTTGGCGTCCCGCTTGTTGCCGCGAATGATCCGCAGCGCGGCAACATCGTCTACGACCTCGCCGAACTCGCCACTCTGCTCGATGACGGCGTCCCCGATCACATCGTCGCGTTGGGGCTCAGGGAGGCCGGGACCGTCATGATGACGCTGTGCGACCTGCTGACCGAAAACGGCGTGGAATAGGCCCTCCTGGCAAAAGGAGGCAGCGGCGGTGCATGCAGACGTCGGCTGTCGTGTCTGACAGTGCATTGCGTTCAATGCGCGCGATCCTGTCGGACCACTCCGCCGCGCACGAAAAAGGCCGCATCGTTTCCGATGCGGCCTGTCATAATCGGCGCCTGTTGCTCGCTCAGCTCAGTCGGCCTGCCGCGTGTGCGAGCATGGTGTAGACCTTGCCGGTATCCGAGGTGAGGTAGGACTGGGTGATCGTCCGGTCGCGGTCGGTGCGGGCAACGTCGGCGAGCAGTTTTTCAAAGTCGGCGATGTAGCGGTTGACGGCGGTGCGGAATTCCGGCTCGCGGTCGTACTTGTGCTTGATCTCGTCGAAGGTCTGCTGGCCCTTGAGCGTGTAGAGGCGACGAGTGAACACGTCACGCTCGCCGCGCTGGTAACGGCGCCACAGATCGACCGAGGCGTCGTGATCGATGGCACGTGCAATATCGACCGACAGCGAGTTCAGCGATTCGACGACATGGCGCGGATTGCGGTTGTCGGGCGCGCGGGCCTGTGCAGGCGCGGGCGCCTCGGCGCGCGGAGCCGGCTGACGTACCGGCGCTTGCTCGGCCGTCTCGTCACGCGATGCGCCGCGCAGGAGATCGCTGATCCAGCCGCCGGATGCCGGTGAAGCAGAAGGCTGCGTTACGGCAGGCGCGCGCTGCGGTGTGGCCGGTGCGGCGGCTGTCGGAGCGAGCGTGCCGCGCAGACCGAAGCCATCCATCGAAGCCTGCGGGATCGAAGACTGTGTAACCTGAGGCTGAGAAACCGGAGGCTGCGGGATCGCCGATGGCGGGATGGCTGCTGAAGCCGGCGTTGGCGCGGGGGCCTGGGCTACCGGCTGCGGTGCCTGCTGCTGGATTGTCGGCTGCGGAGCAGCGCGAGGGGCGGGCTGGGCCTGCGCCATCGCGCGTGCTGCCGGTTCCGAGATTTCGAGCTGCTGCGTCGAGCGACCGACGATGTGGGAGATATCCTGCAGAGCCTTGATCTGTTCGGAGACGGCGCGGCGCATGGCGGCAGCACTCTCCTTGGCTTCTTCGGGAAGGTCGAATGCACCGCGCTTCAACTCGCTGCGGGTCATGTCGAGTTCCTTGCGGATATCGCCGGCCGAGCGGCGAATTTCCTCGGTGGCGCCCGAGAAGCGGGCAACCGCTTCATCGACCGCTTCCCGCAGGGATTCGCGCATCTGCTGGGCAGCACCGTCGGAGACCCGGCCGGCATCGCCCATCATGCGCTCGACGTCGGACAGCGACGCCGTCAGGCCGCCGCGGACGCGGTTGGCCAGTTCGCCGGAGCGGCGTTCGGCATTGCCGAAGGCGCTGTCGAGCGTCGCATTGACGTCTTCGCTCGCCTTGCTGACGCTGCTGCGCATGGCTTCCGCTGCTTCGGCGGCACGCTTTTCGGCGTCGGACAGCGTGTTGTTGATGTCGGCGAAGGACGACTGGACGCCCTGGCGCAGGTTGTGGCTGACCTGGTTGGAGCGCTGTTCGGCGCGGTCGAAGGCCGAGTCCACCATGCTGCCGAGGGCGCGCATGGTCTTCTCGATGTCTTCGGAGCGCTGAACGAGGCCGATCGACAGGGTCTGAAGGGCCGATTCGCGATCTTCCAGCGTCGAGACCAGGTTCGACTGTGCTGCACCCAACAGGCTGGAGGCCTGGGTCAGCACCTTCGAGTGTTCGTCGAAGCGGCCGATGATGCTGCCGACCTGCGACAGCGTCTGGCCTGAAATGTCCGACAGGCGATCGACCTTGCCTTCGAGAAGGCGGGTCGAGGCTGCGACCATCTCGGCCGCCTTGGAGGCGGAGTCGGTGAAGCGCGAGGTGGTGTCGCCGAGACGACTGTCGACGGCGGTCAGATCTTCGGCTGCGCGGCTCATCATCTGGCCCATGACGGCGCTGTTGTCGGACAGGCGGTCGATCAGGCGGTTGACGTTGGAGAGCAGGCTGTTTTCGATCGCATCGACGGCCGACGCCGCACGCTCGGTGCGGGCGGCAATGGCGTCGATCAGGGCGGCGTTCTCGACGCGCAGGCGTTCGGCACGCTCTTCGGTCGCGGCCGCGATCTGTGCGGCGCTCTGCTCGCTTGCAGCGTTGATCTGAGCGGCGGTGCGCTCGCCGGCCGAGGTAATCTGCGCGGCGGCTTCCTTGCCCGTCTGCGCGTAGCGATCGATCATCGGACGCGCAGTCTCGTCGAGGATACGCGACAGTTCGGTCGAGCGGCCCGCCAGCATCGAGTTGAGTTCGCGGGTACGATCGTCGAGGGCGGCGCGGATCGAATTTCCGCGGGCTTCGAGGGCCTGCTCGACATTGCCAAGCG